>Ga0214921_10005740_pt1 | contig 17384 bp, 22 predicted proteins | sample LL1505_MetaG_FD_177992 | JGI IMG/M metagenome (GOLD analysis project Ga0214921, IMG submission 177992) | Freshwater microbial communities from Lake Lanier, Atlanta, Georgia, United States - LL-1505 | ecosystem: Environmental > Aquatic > Freshwater > Lake | place: USA: Georgia | collected...
CGGCCCCCCCCCTACCCCCCCCCCCCCTCTTTTTGAATACAATATAATTATAAATATAAATATAATTATAAATATAATTATAATAAAATATGTACAATAAATATATTGTAAATTAAAAATAAGATATAAAAATAGATGTAAGGATAGTTACATAATCATAATTTATTAGGAATAAATAAAAGAGGGGTTCACGGGGTTCACGGTGTTCACGCTATTTTCATAAAAAATTCAAAAACAAAAAAATTTAAAAAATTAAAAATAAAAAAAAACAGGTTTTTATAAAAACTTAAAAAACAGCGTGAACCCGTGACCCCCTCTTTTTGAATACAATATAATTATAAATATAAATATAATTATAAATATAATTATAATAAAATATGTACAATAAAAAATAAGTTATTATACCTTTTAACATTTCAAATGCCGATTTTTGTCTGAATAAAAAATTATTAAAAAATGTAAAATTAACAGGCGTGCTTACTCTCACAAAGTCGTTCGCATTTATTACAATATTTACATTGACAATCATCATTAAAATTTCCACAATTATTACAATATTTACATTGACAATCATCATTAAAATTTGTACAATTAATACAGCAACATACTAAACAAGAACCATAACAATCGTCAGACCAGTATGATGTACCACTTCCTATACAAGCATGACAATTACTTTTATTTTTGATTTTTTTTTTAAATTCTTTTTTAAACGGACAACTATCCCCACATTTTTCGCATCTTATACAATTGATTATTAATGGTTCAATGTTTGTATTAACTAATGTTAAAAATGAATTTGCATCAATTTCAACCCAAGGTTCTGGTCTATCTTCACTACACGTTTTATGTGTATTACATATTTCATATAGCCGAATAAAAGAAGTTATAATATTATAACTTCAGATAAAAATATAATTTTTTTATCAAAACTTTTAGAATTTTATATAAAATTACAATATAAATAATAATTAAAAAATTATATTTTTATCCGAATTTTATAATTTTACCTGAAGTTATAATATTATAACTTCAGATAAAAATATAATTTTTTTATCAAAACTTTTATAATTTTATATAAAATTACAATATAAATAATAATTAAAAAATTATATTTTTATCCGAATTTTATAATTTTAGCTGAAGTTATAATAATATAGTTTTTGAACCAGATGTAAAAAAATTTAATGAGAACAATTATAATTTTTACAGTGGTTTTGATAATTATGATGAGAATATAGAGAGTATAAAAGAAGAAGATAGTAAATTTTTAACATTATTAAAATATATATGTAATGATAAAAATATATATGATATATTTAAATTATGGATACATCATATAATAACGAAACCATATAAAAAAACGAATGTAGGAATAATATTATATTCGAAACATGGAGGTGTAGGGAAGAATGCAATAGTAGATGGTATAATAGAAATAATAGGTAAGAAATATAGAGTATTATTAAATAAGATAGAAGAATTAGATAAGACATTTAATAGTAATTTTTGTAATAAATTTTTTTGTTATGGAGATGAAATAAAAACGAATGCGAAGAATTTTAGTGATGAAGTTAAAAAATGTATAACAAGACCAGAAGAGAATTATGAAAGGAAGAATATAGATGCAATAACAATAAGAGATTATAAGAATTATTTATTTACAACAAATAATAAGAATGCGTTTAAAATAGAAGAGAATGAAAGACGTTTATTAATGATAGAATGTCCATTAATACCATATGGATATGATAAAAATAAGGATGAAGAAGATAATAGATTAAATAGTCAGAGATTTTATAATGATTTTTATGAAGAGATACAAGATAAGATAAAAATAAAAGAATTATTTAAATATTTTCATAATTATAAAATGGATAATAAAGAATTAGAATATTTTGAGATGGGTAAGAGTAGAATAATAATGACAGATTATAAAAAAGAATTAGAGATAGAACAAACACCTGCATACCTAAAGATATACTCGCTGAATATATTGTTAATTATTGTACTAATGACAATATTTTTAAAGTATTAAATTTATGTTTTGAAAATTATGAACTTCAAACATTTATTTATAACAATAAAAATGTAGATGATAATTATTTATTTAATTTATCAACTAATGAAGAAGGCGAAAATATAAAACCTTCAAAATTTAATAGATTAAAATTTTGTACAAGATTACAAAAAAATAAGTGTATTAATATTTTTAAAGATAAAATAACATTGGAAGAAATTAAAAATTTTATTGTTGAAAGTACGTCAAATGATAAATTTGAAAAAATATTTGAAAAAATTTTTACAACATCAAGACTTAAAACTATTTTATTAGTACAATCATTAACAGAAGAAGATTATACATTATTATATAAAAATTTACAAAATAATAAAAATAATTCATCATTAAATGCAATTGATAGACAAGAACATACAATTTTAGATAATAATGATGAAAATGAAGAATTAAATAAAGATGATAATATTAATGAGGTTGAAAATGTTGAAAAAATAAGAGACATTAAAAAAAAGAGTAAATCACTTAAAAAATAAAAATTGATGGTTTAAATATTTTCAAATAATTAACTTTAATAATTTATTATAGTTAAGATGAATACAATAAACTCATATTATTGTAAGGTTTGTAAAAAGCATATGCAAGGAGAACAACAAAAAGAACATCACATATACACTAATAAGCACGAATTAAAATGTTTATTGGAGTATAATAAAAAAAACTGTGTTTTTATTGATAATTTCAATAAAAACAAAAAATCAATGGATTTTTACGATTATGACAACGATAATAATTTAATTTGTCGTTGTTGTTTAATAAGAGTTCATCCAAATCAACAATTAAACCATCTTAAAACAGTTAATAAATTGCATAAAAACAATTAAATATATTTATTATTTTTTTTTAATTAAAGAAATTAAAGTTTTTTTATTTTTACTTGAATAATTTGTTATATTTTTTTTTTTACAAATTTTTATTAATTGATTTTTGGTTAAATTTTCTAATCCATTATAATCATTTAATAATTCAAACTGTATAGCAACAACACCATATTTTAATTCATCTTCTTTGGTAAAATATTTGAAATATACACTTAATCCATGTTTCATATCAGGCATGCCTGGAAGACATTTTTGTAATCCTTCTTTTTTTAAATATTCTTCAAATGTTTTATAATATTTTTTATTAGTAATTTTTGTAAAAACACTTCTTGGTAAAAAATCTTCATTAGTCCATTCTACTATATCACCAATTTTCATATCATAAAATCTACCTTTATTTTTTCTACCTTCAACAACTTTAAGACCAAGAGATATTAAACTAAACCATGGTTCTGATAAATTTTCAGTATAATTTGGTTTTATAATATTCATATTATATAATATTACATATAAAAAAATAATTAATTTATAATATATATATAAAATTTATTAAATAAACAAAAAACTACTTGGATATTTAGTTTTCCATCTCAACATAAGAATTCACATCAAGTTCTAATTGAAATTCATGTTGATAAATTCTTTCTATTGTAGATTTATCTTCTTCACAATATAAGATAAATCTCCAATTATGAATTAATCCATTTGTTGTTAATGTAGGTGCAAACCATATAGCAGTTATTTTATATATTTTATTTTTTACAATACACATATCATTTTTTCTTAATTCAGATGCTTTAATAGTTTTTTTTTTCAAAACAACATTTTTATTTACCTTTTCCGTATATGGTTTATGTGTTAAAATTAAACTACCATTATCACAAGTATCGTCATGTGTAATAATAACATAATCGTCGTCTTCTTCAAATACTTCATCTTTATATTCATTTATAGTTAAACTATCATAATATGGTGCACCAATAGGATATCTTATTTTCATTTGAAATGGTTCTGTTTTTTTATGAACGTACATGAATATATAATATGTTTCGGTTTCTATTTTCAACATTTTTTTTGCTTTTGCTAATGTTGTAAAACCTCCAACCCAACCATAATGATTTGTTTCACTTAATACAATATATTTTATTGACATATTTTATTATTATTATTATTATTATTATTGTTATTTTTTTAGATTTAAAATAAATCAATTTTTTTTTAATTATTTTAGTATAATAAAAAAATTGATTTAAATTTATTATAAAAGTATATAAATAAATATAAATAAATAACTTAATAATAACACAATATGAGTGATTATACATTAACTGATGCAATTAATAATAAAGCATTTATTCCTAACATATTTGGAATATATTTAAATGCAGATGGAAATATTTATAAAATATTATCCAATATTGAAGGTTGTAAATTAAAAAAAAATTCATTAGGTACATTCTTATTTACAATAAAAAAAAATTGTTTTTCAATTATTGTAATAGAAGACGAGTTTTATTCAGATCATATTAATATTTTGAAAAGATTTGATTATACTGATAAATCAATCACAGATATTCAATTAAAAAATATAATTACAAATAATATAGACTGTTATATATTTTCAATGGAATTTAATTTTGATACGGGATTTAATTCAGTATTATTACATAATCCAAATTAAGTTTAAAGATATATTTTATAATTATATTATATAATGATTAACGAATTACAATATCAAATTAAAAACGATTTATATGAAATATATCCAGAAACATATAAACCTGTTTATAAAATAAAAGAAAAACTAAATGTATTATGTGGAGGTGATTATAACACAAACGTTTTTTCTTTTGAAAAAATAGGAAATGAAAACGAAATTATAACACGTATGAATAATTCCTTTATAGGATTTTGCAAAGATATTTTGTTGAATCCATCTTTTGATTATTTTAAATATTTAAAAAAATCTGGTATTGAAGAAACAACTTTTGAAAATATATGGAAAACAATAAATTGTTATAATATTTGTAAAGATATAAAACAAAATCCATTCAATTGGATAAATCACAAAAATTTTATTGAATTCAAAAATTTGAAATGTATTAATAGTTATAATACAAAAAATGATTATTGTTATCACTATCCAATACCTTCTTTTATAAACAAAAACGATTTTATACATGGAATAAAAATGGGAAATAGTAATTGTTTTAATTTTATTATTGAATTCAAAGAAGTTTTTTGTGTAATTCAATGTATGGGAAGTTAAAATAATCCAATTTAAAAAAATTGAAATATTTAATATCAATTCAAATATATAATATCATAATTTCTTGCTGATGCTAATCTTTCTAAAAAAGATTTAATGTTAGGCGCTGTATAGCATTCATTCGTATTTGAAACATGTCTAATCCAAAAATTAAATTCAATTGTGTCTTCATCAGATTCTTTATCATAACTTAAATAATCAACATACTTAGATTCAAAATTATCCCAAATTTGAAACAAACCATTTTCATCTTTACAAATAAATTGTCCTATACCAAAACCAACATCTTCAATATAAATATTTCTAATATAATGTGTAAAACCTTCACCCGTTAAACTTCATGTTTCTATTTTAGTTACGCGAAACCAATTAATATTACCTTCTGATGTTTTATGTTTAATGTATTTGAATGCGGATGCTGTATCAGTATGAATTGCATAATCAAAATGTTCTTCTGTTTTTCTAATATGTGACATTATTTATAATAATATAATAATATAATAAATATAAACTTTAAGTTATTTTATTTTTACATATACTTTAAAAAAAATTGATTTAAATTTATTATAAAAGTATATAAGTATATAAGCATATAATAAATTAAAATGGAAATACCAACTATTTACGCAGAAGAGCATTTATCTGAACCTTGGTTTACCCTTATATCGCTTGGACTAAAAACTTGTGAAGGACGATTGTATAAACGCCGATTTAAAGAATACAAAATAGGTCATATTATTAAGTGGTGGAATAATGATTTTGACAAAGGAAGAGTTTGTTTTACAAAAATTATTAATATAAACTTATATAAAACATTTGAAGAATATTTGATTGACAAAGGATTAAAAAATTGTTTACCAGGTATGCCAAATTTAGAACATGGATTAGATGTATATTTACATTATTTTGGAAAAGAAGATGAAACAAAATATGGTGTTGTATCGTTTGAATTAGAAATAATTAATTAATAAATTTATATGGTGGTAATATACTTAATATCCGAATTTTGTTAGTAAATAAAAACGAATATTGACCTTTATTTAGTTCTCCAGTGGTTATTGTATTCATTATTATATATATAATAAAAACTACTTATACTTGACGATATAATTTTTGTTATAACTTCTTTCATTTTACTAATATTAATAATCTTTATAAATTTTATTTCAATTTTCTCAAATATTGATATTTTTTATTTGATTTTATAGATAAGTAGATAAGTATTCAATTGCATCCACTTCATTTTGAATTATATTTCCATCACTATCTGGACCAATATTTATTAATAACTCTCCTCCCAATCCAATTATTGTATTGTATAATTGATAAATTTGTTCTCCGCTTTTATAATCCGTTTCATGTTGTTCTTTATTATAACCCCAAGAATATCCAATTGTATTTACATGTTGCCATTTTAAATCTAATTTTTCTTTTGGAATATATCTATCTGAAAATACACGATGATCACAACAAGAATAATCTTCATCTTTTATGCCTAACCTATCATTTATTATTATTTCTTGTGATTTCATATTTAATGCCATATTTTTTATTTTTTCTCTTATTGATTTTTGTGTTATTTTCCAATCTCCATCAAACCACATATATTTTGGTTCATATAACATTAATTCTTCTATTTGTGGTATACAATATTCTTTAAAATATTTTATATTAAACGATTTTCCAAATTCAAACCAAGAATAATAAAATCCAAAATCAATATTTTCTTTTTTACATTCATCACTAAATACTTGACAAATATCTATTAATGACTTATGAGAGTTTGTTGCTGTATTCCATAAACAAACACCATCATGATGTTTAGACGTTAAAATAATATAACTTGCCTTATTTTGTTTAGCAAACATAACCCATTGCTTTATTTTATCTTCATCATCAACAATCTTATCCATATTATCAAAATAATCTATACCACTAAAATTGTCTTCATGATATTTTTTAGTGAAACTTTGTCCTGAAATTGGTCTAAAATTATTATCATCAATTAAACGCCCATAATACCATTCTGAACCATTTTGAACTCTTCTTCTCTTTGCCGAATTAATATCATCATACCCATAATATGAATATAATCCATAATGAATAATAATTCCAAAAGTCATTTTTAAAGTTAAATATATATATATATATTTTTAATTTGATTTTTTAATAAAAATATATTTCAATTTTTTTTTAATTATTAAATAAAAAAATGTGCTATTTATTGTAATAAAAAATAAAAAATATAATTTCAAAATAGAAAATATAAAAAGTATTAAAATGAAATCGGAATGCGAACAATTAATTTCAAATTTAGAACAATGTTTGAAAAATAATAAAAATATATATTCGTCATATTCATATAAAAAAGAAAATTCATTTAATTATAGTTTTTATGGTAAAACATATACGTGTAATAAGAATCCATATGATACCTATTTTATAAAATAAATAATATTTAATAATTTATAATTTAAAATTAAATATTATTTTCTTGTAATAATTAATGCCATTTTTTAATTAAAATACTTTATAATGATTGTCGATAATACATTAATCCTTCTTTAAGAAGTGAACTAATTAATCTAGTTACTCCAATTCCTCCCCCACTTCTAACAATAAAATTATGTTTTAAAAATTCATTCATTTCGCCATCAACTCTCTCCCTACCAAATTTATCATATAAAATTTGTGCATATTCACCTCCAGAAATTGTAGCAAATCTAGATTTCATATCTTCAACATCACAACTTCTCTCATCACTTCCAATAGTTTCCATGGTTTAGATGTATATTTACATTATTTTGGAAAAGAAGATGAAACAAAATATGGTGTTGTGTCTTTTGAATTAGAAATAATTAATTAATAAATTTATATGTCGCGTGTTATATTATCAAGAAATGTTAATAATTTATTTAAATTTTCAGTTTTTATAACATTATCATGATAAATGTCACAAATACAAGGATGATATAAATGTAAAAAGTCATAAGATAAAATTTGGTAAAACAACTTAATATTATAATAAGTATCGTTTTCATCGTGAAACTCTGTAGGCATTTTTTTTCGTAATAAATTAAAAATATGTTTAGTGTCTTCATTATTATTTAAAATAATAAATATTCCATATAACTTCATATGATATAAATCAACATTATCTGATTCAGAAATAATTTGTGATAAATCATATTTATATTGATTTATTTTTTCTTCATCATTTTTAATATTATTATAAACACAATTATAATTAAAATTATATAATTCTGATATTTCTGTTTCGTTCATTTTATTATATACTCTTATATAATTATCTTTAAATAGTTTTTATATTATCAAATTAAAATCGGAGTTTGAAATGTAAAAAGGTGTAAAAGCACAAAAAAATGCAATATGTAATTGGCATTATGTTGGTTCAGATTGTACTAACCGTACTTTTCTTAATTAAAGTAATTTAATAAAAAAAATTGATTTATTTTAAATCTAATTATAATTTAATATATAGTTAGTTAATATAAAAATATACATATATAATGGAAAATAATAATTTAATTAATGAAATAAATAAATTAAAAGTATTAATAGATACTTTACAAAAACAACTTCAAACACAACAAACTGAAATAAATTCAGTAAAGCAAATAGCTTTAAAAGCACAAAAAGATGCAGGAAATCATTGGCATTATGTTGGTTCAGATTGTACGAACCATACTTTTCTTAATTAAAGTAATTTAATTAAAAAAAATGATTTATTTTAAATCTAATTTAATATAAAGTTAAATTATTATAATTATATAAATATAATAACAAAAATGACAGATGGATCGATAAAGAAGAATACAAATTAAATAAGAAACCATTAATAATATCATATACAAAATACAATGAAATCACAGAGAATTTACAAAATAAATTAAATAAATAAATAATAAAGAACAAAACCGAAAAAACACAAAATAATGAAATCAATATTTTAAAAAGTAATCAAACACAATATAAAATAGAAGCATTAATTAATAATGATGATGACAATGATGATTTTGAAATAATAATATAAAAAATCATAAATTTATATTTTTTCATTTTTTTCAAATTTTGAAAATCAACATTTTTTATTGACGTGTAATTTTAAATATTTTTATGTTTTATTGATATTTTTAATAATAAAATAACCCCAAAAAATCTTATAACTGTAATCCTTATGTTTATTACTTTATATTACACTAAAAAAAGAGAGCAATAAAAGTTAATAAACATAAGGATTACAGTTATAAGATTTTTAAGTTTAATTAATGTTTAAACAAATAATGAAAATAAAAAAATATAAAAAGTCAGTTCAATAAAAAATGTCGGTTTTTGATTTTTTCAATTTTTGAAAAAAAATAATATATTAAAATCTAAAGTTAAAATTAAGTTTTAGCAATCCCGAATTATAAATGAAATTAATAAATATTCAAATTCATTGTTTAAATATACATTAAAACATATGATTTTAAAATATAATTTTAACAATACAGTTTTAGCAAATAAATATTTAAAACCATTTAAAAAACGAGATAATAAAGGAATATATTTTGAATTTGGAAATGAAGGAATATTATTAGAACATTTGAAAAAGATAGATGAGAAATATTATAAATATATATTTGAAGAAGGAGAAGAATAAAGAAATATTATTATATAAATAAAATATTTATTTATTAATAAAATAAATTTTAATAGAGTAGAGTTATAAAACTATGAATTTTAACCTTGCATTGTATATAAAATATAGTAAAAACAATAATTTATATAATAATTTATTGGATATATGAGTATAAAAATAAAAAATCATTGATAAAATAATTTAATAAAAATATTTATAAAAGAAAGTTAAAAATAAAAGGGAGTGATTTTTAATAAATTTTTTTAAAAGGATGTTATATATTTATTTATAATATCAAAATAAGAATACATACTATACATACTCTACACTATTTATATATAATAAATATATATTAATATTAATATAATAATATATTGATATATATATATACTTTAAAGTGGTATTGATGTGAAGACTTTAGTGTAGAGAATGATTTTTATGTAGAGTATGAATTATAAAAAATAGGATATTAAAAAATTGATAAATAATATATAAGAATAAATTATTATAAAAATTAAATAATGACAACGAACTATGTATATATAATACAAGAAAGAGAATTTATAAAAACATTTGAAAAAATATATAAAATAGGAAAATCAAAACAAGAAAAATGTGAAACAAAATATATTATTATTTCAAATAGTTTGTAATAACTGATTAGTAAAATCGCAAATTATATTTATTAAAAGAAAGTTATTAAAAGAAAGTTATAAAAAAAGATGTAAAGAATGATAGTAACATAATTATGTATCATAATAAAGTTTCAAAAGAATGTTTAATTAAATAAAAAATATAATGATAAAACATATTATGATAGCATATTATGAAATCGCGGATTTTATTGAATAATGGTATACAATAAAATAAATAAATTTATATTTATATATCAATAAAAAAATATAAAAATAAAGTTATAAAAATAATATTATAAAAATAAAGTTATAAAAAAGATGTAAAGAATGATAGTAACATAATTATGTATCATAATAAAGTTACAAAAGAATGTTTAATTACATAAAAAATATAATGATAAAACATATTATGATAGCATATAATGAAATCGCGGATTTTATTGAATAATGGTATACAATAAAATAAATAAATTTATATTTATATATCAATAAAAAAAAAATAAAAATAATGTTATAAAAAAGATGTAAAGAATGATAGTAACATAATGATTTAACATAATCATGAAAGATAATCATGAAAGATAATCATGTAACATAATTATGTATCATAATAAAGTTTCAAAAGAATATTTAATTACATAAAAAATATAATGATAAAACCTATTATGAGAGCATATTATGAAATCGCGGATTTTATTGAATAATGGTATACAATAAAATAAATAAATTTATATTTATATATCAATAAAAAATATAAAAATAAAGTTATAAAAATATGTTATAAAAATAAAGTTATAAAAAAGATGTAAAGAATGATAGTAACATAATGATTTAACATAATCATGAAAGATAATCATGAAAGATAATCATGAAAGATAATCATGAAAGATAATCATGAAAGATAATCATGAAAGATAATGATGTAACGTAATCATGAAACATAATAAAGTTTCAAAAGAAGGTTTAATTACATAAAGAAATATAATGATAAAAGATATTATGAGAGCATATTTATGTGAGCGCGTATTTTAAAAATATGTAAATTAATTATCAAAGAATAATTGAATAAGATGAATGAATTTATCACTTTTATTAATTGGATTAATCCAATAATCAATTTCATTTTTTAATATATTTAATCTATCATTCCATTCATTTATTTTTTTAATTTTAATTAAACCTTTTTTTTCGGTTGTTGTCCAACATGAAGATATTTTAATTCCATCTTTAATATAACTATCAGGATTAAAACGAATAAATATTATAGGTCTATGATTAAGATCTTGAGATATTTCCATTAATCTTTTATTTTCACAAGATGAATCATAAGAAAAATGTTGATTTTCATCCGTTTCAATAATAATTATTTGATAACCTAAATCTAAAAATAAATCAGGTCTTCTAAAAGAACATCCATCATAAATTTTTTTATCATGAATCCAAGTTAATTCGTTAAAATTATTTTTAATGAATTCCAAAACATATTGTTGTTTAGTTTTATAATGAATAGATTTATCAGGATATAAATTAGAGAAACAATATAAACAATATCCTTCATATTTATTAGAAACAATTAAATCGCACATATTAGTTTTACATCTTTTAGAAATAACATTTACCATATTAGGTAATCTATGGTTATAACAATAAATTCCATTATTAACATTATTATAATTAAATATTGGATATTTATAACAATTTTCATATAAGCATTTTTTATAGTTATAATTAATCATTCCATCAAATTTATGTTCTTTACAAAACATTTTTGAAAAAAGATTTACATAATTATAAGAACCAATATTATTACATTCTTTAAAAAAACATTTTTTAAATTGTCTTTTATGGTAATATTTTTTATTAAATAAATTTAAATTTAATTTATATTTATTTAATAATTTAATATAATCATTATATTCATTGTCATCATCAATTATTTCCATAAAATATATTTATTATAAAAAGATTTTATTTTAAATTCATAAAATTTACAATTTATAAAAAAATTAAAATTTATAACAATGATTAATCTAAAAGAGAAAGAATAATAATATAAAAATAAGTTATAAAAATTAAATTATTAAATAGATGTTATAAAAATAAGTTATTAAAATTAAATTATTAAAATTAAATTATTAAAATTAAATTATTAAAATTAAATTATTAAAATTAAATTATTAAAATTAAATTATTAAATAGATGTTATTAAAATTAAATTATTAAAATAAGTTATAAAAATAAGTTATAAAAAAAGATGTAAAGAAGGATAGTTACATAAAAAAATGTCATAAAAAAATGTCAAAAGAAGGTAATATTATATAAAAAAACTATTGAAAAGAAATTATGAGAGCATGTTATGTGAGTGCGGATTTTATAGAATAATATAGAATAAAATAAATAAATTAATATTTATATATCAATAAAAAAATATTACACCTTGAAGAATTAAAATCGGACAAATGATATAAAAATAAAAAGACATATTATTTTGTATTATGACGATATCCCAATTTAAAAGCCAAAAAACATTGAAACACCATTTTCGTGAAATAATAAATAAAATTGGTGTATGCGATAGCGTAAAAACAAAATATCCAAGCGAATATTTGGATTTGTGTGAAGTATTCAAAAGGCATTCTGATTATCCAGAGAAATTCATTGGATTTGTTGATATTAAGATTGATTATAACCCTATATTTATAAATCAATTAGAGGTTTCTATTATAAAAAATGATATGACCATAGATGATGTATCAGTATTGAATAATTGTATAACGGGGAAACCAAAAGATAACTTAAAAATAGCTATGAGAGTTTGTATTCAAGCACAGATAGATGAATATAAAAATAAAAATCCCATAAAAGTGTGTGAATTATGCGGCGAACATGATAGAATAGAAATAGATCATCATAGTGAAAAATCTCCTTTTGCTAAATTGTATATTGATTTTATGGATAATAATAAGATACCTATTCCTACATCATTTAATGATACAAAAAGTCATATGAAATGTTTCAAAGAATTAGATTGTGATTTTGAAAATAACTGGACGAAATATCATAAAGAAAACGCAATTTTAAGAATGTTGTGTAAAACATGTAATAACTCTCAACCAAAATATAAAAAATAATTGTCCCATTATAATTCTTCAAGGGTATAAAATAAGTTATTAAAAAAGATGTAAAGAATGATAGTAACATAATCATATAACATAATCATATAACATAAAAAAATGTCAAAAGAATGTTTAATTACATAAAATATATATTGATAAAAAGTTATGAGAGGATGTTATGTGAGCGCGGATTTATATAAAAAATATATATTAAGAATGAAATTAACATAATGATGTAACAAAAAAATAAGATAAGAAGATAATAAAAATAATTTTATTATAAAAAAAAAGATATAAAAGAGAGTATAATATGATAATATATATATATATAATATAAAGATGGTAAGAAATGAAGAAGAACCATTAGAAACAATAGAAATAATGAGAAATGAATATGAGAAGATAATGAGAATGTTAGAAGAAGGAGTAGAGAAGAAGAAGAAAGCAACAGAGAAAAGGAATGAATGGACATATAAATATGTAAATAAACCGGAGAATATAGAAAAGATAAAGGAAAAGAGACGAGAATATGCAAGGAAAGAATATGAGAAGAATAAGAATGATGAGGAATATATGAGGAAGAAAAGAGAGAATGCATTAACAAATTATTATAAAAAAAAGCATGAAAAAAGTATTTAAGATATTTTTCCATATATAATTATATATAGAAAAATGAATATACTAATAAATAAATATTTTGAAAAAGAAGGAATAAAATACTATTTACCATTAAAAGAATCGACAGTAAAAAGAGATAGTAAAGGAAGGTGGACATTAGATGGAGGAATGTCAAATTTTAGAAAAGAAGATTATGAAAAAATAAAAAAAGGAGAAAAAATAATGATAGAGGGGAAGAAAGGAAAGGAAGATTATGAATATAAATTAAAAACAAGTTATGAAGAAGCAGAATATTATGAATTAAATATGAATGCAATAGATGAGTGTATAATAATAATAGATATAGATGAAGATATCAAAGAAGGAGATAAAGAAGAATGGTTAAAAGAGAATATACCGGAAATGATAAGAGGATTACCATATACAATATCAAGAACGAAAAGGATGCCGCATTATTATTGTATATTAGAGGGAGTATGTAAAGAGATATTAAAAGAGAAAGTAAAAATAATAACAGATTGTTTAACATTTTGTAAAGGTGATATATTAGGATCACATGTATGGGAGAGAAAAGATAATGAATTAAATAATTATAAAGGAGAATTACCAAAGATACATATAAATGAATTAAAGAGATATATATTGAAGAAAGGTTTAGATAGATTTAATATAAATGAAGAAGATACAATAATAATAACAATAGATAAATTAAAAGATATAGATGAAATAAGTGAAATAACAGAAGATATAAATTATAAAAATAGTAATATCATAAACATAAAAGAACTAAAAGAATACTTAGATGGTTTGAGTGAGAATAGAAGTGATAATTATGAAGAATGGAAGAAAGTAGTATGGGGGATATCAAATATATGTAAGGATAATAAATGGTCATCAAAAGTAAGGAATGAATTAATTCATGAATTTAGTAAAAAATCAGGTAAATATGATGTATATAGAGTAGATGATTTTATAGATAATCACATAAAAGAAGTAGTTTATGGGATAGGTATAGGAACAATAATAAAATTATATAATGAAGATAATAAAAGAAAGATAACATTAGATTATATATTAAGAAATAGATTGAGAGATAATGATATAGCAATATATATAAAACAAATATTAGGAGAGAAGTATGTATGTACGGATATAAATAGAAATATATGGTATATATATGAGAATCATAGATGGAATGAAGATGATAATGGTATAACATTATATAAAGAAATAAGTAAGAAAGTAGTAGAAGAAGGAGAGAAAAAATGTAATTATTATAATAAAAAAATAAAAGAAATAGAAATGAGTTTAAATGAAACAAAAGAAGAGAAAGAAATGAAAAAAAATGAAATAAAAAAAAGAATAAATGAATTAAATAATTTTATAGATAAATGTAAAAATAGAACAAGTAAGACAAATATATTTAAAGAATTAAAAGATGAATATTATAAAAAGAATTTTGTGGATAATTTAGATATAAATCCATATATAATATGTTGTAAAAATGGTGTAATAGATATAAAGAATAAAATATTTAGAGAAGGTCGTTGTGATGATATGTGTAGTATGACAACAGGTTATGATTATAAATCATTAAAAGAAATAAAAGAAGATAATGAATTAAACAAAAAATATAATGAACTAAAAAAATTTATGAATAAATTATTTGTAATAAAAGGGATACGAGAATATATGTATGAACATTTAGCATCGGTATTAATAGGTGATTCCAAAGAACAAGATTTTAATTATTATATGGGGAAAGGTTCAAATGGGAAAACAATGTTAGTAAATTTAATGGAGAAAACATTAGGTGATTATTATGGTGTAGCACCAACTGCATTAATATGTTCAAAGAAAGCGAATATAGGAACATGTACAGGAGAAATAGCTTTATTAAGAGGAAAAAGATATGTAGTAATGCAAGAACCAACAAAAGGGGAAATAATGAATGAAGGAACAATGAAAGAATATACGGGACAAACACCAGTATTATGTAATCCAAAAAATAAAACACCATTTTATTTTACACCAATGTTTAAATTAGTAATATGTGCAAATTTTACTTTAAATATAACGAGTAATGATGATGGAACATGGAGAAGAATAAAAGTAATAGATTTTTTATCAAAGTTTAAATATAATTCAGATAAAAATGAATTGTTTGAATTTGAGAAAGATATAGATTTAAAAGATAAGTTTGATGAATGGAAAAGTATATTTTTAGCAATATTAACAGAGAAAGCATTTGAATTAAAAGGAAAAATAAATGAGAATAAATATATAAAAAATGCAACATTAAGATATAGAGATGAACAAAATCGAATAGGATTATATATAAGTAAGAATTTAGAATTTGAAGAAAATAATAATTTAGAAATGAATATATTAGATTATAATTTAAAAAGTTGGTTTGAATCGAACTATAGATCAAAAATAGGATTAAAATATTTATTAGATATATTAGAGGATAATTATGATATAAAAATAAGTAATACAAAGGTATATGGAATAAAAATAAAAGAGAATGATAATATAATAAAAAGTGATGAAGAAATATTTGTGGAAGAGTTTAAAAAAAGTTTTGAAATAATAGAAGATGAAAATAAAAGAGAAGAATATTATATAAAAAGTATAAGAATTAGTGAATGGGCACGATTAAAGAATTTAAAGATATATACTTCAAAATCAATAAATAAAATATTATTAGAAAAATTTAATTACAATAATAAAGATATAACATTATATAAAAAGAAGAAAATAGATAATAAATCTGTGTTATGTTGGTTTGGTTTAAAAGAGATAAAAAGAGATTAAAAAAATAAAATATAAAAAAGGTGGAAAAATCTTAAAAAAACTAAAAAATTTTAGAACTTTTAATATAAATTAAATATTTTATAATTTATAATATATGTATATTTATATTGATAAATATTGTATAAATATAATATTTTTTTAAATATTATTGATAAAAAAAGGTTGAAAAATCTTTTTTATATTAATATTTATCAACCATTTTTCAACTTTTTATATATCATTATTTATTGTATATATATAATAAATAATTTAAAATGATTGTAAAAAAAAAAGGTTGAAAAATCTTTTTTTTTTTTACAAAAAGAATATAGAGAATAATATATTTATATATAATAAAAAAAATAAAAAAAATAAAATAATAAAAAAAAAATTTATAAAACTTTATTTTA
>Ga0214921_10005741_pt1 | contig 17381 bp, 16 predicted proteins | sample LL1505_MetaG_FD_177992 | JGI IMG/M metagenome (GOLD analysis project Ga0214921, IMG submission 177992) | Freshwater microbial communities from Lake Lanier, Atlanta, Georgia, United States - LL-1505 | ecosystem: Environmental > Aquatic > Freshwater > Lake | place: USA: Georgia | collected...
TTAACTGATGATGAAACTTTTCTTGCTGCTTTAATAACTGCTGGGGAAAATTTCTTTAAATATGCTTTTTGTTTAGGTGTTAATTTATTAAGATCTAACTTTTTAAGATATTTAATAACTTTAGGACTTAATTTCTTGAGTGCTGCTTTAACTTTTGGTGAAACCTTTGAAGATAACTTTTTAGAAGATGATTTAATTGATGATGAAAGTTTTCTTGCTGCTTTAACTTTTGGTGAAACCTTTGAAGATAACTTTTTAGAAGATGATTTAACTGATGATGAAAGTTTTCTTGCTGCTTTAATAACTCCTGGTGAAAATTTCTTTAAATATGCCTTTTGTTTAGGTGTTAATTTTTTAAGATCTAACTTTTTAAGATATTTGATAACTTTAGGACTTAATTTTTTGAGTGCTGCTTTAACTTTTGGTGAAATCTTTGATGAAACTTTTGAAGATAATTTCTTAGATGATTTTTTTGTAATAGCTTTCATTTTCTTTAATGTTGATTTAACACTTAATTTAGATGGAGATTTAACGCCTGCTTTAACAACTTTGATTTTAGTGCTTATTTGTTTTAATAATCTTCTAACTTCAGGTGATTTTTTAATTTTTGCGATTTGACTTGTTGCACGTGATTGAATTTTTTTAATTAAGGATTGTGCTTTCTTGGCATTTTCCTTGGTAATTAAAGATTTAATTGTATTGATTTGGTTATCTGTTAATTTTTGGATTTCAGAAATTTTATTTTTAGCAGATGATAATGCTTTTTTTGCACTTGCGGTACTTCTCATTTTTTGTAATGTTTTTGAAGCACGCTCTTGTATTTTTTGTATTTGTTTATTTGCAATATCCATTAATTGATCTACTGTTACTGCAGATGTATTGTAAATATCAATTAAACTTGCTTCTCTTGGAGGAGATACTTTTTTAACGAATCTTGATTCATTTCCTTGGGGTACAATTTTATTTCTTGATAATACAAATTTAACGTCATTGTTAATTTCTTTTAAAGTATAATCTTTTGGTGATTCATTAATTACTTGGAATCCACCAAATAAAGAATAATGACCCATTGGTTTATTTTTGGGACTATTGGAATTACTTATCATTATATATATAATTATATATATTTTATTTCAATAAAATATATATTATTTTCTATTCTTCTTCTCTTTCTTTTCTCTGTATTTTCTATCAAATACATCTTCTAAATTAATATTATCTCTTTCCATCTTTTTATTTAATTCTAACATTTCTTTATCTGATAATAAATGTGTTTGTCTAAAACTTGAATAATAAGGTAGTCCATATCCAGAAACTGGTGCAGGCTCTGAACTAAGTAATTCATGATGAGTTCCTACATATGGATTATTTATACAACATCTTGCACCCTCAATGGGAGATCCTGGTAATCCACTAACAGGTCTATTAATTGAACGTATACTATTCTCGAAAATACCTTTAACTAAATATGTATCTTTTGTATTCATTTATAAAATACAATTAGATTTTTATTTCAAAAATTCAGGATATACATACTTTACTGATTCAAAATTTTCTACTTTTTTTTCAACCTTTTTTTCAACTTCTACCACTTCTACTTCGTAAGGAATATAAAATGGATTATATTCAAAATATGGATAATAATATGGCCAATAATATCCATATCCCCAACCCCACCAAGGACCTCCACCAGTTCCACCTAACGTATGACTTGTTGATGTTTGTCTTACAACTGGTCTTCTATAACCTCCACCACTACGTCTAATTCCACTACCTCCTATACGTCTTGATCCACCTCCTTGGGTTCCACCACCTTGGTAATTTCTAAAATGTTCCATTATATAATACATTTATATAATTATTTCTGATAATCAGGGACGTAATGAATTGTTCTACTTCCTAAAGTATCAGTCTTAATTTCATTACCATGTATATCTTTTTTCTCTCCATATGCAAAAAAATCTCTATCATAATCAATTGGAAATTTATCAGTTTTTGATATTATTTTATCTTTAATACCTTGTTTATAATCATAGAAATACCAAATTAGTTTTTGAGAATTTATAAAGATAGTTTTAATTTCTTGTAAAGTAAGATCTTTAATTTTTCTAAATGGACTTATTTTACTTAACCATAATATATCAGCTCTAAGGTAATTTCCAATTCCTGCTATTTTTTGTTGCTTCATTAAAAATTCACCGATTTTTGCAGACGGAGCACTTTTAATTATTTCAACAAATTGATTTTCAGTAATATAGAAAATATCTGGACCAATCTTATCTAATTTTTTCTGTAATTGTTCTATATTTTTAAATATACTTAATGTTCCAAAATTTCTCATATCATTCATAAATATTGATCCATTGATAGTTTTAAATTCAATATTATTGTGTTTTAATTCGTCTTCTGTAAAGAATCCACTTAGTCCCATCGTCATAGCAATAACATAACTATTTTCAAGTATTACATAAATAAATTTTCCTTTAGTTTTTATATCTTTAATCTTTTGTGGTAGAAGCTTATTAAGTTCATTTAAATGATCTGGAACTCCATGTCTTTTATATCTACCTGCTAATATTTTTATTTCTGTTAATTTATGATCTTCAAAGAAATCATTTAAATCATCACTATATTGTCTTATTTCTGGAGCTTCTGGCATTTTATATATATATTAATTTTTTTTTATATAATTAAATATATATTAATGTTTTCTAATTTACAATCATTTTTTAATTATATTGGTGGTACACATGAATCTTCAAATAATAGTATCAAAAATATTTTAACCAAAAAAGGCATTCAATTTTCTGAAATTCAAAGTGGAATAAACGTAAATTTTAATGATACCTATGATGTTGTATTTCCTACAAACCTAAAAGAATCACGTTATATTCATGTTAAAAGAGATTTAAAAAATAAAGATGGAGAATGTATAAAATGTATATATTTATATAAACTCAATAACAGTAAACTTAATTTTGTTAATAGAATAAAAATCATAAATGTTGATAATATTAAAGTAGATGAAGAAGATGCAAGAATTGATGATAAATTAATTCATGTAATTGAAGGAATTATAAATGATGTTAATGCAAATGAAACACAACATGGTGGTTCTGAAACAGCAACAATTACAAAATCGGATGTAAAAGATTTAAAATTATTAGAATATAAAAGTAAATATAATAATCTTAAAAAGATAATGGAAGCTTCAATTAGTGATAGCGACTCTTAAAAATTAACATTTGCATAACCAGCGTTTAAATCATTTGATTGTACGGAACTTAAACTTAAGTTACGGAGTTGGGTATCTTTAGAAACTCCTGGCATATTTTTTATTTGAGAACATAATTCGCTCTTGGCGTATTTTGCTCTGATTATTCTTTCAACATCAGTTACACAATCTCTTCTGCTTGAAATTGTTTCTCTGGCAGTTTTTCCTTCTGCTTTAGGATTACAGTATTTTTTTAAATCATTTTCCATTTTTAATTCAGAACCTTTTAAAACTCCGCATCCATCTCTTATTTCTTTGCATTTTCCTGATAAATTTGGATCGTTAAAATCGCATTGTTTGACACTTAATCCATTATTGAAACGTTCGCGTCTATCCCATAATAAATAAAGGAGAACAAGGCCTAAAATTCCAATTAATATAACCTCTGTATTTTCACTTACAAATTTTTGTATTTGTTCCATATTGTTTTTAATATATATCAATTTATATAATTTTTTTAAATAATTGAAAATTAAATATATTATATAGAAATATATATATATTATATATAATGAATCTTGAATATGATAATGATGAAAAAACGCAGATTATTTTAATGAATATTTCAAAAATGGTTCAAACACGTAAATTAGTCAAAGATTATAATAATTTTTACAATGCTATTAAAAAAATTGGAGATAATCTAGAAGTAAATATTAATTATGAAAACTCGAATATTGCTATTAAAATAATTTATAATAATATTACAACTATAAAAGATAGTAATGATATAGAACACTTTTTAGATAAATATTCTAAATATCACAAATTCATTATTATTACATCATTATCTAAGAAAGCCTATAAACAATTTGATGAATATCCATTAACATATGTTTTCCCAGAGATATATTTAATGTCAAATACTCTTGAACATGTATTACAACCTAAATTTAAATTATTAACAAAACTCGAACGTGATGAATATTTTAAAACTTTTGATAATAAGAAAAGAGAAATGCCAAGAATGTTAGATTCTGATCCTGTTTCTAGATATTTTGGCGCAACAGTTGGTGATGTATTTGAAATAACGAATTATTCCATTACTACAATTGAAGCAATTGAATATGCGATAGTTGTTCAGGGTAATTTAGAATTTTTGAGTATCGATAACTTCTGATAATGATTTTTTATTTATACTAGATTTTTTTATATTATATATTTTATGGAGTTAAAAATATATAATTATACAATAAGTGGATTAAATACATTATTGATACCTATGATGGATTCTCAAATAGTTTCTGTTGGTATGTTTATTAATGTTGGATCTATGAATGAAAATAAAAATAATAATGGTGTAGCTCATTTTCTAGAACACTTAATGTTTAAGAGTACTAAGAAGCGTCCAAATAAAACATTGTTAAGAAGTTTAGATAATTTAGGAACAAATTATAATGCAGGAACAACAAGAGATCATACATATTATGAAATAAATGGAAATAAAAAAGATATTGAAGAAATTATAGATATTATATTAGATTTATATTCTAATCCTGTTTATGAAGTTGATGAAATAGAATTAGAAAAAGGTGTTATTTTAGAAGAACGTAAAATGAATGAAGACAATATAACAAGATCATTATTTGATTTTATAATGAGTGAAATTTTTAAAGGAACTCCTTTAGAAAGAACAATTATTGGAACAGAAAAAACTATCACTGGTTTAACAAAAAATGATATTAATGATTTTAGAAAATTATATACATTAAAAAATTCATTATTTGTGATTGCTGGTAATTTCTCAAAAAATAAAGTTATTAATATAATTAAAAAACATCTTAAAGAATATACATTTTTAACAGATAAAATTGAAGAACCAGTCATTAATTTTAAAATTTTATCTAATAAACCAAATACATATATTATCCCAAATAAAAATTTAAATCAATCATACATATACATAAGTTTTTATTTCGATAATCTTACATTTGAACAAGAATCTATTATAAAATTTTTATCAACATATTTATCATCTGGATCAACATCTAAATTATTTGAAGTTTTAAGAAATAAATTAGGTGCAAGTTATTCAAATGAATCATCATATATTATATTTAAGGGTACATATGGTATGTTTTATATATATTGTAATGTCAATAATACATTAATTTTAGAATCAATAACTGAAATTTTAAATATTATTAAAAATTTAAAAACTACCTACATAACAGAAGAAGAAATTAATAAAGTTAAAAAAATATTTGAGACTAATAATTTATTTGAAGTTAATAATCCAAATAATATAATGTTATTTCATGGATATAATTATTTGTATAATAGAAAAAATAATATTTTTGATTCAGTTAATTTTATTAATAAATTAACGCCTAAAGCTATTAAAGATTTTTCAATTGATTTTTTCTTGAAAAAGAATATTAATCTCTTTATTTATGGAAATGATATTGATCCATCAAATGTTGCTAAAATCATAAACATATTTTAAGAATACATAATGCACAAGATACACCACATCCTACCCGACTAACTGTAGAAACTATTTGTGTATGATTCTCTCTTGTTTCTTTTATTTCTTTTTCCTCCATTTGAACATTTTTTTCTTCAGTTGGAGACGCAGGTAAACTTTTTAATTCTGATAATGTTTGAAAACTTAATAGTGGTAATTCAGTTGATGGACCACTATTAAAAAATACTGGTAAATCTGGTAATTCACATAATTCTGGTGATGATCTATTTGAATGTTCCTCAATTTGATTTGGATTCGATGGACGTTCAATCATAGGAATTGGTGTTGGGACTGGCGCAGGTGCCGGAGCATTTGATTTTGCACCACATGATTGTAAAAAATCAGATATGTATTCTTTTTCTAAAACATTATCTTCTGATTCTTTCGTTTCATATTCAATTCGTCTTCTTTTTAAATCTCTATCATCTTCAATATCTCGTTTAAATTCATCTTCAATGCTTTCATCTAAATGTTCAACAACTGGATTATTATTTTGTTGAGGTTGTTGAGGTTCTTCACTATCTGAAGGTATAGTATTTTCATGTAGTACATCATCCGGATCTATCATATTATCGTGTATTTCCTCTTCATAATTTTGTTCCTCTTCATCATCTTCATCATCTTCATCATCTTCATCATCATCATCATCATCATCATCATCTTCGTTCTCTTCAATATTATGTTGATATTCAATTTGATATATTAATTGTTGTTCATAATTATTGTAACATATTGGAAATACACATAATATTGTTATTCCAATTAAAGGATTTGACAATAATAATAATCCTAGTACTACAATAAAATAAAGTGGATTTTCTATTCTATTAAGTATTCTTTTATAGCTCATAATTAAAGAAAATAATCCAAAGATCATAGTAATTGACACAGCACTAATAAATAAAATTACGATTTCCATTATATATTAATATTAGAAATATATTCATATATAAAAAAATAAAAATTGATTTTTAAAATATTATAAGACAAATTTTATAATAATATATAATGAAACTATTTATCGTGGAATCACCTGGTAAAATAAAAAAGATTCAATCATTTCTTGGAGATGATTATAAAGTTACTGCATCAATTGGTCATATCAGACAATTAGAAAAGAAAGACTATTTTGATCCCGAAACATTCACTCCAAAGTATCAAATTATTGAAGATAAAAAGAAAGTTGTCAAAGAATTAAAAAGTCTTTTAAAGGGTTGCACAGAAGTCTATTTATGTGCTGATTTAGATAGAGAAGGAGAAGCTATCGCGGAATCAATACGTGATGAACTTAATTTAAAAGATAATTATCATCGTGTTACATTCAACGAAATTACTAAAGCAGCAATTTTGGATGCATTAAAGAAACCAAGAAAAATGGATACTCATATGGTTGATGCTCAAGTTACCCGAGCATTACTTGATCAAATTGTAGGATTTAAATTAACCCAACAATTATACAAAAGAATTAACAAAGAGAGTTTAAGTGTTGGAAGAGTACAAACTGTAGCTGTTCGTCTCATTGCTGATAAAGAAGATGAAGTGTTTAATTTCTTAGATTCTAATAAAGGATCATTCTATAACATAAATGGAAATTTTAAATTAGATTCAAAAAGTACAATTAAAACAATTCTATATGATGGTTCAAAAATATATGAAACTTCCAACTCAGAAGATATTAAAACACTTATACAAAGTTTTCAAAAAGCATATTCTATTTTCAAAATAGAATCTAAAACAAGAACACAAAACCCATCTCCACCATTTATTACATCTAGTTTACAACAAACCGCATCAACTAAGTTTCATTTTCCTGTTAAGAAAACAATGATGGTTGCTCAAAAGTTGTATGAAGCTGGCCATATCACTTATATGAGAACTGATTCTCCAACAATGTCTCAACAAGCACACAGTGAAGTTAAAAAATTAATTTCAACAAAGTTTGGAGAAAACTTTTATCAATTTATTAATTATGCATCCAAGTCTGCTTCTTCTCAAGAAGCTCACGAATGTATCCGTCCTACACATTTTGAACATGAAACAATCGATGGACTTCCTGAAGAACAAAGATTATATTCATTAATTTGGAAAAGAACAGTTGCATCACAAATGAAACCTGCATTATATGATGTTCTTGTTATCCATATTAAAAATGAATCTCATAAAAATTATACGTTTGTGGGAAATGTTGAAACATTAAAATTTGAAGGATTTTTAAAGGTATATGATTTAGGAGATGAAACTGAAGAAGAAGCAAATGATAATAAATTAAAAACAGAAATTAAAAAAGAATCAAAAGTAAGTCTTGCTGAATTAATTTCTCAAGAAAAGATAAAAGAACCACCATCAAGATATACTGAAGCAAATTTAGTTAAACAATTAGAAAAGATGGAAATTGGTAGACCATCAACATACGCAAGTATTATAGATAAAATTCAACAAAGAGGATATGTAGAAATCAAAAACATCGATGGAGTAACTAAGAGCGTTAAAACTTTTAGGTATAAAACTGAATTAAAAGAAGAAACTAAAGATATCCAATATGGTAAGGAAAAAACTAAGTTTGTTCCAACAGATTTAGGATTTGAAGTTTTAGAATTTATGGAAACATATTTTCCGTATATAGTTGATTACCAATTTACGGCAAATATGGAGAAGAAGTTAGATGATATTGCAAATGGTAAAATAACAAAGATTCAAGTTATGGATCCATTTTATAAGCAACTCATTGCGGAAATTACTAAGATTTCTGGTGAGAAAATAACTAAAGTATCAATTAATACTGATAAATTAATTGGATCACATGAAGCATTTCAATATTACATAACCAAGACTAAATTTGGTGATGCTATTAAATGGGAAGAAGAAGGAGAAACTAAATATAAGTCATTAAAATATTTAGGGGTTCCAGTTAAGGATCTAACAATGGATATTTGTTTACAATTTCTAAAATATCCAAAAGATTTAGGAGATGATATAAAATTATATAAAGATTTTAAGAAAGGAAACTTATTTTTAGGACATAATAAACAATATTATACCATTATGGATGAGAATATTACATTAGAAAAAGCGAAAGAGATAGTAAACGGAGGGGGAAAAAACGACACAACCAAAAATTTGGATAAGAAATATCCAATCGCCTTAAATTCAGAAATTAAATTAGGAAGAAACCATAAGAATGGGAGCTTTTATCTAATTTATAAGAATAAATTCTATAGTGCTCCGAATGATAAAGTAACAGTGGAAGAAGCGAAGAAAATTATTTCAAGTAAAAAATAAATTTATTTATATATATATATATATATGTCAAAAAGTTATATAGATTATTTACTCGGAGAGAATGTTTCTACATTAGAAGGGGGTTATAACCCTGATGGAAATAACGCCCATGCAATGATTCCTGTCTTATTTAGATTCAGACAACAATTACATGTATATCATTGGCAAACAACAAGTTTTGCAAGACACAAGGCATCAGATGAATTACTTGGTTCTTTAACTGGTTTTATTGATAAATTCATGGAAATATATTTTGGAAAATATGGTAGAGTCGCATTTCCTACAGAAGTTAATATAAAAATTGGTAATATGAGTGATGAAGATGGAATGAGATTTTTAGATGAAATGATTCATTACTACATTGAAGTATTACCAAAATATTTAGATCCAAAAAATGATAGTGATTTATTAAATTTAAGAGATGAAATCTTAGGTTCAACAAACCAAATAAAATATTTATATTCCTTACATTAGCTACATAATATTAGCGACTACATAGCATTTGTAATTCTGCTAAATTATTTAAATAAAATCTATTATTAAATGTTGTGATTAATTCATCATTTAATTTTTTTATATTTTTCTCTATAACAACAAATGAATATAATATTAAGTTTGATACATCAGAATTATCTAACTTGACATATTTACTCAATTTTGTCATATGTTTTGGTTTATCAAATTGATTACCCATCATTTCTTTAACATCATTAATTCTATCTTTTAACATCTCAATATTACATTCTTTATAACTTGCGTGATATTTTTGACATAATAAGATTGAATATACATCTAATAATTGATGGTATTCATTAAGTTTATTATTTCTTTTTAAATTATCATAAATTTGTTGAACTTCAAAACTATATTGAAAACATGGAGGATATTCACCATATGTAAAATTACCTCTTTTATTTTCACTAAAGTTTGTATCTCTTTTTCCTCCAACAAAGGGAGTTATATTTAAGTAATTTGTGAATGTTTCAACACCAGTTTTTAATAATTGTATTCCCATAAATGATAAAATTGTTCCAAATACTAAATCAGACATCTATATATATTATATGTATTATATATAGATAAAAAATGTACATAAAATTATACATAAAATTATAAATAAAAAATGTTTTATGGTGGCATGGTCATAAAGAAATAAAAATATTTAGTTTCTAAAAATGACTTCCACGATATTACCTAAAAAATATTATTATTTTATATTAATCACCAAATTATTTTTTTAATAAAATAAATTCTATTTAAATAAAACTTACTTAATATTATTAATGGCAAATAATAAATTTAAAAATAAAGAAAATTTGGATCATTTTCAAAATTTACAGGACTTTCTTAAGGAAAGAAAGATTGAACGTGGAAAAGAATATTCTCATACATCTCTTGGAGATCCAAAAGGATCATACTTGATTGATCCTAAAGACAAAGAAAAGTTCTTTGATCTTTATAAAAAGGGTATTAAACAAGGAAAAGAAATATATTTATCTGAATCACACAGAAATCAAGGACCAATTTTATTAGATTTAGATATTAAGTATCCTAAAGAAAAAGATTTACAGGGAAAACGTATATATGATGATTTTCTTCCAGCATTTTTAAGAATATATAATGAAATTATATTACAATATTTATTGCCAGAAGAAGATGAATTTTTAGTGTTTTTTTTTGAAAAAGCAGAACCTACAGACAAAGGAACATTTTATAAGGATGGGATTCATTTAATGTATCCAAAAATTTGTGCAAGTAATAAATTACAATATGTTATGCGTAATGAATTAGTTAATAAAATAAATGAGGTTAAATTATTTGAGGGATTAGGATTTATAAATAAGACGGAAGATATAATAGATAAAGCAGTTATTGAAACAAATAACTGGATGATGTATGGTAGTCAAAAACCAGAAGTTCCCCCGTATCTTTTAAAAAAGGTATATAATTATGAATTAAAAATTATTGATAAAGCAGCGTATGAAAATGATATGATTTATGAATTTTTAAGTATTCGTAAATTTGGAAAGGAAGATTTGACTGATTTAAAGGATGAATGGAATGAAAAGAAGATATTAGAAGCATATGAAAAATTAAATAAGAAACGTATTATGGTCGGAAAAAAACAATATACAGTACAAAATAATCAGGAAGATATTAAATTTGCCAAAGAATTAACTGATTTATTAAAACCAGATAGAGCAATTGGATATGAATCGTGGTTACATTTAGGTTTTTGTTTACACAATATTGATTATTGTTTATTAGAAACATGGATAGAGTTTAGTAAATTAGCACCAATAAATTTTAAAGATGGAGAATGTGAAAAACAATGGGAAAAATTTAGACCAAATAATTTTACATTAGGATCATTACATAGATGGGCTCGTGAAGATAATCCAGATAAATATTCAGCATATCTAATGACTAAAATAGAGGAAGCAATTGTAGAAAGTATAGATGGATCGTCATATTCAGTTGCAAAGGCATTTTATAAGATGTATCGTTTCATTTATATTTGTTCTGATATAAAGAATAATAATTGGTATGAATATAGAAATCATAGATGGGCAGAATGTGAAGGAGGTCATACAATATTTAATAAATTGAATGAGGAAATGGCAAATCAATATGATAAATTAAAGAAGGCATTATTTGTAAAGTCGATGTTACCAAATATTACTCAAAAAGAAGCTGAAGAATTGCTTAAACAGAAAAAACAAGTTGAAAAAATTCATGAAAAAATATTAAATGTAGCATTTAAAAATAACATTATAACAGAATGTAAATCTATGTTTTTCGATCCTACATTTTCAAGTAGAGTTAATGAGAATAAATATGTTCTTGTTTTCAACAATGGTGTTTATGATTTTAAGGAACATCAATTTAGAGATGGATTACCAGAAGATGTTATGAGTTTTACTACTGGAATAAATTATATCAAGTATGATGAAAATAATCAAAGTATAAAGGAAATCAGTTCATATTTCAATTCAATTATGCCAAACGATGATATGAAAAAATATGTATTAGATCTATTATCATCTACATTAGTTGGTAATATACCAGACGAAAAGTTTCATATTTGGACAGGTAATGGATGTCATGCTAAGGGAACAAAAATATTAATGTATGATGGCAACTACAGAAATGTTGAGGATATTCAAGTTGAGGAGTGTATTATGGGAGATGATAGTAAGAAAAGAATTGTAAAAGAATTATTTAATGGAAGATCAATGATGTATCGTATAAATCAAGAAGATTTTAATTCATCATATGTAGTAAATGAAGATCATGTATTATCATTAAGAATAATAAATTCAAAGTATTTAGCAGATTTGTATAAGAATAGATTAATCAATATATATTTAATAGATGGTTTCTACTATATTGATTTGAAGGTTAGTGAATATCTAAGCTTGGATGACAAATATAAAAAAATATTATATGGATATAAAAAGCCAATATTTGATAATCATCATTATAATGATGATTTTATTAGAAAAAGAATAAATGAATTTGATATAGATGAAAATTTATATAAAAATACGCGTACATTGCGTTTAAATAAAAGAATGACAATATTAGATTCACTTATAGAAGAGGGAACATATATAAAAATAGATAAATACAATGATTTAGTTGTAGATGAAATAAATAAATTATGTCATTCAGTTGGATATCATACAGTTATATATAAGGATATTATGAAAGTGTATAAGACTTGTATTCCATTATCTAAAATTACAGTTGAAAAATTAGAAGAAGATGATTATTATGGTTTTGAAATTACAGGTAATCATAGATATATGTTAGAAGATGGAACAATAACCCATAATAGTAATGGTAAATCAATCACTGCTGAAATGTTACATCTTGCTTTAAATGATTATGCTGTAGAAGTTCAAATTACACTATTAACACGTAAAAGAGCTGATGCTACAACTGCTAATCCAGAATTAGCGAGAACAAAAGGAAAAAGATTTGTGGTATTTCAAGAGCCAGAGAATACAGATGTTTTACAAGTAGGATATATTAAATCATTAACCGGTGGTGCAAAAATATCTACAAGAACATTACATGAAAGAACATTTGAATTTGAGCCTCAATTCAAGATGTTTTTATTATGTAACCAAGTTCCAGATATACCGTCAAATGATGGTGGTACATGGAGACGTATTCGTGTTGCTCCATGGGAAATGAAATTTGTTGATAATCCTAAAAAAGAGAATGAGAGAAAAAAGGATAAGACATTGAGGGATAAAATTAAGAATGAGAATTGGAAAGAGGGATTAATATCATTTTTAATAAATCATTATGAAAAAAATGTTAAGGGTGAGTCTATTGTGGAGCCTCAAAAAGTTTTGATGTATACTCAAATGTATCAAGATAAATCAGATATCTATCAACATTTTATTAATGATAGATTAGAATTTACGACAAATCCAAGAGATAAATTAACATGGCCAAAGTTATACGAAGAATTTAAAGCATGGTTTCATACATCAAGAAATATTAAAACAACTATAAAATCGGGTGAATTTAAAATTGAAATGATAGAAAAAGTTCCAAAACTTGCGGAAAATGTACATGGAGTAAAATTTAAACAAGAAATTGATACCGCAAATAATGGAATTATTAATGATGATGATGAACAAGAAGAACAAGTACATGCAGATGGTTATGCATAAATTAAGATTTAATCCATTCTGGAAGAACAAAAATATCACCATGCCATCTATTATTTTTTGGAACATACACTTTTGAATATATTCCTAAAAAGCCAACTAACCATGAAAATGTTCCTTCTGAAAGAACAATATATTTACATGTTGAACCATACATAATTGTTTGTATTTCATTTAATTCAATTTTTATTAAATTATATTTATTTATTAATTTTTGACAAATTTCGTGATTAATTGTATCAGAAGATATATAACCATTTTCAAATTTTATTGTTGATATAATATTATCATAATATTCAAATGGTAAATTATTATTACTGATTAATATATCACCTAACCTAACATGAACAAACATATCATTATTGGTATTATATTTTGAGTTATATATATTTTTAATCTTAACTTGATTAAATAAATTATTATCATCAAAATATTTTTTTAGATATAAAATAAATTCTTTTGATTGATAACAATCATTCATAATAATATTTTTATTTATTGATATATTATTAATATACTCCATTAAATTAGCATCATAAATTTCTATTGTTTCATTATATGAATTTATACCATCTATAAATAAATCTATTCCTAATTCTTTAATTTCATTATAATAAGAATAAATAAATTTTAAATTATATTTTTTTGCTAATATATGAGATGCCATATTTCTAATAAAATGATTGGCAAATCTTCCACACGTATTTTCTGTAGTTGATATATTTCTTTGTTTATTTTCTACAATTGGTATTTTTATAATTTGTATTGGTGGAGGTATTATGATGTTAAAAAATTTTATTTTATTATATAATTCTCTTTCTTTATTCATTAATTATATTATAATATAATTAAAAAATTTATTATTCAACTGGTTCAATAGAAATTTTAAAATATTGCATTCCGTGATGTATTATAATGAATGCTAATGCAATTGATAAAAATACTGCTACAGTTATATTTCCAGCATAATATGAATTTATATCTTTATTTTTATGATTTCCCATTGATCGAGTATTTGACAATAATATTATATATGCAATTGTTGCTGTAATTAATGCACATATATATGAGCGTTCTTTTAAAAATATATTAATGTTTTCAAGAGTTGACATTTTATATATTATACGTAATAAAAAATTGATTAACTAAAATATTATATAAAGTTTATAAAATAATATATATAAATGAATTTTTGTAAAAAGTGTAATTATGTTTTAAATATTACTAAAAAACAATTAGATGAGAATGAGAAAAATCATTATAAGATTGCTACTTTAGAAGCATTCTTGAATTATATTAAGCATGATATGAATGAAGCAAATCAAACTGTTGATATCAAAATAGACCGTGATTCATTAAGAGAAAAACTATTATTAAAATTTAAGAAAACTCCTGAGAAGGTTACTGAATTAATTAATTTGTATGATGTTATTTCAACTAAGAAGAATAATTTTGATGTATTTTTAATATGCAACAACTGTAATTCATCATATACGATTGATTCAAAAACTATTATCTTGAGTACAAATCTTGAAAGTACTGGTATTCGCGAGGTTAATTTAGAATATAAATGCCAAGATCCAACTTTACCGAGAACAAAAGATTATATTTGTCATAATGAAAAGTGTATATCTCATAAAGATTTAAAGGTTAAGGAAGCAATATTCTTTAGAGAGGGATCTGGATATTTAACGAGATATATGTGTACAAATTGTAAGACAAATTGGTTAATTTAATTTATAAAAATTGATTATTAAAAATTGATTATTAAATATTATATATAAATATTATTTAATAATATAAGTATGCCTCCTAAAAAAAATGTTAAAATAGAAAAGAAAAAAGAAGATATCCCAGAAGTTAAAAAGGATGATAAAGAATATGATGAAAATGATGATAATCAATCAGATACAACAGATAGTGATATTATTTCTGGAACATTTAGTCAATTAGAGGATAATGAAGAAGAAGCAGCAGTTGAGTCTGATGTCGAATCAGAAGAAGAAATTGAAGATGAAGCAGATGAAGCAGCTGCCGAAGAAGAAGCGGAAGTAGATGAAGAAACAGAAGAAAAAGTAAAAGTTACACGTAAAAAAGCAGTAAAGAAAACAGTTGTAGTAAAGAATGATTGTTTATATAATAACATTGACTTTGAGGAAGATTATGATGAAAAGGAAGAACAAGTTGATAATAATAGTAGATTATCAAGTGGTCGTTTAACAAAGTATGAGAGAGTTCGTATCATTGGTATACGTGCAAAACAAATTATGATGGGTGCAAATATATTGGTGAAAGGTGTTGAAAATAAAACTCCAACAGAAATTGCTGAATTAGAGTTAAAACATAATATGATTCCTTTCAAAATTAAGAGAAAACTTCCAAATGGCAAATTTGAAATTTGGAAATTATCAGAGTTAGAGAAATAGTTTATTTATGTAATTGTTTTAATTCTTTTTTTAATTTTAAATATTCTTTTTTATATTTAATATATTCTTGGCTTCTTCTGCTACCACCACCAAATGGTCTTGGTATACTTTTAATATCATTTTTATCATAACATCCTAGATTCGATGGATCTGCTGAATAAATACATCTATGATCATTACTACATAGAGTTGGATTAAGTTTATGTGTTGCACATAGATAATTATTTGGGCATGCTTTTCGCATCAATAATCCACTTGAATCACATTCAGGATTATTTAAATTTACTCGTCTTTGTATTTCTGCTTGTTCTCTTACGCGTTGTTCTCTTGCTGCTTGTTCTCTTGCTGCTTGTTGTTCTCTTGCTGCTTTTTCTCTTGCTTCTTTTTCTCTTGCTTCTCGTTCTCTTATTTCTCTTGCTTCTTTTGATGCTTTTTCGTATGCTTTACGTTGTTCTTCTTTACGTTGTGCTTCTACTTTTTTATCTCCTTTAAGTAATGCGTTTGCTAGTATACGTTGTGCTTCTATGTGTGCTGCTTCTCTACGTTGTGCTTCTTCAGTACGTTGAGCAGCTTGTTCTCTTGCTAGTTCATTTTCAACTTCTTGATTAATTAAATTAAATATAATATCAATGTCAGTTTTATATTTATTAAATTTATCAATCGAGTTATTTATAGTAGTTTGAACGCCTTTTATGTTTTTTATATCACTTACACTATTATAATTTTCAATTATTGGATTTAATATTGTAATATCCTTTGATTTTTCTTTATTAAGATCAACAGTTTTAGTAATATTTTTATTAATTTCAGTATTTGTTAAATATTTTTCTGGGATTTGAAATATTAAATTAATTTTTTCATCAATTTCTTTATTAATACTACCTAATTTATTTATTTTTATTAATATATCATTTTTAATAGCAAGTAATTCTGCTGCTGCTTGTTCTGCTGCTCTACGTTGTGCTTCTGCTGCTTGTTCTGCTGCTCTACGTTGTGCTTCTGCTGCTTGTTCTGCTGCTCTACGTTGTGCTTCTTCTGCTGCTGCTTGTTCTGCTGCTCTACGTTGTGCTTCTTCTGCTGCTGCTTGTTCTGCTGCTCTACGTTGTGCTTCTTCTGCTGCTGCTTGTTCTGCTGCTCTACGTTGTGCTTCTTCTGCTGCGGCTGCTTGTTCTGCTACTCTACGTTGTGCTTCTGCTGCTGCTGCTTGTTCTGCTGCTCTACGTTGTGCTTGTTCTGCTGCTGCTTGT
>Ga0214921_10005742_pt1 | contig 17380 bp, 13 predicted proteins | sample LL1505_MetaG_FD_177992 | JGI IMG/M metagenome (GOLD analysis project Ga0214921, IMG submission 177992) | Freshwater microbial communities from Lake Lanier, Atlanta, Georgia, United States - LL-1505 | ecosystem: Environmental > Aquatic > Freshwater > Lake | place: USA: Georgia | collected...
CCGACGAAGATGAATCCGCTGGCGACCCCACCGCGCACAACCGGAATGTGAAGTTCAATCAGAACATTGCCGTCTGCAAGATTGAACGGTTTAGTCCAGGCGACCCCGCGGCGAACAAGGGCGCTTGGCCAGGCCTGCACGCCAGTAGAATCCTCAAGGGGCATGCCGGGGATTCGAGTGTTTGGGGTGGTAATCGTCGATTGAGCGAGCACCCACTGAACTGTTCCCTTGGGGTTAATCGCTCCAACCCATGCAACTTCGGGGTTGCGCTGAAGAAACTGGGTTGGGGCGCCGAGTGTCGCGCCGGGTGGCGCGGCCTCCCCGAGTTCTCTATACGTGGCGCTGGACCATTCCAGTGCAGAGGCTGCGACGGATTCGGTGTGTGTTTGCCAACGGATCTTGAGCGCTTGCTGAGCCCATTCGAGGTCTCGGATCAGGGCTTGTTGCTGTTGCTCCTGATCGCTTTCCTGGGCATAGAAAAATGCGGATGTCATCAAACCCAGAAACAATAAGAGACCTATGGTGGGCGCGACCAGCCATCGCCTGAGAGACTGCAGCTCAGCGGCACCGCCAATCGTGGGCTTGATCGACAAGGGTAGGGCGTTCGGGCGCACGTTATACATATCCAGAGTTGCTTGAATTTCGCATTATGGAAAACAGTTTTTCAATCTGAAAATATGTCTTGCAAGTTCTCTGAAGCACCCTGAAACTTTGAATCATCGCGCGTCGATCCGTTGGCAGGAGACAACTATGAATGCAGTACCTGAACATTTCTCTGGTTCAACCCATGATCCAGACCCGCAAGAAACCCAGGAGTGGCTGGATGCGCTCGAGGGGGTTATTCAGCGCGAGGGCCCGGAGCGTGCACACGCGCTCCTGGAGCAGCTGATTGAGCAGACCCGTCGATCGGGTGCGTACGTTCCATTTTCTCCCCATACGGCCTACGTCAATACCATCCCAACTCACCTCGAAGTGCCATGCCCGGGCAACATGGAGTTCGAGGAGCGCATCCGCTCCTTCATTCGCTGGAATGCGATGGCGATGGTGGTACGTGCGAACAAGCATAACCCACCCGATGGCGGCGATCTGGGTGGTCACATCGCATCGTTCGCGTCGCTCGCAACGATGATTGGGGCTGGTATGAACCACTTCTGGCATGCGCCCCACGACGGTCATGGCGGTGATCTGGTTTATTTCCAGGGACATGCGGCACCAGGGCTCTATGGCCGCGCGTATCTGGAGGGACGCTTGAGTGAGGCACAGCTCGATCATTTTCGCCAGGAAGTGGACGGTGTCGGCTTGTCGAGTTATCCGCATCCGAAGCTGATGCCGGAGTTCTGGCAATTCCCCACGGTTTCGATGGGCCTCGGGCCGTTGATGGCGATTTACCAGGCTCGATTTCTCAAATATCTCCACGCCCGCGGATTGGCAGACACGAGTAACCGGAAGGTTTGGGTGTTTTGCGGAGACGGTGAAATGGATGAGCCGGAGTCTTTGGGTGCGATCGGTCTTGCTGCGCGAGAGAAGCTCGACAACCTCGTATTCGTTGTGAATTGCAATCTGCAGCGACTCGATGGACCGGTTCGGGGTAACGGCAAAATCATCCAAGAACTCGAAGGTGATTTTCGTGGTGCTGGCTGGAACGTTCTGAAGCTGATCTGGGGTTCTTATTGGGATCCATTATTGGCGCGCGACAAGGATGGCATCTTGCAACGGGTCATGATGGAGACCCTTGACGGTGAATATCAGGGCTTCAAAGCCAACGATGGCGCCTATGTAAGACGGAAGTTTTTTGGCAAGCACCCCCATCTGCTCGAGCTCGTTAGCAAGATGACGGATGCCGATATTTGGCGGCTCAATCGGGGTGGCCATGACCCTCACAAGGTCTATGCCACGTTCCATAGCGCTACCCACCACAAGGGCCAGCCGACGGTCATCTTGGCTAAGACGGTCAAGGGATATGGGATGGGTCGGATCGGGGAGGGTAAGAATACGACGCACCAGCAAAAGAAGCTGGATCACGTTTCGATCAAGGATTTCCGCGATCGTTTTGGCATCCCGATTCCGGACGATCAACTCGAGTCGCTGCCGTTCTACAAGCCAGCCGACGATACGCCTGAAATGCGCTACATGCACGAGCGTCGTGCTGCGCTGGGCGGATACCTGCCGCAGAGACGGGTGCGCTCTTCGGAGACCCTGATCGTGCCGCCCTTGACGGCGTTGCAGACTGTTCTGGAGCCGACGGCCGAGGGACGTGAGATTTCGACTACACAAGCGTTCGTTCGGATTCTGACCGCACTGGTTCGAGATCAGTCGCTCGGGCCCCGGGTCGTGCCCATCGTTCCTGATGAGGCACGGACTTTCGGAATGGAGGGGATGTTCCGTCAACTCGGAATCTATGCGCCGGAGGGTCAAAAGTATGAACCTGTCGATCGTGATCAGGTGATGTACTACCGCGAGGATAAGCAGGGTCAGATTCTGGAAGAAGGGATCAATGAGGCTGGCGCGTTCAGCTCCTGGATAGCGGCGGCGACTTCGTATTCGACCAACGATCGGGTGATGGTGCCGTTCTATATTTATTATTCGATGTTCGGCTTCCAGAGGATCGGCGATTTGGCCTGGGCGGCCGGCGATATGCAGGCGCGTGGATTCTTGCTTGGCGGAACGGCTGGGCGGACAACCCTCAATGGCGAGGGACTGCAGCATGAGGATGGGCACAGCCACATCCTGGCTTCGACTATTCCTAATTGTGTCTGTTACGACCCGACGTATGCCCACGAGCTGGCGGTGATCATTCACCACGGTCTGGAACGCATGGTGACACGTCAGGAGAATGTTTATTACTACCTGACCGTGATGAACGAGAACTACGCTCATCCGGGGCTCAGTGCTGGTGATGAAGACGGGATCATTCGCGGCATGTACCGGTTGCGTGGATCGCCTTTAAAGTCGGGTCGCGGTGCCAACAAAGCCAAGGCCAGCGTCCAGCTGCTGGGATCTGGAACGATCCTTCGCGAGGCTCTGGCCGCGGCAGAGCTTCTTGAGAAGGACTGGCAAGTGGCTGCGGACGTCTGGAGCGTGACGAGTTTTACTGAACTGCGTCGCGATGGCCTTGACTGTGACCGGATCAATCTCTTGCATCCCGATGCGGAGCCGAGGGTTCCGTATGTGACTCAGGCCTTGGCGGCCACTCAGGGTCCAATCGTGGCAACGTCCGATTACATGAAGTTGTTCGCCGACCAGGTGCGGCCTTTCATTCCGAAGGGTCGAGACTACCGAGTACTCGGCACGGATGGCTTTGGTCGCTCCGATTTCCGCGCTAAATTGCGCGAGCATTTTGAGGTTGATCGCCGTTTTGTGGTTTTGGCGGCATTGCGTGCGCTTGCTGACGAGGGCAAAGTCGATCGGGGTGCTGCAGCCGAGGCGATTGTTCGTTACGGGATTAACCCCGCAAAGGCCAACCCACATAGCGCATGAACAAGGAAGGGGGCAATTCCATGAGTGCGGTGATTGAACTAAAGGTACCCGACATCGGCGATTTTGAGTCGGTCGAGGTAATCGAGTTGTTGGTCAAACCCGGCGATTCAATTCAGGTTGAACAGAGTCTGATCACGGTCGAGAGCGACAAGGCTTCGATGGAGATCCCTGCATCGGCCGCCGGACTCGTGCGTGCGCTGCGCGTCAAGGTTGGAGACAAGGTGCGCGAGGGGAGCGTTGTCCTCGAGCTTGAGGCGTCGGCGGCAGTTACTGCAGTCGCCCCTGCCGTCAGCCCTGCTCCGGTCGTAGCACCCGCTTCGGCGCCCACTTTGATTACGACGGTCGCACCGACATCGACTGTGGCCACAAACCCTGCCACTGTCGCGGAGACCCATTCGCCAGCGGCTGCGAGTTCGGTCAATCAGCCGCATGCATCCCCGTCTGTGCGCATGCTAGCTCGTGAGCTTGGCGTCGACCTGCATCGGGTCACCGGAAGTGGCCCTAAGTCAAGGATTACGCCTGACGATGTTCGCGCCTATGTAAAAGAAGCAGTCGCTCGGTCACTCGGCATTTCCTTCGCAGTCGGCAATGGTGGTGCTGGTGGAGAAGGAGCGAGCGGCGCCGGTGCGATTCCGTTTGCCGCATTGGGGGGGCGAGAGCTGGCGGCCTGGCCGAAGATCGACTTTGCAAAATTTGGTGAGGTCGAAGCGAAGCCCTTGTCTCGGATCAAGAAGCTTTCGGGCGCGAATCTGCATCGCAACTGGGTTGCGATCCCTCATGTGACCAATCATGATGATGCAGACATTACGGACCTTGAGAACTTTCGGAACGTTCTCAATAAGGAAAATGAGAAGCGGGGAATCAAGATCACGATGTTGGCTTTTTTGATCCACGCCTGTGTCGCCGCGCTGAAGAAATTTCCAGAATTTAATTCGTCGCTCGACGGCGATCAGTTGATCCTCAAACGCTATTTCCATATTGGGTTTGCGGCGGACACCCCAAACGGCCTTGTGGTTCCAGTGGTCCGGGATGCAGACCGCAAGGGCGTGCTCGAGATTGCACAAGAGACGTCAGCGTTAGCCGCCAAGGCCCGCGATGGCAAATTGTCACCAGCCGAAATGCAGGGCGGTTGCTTCTCGATCTCTTCGCTGGGAGGCATCGGCGGAACCTACTTTACGCCCATCATTAACGCGCCCGAAGTTGCGATTCTCGGGGTTTGCAAGTCGCAAATGCGCCCGGTCTGGGATGGCAAGCAGTTCGCGCCGCGTCTGATCCTGCCACTCTCTTTGTCGTGGGACCACCGGGTCATTGATGGCGCCGCAGCGGCGCGCTTTAACGCCTATTTGGGGCAGTTACTGGCTGATTTTCGCCGTGCCTTGCTCTAGTCTGCCCCCGGACCATTTCATTCTTAAGCGGAGCGGAATTTGATGTCGAACACCCCGGAAGTCAAGATCCCAAACATCGGCGATTTCGATGCAGTCGAGGTGATCGAAGTGCTGGTGAAGGTCGGTGATTCCGTATCGGTTGATCAGAGCCTGATCACCGTTGAGAGCGACAAGGCGTCGATGGAGATCCCGAGTTCCCTAGCTGGAACGATCACGGAAATCAAAGTCAAGATTGGCGACAAGGTCTCAGAGGGCTCGGTAGTCGTTCTTCTCGCCCCTCCGTTGACCGCAGCTGCACCCTCGGCACCCTCGGCACCCTCGGCACCCTCGGCCAGCCTCGCGGATTCATCAGTGGCGGCTGACCACGAGTGCGATTTGATGGTGTTGGGCGCCGGCCCCGGGGGCTATTCGGCGGCCTTCCGCGCGGCCGACCTTGGCCTGAGCGTGATTTTGGTCGAGAGGTATCCGACCTTGGGCGGCGTTTGCCTTAATGTGGGCTGTATCCCGTCGAAGGCGCTACTGCATGTGGCGGCTGTGGCGGACGAGGCACGAGCGCTTGCGGACCATGGCATTGGGTTTGGACCAATGCAGGTGGATCTCGATCGTTTAAGGGGCTGGAAGGATCAGGTGGTTGGAAAACTGACTGGTGGACTCGCTGGAATGGCGCGTGCCCGCAAGGTCAAAATCGTTCAGGGCCGGGGCGAGTTCATTGATGCGCATCATCTTGCGGTCGAGGCTGACGCGGTCCATGAAACCGGCCAAGGGTTAAAGACGATCGTCCGGTTTCGGCAGGCCATTATTGCGGCGGGTTCTCAGGCAGTCAGTTTGCCGTTCATGCCAAAAGACCCCCGCGTTATGGATTCAACAGGTGCGCTCAAGCTCACTTCGATTCCAAAACGAATGTTGATTGTGGGTGGTGGAATCATCGGCCTTGAAATGGGTACGGTGTACTCGTCGATCGGTACACGCCTCGATGTGGTTGAGATGCTCGATCGGCTGATGCCAGGGGCTGATCGGGATCTCGTCAAGGTCTGGGAAAAGAAGAACGCCCATCGCTTCGACCGGATCATGCTGAATACCAAGACGGTATCCGCTCGCGCCGAATCCGACGGTATTCACGTTCGGTTTGAGTCAGTTGCGGATCACGGATCGAGTGCCACATCCGACGAACAAGTCTATGACCTGGTGCTAGTCGCAGTGGGTAGACGTCCCAATGGCGACCGAATCGGTGCGAACCATGCGGGCGTGTCGGTTGATTCCAGGGGCTTCATCGCGGTTGACCGGCAGATGAGGACCAACGTTGGTCATATTTTTGCGATTGGGGATCTCGTTGGGCAACCGATGCTGGCCCACAAGGCGGTTCATGAGGGGCATGTGGCTGCTGAGGCGGCCGCCGGCCAGAAGCGTTTCTTTGATGCGAGAGTGATCCCATCTGTGGCCTATACCGATCCGGAGATTGCATGGGTGGGCATCACCGAAGAAGAGGCCAAAAAGGAAGGTTTGGCGGTGCGCAAGGGCGTATTTCCATGGGCCGCCAGTGGTCGCGCGATTGCGAACGGTCGTGATGAAGGGTTTACGAAGCTTCTGTTTGATGAGAACACGCACCGCATCATCGGTGGTGGGATTGTCGGGACTCATGCCGGCGATTTGATCGGCGAGGTCGCTTTGGCGATTGAGATGGGTGCGGACGCCGTTGATATCGGCCGGACTATTCACCCCCATCCAACCTTAGGCGAATCGATCGGCATGGCCGCAGAGGTGTTTGAAGGCGCCTGTACCGACTTGCCGCCGGCCCGAAAATCAACCTGAAGCTGGGTCATCTCGGTCTGATCGACGCTCAACTCAGCATGTTGGTGTCGCCGCAGACAGAGAGCGCCTGCCCTGAAATTGTCGAGGCTCTTGGGCTGGCAAGAAAGACCGCATAGTCGGCGAGTTGCTCAGGGCTAACGTATTGCTTGATGGAAGTCGCAGCAAAAGCACTTTTCTCAATTTCCGCAAAAGTGACGCCTTTAGCCTGAGCTTTTGCGCTGAGCACACGGTGTTGCCGCTCGCCGGAAACGACCCCTGGCAGGAGTCCGTTCACTCGGATTCCATCGCTGCCCAATTCGATCGCGAGCGATTTCATGAAGCCAATAACCCCCCATTTGGCCGCGGCATAGGGCGTGCGTAATGCGAATCCGAGTCGCCCTGCTAGCGAAGACACATTCAGGATGCTGGCGTTATTAGAGCGCCGCAAAGCACCGACGGCCAGTCGGGTGCAATTAAATTGCCCGGTCAGATCGACAGCGAGGCAGCGATCCCATTCTTCAGGGTCAATTTCGTCGACCTTACCGGTGGGGCCTGCAATTCCCGCGTTATTGACCAGACAGTCAAGCCCACCAAGGTGCATCAAGGCCAAATCGAACCACTGCTTAACTTGAGCCCGGTCGGCCACGTCGCAGACCGATGCGTGGATGGCTGGGTCGGAAGCTCCGAGTGCGTCAACGGCCGCTACATTCACGTCACAGACCGAAACGAGCGCGCCTTCGTTGACAAATGCCCGGGCGACGGCGAGGCCGATACCCTGCGCACCCGCAGAAATCATGACCCTTAATCCCTTGATGCCGAGATCCATAACTGCTCCTGAGGTGGGGTTTACCTTGGTTGACTGGGTTCAAAATTGAATTCACGCTGACACGGAGCCCGGTCCATTGAGCCTGCTGTTTAAAGATCTTGAATTACGCCGAAAGATACTTTGGCTTGAAGGAGTTAAGAATGCAAACCGTTGGCATTGTCGGTGCGGGTCTGATCGGATGTTCCTGGGCAAATGTGTTTGCGCGCTCAGGCTGGAAGGTGAAAGTTTGGGATCCCGTCGATTCTCAGCGTGCGGCGGCTTTGTCGATTGTTGGTCACTCGCTGCGCGACCTGGCGGCGCTGGGACTGGTCGCGGATGCGCACACTGCGCATTCCCACGTCACGGTAGTCGATACCCTTGAAGAGGCCCTGGAGGGCGCGGAATATGTGCAGGAGAGCGGCCCGGAGCGTCTGGATCTCAAGATTGAGATTTTTCGGCACCTTGACGCCGCCGCCGCTCCAGACACCATCCTCGCGTCTTCGACCTCGGCCATCGTGGCGTCAAAATTTACAGAATCGCTCGCAGGGCGCAGTCGCTGTCTCGTTGCCCATCCCGTCAATCCCCCCCACCTTGCACCCGTGGTGGAGTTGTGTGGGGCGCCCTGGACGAGTGCCGAGGTCAAGCAACGTGCCAGCATCATCATGCAGGGCGTAGGTCAGGTGCCGGTCGACGTAAGGCGTGAGGTCGATGGATTTGTGTTGAATCGACTGCAGGCGGCGTTGCTGACAGAAGCGTTCAGACTCGTCCAGGATGGTGTCGTGAGCCCTCAAGATCTGGACCGCACTGTCGCTGACGGGTTGGGGTTGCGCTGGGCATTCATGGGGCCATTTGAGACAATTGAGCTCAATGCACCGAACGGTATTGCCGATTATTGCGAGCGCTATGTCTCCTGGTTCCGGCGCTATCAGGCGGACGCTCCACTCGCAGCCGTGTGGGATGATGCAAGTTGGCAGCGTGCTGTTGAAGCCTGGGGCAGGCATCCCGGCGCCGCGGAGATTGCTCAAAAAACGGTGTGGCGTAATCATCGTTTGGCCGCTCTGGCGGCACATAAAAAGACGCAGTCGTCTTTTTGAATTAAATTTTCCCAATTCGTTGTTTTTGAAAAAATCTCTTTTAAAGGTTGCCCAGCATGTCGGCCAATAACGCCTCGTCATTAAGTCCCGCAGCGCCCGCTGTGTTGAAACGTCGGCGCAAGGTCATGGTGACTTGCGCTGTGACGGGCGCGATCCATACTCCAACGATGTCGCCGTATTTGCCGATTACTCCGGCCGAGATCGCGGAGGCAGCCCTTGGTGCGCATGCCGCTGGAGCGGCGTTGGTGCATTTGCACGCCCGCGATCCACTGACAGGTAAGCCCGACCAACGTCCTGAAGCATTCGAACCATTTTTGAAGGTCATTAAGCAAAACAGCGACGCGGTGATCAACATCACAACGGGTGGTGCCCCCACCATGGGGGTTGATGAGCGGCTTAAGCCCTGCGCTCATTTTCAGCCCGAAGTCGCTTCGCTCAACATGGGCTCGATGAATTTTGGTTTGTTCCCAATGCTCGGTCGTTATCCAGAGTTCAAGTTCGACTGGGAGAGACCCTATCTGGAAGGCTCGGACGATCGGATTTTTAAGAATACGTTCAAGGATATTGAAAATATTCTGACGACTTGCGCCAGTCATGGGACCCGTTTCGAGATCGAGTGCTACGACATTGGGCACCTGTATACGCTGCGCCACTTTGCGGATCGGGGTTTAGTGAAGGCGCCGTTTTTTATCCAGTCGGTGTTTGGCATTCTTGGTGGTATCGGTCCGCATCCAGAAGATGTCGCCCATATGAAACGGACCGCTGACCGCCTGTTCGGTGACCAGTATCAGTGGAGTGTTCTCGGCGCCGGGCGCAATCAATTGCCGATCGCGGCGCAATCGATTGCGATGGGTGGAAATGCCCGGGTGGGTCTTGAGGACTCGATCTGGATTAGTCCTGGGCAACTCGCACACACCAATGCGCAACAGGTGAAGGCGGTTCGGCAGGTCATCGAAAGTTTAGGACTCGAAATTGCTAGTTCCGAAGATGCGCGCGAGATCCTTCAACTGAAGGGTCGGAACAGCGTGAATTTTTGATCGACATGATGCGTCCGAACGCCCTTCGGGAGCGCTGGAAAGCAGGGGGGGCCACCGTCAACGGGTGGTTAGCCCTCCCGAATAGTTTGTCTGCCGAGATCATGGCGAGGCAGGGGTGGGATTCCCTGACGGTCGATCTGCAGCACGGCTTGGTCGACTATCAGGCGATGGTGCCCATGCTGCAGGCGATTACGACTACGCCAACGACGCCGCTCGTTCGGGTCCCTTGGCTCGAGCCAGGGATCCTGATGAAGGTACTTGATGCCGGTGCACATGGGGTTATTTGCCCGATGATCAGCACCCGAGAAGAGGCACAGAGATTTGTCGCGTACACACGTTACGCGCCGGTTGGTACCCGAAGTTATGGCCCCTTGCGAGCCATCTTGGTGAACGGACAAGATTATCCGGAGTGGGCGGATCAGGAGGTTGTTCGATTCGCAATGATCGAGACTGCGCAGGCACTCGACCAGCTAGATACAATTTTGTCTGTCGAGGGGCTTGACGCGATCTATATTGGCCCGTCGGATCTATCGCTTGCCCTTGGGTGTCGCCCTGGTTTTGATGACGTGGCGCCTCCGGTGGCGGAGGCGATTCAACATATCCTCGATCGAGCTCGTTTTTACGGGCTGGCAGCCGGCATTCACACCGGTTCACCCAACGGCGCGTTGCATCGGGTGGCGGCGGGATTTCAGTTGGTTACGATTGGGTCTGACGCAAATTTCATCGCTAAAGGTGCGCAAAGCGTGCTGGCTGAAATGCGGATGGCGAGAAGCGACCCTTGAGACTTATTCTGGTTTGATCCCCGCGCGGGTGATCAGCGCCTTCCAGCTTTCATGGTCGGCTCGAATGACGTCTTTGAATTGATCTCCGGTCCCGCCGGCAGGGTCGGCTCCAACCTTGAAGAATCGCTCTACGACCTCGGGTGTTTTGAGCGCTGCGTTGAACTCACGATTAACCCTTGCAACAAGATCGGCCGGAGTGGTGGCTGGTGCAAGGATGCCAAACCAGTTGCTGATTTCGAGTCCCTTGATACCGACTTCGGTAAAGGTGGGCACTTGAGGCAACGATGCGCTGCGTTGGGCCCCCGAAACGGCGAGTGGTTTCACCTTACCGTCTTTGATATGGGTTTGTGCTGATACGACCGAGTCCATCAGGAAGGCAATCTCGCCCGTGATCAAGTCGGGGATGACGAGTCCGGTTCCCCGGTACGGGATGTGCACAACGAAAAGATTACCGGCCCGCCACTTGAACATCTCGGCGGAAAGGTGTGGGTAGGTTCCGATTCCACTCGACCCGAAGTTGTACTTGCCCGGATTGCGTTTCAGAAGGTTGACGAATTCAGTGACGTTATTGGCTGGAAAATTGGCGCCGATAACCAAAACACTTGGAGCGTTCGCCACATGGACCACGGGAATAAAATCGCGGGTGGCATCGTAGGGCATCTTTGGGTTAAGAGCTGGCCCAACGGAATGGGTTGACGACGTACCAAGAAGTAGCGTGTACCCGTCGGCCGGTGATTTGGCGACCATGTCCGCGCCGATTACGCCACCTGCGCCTGGCTTGTTCTCGATGATGACTTGCTGAGTCAGGGTTGTCGAAAGCCGGTTTGCCAGCGCTCGTCCGATGATGTCAGTGGCCCCCCCCGGCGGAAATGGAACAATCAAACGGATCGGGCGATTAGGCCATGCGGATTGTGCCAATGCGTGTGGCCCGAAAGCGGCCAAGGCAGCGCCCGCCGAATTCCGAATAAGCCGCCGTCTCGATCTCGATGCAAGTGATTCTTTCTGTTGGATGGGAGTCGTCATCGTTCAAAGATATCAGGGCAAATCAATTCCAATAAAAAAAGCCCTGGTCGTTTCATCGAGCAGGGCTTTCCATCAAACCCGGACGCTGTGTAACCACAGGTCCGGCAGAAGAATTACTTCTTCTCGGCTTTCTTCTCGTCTTTCTTCATTTCGTCTTTCTTTGCAGGCGCTGCAGGCGCTGCAGGTGCTGCAGGCGCTGCCGCAGGAGCAGCTGCCGGTGCGGCGGCGGCGTGTGCGCCGGCGAATGCTGGGGTGCCAACGGCGGCGATGACGGCAAATACCAGTGCGGAAATCAGTTTGTTCATGGTTCTATTCCAATAAAAACAGGGTGGGATGAGCGGTTGGAGCGTAAACCCAATCAAGAACATTAGGCAATCTGTTTTCCGAATGCGTTGACGCTACGAGGATAAACGCCTGGCTACGGAGTTGGTTGACCGGAGAATGGATCAATCGGGTACATTCGGGCCCTATGTCTTCCGTTCGATTTTTGCTGGTCGTTTTAACCGCCCTGTTAGGCTGGCCTTGCATACCCTTTGCCGCGCCACACACACCATTTGCGGATTCGGTGGTTGTTGAGCAGTTGCCGCTGCGCGCGCAGGACCCAGCTTCACGAGAACTCAACCGCCTTCGTTCCAAGTGGCGTCAAGATCCACAAAACCCTGCGTTGGCGGCAGAACTTGCGCGGGCCTATTTTGAGCAGGCGGTTTCTGAGGGCGATCCACGTTACCTTGGATATGCTCAGGCGGCTCTTAAACCTTGGTGGTCGGCGGCAGAGCCGCCGCCGGTGGTACGACTCGTTCGGGGAATGGTTCTTCAGTTTAGCCATCGGTTTCCGGAGGCCATTAAGGACTTGACCGAGGTGAGTCGTCTTGAGCCAAACAACGCCGTTGCGTGGTCCTGGTTGGCCGCTGTTTATCTGGTAACGGCGGATTACCCCAAGGCCCTTGAAGCCTGTGATCGACTCAAGCCCCTAGCCGCCGATCTCGCGGTGGTCGGATGTCGTGCCTACGTCGATTCATTAACCGGGCGCGCGCAATTTGGACTTGAGCGACTGTCGATGGCATTGCGACAACAACCCAAAGCGGATCCGGCTCTGCGGCTTTGGACATTGACCCGGATGGCGGAAATATCAGAGCGGCTTGGTGACAATCGGTTGGCCGAACAACATTTTCGTGCAGCGCTTGCACTGGACGTACGCGACACCTACTTGTTGGCGGCATTCTCTGATTTTTTGCTTGACCAAGGTCGCCCCACCGAGGTGTTGAGCTTACTAAAAGACTTTTCTCGCGCCGATACACTGCTGCTTCGCTTGGCGTTGGCTGCCCGCGATGCGAACAGCCCCGATGCTGCCAAGTATCAACAAGAGATGCGTGAGCGCTTTGATGCAGCGCGGCGTCAGGGTGACGCGTTGCACGAAAAGGAAGAATCTCGATTTGCCCGATCGCTTCTTAGAGAGAATCAGCGCGCGCTCGCGTTGGCTGAATCAAACTATAGGCTTCAGCGCGAGGCAGCGGATGCGAGGGCCCTGCTCGAGGCATCTATTAGCTGTCGCAGTCCTCGGTCCGCGGAGCCTGTGCTCCAGTGGATGGCTCTGAATCGGGTCGAATCCGTGACCTTGCAGTCGCTGGCTGTGCAGGTTCGTGCCATTAAGGTGCCCGATTCGTCGAAGGCATGCACTTGAACCGTTTGTTTTGCGTCTGGTTTGTGGTGTTGCTGGCACTCTCGGATTTTGCGCAGGCGCATAAATCTTCGGGTAGCTACCTCACCATTGATTTCGCGCCCCGATCCATGACCGGACGCTTGGATATCGCCTTGCGCGACCTTGATTTTGTCTTGGGGCTCGATCAGGATGGCAACGGGGAATTAACTTGGGGCGAAGTGCGCGCCCGTCATGCCGATATTGCGGAGCTGACGAAGAATCATCTTGGATTGAAAGCCGACGGGGAGGAGTGCCTCCTCGAGATTGGTCCGCAGCAAATCGATGAGCATTCCGACGGGGCTTATTCGGTTTTGCCGCTGTTGTGGCGATGTCCCAAGGCTGGCACAAGATTGGATATCAATTACACATTATTCGCCGACATTGATCCGCAGCATCGGGGGCTTTTTAACCTTCGGTTCGGTGAGCAGTCGCAAACGGCCGTATTGGGTGGTGACCGTCCTATTCAACAATTCGAGATCAATGCGTCCACCCAATCAGTGGCCCGCGGGGGCTGGCAGGCGCTATTGCAGTTTGGGCTGCAGGGAATCTGGCATATCTGGATTGGCTTTGACCACATTCTGTTTTTGTTGTCGCTCCTGCTCCCTGCGGTACTCATGTACCAATCGCGCCGTTGGGTGCCTGCAGAGAGTTTTCGGCAGGGCGGTGTTGAGGTCCTTAAGGTCGTCACCGCATTTACTGTTGCGCATTCAATCACCTTGACATTGGCAACCCTGCAGTGGGTCGTCCTGCCGTCACGTTTGGTGGAATCGACGATTGCCGCCTCAGTTGTCCTCGCCGCACTGAACAATGTGTGGCCTTTATTTCAAGGGCAGCGATGGACTGTCGCGTTCCTGTTTGGCTTGATTCACGGATTTGGCTTCGCAAGCGTTTTGACGGACCTCGGGCTGCCCTCATCGGCGCTGTTAGTCGCGTTATTTGGTTTCAATTTAGGCGTCGAAGTCGGCCAGCTGGCTATCGTCGCCGTCTTTTTACCCCTGGCCTGGGGACTGCGTAGTACCGCGTTTTATCGCCGCGGGGTCATGACGGTGGGTTCATTAATGATCGCCGCTTTGGCCTCGATTTGGCTGACGGAACGTCTGTTCGACGTCCAACTTCTGGTCAAACTGCCAATCTTTGGTTCCTATCGATAACTGTCGCACTACAATCTAAGTTGATGAATTCAACTCGGAGATAACCGATGGCAGAAGAAGGCGCAACCGCAGCGAAACCGATGTCTCTGGCCGAGGCCCTTAAAGAGGGGGCCCGAGGGCCTGGAGGGTCGATTACCGATGTGTCGCAACTGGACGGTCCGTCCAAGTGCGCAGTGGTATTGCTGACGGTAGGTGCCGAGATTGGCTCGGAGGTGTTGCGCCTGCTCTCGCCCTTTGAGGTTCAGCGTCTGTCGTCGAAGATGGCGGCGGTGCGAGCGCTCTCGCGCGACATCATTGTGGCGGTGCTCAAGGAGTTCAAGGACACCACGTCGAACAACGCCTCGGTGGCTTTCGATACCGAGAATTTCATGGCCTCGATGCTCAACAAAGCGTTGGGCGCGGATGGGGCGAGTGATTTGCTGGGTCGCCTCGAGGCGGCGATGGACATGTCGGGTGTGGAGACGCTCAAGCGTCTGGAACCCGATGTGTTGTACGAGGCGATCAAGAACGAGCACCCGCAGATTCTGGCGACGATTTTCGTGTTCCTTGAGCCAGCGCAGTCGTCGACGCTATCGAAATTATTCCCGGACGAGTTGCGCAACGAGATTCTCTTGCGGGTCGCGTTGTTAGAAAAGGTTCAGCCAAGTGCGCTCAAGGAATTGAACGAGACGATGGCGAACATGATGCCGCCGGGTGGTGATGGCCGGCGGGCGAGCGTTGGGGGTGTAATTCCGACGGCCGAGATTTTGAATTTGCTCTCGGGGGGGATTGATCAGGAAGCGCTGGCGACGATCCGGGCATACGACGCGGAGCTTGCGGGTAAGATTGTCGAACAGATGTTTACGTTCGAGGATTTGGTGCAGCTTGAGGACCGGTCATTGCAGGCGCTGATGCTGGAGATTCCGCAGGATCAGTTGGTGCGGGCGCTCAAGGGGGCGAGTGCGCGGTTGCGCGAGAAGTTGTTCAAGAACATGGCCAAACGGGCGGCCGAGACGGTCAAAGAAGCGCTCGATAGTTTGGGCCCAGTCAAGATTACCGAGGTCGAAGAGCAGCAGAAAGAAATGCTGCGTACCGCGCGCCAGCTTACTGATGAAGGCCGGATGAGCATGGACCGCGGCGGCGGCGGTGGAGACATGATCTGATCGCTCGCCCACTGGTCGTTTTCTCTCACGGGAATAGTTTTCCTGCCAGCACTTATCGGGTGATGTTAGACCAGCTGCGCGAGCGCGGTTTTGCCGTCGAAGCGCTGGAGATGTTTGGTCACGATCCACGCTACCCGGTCAGTAGCAACTGGCCGAATCTGGTTCAGGAACTGATCGATTTTGTTCAGCCCATCGCAGTTCGATACGGCCAGACGCCGTTTTTGATTGGTCACTCACTTGGCGGTTTGCTCAGCTTGATGGCGGCCGCGCGGGTACCGGAGTTAGCGCGTGGCGTCGTCTTGTTGGATTCGCCCGTCGTCGGTGGATGGCAAGCCCGAGTGGTTAAGGTTGCCAAAAAGATCCCGTTGGTTGGTCGGTTTTCGCCAGGCGCAGTCAGTCGAAAGCGTCGGTTTCAGTGGCCAAGCGTGGCAGAAGCGAAGGCGCATTTCGTGGGTAAGCGCGCGTTTGCGCAGTGGGATGCAAGGGTTCTGGACGACTATGTGCTTCATGGAACTGTGGATGAATCCGGGCCGCATGGAACGCGCCGCGTGTTGAAGTTCTCGCGCGAAATCGAGACGACGATCTACAACACGATCCCCGACCATTTACCGGGTTTGTTGCGGCGCCAGCCCTTGCGCTGTCCCGTGGCGCTGGTGGCTGGGCTCGAATCTCGCGAGATGCGGTTGGCTGGCGCTTCCCTGACGGATCACGTCATTCGCGGTCGGAAAATCCTGATTGACGGGACCCACCTCTTTCCGATGGAGAAACCGATTGTGGCGGCCGCTTGTGTCGAGTCGTCGTTGCTCAACCTGATGAGCTTGAAGGAGAAGCGTCGATCAGTTCCCGAATCCGATCGGACAGACCGCTCGGACGAACATCAGTCTGCAAACACGCTGCTTCAAACACCGACTGATTCCCCGAAACCATAACCCGGCTACGGGCTCGTGTGATTGCGGTGTAGAGCAGGGCTCGGTTGGTCGTTCGGCCGATCTCATTGGGCAAAACAATCAGCACGGACTCGAATTCGGAGCCCTGCGCTTTGTGCACGGTCATTGCCAGCGCGTCCTCATGGGGAGGTAGTCGGTCGCAGTCAATGGCGCGGAACGGATTCGAATCACGCTGTGCTTGTTCGCGAAACCAGACCTGGGGCCGCTCGGGATTGCGATTCGGATTGGGCAAGCAGATCCCGACATCGCCATTGAAAAGGTTCCGCGCGGGATCATTGCGCGTGATCAGGATCGGTCGGCCGGGATACCACGCTCGTGTTCCGGGGTCGATCAACCGGCGCAATTGCTCGTTTAGTGCAATCACTCCTCGACCGGAATGACGAATGGCTGCCAGTACCCGGAATTGATCGAAGGCTTTGAATAGTTCCTCAAGTAAGGATTGGTCTGGAATTGCATGCTGAATCGTATGCCCATTCACCCGCTCCAACGCAGTTCGATACGGCGCATAGCCAAGCGCAGCTGCGCGCACTGTGGGCGTGTCGATCTTGGGGCGACTGTCTTCAACCCACTGTAAGCCCTCGGACTGAGGGTCTCGCAGAATATCGATGGCTGCCGCGCTGAGGCCTCGTTTGATCGCTTCTGAAAGCTTTCCAATCGACGATCGATCTGAAAATCGATAGTTCTTTTCGAGCCAGACCACATGATCGGTGAGGGCTGAATTATTTGGAGCTGCGGTAATCTCCCGCTGAATTGACTCAGCCGTATAGCCAGTGACTCGTGCCAGCTGATCGAGCCCCTGAGGCGAAAATCGTCGCCCCGCTGAGAGTGTCGCGAACACCGAACCCATTTCGACTGGGGGTAGTTGGTCCTTGTCGCCCAGAAGCACGCACTGGGTATGTCTTGGCAAGGCCTGAACGAGTTGCAGGGCAAGCGTCAGATCGAGCATGGACGCCTCGTCCACGACGACCAGATCAAAGGGCAGGGGGTTCTTTGCGTCGTGGTGCGCGCGACCCGTGGTGGGATGAATATTCAGGAGTCGGTGCAGTGTGA
>Ga0214921_10005743_pt1 | contig 17377 bp, 17 predicted proteins | sample LL1505_MetaG_FD_177992 | JGI IMG/M metagenome (GOLD analysis project Ga0214921, IMG submission 177992) | Freshwater microbial communities from Lake Lanier, Atlanta, Georgia, United States - LL-1505 | ecosystem: Environmental > Aquatic > Freshwater > Lake | place: USA: Georgia | collected...
TGGCGGCCATGGGCATTGCTCAGCGCTACAGCAAGCTGCTGTTGCACAACACCTTTGGCCTGCCCGCCTTGGCCAAATACGACATGTTGTTTTCGGTGGGCGGCCAAGCCTATGAGATCGAGAGCACCTGGCCCAATTTGGTGTTCGATGCCGTGGCCTCTGGCGCCAAAGCGCCCAAAACCGTGGCCGTGCTGACCAGCAAATTTGCCTCGGTGAACTTTGTCACCCAGGGCGCGCGTGAGGCCATGAAAAAGCGTGGATTGACCGAGGCCGTCTACCTGGAGTGGGAGTTCGGCAACCGCGACTTCGGTGCCATCGCGGCCCGGGTGAAAGAAGCCAAGGCCGATATGGTGTGGGTCGGTGGCGTGGGCCTGGACGGCAACTTGTTGCTCGACGCGATGAAAAAAATCGACTATGTGCCGCCGCAGTTCTTCATTGCCTTCCCGGCATCTGGCCCCATGCTCAAGTCGCCCGATGGCAAGGGCGTGCTGGCGCTCACCGTGTTTGAAGAGCACCCGCCCTTCACCACCAACCCTGTCGCAGCCGAGTTTGTGAAACAGTTCAACGAGCGCGCAGCCAAAGCCAACTTGCCCGACACCTCGGTGGAGTTGTTCTCTTCCGTGGCCTATGCCACTTGGCAGGTGCTGGATGCGGCGGTCACCGCCACCAAAAGCCTGGACGACAAAACCTTGGCCGCTTGGCTGAAAAAGAACCAGGTCGACACCATCATCGGCAAGGTGCGCTGGGACGGCACCAACAACTTCATGAAGGGCTCCGATTTGTACCGCGTCAAGCAGGTGCAAAACGGCAAATGGGTGGTGGTGTGGCCGCGCGACTCGGCCGCACCCGGCGCCAAACTGATTTCGCCTTGAGGCTTGCCCACCCAAGGGGTGGGATCACCCAACACCATTTCTTCACTTCAATTTAAATCGAGAAATCCATGATGAAATTCTTTCGCCCCATTCTGGCCGCGCTGCTGTTTTGCATCAGTGGCCTGAGCCTTGCGCAAAACCTCAAGCCCGTCAACCTCATTGTCTTCCCTGGCGGCTTCAATTGGCCGGTTTGGGTCGCACAAGACAAGGGTTTGTTCACCCGCCAAGGCTTGGATGTGAAGGTCACGCCCACGCCCAACTCCACCTTTCAGCTCACCGGTTTGATCGAAGGCAAGTTTGACATTGCCATGACCGCCATTGACAACCTGATTGCCTACCGCGAAGGCCAAGGCGCCGCCCTGGGCCCGGATTTGTTCGCTTTCATGGGCGGCGACACCGGCTTTTTGCGCTTGGTCACCGTCCCAGAGGTCAAGACCTATGCAGATTTGCGCGGCAAAGAAGTGTCGGTAGATGCCCTGACCACCGGTTATGCCTTTGTGCTGCTCGACATGTTGGAGCGCAATGGCTTGGTCAAAGACCGCGACTACACCACCCCCGCAGCGGGGGGTGTGTTGCAGCGTTTCCAATCGTTGATGGACAAAAAGCATGCGGGGACGTTGTTGATTTCACCTTTTGAAGTCACGGCCCAGGCACGCGGTTTCAATGTGTTGGGCAGCGGCATCGACGTGTTGGGCAAATACCAAGGCCTGGTGGGCGGTGCACGCAAGTCGTGGGCTGAGGCCAACCGCGACAGTGTGGTGGGCTACATTGCCGCCTTTTCACAAGCTGTGGATTGGCTGTATGACCCCGCCAACAAGGAAGAAGCGATTGGCATTTTTCTGAAAAATCAAAACAATTCCACCCGCCAAGCGGCCGAAACCTCTTATGGTGTGTTGCTGTCACCCAAAGAAGGGTTCCAGAAAAAAGCCCAAATCGATATGGAAGGGGTTCGCACCGCGCTGCTGCTGCGCTCTAAATATGGCATGCCCAAAAAGACCTTGACCGACCCCACGCCCTATTACGACGCAAGCTTTCACACCGAAGCCATGAAACGCGCTCGCTAACACCTGCGCCACTCCCATGAAAACCACCTATAAATTGCTGAGCTACAGCGCCAACAAACTGCCGCGCGCGGGTGTGTTGGTGGGCGACACGGTGTACGACGCCCAAAAGGCTACTGGCGTGGCCGCCCATGCCAACATGCTGGGGCTGTTGGCCGATTGGGCTGCCGCCAAAAAAGCCTTGGCCGCTTTTGAAGCCAAGGTGCATGCGGGCAAAACGCGCATCCAAGGCACCCCGCTGAAAAAAACCAAATTGCTCGCGCCGGTGCTCTACCCGGGGCAAATTTATTGCGCGGGGGCCAACTACACCGACCACATGCAAGAGATGGCGCGGGTGCTCAACCAGCCCCAAGGGCCAAACATGAAAGAAATGGGCGAGCTGCCCTGGCACTTCATCAAAACCGGTGCGTCATCGGTGGTGGGGCCGGGTGCCAAGGTCAAAATGCCAGCGGGCTCCAAGATGGTCGATTGGGAAATCGAGTTGGTCGCCGTGATTGGCAAGACCGCCAAAAACGTGCCCGTGAACAAAGCCTTGTCTCATGTGGCGGGCTACACCATTGCCGACGATTTGTCGGCGCGCGACTTCATGAAGCGCGACAAAATCCCCCAGTCCATGCCGTTTCACATCGACTGGATTGGGCAAAAGTGTTTTGATGGTGCCTGCCCGCTGGGTCCGTGGATCGTGCCCAGCGAGCAAATCAAAAACCCGCACCAACTCGCGCTCAAGCTGTGGCTCAACGGCGAGCTGATGCAAGACTCGCACACCAGCCAGCTGATCTTTGATGTGGCCGAGCAAATCGCGGGCTTGTCATCGCGCGTCACCTTGCACCCTGGCGACCTCATCCTCACCGGCACCCCCGCCGGCGTGGGCATGGGGCGGCGCTTGTTCTTGAAACCGGGCGACCAGATCAAGATGTGGGTGGAAGGCATTGGCGAGTTGAGCCACAGCATGGTTTAAGCCGCCCGCCCTGGGCACTGGCCAGCGCTTGGTGCGCAACCCGCGCGCCAGGTGGGCTTTGGCTCAAGGGTTGCAGTGGTCACACCGCGATGGGTCGGTGCTGCGGGCCTGGGCCAAAACCACCTCTTGGCAGTGCTGGCAATGCGCACAGCGCCACAGCGCATGGGTGGCCATGCGGGTGGGCCGCCCACACGCCGCGCACGGCAGACCCGAACGGTGCGACACCACTTGGTAGCCCGGGCCATCGCATGCGGGGCAAGCTTGGTTGATTTTTTGTACCAGATCGTGCGCGGCACGCTCAATCATGGCCATGCGGGTGGGGTTGCCAAATGCGCGGAGCTCACTTTCGGCATGTACTTGCCGCTGCGCCGACAGGCCGTGGCAAATTTGAAATGCGTGCGCCAAAGCCTCCCAACTATCCACGCCTTTGATCACCCGTTGATCGTGGGCGTTGTCGGGCCGCAGGCACAACTGGTGCGCCGGAAAACCATGTTGGTGCGCAAATGAAAGCAAGCTGGGCCAATCGTTGGCCGTGATCTGGTGGTTGTGCGCTGGGCCTTGCGCCGTGCCCACCACTTCCCAGCCATGGGTGTGGTCGATGAACACCAGGATTTCGACATTCCACGGCAACAAGCCCGACCATGGATCGTTATTGAACGTGCCTTCGCTGGCCAAGCCCAATGATGTGCAGGCCAAGCCCATGCCCACCTCGGCCTTGCGCCGACAAGTGGCCAAGGCGCTGGTCAAGCGCGGAGTTTCGCGGCTGAAGCTGCCCAGGGTGTCGGTGTCAAAGCCGCCAACCCAAAACACCCGGCAGCCCAAAGCCTGCTCCAGCACCGGCGCAATCACCCGCTCTTTGCCGTGCATGGTTAAAAAACTTACCGTTTGTTGTTGATAGCGCATGGCCATCAACCCAAAGCCCAGTGAGCCCACTCGACATACAAAGGAATTCCCAACAAGATGTTGAACGGGAACGTCAGGCCCAAGGACAAGCCCAGGTAGATCGCGGGGTTGGCCTGTGGCATGGCATGGCGCAGCACTGCGGGCACCACAATATAAGAAGCACTGGCCGAGAGCACCATCAGCAGCACCGCATCGGCCACCGGCAAATCCAAGGCGGCGGCCAAGGCCAGTGCGATGCCCGCATGCACCAATGGACCCACCAAAGCGTAGGCCCACAACAGCACTGGCGCTTGGCGCGCATGGCTGAAGTTTTTGGCCACCTGCACGCCCATGTCGAGCAGAAAAAACGCCAACATGCCTTTGAACAAGTCACCGCTGAAGGGCTGCATGATCGCTTGGCCGGTCTCGCCGCTGATAAAACCAATCAACAACGCCCCCAGCAGCAGCATTTGGGCCCCTTCGGTGAAACATTCGCGCAGCCAGTGCCCCCAGCCTTGCGTGCCCAAGCCCTGGGGTGTTGCCATGGCGGGGCTGGTGTGCGGCGTGGCCTGGGCCTGCGTGGCTGGGTGGTGCGCGATGCGCCGCGCCCAAATCAGGGCCAACAAAATGGCCGGCGTTTCCATCAGCACCATGGCCGCGGCCATGTGCCCGCCAAATGCCATGCCTTGGGCATCCAGGTATTGGGTGGCGGTGAAAAAGGTGACTGCGCTGACCGAGCCATACGCCGCCGCCACGGCAGCGGCATTGAGCGGGTCGGTGATGCGGCGCAACACCGCATAGCCCATCATGGGCACCACAAAAGCCATGGCCACACAGGCCAGCAGGGGCACCACCACCGATGCAGCTAAGCCAGATTTGTCGAGCGCGAAACCGCCTTTGAGTCCCACGGCCATCAACAGGTACAGGGCCAAAAATTTGGCAATGGGTGCGGGGATTTTCAAGTTGGATTTGACGCTGCCGGCCAAGATGCCGAGCAAAAAAAACATGATGGCGGGGTCGAGCAGGCTGTGCATGAAGAGCGTTCAAGGTGAAAACCCGCTCATGCTAGGCGCTGATGCTGCATAAGTAAAATTGATTTTTATACATTTTTACATCAGATTTATCTTATGAATATCAGCTTCAAGCAATTGCGTTTGTGGCGCGCCTTGGCAGACACCGGCAGCGTGGGCGCGGCCGCTGCAGCGACCCATGTCACCCAGCCCACAGCGTCGATGCAATTGAAAGAAATCACCCAAGCCGTCGGCGTGCCTTTGTATGAGGTGATTTCACGCCGTGTGCACCTGACGCAAGCGGGGGAAGCCTTGGCCCAAACAGCGCGCGCCATCTCGGCCGAGTGGGAGTCGTTTGAGCAACACATGTCTGCGCTCAAAGGCCATCAAACCGGTCGCCTGCGCTTGTCCATGGTCAGCACGGCCAAGTATTTCGTGCCGCGCCAGGTGGGCAGTTTTTGCGCGCTTTATCCAGATGTTGAAGTGTCACTGGAAGTGCTGAACCGCGATGGGGTGGTGGCGCGTTTGCGCGACAACATGGACGACTTGTACATCATGTCCATGCCACCGTCCGACATGGCCTTGCAAGACCAGGTGTTTCGACCGAATCCATTGGTCGTGATTGCCGCCAAGTCCCACCCGGCAAGCCGCGCAGCGTCACTGAACTTGTCCACCCTCAAAAGCGACAAATTCATCTTGCGCGAAAAGGGCTCGGGCACGCGCATGGCCGTCGATCGGCATTTCAAGAAAAACCGCTTCACGCCCACGGTGCGCATGGCGCTGGGCAGCAACGAAGCGATCAAAGAGGCGGTGGCCGGTGGTTTGGGTGTGTCGGTCATCTCCAGCCATGCCCTGGGCGCGAAACCGCAAAGCCAAGGCTTGGCGGTGCTGAATGTGCGCGGCTTTCCGCTGCATTCGCAATGGCATTTGGTGTGCCCCAAGGCCAAGCGCTTGTCGCCACTGGCCCTGGCTTTTCAGGCGCATTTGATGCAAGATGCATCGGCCTGAAAGCCGCCAGTTCGCTGGGCGCTAGCAGCGCTCAAAAAAAACTGGCCCAGGGCGTTGTGCGGGGATCAGCGCACGCAGTAAAAAGACAATTCCGTGGCGTTGATCTCTTCGGGGTGGCGCACCGGCGATGGGTTGCGGGTGTTGGGCGACATGATGTGGTTGTCCGCCAACGCCCAGAACTGATGGCCCAGCGAGACGCCGCCGTTCCAGTCGCCCAATATCGACAAAAAGTCGTATTCACTTTCGGTGGGCAAGCGCGCTTTGATGGCTTTGCAGGCTTGCTCGGCCACTTTGGGCGTGGGCGCGGTGTTGATTGACGTGCCCGGTGCGCCGACCAAGACGATGAATTTGTCGCCGATGCTGATCAAGGTGGGAAAGCTGGTGCGCTGGAAATGCCGCACCATTTGCAGCGCAATGGCCGACATCACCTGCTCGGGTCGGCCCTGGGCCTGAAAGTTGACCGTCTCGCCCCGCGGCAAAACCACATGCAGGGTGACCAGCAAATCACCCCGGCAGTTGGGGGCAAAGCTGTAAGTGCCCCAGGCAAAGCCCTTGACCCGCGACATTTGTTGCATGTCGGGGGTGTCAAAGCGCTTGCCCTGCTTCAAGGCGTTGATCAGGTCGATGACCGGTGTGTTGTTGGCAAACTCCAGGCGGGTGTTTTCGGGGTTGACACCGCGCGACACCGCGTCGATGCCCGCTTTGAGCGTGGCCTCCAAGAGGATGTCCATCCCCTGCCCTTGCGTGGCTTGGGCGCGGTTTTTGTCGATCAAGCCATCGACCACCACCAAAATATCCAGCGCATCGCGCGAGGCCACCCCGGTATAGAGCAGCTCTTTGAGTTGCCCAGTGGCTTGCATGGCCGACTCGTTGCGGCTTTTGCCATAGGCGTCTTGAAACTGGCACAGGTCTTGGCCACGCAAAAACAAGATGGTCGGCCACAGGGTGATTTTTTCAATTGCCCAGGCGTAGCCGGTGGCCGCACACCACAGCGCCATGCCCGCTGCCAGGCTGCGCCAAGACAAGCGCGAAAAAGCACTGGGCAAGTTGGGGTGGGGATAACAGCGCATCGCGCCAGCTTAGGGCTTGGGCAGCGAAGCACATTGATGCACATCAAGACCCCGCGCATGGGTCAATGGGCCCAGGGTTTGCCCAGACGGACCTTGCACCGAGCCCGCCCATGCGGGGCCTCGCACAGCGTCACTGCCAGGGGCGCAGTGAAATGGCCTTTAAGCGCTGGCGCGCTTCATCAAAATCTCGAAGGCAGGCAGGGTTTTGCCTTCCAGCACTTCCAAGAAAGCACCGCCACCGGTTGAGATGTAGCCGATCTTCGATTCAATGCCGTATTTGGCAATGGCAGCCAATGTGTCGCCGCCGCCCGCAATGCTGAAGGCGTCAGAGTCGGCAATGGCATGGGCCACCACCTTGGTGCCGTTCTCAAACGCATCGAACTCGAACACGCCCATGGGGCCGTTCCACACAATGGTGCCTGCCGACTTGAGCTGCGTGGCCAAGCGCTGCGCGGTCTCGGGACCGATGTCCAAAATCAAATCGTCATCCGCCACCTCGGTGGCTTTTTTCACCGTGGCAGGCGCGTCGGCACCAAAGGTCTTGGCGCACACCACGTCGGTGGGGATGGGGACCGCGATGCTGGCGTCGCCTAATTTCTCGCCACGGGCCTTCATGGCCTCGATCACCGCTTTGGCCTCACCCATCAAATCGGGTTCGGCCAAGGATTTGCCAATCTTCAAACCCGCCGCGAGCATGAAGGTGTTGGCAATGCCGCCGCCCACGATCAGTTGGTCCACGTTTTTGGCCAGCGCTTGCAAGATGGTCAGTTTGGTGCTGACCTTGCTGCCGGCCACGATGGCGGCCAGTGGGCGCTTGGGGTTGGCCAAGGCCTTGCTGATGGCGTCGATCTCAGCCGACAACAAGGGACCGGCACAGGCGATGGGCGCGAACTGCGCGATGCCGTAGGTGGTGCCCTCGGCGCGGTGGGCGGTGCCAAACGCGTCGTTGACATAGATGTCACACAGCGCGGCCATTTTCCGCGCCAAGTCTTCGCTGTTTTTCTTCTCGCCCTTGTTGACGCGGCAGTTCTCCAGCATCACCACCTGGCCTGCGGCAACCGATACGCCGTCGACCCAGTTGGCCAACACCGGCACTTCGCGGCCGAGCAATTCACCCAAGCGCTTGGCCACAGGAGCGAGCGAGTCTTCGGGCTTGAACTCACCCTCGGTGGGGCGGCCCAAATGGCTGGTGACCATCACCGCAGCGCCTGCGGCCAGCGCCATTTGGATGCAAGGGACGGACGCGCGGATGCGGGTGTCTTCGCTGATATGCCCGTGGTCATCAAAAGGGACATTGAGGTCGGCACGGATGAAAACGCGTTGGCCCTGGGCTTTTCCTTGGGCGCACAGATCAGCGAAGCGGATGATGTTCATGGTGAAGAAATATTGGTTTTTATGATTTTAGGTGGCCGCAATGGACTGTCACGGGCCCGTCATGAACAGCCACGATCCGCAAACATGCCGTGGCGGGGCTTACCAACCCCAGCCCATGTGCAGCGGCAAATACACCGACATGCCCACCACGATGGTGCCCAGTACCGCTTGGCCTTGGCCACGCCGGGCCAGGTAGAACGCGACGCCGGCCGCAGCGCCATACAAGCGGGCGTCTTGCCAGGTGGTGATGAAGGCACCGTGGCTGACCAGCACCTCGGGCACGACCACGGCGGCCAGCGCGGCGATGGGTGCATATTGCAGGCCGCGCTGGGCCCAGGCGGGAAAGGGCAGCTCGCGGTCGAGGATGAAGAAAAAGCAGCGCGTGAGCAAGGTGACCGCGCCCAGGCCCAACAAGGTGAAGGTGAGCACGCTGTCCATCACGCTTTGGCCTTTTTGCCCCACGGGGTTTGCTCCATCAGCAAGCACGCCGCCACCGCAGCGGCGATGGCCACCAATATGTTCAAGCGCAGGGGCAGCGCAAAAGCTGCCACTGCCGCCGCGCCGGAGACCACCAAGGACACGGCGCGCAAACGGGTTTGGGTGAGCGAGCACAAGATGCCCACCAAGGCCAGCACGCCCGCAAAGCCCAGACCCCATTGCATGGGCACCTGGCTGGCCAAAAAGATGCCGGCCAAGCTGGCCACTTGCCAGCCCAGCCAAGACAGAAAGCAGTTGCCGCAGAGATAGGCCATTTCGTTGCGTTGGCCTGCGGCGTCGCGGGCGGGCTCGGGGTAGCGCTGGACAAATTGCACGTAGTTCAAATCGGCCACCAGGTAGCCAATGGACATGCGTTGCCAGCGCGGCCAGGCCATCAAGTAGCCCCGCATGTGCAGGCTGAACACGGCAAAGCGCAGGTTGACGCAAAAAGCGGTGGCCAGCACCACCCACACCGGCGCACCGGCGGCGAGCAAAGGGGTGGCGGCGAGTTGGGCGCTGCCGCCGTAGACCAGCAAGGTCATCCAGATGGACACCTCAGTGCCCAAGCCCGCTTGCACCATGGCCACGCCGGTCATCAGGCCCCAGGCCCAAATGCCGGGCGAGACTTTGAGGGTGTCGAGCATGCCCGCGCGAAAGGCCGGGTGGCGGTAATTGGCAGGGTCAAAAAACATGGCGGCGTGCGCGGGCTGGGCGGCTCATGCGCCCAGGATTTGCCCAAGCCCATCGGGCGTGCCACGCAAAAAATCGGCCACGGCCAGGCGTTTGCCACCGGGCTTTTGCAGTTGCAACAAGCGCAGCACGCCGTCGCCGGTGGCCACGTCCAAGCCGTGGGCGTTGGCTTGCAACACCCGGCCCGGTGTGGGTGGGCTGGGAGGGACTTGTGATTGATCAGGCAAAGCGAGGGCCGCCCAAATTTTCAAGGGCTGGCCTTGCCACAGGGTGTGGGCGCCGGGAAAGGGGTCAAAAGCGCGGATGCGCCGCGCCAGCACGGTGGCGGGCCGTGACCAGTCGATCAGGGCTTCGTGCTTGTCGATTTTGGCCGCATAGGTGATGCCCTCTTCCACTTGGGGCTGCGCGGCCCAGGGCTGGGCTTGGGCCAACACATCGAGCATGGCCTGCGCGCCCAGAGCGGCCAATCGGTCGTGCAAGCTGGCGGTGGTGTCGTCTGGGTGGATGTCGATGGCGCGGCTCAAGAGCACGGCGCCGGTGTCCAGCCCCACGTCCATTTGCATGATGCACACGCCGGTTTGCGCGTCTCCCGCTTCAATGGCGCGGTGGATGGGGGCGGCACCGCGCCAGCGTGGCAACAGCGAGGCGTGGATGTTCAGGCAGCCCAGGAGCGGCACGGCCAAGGCCCAGGCGGGCAAGATCAGCCCATAGGCGGCGACGACCATGGCATCGGCCTGGGCTTGGGCGATGGCGTGTTGCGCGGCACGGGCGTCGTCGGGGTATTTGCCGTCCAAGCGCAGGCTGCGCGGTTGGGCCAGGGGCAGTTGATGGGCCAGGGCAAATTGTTTGACCGGTGAGGCTTGCAGTTGCAGGCCTCGGCCAGCGGGCCGGTCGGGTTGGGTCAACACCAAGGCGATCTCGTGCCCCGCCGCATGCAAAGCGACCAAGGCTTGCTGGGCAAATTCGGGCGTGCCCGCAAAGATCAGGCGCATGGGCTCAGCGTTGCGACTCGCGTTGGGCTTTGAGGATTTTGCTGCGGATGCGGGTGCGTTTTAAAAACGACAGGTGCTCGACAAACACCTTGCCTTGCAGGTGGTCGATCTCGTGCTGCAAGCAAATGGACGCCAAGCCTTCGGCCTCGATGGTGATGGGCTGGCCGTCTGGGTCGAGGGCACTGACGCGCACTTGGTGGGCGCGCTCGACGCCGTCGTAAATACCGGGCACCGACAGGCAGCCTTCTTCGCCTTTGATGCGATCGCTGCTGGCCCACTCGATGACCGGGTTGATCAGGGCGCGGGGTTGGTTGTGTTCTTCCGACACGTCGATGACGATGACGCGCTCGTGCACATCCACCTGGGTGGCGGCCAGGCCGATGCCCTTGGAGTCGTACATGGTTTCGGTCATGTCGGCAATGAGTTGGCGGATGCGCTCGTCCACCACGGCCACAGGTTTGGCCACGGTGTGCAAGCGCGGATCGGGGTAGGTGAGGATGGTGAGCAAAGCCATGGGGGCATATTGTCCGCGCTTTTGCGCACCGACCCCAACTGGGCTGCCAAGCCCCCATGCAGGGGCGCACCTATTGCCAAAGCCCATCGGTGGGCCGATGATGATCACCAAAAAATGCCCCAGGGAGGCTGAGATGACAACCACCACAAGCGCCAGCGATGACTGGCCCGACTGGCTGCGGCTGGTCACCACACCGGGCGTGAGCACGCGCCAACTTCGTCAGTTGCTGTCTGTTTTTGGCGGGCCATCCCAGGTGCTGGCCGCCAGCGAGGCTGATCGGGCGCACTGGGTGGGCGCGGCTGCGGCAGCCGCCTTGAGCCGCCCACCCGCAGACGCACCGCTGCGCCGCGCCCGCACCGAGCACTGGCTGGCCCACCCCCCAGCGGGTTGTGTCCACCAGATTTTGACCTTGGGCGACGCCGCCTACCCCCAGGCTTTTTTGCAACTGAGTGACCCGCCGTTGATGCTGTACCTGCAAGGCCAAGCCGCGCCATTGGACCGAACCGCCCTGGCGGTGGTGGGCAGCCGCAACCCCACACCACAAGGCCGCGACAACGCACAGGCCTTTGCCCGCGACCTGGCCGCCAGTGGCATGTGCGTGGTGTCAGGCCTGGCGCTGGGCATTGACGCCGCCGCCCACGAAGGGGCTTTGCGCGGGGGCACCACACTGCCCTTGGCCACGGTGGCAGTGGTGGGCACTGGGCTGGACCGCGTCTACCCCAAGGGCAACCAAGCGCTGGCCCAAGAAGTGGCGCTGCTCGGCTGCCTGATCAGCGAATACCCGCTGGGCACGCCACCGCTGCCGGCGCACTTTCCGCAGCGCAACCGCTTGATCGCCGCGCTCGGCCAAGGCTGCTTGGTGGTGGAGGCGGCGTTGTCATCGGGCTCGCTGATCACCGCCCACCAGGCCTTGGAGTTGGGGCGCGAGGTGTTTGCCATCCCCGGCTCCATCCACTCGCCGCAGTCGCGCGGCTGCCATGCCTTGATCCGCCAAGGGGCCAAGTTGGTCGAGTCGGCACAAGATGTGTGGGAAGAATTGCGCGCACACGGCTTGTGGAGGCGCGATGCCGCGAACCCAGCCACGACGGCGGACGGTGATGGTGATGGTGATGGTGATGGCAGTAGTGACAGTGACAGTGACAGTGGCAGTGGCAGTGGCAGTGGTGGTGGCAGTAGCGGTGTGGGTCACACGCCAACGCCGACTACAACCAGCACCGACGCAGTGCTGCAAGCCCTGGGCTGGGAGCCGTGTGGCTTGGACCAACTGCAAGCGCGCTGCGGCTGGGACACGGCGGCGCTGCAAGCGCATTTGCTGCAACTCGAACTCGACGGCCAGGTGAGCCGCCTGAGCGGCGCCCGCTTTCAGCGCCTGCGCGCCGGCTGAGGGCATAAAACAAGGTATATTGGGTCCATGTTTGAAGTGCTTGTATTCGTCTACGAAAACTACTGGCGAGGCGATGCTTGCCCCGAATTGGACCAATTGGGTCGCAAATTGAGCGCCGCTGGCTTTGACAGCGATGAGATCGACCAAGCCTTGCAATGGCTGGCGGGTCTCAACAGCGCCTCACGCAGCGCCAACCCGATTGACATCACCCCCACCGACCACGAACCCGCCGATGTGATGCGCCCCGCCTCAGCGGACAGCATGCGCATTTACGCCACCCCTGAACAAGACCAACTGGGTGCCACTGGCCTGGGGTTTTTGAGCTTTTTGGAGTCGGCCGGTGTGCTGCCCGCGCACATGCGCGAAATCGTCATCGACCGCGCCATGGCCGTGCCGCAACGCCCCATCGACATTGACGACTTGAAGATCATTGTGCTGATGGTCTACTGGAGCGCCGGCATCGAGCCCGACGCCTTGGTGCTCGATGAGTTGTGCGACGACAACCACTCGCGCATCGCGCATTGACGCCAACCATTTACCCCCCAAAAAAAGCCCCGCGAGGGGCTTTTGCCATCCAGGCGGCTAAATCCGCGCGCCCGAGTTGGGGTCGTTGGGGTCTTCGTCCACCACGCCGTCTTTGGCGATGGGTTTGATCAGGTCTTCGCGCTGAATGCCCAGCCACATGGCGATGGCAGCGGCGACAAACACCGATGAATAAATACCAAACAAAATGCCAATCGTCAGCGCCAGTGCAAAGTAGTGCAGCGTGGGGCCGCCAAAGAACAACATCGCCAACACCATGAGCTGGGTGCTGCCGTGGGTGATGATGGTGCGGCTGATGGTGGCGGTGATGGCGTTGTCGATGATCTCACGGGTGTTCATCTTGCGGTAGCGGCGAAAGTTTTCGCGGATGCGGTCAAAGATCACCACCGATTCGTTGACCGAGTAGCCCAGCACCGCCAGCACCGCCGCCAGCACCGGGAGCGAAAACTCCCACTGGAAATAGGCAAAAAAGCCCAAGATGATGATCACGTCGTGCAAGTTGGCAATGATGGCCGCAACGGCGAACTTCCACTCAAAGCGAAAGGCCAAATACACCATGATGCCCAGCACCACAAAGCCCAGCGCCTTCAAGCCATCGACGGCCAGCTCGTCGCCCACCTGCGGACCGACAAACTCGGTGCGGCGCAACTCGACCGCCGGGTCTGCCGCCTTCAAGGCAGTGAGCACTTGTTCGCTTTGCTGGGCCGAGGTTTGGCCGCGCAAGGCCGGCATGCGGATGAGCACGTCGCGGGTGGAGCCAAAGTTTTGCACCTGCACATCGTTCAAGCCCAGCTTGCCAATGGTGTCGCGCACCTGGTTGACATCAACGGGCTGGCTGTAGGCCACCTCCATCAAGGTGCCACCGGTGAACTCGACCGATAAATGCAAGCCCCGGCTGAACAAGAAGAACACCGCCGCGACAAAGGTGATGAACGACACCAGGTTGAACGCCAGCGCGTTCTTCATGAACGGGATGTCTTTTTGGATTTTGAAAAATTCCATGGCCGATAGGTCCTGCTGTGTGGAGGTGGGTGTCAGTCGCGCGGGGCCACGGCCTTGCCGCTGTCGGGGCGCCAAACGGTGCCAATGGAGACGGCTTGCAATTTCTTTTGCCGGCCGTACCAGAGGTTGACCAGGCCACGTGAGAAGAACACCGCCGAAAACATGCTGGTCAAGATACCCAGGCAATGCACCACCGCAAAGCCGCGCACCGGGCCGGAGCCAAAGGTCAGCAGGGCCAAGCCAGCGATCAAGGTGGTGACGTTGGAGTCCAAGATGGTGGCCCAGGCGCGGTCGTACCCGGCGTGGATGGCCGCTTGCGGCGAGACGCCATTGCGCAGCTCTTCGCGCACGCGCTCGTTGATGAGCACGTTGGCGTCGATCGCCATGCCCAGCACCAAGGCCATGGCCGCCATGCCAGGCAAAGTGAGGGTGGCTTGCAGCATGGACAGCATCGCCACCAACAACAACAAATTCACCCCCAATGCCACGCTGGAGATGATGCCAAACAGCATGTAATAAACACACATGAACAGCGCCACCGCGGCAAAGCCCCAGCGCACGCTGTCAAAGCCTTTGGCGATGTTTTCTGCACCCAGGCTGGGGCCAATGGTGCGCTCTTCGATGATCTCCATGGGCGCGGCCAGCGAGCCCGCGCGCAACAACAGCGCCAGGTCAGCGGCTTCGGTGACGCTCATCGAGCCCGATATTTGAAAGCGGTTGCCCAGCTCGCCTTGGATGACGGGCGCAGTGAGCACCTCGCCACGGCCCTTTTCAAACAGCAAGATGGCCATGCGCTTTTTCAGGTTTTCACGGCTGGTCTCGCGCATGATGCGACCGCCTTTGGCGTCCACCGTCAGATCGACCTTGGGTTGCTGGGTTTGCGAGTCAAACCCGGGTTGCGCATCGGTCAAGCTGTCGCCGCTCAAGATGACTTGTTTTTTGACAATCACCACTTGGCCATTGCGCTCGCGGTATTTTTCGGTGCCATAGGGCACGGCCCCACCACCGACCGCAGCCGCCGTGCCCTCGGGGCTGTCGTCGACCAAGCGCATCTCGAGGGTGGCGGTGCGGCCCAAAATGTCTTTGGCCTTGGCGGTGTCTTGCACCCCAGGCAGCTGCACCACGATGCGGTCCAAGCCCTGTTGCTGAATGACCGGCTCGGCCACGCCCAACTCGTTGATGCGGTTGTGCAAGGTGGTGATGTTTTGCTTCAACGCCTGCTCTTGCACGCGCCGCGCGGCTTCGGGCTTCAAGCTGGCGCTCAACTTGAACTCGCCCGCGTCGGGTGCGTCGGTGAAGGCCACATCGGCAAATTGCTCTTTGATCAGATTGCGCGCCGCGTCCAAGGTGGCGGCGTCGCGCAAGCGCAATTCAATGGTGTCGCCATTGCGGGAAATGCCGCTGTGGCGGATGTTTTTCTCACGCAGCAACGAGCGCAGATCGCCCGCCGTGGAGTCGATTTTTTTGCTCAGCGCAGCGGCCATGTCCACTTGCAGCATGAAGTGCACGCCACCGCGCAAGTCCAGGCCCAGGTACATGGGGGCGGCGTTGAGCGATGTGAGCCATTGGGGGGAGCGCGAGATCAGGTTCAGGGCCACCACATACGGGGCCACCTCGGGGTCGGGCACCAGGGCCTTTTGGATCACGTCCTTGGCCTTGAGCTGGCTGTCGGTGTCGGCCAAGCGCACCTTGAGCGAGTTGTTCTCCAGGCTCAGGCCCGTGGGCTCGATGGCCGCATCTTTGAGCGCTTGCACCACCTTGGTTTGCAAGGCCGCATCGACTTTGTAAATGGCCTTGGCCGCAGACACCTGCACGGCCGGGGCTTCGCCAAAAAAATTGGGCAGGGTATAGAGCCCACCCATCAACAAAGCGACCACAATGATCGCGTACTTCCACAGCGGGTAACGGTTCATGATCGCCTCAGGCGCGGGGCCGTGGGGTGCGCATGGCTCCCGCTGCCCCTTGGGTGATGAAAAGAATTACTTGATGGTGCCCTTGGGCAGCACCTGCACCACAGCGGAGCGCTGCAAGTGGACTTCAACACCCGTGGCCAGCTCCAGGCCCAAGGTGGTGTCGCCGATGCGGGAAATTTTGCCCAGCAAACCACCGACGGTGGCCACTTCATCACCCTTGGCCAAGGCGTCGATCATGGCCTTGTGCTCTTTTTGGCGTTTCATTTGGGGGCGGATCATGACAAAATACAAGACCACAAACATCAGCAACAAAGGCAGCATGCTCATCAATGACGAGCCAATGTCGCTGCCACCAGCGGCGGCCGGTGCGGTTTGGGCAAATGCGGAAGAAATGAACACAAGCAACTCCTCAGTTGGGGGGTGTGATGCGCAAAACACGCCGCGTTGGGCGGTGACGGCGGCCCAGCCCCCCAGAGGAGGCCTGGCCTGGCGCAGGCAAACGCGGATTGTATGCGTGCATGGCTGTGGCAGAAATCAGCGACAAATAACCCTTCGCCACTCACCCCACCCATTCGCGATGGGGCTTAAAACCCGTAATTGACACCCAAAGTAAGCGCAGAGATGCCAAAGGTGTCGCTGGTTTTGTAAAAGGTGTAGTCGACATAGGCGCGCATATTGCGGTCCAGCGCGTAGTTCAAGCCCAGTCCCGAGGAAAACCCGTTGTGGGTGTCGCCGTTTTTGATTTGGGTGCTGGCAAAGCCCAGGCGGGCAAAAAAGCCAATGTCGGGGGTGATCGGCATGCTGGGCTTGATGTAAGCGCCCCAAAACGGGCCCACGTCCCGGGTCACCGATGGGGTGACACTGTTTTTGCCCGATTGCACGCCGGTGCCCAAGATGCCCTCGGCGTCGATGCCGGGTATCAGGGCTTTGCTGATGCCCACCCGGATGCCCACCGGATCGTAGGAAGTGGGCGGGGTGGCCAACTTGATCAGGCTGTAGCCGACATCAAAGCGCAAACCCTGAACCGCAGAGATGCCTTGGGCATGGGCTGCCACGGATATGCCCAGCAGCACCGCCACAGCAAGGCGAGAAAGTTGCGTTTTCATGCTTGACCTTTGGATGTTGATGGGGCTTGAATATACCGCAAGGTAGCTATTTAGATCTAAATTTACCGGTTTCGAGCCTTCCTTGACACCTCACACCACGCCATTCATGCCTGGCGCTGCTCGGCTGGCGGTTGGGCCCAGCGGTTCATCAAGGCGTCCCATTGCTGGCGCGCGGTGTGCAGGTGGCGCTCTTTGACGTGGCCAAAGCCCTTGATCTGCTCGGGGATGCGGGCGATCTCCAGCGCCAGGGTTTGGCGCTCGGGGCTGAACTGGGCCAGCACCTGCTCGATGCTGGCGCGGTATTGGCCGATCAGGGCGCGCTCGGTGCGCCGTTCATCGGTGTAGCCAAACACATCCAAGGCCGTGCCGCGCAAGCCCTTCAGGCGGGCCAGCGCTTGAAAGCCCCAGCGCATGGCCGAGCCATAGCGGCGCTTTTGCAACTCGCCTTTGTCGTTGCGCTGGGCCAGCAAGGGCGGGGCCAGGTGGTAGACCACCTGGTAGTCGCCCTCAAACTGCTGGGC
>Ga0214921_10005745_pt1 | contig 17373 bp, 18 predicted proteins | sample LL1505_MetaG_FD_177992 | JGI IMG/M metagenome (GOLD analysis project Ga0214921, IMG submission 177992) | Freshwater microbial communities from Lake Lanier, Atlanta, Georgia, United States - LL-1505 | ecosystem: Environmental > Aquatic > Freshwater > Lake | place: USA: Georgia | collected...
TGAAAAATTCATTCGTTTGGTTCCTGTAATAGTTGTTGGAATTTACTGCGTTTGATTTTCTTGGAATCATTGTCTATAATGATTCTTTATAATAAAAATACGAAAATATGAAAATACAGCAAAAAATGATTTATAGTATGAAATTCTTATATGTAAAATGACAACGACGATGACTGATGGTGTCACGACTGCTGTTACGACTTCTGTGACGACTGCTACGGCTACTATGCCTACATTTATTATGAAATACAAACCATATTTTTTTAAAGATTTTTATTTGACTGAAAAGATGCAGACCATTCTAAAATTCCTGTTGGAAATCGATGAACTCTGCATATTGATATACGGCCCCATCGGCTCCGGAAAAACCTCGTTGTTATATGCCATTTTGCGTGAATATTACGGGTTCTCGAAAGATGCAACTATCCCTGAAACCAATATTCTCTTTGTCAACAATTTGAAGGAGCAAGGAATCAATTATTTCCGCGGGGAAATGAAAACGTTTTGCCAATCTAAATCCTCCATCCCCGGTAAAAAGAAAATGATCGTCATTGACGATCTCGACAATATCAATGAACAAAGTCAACAAGTTCTCCGAAATTACATCGACAAATACAAACAGAATATCCATTTCGTTTCCGTTTGCACAAATATACAAAAGGTCATTGAGAGTTTTCAATCGAGAACCCACATTTTACAAATACCTGTTGCAACTCCCGAAAATATTTCCTCTATTATGAATCGCATAGTGGAATTAGAGAATATTGACATTTCCGAAGACGCTAAATCCTATCTATTGCAAATATGCGAAAATTCGATCCGGGTTCTCATTAATTATCTCGAAAAATTCTACATATATGGCCAACCGGTCGATTTGAAAATGTGTAAAAAAATGTGCTCGAATATACAATCCAATTATTTCGCAGACTATATCGAATGCATAAAACGAAAGGATATAACTAAAGCAATCAGTATCCTGTTGGAAATTTACGATATGGGATACTCCGTCATTGATATTCTGGATTATTTTTTCTCATACATCAAGAGTTTGCCAAACACAGTTTTAACTGAAGATCAGATTTACCGCATGATTCCGTGCATTTGTAAATACATAACCATTTTCAATCAGATACATGAAGACAGCATTGAACTCGCATTGTTTACAAACGATCTTGTATCCGGATTTCACGAGAAAACCGTGTAATATGCGCAAGATCATTGAAGAATGTATCTGCGCAGATAGTAAGAGAGTATCTATATGTCTTCTATGCAAATTTTCAGGGAAAAAGTCCCAGTAAATCTTCTATGTGATTTTTTAGACAAAATTTGCGACAGAACAAACGACGAAAAATATTATGTTCTCAATACTACGTCTCATAAAAAGATGTTGATGTACAATTACCATACGGAATTTATATCTACCGTTCTGAAATATTATCAATATGCAAAACGGTTCTATATTGAACGAGAACTTACCTATAAATCATTGGCAAATATCATTCGACAAATATGCAAATCCCATGTGATTCAGATCAAGACAAGAGTCGTCTATTTCGATTCCAAATATTTGACCGAGTATTTAATTCCAACAGCGGCATGCATGTTGGAAATAAATGCAGGTATAGTATAATAATATATAGTATGTCATTATTGGATCCCAAATATTTATGGAGATATGCGACCATTATTGCTATTTTAGGAATTGCCACTTTTCTCGGAAACCAATTCAAAAAGAAATTTGCGAATTCGGATGAAGAAGATTATGAATTGGTCAAGATGTATTTACTCAATGATTCGCCGCTCTACGGCAATAACAAACCCAAACTGTGGATTCATAGTAAATACGAAGTGAATGCGCGCAATTGGCGCTATTTCCAATCGCGAAATACGACGGATCTCAATCAACACTATTTGAATCTAACCGTGCAGTCGATCATTCAACATTGCGCCGACGATTTCCACATATTGTTGATTGATGACACTTCATTCGAGAAATTAGTCCCCGGTTGGGAACTCAAGATGGACAGTATGGGCGAACCCTATAAAACGCAATTTCGCCAACTCGGGTTCGCCAAATTGATTTACCATTATGGCGGCATGATCGTGCCCAATTCATTTCTGTGCACTTCGACTATGAAACCGCTGTTTGACGAATCGACCGAAGGCAAAAGAGCCTTTGTAGGAGAACAAATCAATCGCGCCTGTCATTATTCGAACGATTCCACGAAGAAAAAGGATTTGTTTGTCCCGGATCCGTATATTTTAGGCGCAAAAGAAAAAGAGAACGCCACCATCGGAAAATACGTCGATTATTTGGTGAATCGCGCACTAAAACCGCATTCTACAAATGAATATGAATTTGTAGGAGATGTCCAATACTGGTGCAAGAATGCGTTTACAGCGGGCGAATTGAATATCGTGGACGGAGAACTGATCGGAATCAAGACGCGTCGAACTCGCAAACCCGTCCTGTTGGAAGATTTGTTGGAAGAGAAGGAGTTGGATATAACATGGGATTATTGTGGCATTTATTTGCCCGCCGACGATATTTTGAAACGAACCAAATATCAATGGTTTGCCGTAATGTCGCCCGAGGAAATTGCGCGTTCAAGATTGGCTGTTGCAAAATATATGCGTTTAGCCATGGTCGACGAAACGGCGCGATCTACTGAGAAAAAATCGTGTTTTGTCGAAGGGATTTAGCCATTCTGTCCAAGTCGGTGTATATGAGTATAAAAATGTTTTCTATACATGAATATATAACATGAATATCGTGTTTACTCTCTACGTCGCTCTCTTGTTTGTTCTATTAACCCCCGGCATTCTTTTGACCCTTCCTCCGAAAGGAAGCAAACTGGTCGTTGCTGTTGTGCACGGTCTAGTTTTCGCAGTGATTCTTTACTTTACAAACGGGGCTGTATCAGATTTTGCTAGGCGTTTTAGAATATAACGATTCCGATTCGTATAGGTACTTGTAATAATAACTACCTATAGAAAATACACTACACAATCGTGCACATATAATGACACATCGATCTATTCCTACAGAATTAGTATCGGGGTATACTCTCGACGGCAAAATTCCCATATTGGATAAATGGTACGATGACCGCGATAAATGTAGTCCCGATGATTGGACTCATACATATGTCACGGTTTTCGTGAACCGATTCACCTCCCAAAATATCAAGAACAATCAACACGGCGACGAACCGTACTACCAAGTATCGTTATGGATCCTTCGCGCAATAGAGACATATAGCATCTTCCGAAAAAAAGTGGCAGTCATCGGATCCCTGACACCGTGGATGGAGGCCATTCTATTGAATCACGACAATATTGTGACGACGGTCGAATACAATGTCCCTGTAGTAGACTATCCCAATTTGCGCGCGATTTCCTATGCCGAGTTTGCAGCGTCCGATGATATGTATGATGCGATTCTGACCTTTTCAACCGTCGAGCATAGCGGTCTAGGAAGGTACGGCGATGCATTGGATCCGGAAGGCGATTTGAAAACAATGGCGGAAATTCGCCGGCATCTCATGGATGCAGGACTATTGGTATGGGGCGCGCCGGTTGGGCATGATGCAGTTGCATGGAATGCGCACCGAATATATGGCAGAATTCGACTTCCGATGATATTTAGCGGGTTTGTAGAATTGGAATGGATTGGAGGCAATCGCGAAGAGTTGCTGAATCAACCGCTAGAAGACAATTCTTTGAATCCGGTAGTTATTTTGCGAAAAATGATGGAATAAAAATTATTTTTCTAATTATTTTATCTTTATATATATAAAGTAAATAATCATAAACAATATAAAGACCACACCAACTATATAGTGTGTAATAAAGAACACGAAAACCTGGATAATATCATTTATCCATATCTACTTTCCTAGCTCAGTCGGTAGAGCGCCAGCCTTTTAAGCTGGTGGTCGTGGGTTCGAGTCCCACGGAGAGTACGTCTTCCTCATAGTCTAATGGTTATGATGTAACCCTTTCAAGGTTAAGACCCGGGTTCGACTCCCGGTGAGGAAAATCTAAATATAATTCATATATAGCATATGAATTACATTGATCCGAAAACTCAATACCGGTTTGAGAAACTGGATTTTGATAATAATGCAGAAGCCAATGTTGATGAAAAAAAAGACCAAGAATATAGTGGAGGTGTAGGAATACGGTTCCAATCGAAAAATGAGAACCCAATGCAAAAAGGAGGATCTACTACGGACATGGATAAAATGAATGACTTGGTAGTCCCATTTTCTCTCGCATATCGAGTCAAGAAACCGAATAAACGCACTGAACAGATACAATCTCCAACAGTGATTGGTGGAGAGTTATTCGATGAAATGTTTTTTAAAGTGGGTAATCCAAAGAATTAATCCCCTTTTACCAATATTGGCATAATGAATAGTTTGTATTGTATAATAAATGAAATATTCAAAAAAAATAAAAAAATACAAGAAGTTCCGTCGCTCACATGAAATTGTTTTTTGTTTTTTTCATATTTTTTCTTGTTATGTTTCTCTTTCTGTTTCCACCGATCGTTGTAGTTTTTGATCTTTTTCTTTTTCTTGCAGCAGAAAACATACGTTGGATTTTGGTTGCTGCTTTTTTTTTCTTTTCTTCCTTTTCCTTCGTTTTTATTGCAATGATTTTCGTTGGTCGTTTTCCGATCAAGTATTCTCGTATATTATATCCTGGTCCAGCTTCTTGATTAAATACCGTGTCTCTTAGTTCTATTTGTTCACGTGTTAGTGGTGGTGTTAGTGGTGGTGTTAGTGTACGTATATCTTCATTCTCTTGTGCAATTCCTGTCGGCATGAAAAAACTCTCTGATTCCTTATCCGTTCTAGGTCTCATCTTTATGAAGGTCACGTTTGAAGGAGCTGTTGTCGACCCAGGTCGAGATGGTGTAAATCCGTATTTTAATTGGTTAAAACCAAGATTTGGAATTTCAACGTCAGGGCAATTATGAAATATTTGTGTATAATGTTTTCCAAGATTTGAAGTATCAAATCTTAATAATTTATATTTATAAAAATGTATACAATCTGCAAACATCGATTCCATATTTTCAACATTTCGAGTATTCCAATCCAATAGTTGATTAAATTCTGTACAACCTGCAAACATCGCTTCCATAGTTCTAACATTTACAGTATTAAACGCCAATGGTTTATTGAAACTTTTACAATCCATAAACATACCTTCCATAGTTCTAACATTTATAGTATCAAAAAACAATTCTTCATTAAATTTTTTACAACCGTTAAACATATAATTCATAAATTGAACATTTCTAGTATTCCAATTCAATCGTTGATTAAATTCTACACAACCTGCAAACATATCACCCATATTTGTGACGTTTAGAGTATTCCAATTCAATCGTTGATTAAATTCTACACAACCTGCAAACATATAACCCATATTTGTGACTTTTCGAGTATTCCAAAACCCATTTTCAGTATCGAATGGTTGATTAAATTCTAGACAAAATTCAAACATACCTTCCATATTTATAACATTACTAGTATGAAAATTCAATAGTTTATTAAATTTTAGACAACCTGCAAACATATAAGCTATATCTTCAACAATTCGAGTATCAAAAAAAATTGGTTTATTAAAATTTTTACAACCTCTAAACATAGCTCTCATATTTGTAACATTTCGAGTATCCCACAAATCCAATCGTTGATTAAATTTTGGCCAATCTTTAAATAGGTTACTCATATCTGTAACTTGTGATACATCCCAATATGTGATAATTTGATCATTACGTTGTGCTTCTTGTATTTTCTTTCTAATATTCCCATCTGTAATCTGTTCCATTATATATTATAACGGATATTTAATCCAGCTAAAAAATATAAAATATAAACCTACATGTGCCCACCTTTCAATATTGGCGTATATTTTGTATCTATGAATATATATAAATGAAATATTCAAAAAAAATAAAAAATTACAAGAAGAGAACTTTACGAAAAAAGAAAGGAGGATCGCAGTATGTAACTTCCACTCACAAGGTCGCCCCTATGAAAATACCAACCACCCCATTAGCACCTAGCACAATGAAAAGTACAGAAAAATCATCGGGATATATAAAGAAACTCAAACAGTTGTACCCCGCGTGTGAACATGACAAAAACAAAGACGACATCTCCAAGAAATATGCACAATACAAAACGACCTACGGCGAAATGGATTACGAAGGAATCGAATCATTATACCCTATTGTAGTTCAAAAATTAGAAGCAAATGAGAATATTACCACGTTCATGGATATTGGGTCTGGTCGCGGAAAACTAGTCATGTATATGGCAAACAAACCGAATATTCAAAAATCGGTCGGCGTAGAATTAGTGGATTCTCGACATAAAGACGCATTGCATTTGCGCGACCAATTGGCCGCTGAATATCCAGATATAACGCGCAAGGTCGAGTTTTTAAACGAGGACGTTTTGAAAGTGGATTTACGTTCTCATATAATGGATGAACGAAATCATGCATTTGTCTGGTTTAGTAATTTGTGTTTTGAACAATCTACTACCAACGCAATCTTTGAAAAGTTGAAACGAGAGTTGCCACAGGGATCCATTATATGCTGTTCAAAACAACCGAATATTCAAGACCTCAAATTTCTGGAAACAGTTCCTATCAAAATGTCATGGATGGATGGAAGCCAAGTTCATATCTACAAGACGCCTACACATCTTAGTGTAAGACGCGAATAAGAAAATCATTTTATAATATATAATATATAATGATTACTACAACACCTAACGACACCGCCAAAGAGAAAGACGATTCTGTATCAAATTCAAATACGGCAATATTAGATCTTCGCGCTGATTCCAACACGGCATGGACAGTCGAGCACGAACGCATTCTAGCAGAATGGGCCGACAAATCCATGTGTTATAGATGGATGCATTCGCGATCCACCTCGCTCTATTCCTATCTGAATGCGTGTTACACAATTCCCTGTATTATCATCTCCACCTTGGCAGGAACCGCCAACTTTGCCCAACAGCGTGTTCCAGTAGAATACCAGCCAATGTTCACCATGATTGTAGGCGGAATCAATATCGCAGGCGGTATTATTAGTACTATTCAGCAATTCTTGAAAATCACGCAATTGAACGAAGCCCACCGCGTGAGCAGCATTTCATGGGACAAATTCTATCGCAACATCAAGATCGAATTGGCGAAACACCCACAGGAAAGAATGCAAGTGAATCATATGCTCAAAATGTGCAAAGAGGAATTCGACCGGCTCATGGAAACCAGTCCGGTCATTCCTGACAATATTATTTCCGAATTCAAAAATGCATTCAAAAACAATGAAGAATTCGCCAAAATATCGAAACCCGAAATATGCGATGTTCTCGTTTCTACAGACAGTTTTCGCAATCCATGGTTCAATGAAGAGAACCAGCAAAAACGCGCATTCGAACTCCAACAGATCAAGGATGCGATGGAATCGCGCAAGAAGGATACGGAAGAGAAATATGTAGAAATGGTTCGCAGTTTCAAGAAAACGTTTTTCAATTTTAATCATAGAGAACCGGTAGAAACCGAAATTATATCGAATTTAGAAGAATCATCGGGACTCACCGCGGATGCAATCAAAATCATTCTTGATCAATTAGCGAATGAAGAATTGGAACACCCTATTGGAAATGCATCGAAAGTATAAAAATCCATCCATCTCATCTGATCTGATCTAATCCGATCCAATTTTCAAGAATTCAATGATTTTTTCAGCACATCCCTTGTTTATTTTCCGTCCATTTTCCAAGAGGATATTCTTTTGGTCGAAACAACCCGGGTCCAGCGCCAATTCGCGCAACAATTTCGGCAATGTACCGAATTTGTCCATAATTGCCACGGCTGTCTGAGTACTTATCCCCGGGATTTGCGAAAGGACGATTTCCGCCATGTTCTCAGGAGTCAAGTTCGCCTTTTTCACTTTTTTTACTACAGCGGAATATCCGGATATTGGTGCTGATGCGATTGCCGATGCAGTTGTTGTTGTCGATGATGATGCAGACTCATCACAAGATTCCCCTGTTGGAATACTACATAATGGATCCGTCGGAGATGGGAAATAGAGAACCTTTCCCTTTTTGAGATCGCGACCAATTTTGTCTGCCATGGCCACAATCGTCTTGGCAGTCTCCTGCACGCCCGATGTCCGCCATACACTGAATCCTTTGAACATTTGGACGGACGTCATAGTAGCGAGAACCAGTTTCTCTTCACTCTCCGAAAGTGCAGAGAATATGCCCTCTATCATATACACAATGCGATGCAGTGGCACATGTAAATCCGCGGCATTTGCGAGACGATACGACTGCTCTTCGTAACGACCGTCTTTGATGGATGCAATCAAATCGGCGAATGTTTTCCGCTCAATACATACAGCAATATCCCCTGTTGGAGTTTGGATCAGAATGTCTCCCAGAGGGAGGGATTCCGTCTTCCATTGGATTTCATGTTTCGATAAATCAATCATCTTTTGGATTTTTTCAATGAGCCCATGTTCTCTAATGTCTATAATAATTTTCATCCTATAAATATACTTTTTAGATTGTATTTTTTATGTTTATATATTTATATAAAATGATGGAGTTCTGTAGTCCAGTAGTGATATTTTTAGTCTTTTCTGCGATCGGGCTTATTAGCCAACTAGTAGCTCTTATTGTGGATTATACCACTAATAATATGCTTGTTTTTGTTGGTGGGTTAGTTGGAACCATATTATGGTTTATGGTATTGAATTATTTGTGTCTCATTGATTGGACAGTTTTAGCATGGATTTTGGTTTTATTTCCTTTCATTTTGTTCACATTGATTTTATTGCTAGTCGACGATGTAATTAACTTCAAATTAGTAGAAGTAACTGATCCCCCTAAGTCAGCATAAAATAAGTAGTGCGTTGAATATATCGTATTCCAATATGTGAATACGATATAATGGACGATTTTATAGTTTCCAATTTACACGAATCCCGCAATGAATGGTGTGCGCGACTTGTCACCATCTTATGTCCTCTTGTCATACAGGGTATTCGATCCATGTTTGACGAGGCGTGGAATCTATGTATCGAATCGAATGACCCCAATAAATACTTGATGACCTTCCAAAACCTGCTTTCACGTATTCCCAAATGGAACGATGCGATTATTGAGGAGGAAAGAAAACGGATTCTGGAAAAAAGCGGGTGTCATTATTTAGAAGATTTGATCACGTGTGTCCACGTAATTCAACTGAAAATCCTCACATGCATCCGTGTAGGAAATAAACAGAAGAAAATCGATATATCAGTACCGAAATTAGATCTGTTCCTTCACAAAGTGTATATTCATGTGGCGCGCAAAGTGTACATGAACGTCTACCTGTTTGAAAAAACGGTGCCCGCTCTCCAGGCGCAAAAGAACCATCGTGAATTGGAAATGATGGTGCAAGAATGTATTTTAGTGGCAATTCGCGAGAGTATTCCTACAGAGGAAATCATTCGCGCGTATTTGGATGATAGTGTAGAGCAGGAAGAGGAAGTGGTGATTGAGAACATTGAAGAGCCGGTGTTGGAATCGACGGCGAACGAATCCTCCTCCACGAAAGATGAAGGGGATAATGATAGAATAAAAGAGGAGAAAATACCGGAGGTGGTTCCTGCGATTAAGAACATCGATGATGCGCCCGTCATTACGCGATTGACGTTCAATGATATGGATTCAGTGCATGACGGAGTCAAAGAAGAATTGATAGAGGCACCGAAGACGATCGAGCGGTTGGAAGAAATCAGCCGAGAACGAGCTATTCAGCGGAGATTGGAAGAGGACGAAGAAGATGAGGAGAAGTTGTTGATTAGTGCGGATTCGATTGATTTAGGTGAACTCGATATTATGGATTTGGATTCTTCGAATTCTTCGAATTCTTCGAATATAAAAGAAAGAAAGGAGGATGCGATCATTTCTTTGGACGATATTATTGAATTGAATTGAAATGAATGAAACAATCTTTAGCAAATTTGAATTTATTTCGGCCAATGCGTTTTTCGTCGAAATATAATCTTTAGATGTTTGTTATATGGAAAACAAACATCTATTTTTGTTTGCTGTGTATACGACAATCCTGTTTTTTATTGCAAGAATGGTTGATATGAAGTTTATCAAAAATGAAATGCTTCCACTCAAAGAGGTAATTGGCGACGTTGCTATTGTGTTTGGGTGTGCACTCGGTGCGTCCTATGGCTACATATACAGCAGTGCATTTTTTGGCAGTATACTTGATTTTGTCACAGAACAAAAAGAAAGGGAAATTGTTGCGCCTGAAATATTTACACAACAGCCTGATTTTTAACCCTTTCCCTCACTTCGTAGCAACATAAATTTTAGTGAGCCCGATAAGGCGTGACTCTATCTATGGTTTTATTTTCGCTGTAAAAAGTTATACTCTTTATTGGAAATCGACCGAATCAGTCGCGATTGTATTGTGTAGCAAAAGTAAAGGGTTAATTGTTAATTTCATTCATAAAACTTTCTAAATCTTCTTGCATGAGAGGATCGATGGATATTTGGAAGGATTCGGTGTTGGATAAGTTTTCAGGATCGACCCCAGTGTTACATAAAATTGCAGTTGAATGCGTGTTTTCTTGCATTTCCTCGATTATTTTCTGATATTTCCGTGTTTGAATTTGAACTAAATCCCTGTTTTTTTCTTTGCTGAATCTATTTTTCAGATAATTCCAAGAGAGATGTCCTAAATAAATAATGAAAATGGACGCAATAATTTGTAACCACATTAAATTAATAAAAAATCATATTTTTATTATTTTTTATGCACGCATATTTTATTTTTTGGATCTTTTGGATCTTTTGGATCTTTTGGATCTACCACCTTGTCCCAAATACCGTTGTTGTTGATCTTGTCGCATGCTTTCGTTTCCGTCGTCCATATCTTTTCTCATTGGCATTGGCATTGGCATTGGACTTTCCATTGGCATTGGGGCACTAGTCTGCGCAATCATTGGATTGACCGGTTGTCCTTGTCCTTGTTCTTGTAATTCGCCACTTTTTTTCAATAATTCATCTGCTTTTTCTCTAGTTTGTTGCGCATCGATTTTTTTATCTAATTCTGCATTGCACATTTTTTGGCTTTTTTTAATATCTTCTATTCCTTTTTTTGCAGTGGCGATTGCATCTTCTGCGACTTTAATATCTGCATTTGTTTTATCAATACTTGTTTTTGCTTCCGTATCGCATACTTTTTTTTGATCTTTCAATTGTTTTACTTGTATACTATCTGGTGCAAATCCGAATAATTCCCATAATCCTCCTCCTGTTTTTTTATTATACGTCTTTTGCGTCTGTTTATTTCTTTTTCTAAAATTCTTTTTCTTTTGACTAGATCGTTTTTGTTGACTTGTCATATATATTTTGCATATATAAAAAGTAAAAAGAACATAGACATATATTTATGTTTTAAAATACTATGCCAATTGTTATTATTGTCGACAAATCCGGTGAAATAAAAGAAGTAAATTTAAAAAATTATGACGAATCGGAATTGTTCAAAAAAGCCGGATTCAAAACAGCAGAAGGATTCGGCTGCGCAACGCAATGGGATATAGAGATCCCCGATGTGGAAAAGTCCTACAGGGTTTGCTTGTATGGCAAGACGAAAGGCCGAGCGAATCAAGAGAACAAGTACGATTTCCCGCCACCGGTGGACAACATCCTTTTCTTCGGATCCTGTGTATTGGTAAATACTAAAGATGATGGGAAGACCGCGGAAAATTTGTCCGCGAAAGAATGGGAGAAGATATACGAGACGCTGTTTGGAGGGTTCGAAGACATTGGATCAGAGGACAGCGAAGAATCGGAAGAGTCGGAGGTTTCACTCTCTTTATTAACAAAATCCGGATACATGAAAGACGGGTTCGTGGTCGACACGAATTCAAGTAGCGACGATGAGCATGTCACGGTTCGTAAAAAGAAGAAGGAGAAGAAGGAGAAGAAGGATAAAAAAGAAACCAAATCAAAATCAATGACATCGACATCCAACACATTATCAACGGCCTCCTCCTCCTCATCTACGCAAACTGCAGCAACAAGTGCAGCAACCACAACAAAAAAAAAGAAAAAGCCGACAGTATTTGAAAAGATAGAGGATTCGAATGAAATCGAAGAATCCCCTGTAGGAGATGGTGTCCAGTGTACGGATGAATTAGAAGAAGAGGAATATTTGTAAGTAGAGGAATATCTTTACACCTTTGCACATTTTAAACGCCCACCTAAAGGTGGGCGTATTTTAATGTACAATGGCAACAGTTACTTTGCAACTGATAAATCTCCTTTTATATCCTAGAAATCGCCTTTGGCGATTTCAGGGTTATATAATCGGCTATTTAAAAGTGCAAAGGTGTAAATAAAGATCCATAATGAATTACATTTCTAAAGAATTTTTGAAATGTAAATAATTGTAGAATTAAAAAATTATTATTTTGTTTTTCTATGATTTTGTTTATTTTTATGTTGGATTCTTTTTTTCGTTTGTCTTTTTACAATTGGGTGTGGTTTTCCTCCTACAGTGGGTTCTTTGACACCGACCCCTATAACCATATCACGAAAGATCAAGGTTTGCCAACCGAAATGTAAATCAAAAGGAACTTGTACAAATGGGCGCGACCATGGTTGTCCGTCTAAGATTTGTATGAAACGCCGCCATCCATGTAACCACATCTTTGTAAAGATTTCTTGTCTTTGGTCAGGGTCAGTAAACCATTGTTTACTTTGTAAAAACCCTTGTATAAATTCTTCTATTTCAGGATCTGCAGTTCCATCCACAAACGAACCCAAGTTTTGAATGGACACCTTTGGCAGATTCATAAGAACCAAAAAAGAGAAATATATTTTCCGTAAAAAATGCACATTCCCTTTTTGATTCGGAGTCATTTGAATGATAAACTCTGTAGGAGGATACATGAAGGAAGTAAATAAACCCATTTCTATGTTTTGAGCATGAAATGTATTTTCATAGAAATGAACAATATAGAAAAGTCGTTCGTCGATCAATGAACGTTGATCCATGAATTCAAATGCATAGTTTACAGTATCTTTCATTTCTACATGCGTCGTCCTTATTTCAAACACGGTCTCCTCCTTATATCCAATATCACAAATGGCAGTAAATCCTGTAGTTGTTGAAAAAGAGATTTTATAAATGTATGAATCGTGTTTGGGAAGAATACTGAAATGCAGACTATGTTCATCAGATAGAACTCCGCTTTTTTGTTGTTCGAAACTTTGCCACAGTATGAAATATGCAACATGTTGCGCGACCTGCTCTTTTGAAACTCGCAAGGTTTCATCGTGCAGGTCTTTTCCTTTTACAAGTAATAAATCAATATCCCCTGTTGGATACTGTGGATTTACATATTTGACGGCCATGCCTCCTTTGATTATGACTTTATATCCAGTTCTTTCCAATAAGGGGTTGAGGAGTCCAACGCATTTAAAAATAAATAACAAATATCGAGAGTTTGGATTTCTTGTATCTAATAATCCTAACTTGGAAAATAGTTCAGATCGATTGCTGGATGCTTTGTCGTCGGATGCTTTGTTATAAGATGCGTGGAACTCTTTGTTTGCAGCAATTAAATCCTCATATTTTTTTTTAGTATTGGCAAGAAACAGAATCGAATCATACATGTATTGCTTCATTTGGCGTATGTCTATTTTTGGGGATAAATAGGACAACATAGGATTCGGTGTAGGAGTAGATAATAATAATGAATCAGACAAACCCAATGAATCAGACAAACCCTTTTTTGTTTTTTCATAATTATCATTTCGGGTTGCTTGTCTAGTAAGTGATTTTAATTTTGGAGGATTTGAAGAAGGTGGTGGTGGTGGTGGTGGTGGTAGAGAAATAGGAAGAGGAGCAGTTTGTGTTGGTTTTGTTGACAGTGTTGCTGGTTTTTCTGGTTGTGTTTTTGTTGGTGTTGCTGGTTTTTCTGGTTGTGTTTTTGTTGGTGTTGGTGGTTTTTCTGGTTGTGGTTTTGTTGGGTTTGGTTTTGGTTGTGATGTTGATTTTTTTGACTGTGATGCTGCTTTTTTCGATTTTGTTGTTTCAGTTTCATCTATAGTTAATTCTCGAATTAAAGCATCCAATTCTTCCGGAGTTAGATCGGGTTTTACTGCTTCTTCTGATGCTCTATCTGCTTTTTGTTTGTTTTTTACTTTTCCTTGTAAACGTAGCTGTGTTGGGTTTGACGGAACAACTACTTGACTCTCTTTCATTGAAATTGGATTTACTTTTATTCCATTTAAAGTTGAATTAATGTGTGGCAAAAGTTCAAGAAAATCCAAACGTATGTCATTGAATTCATCTATAGTGGTAGGCGGGCGTTTATGATCATTATTAATTATACCGCTGAGTAAAAGATATAAGGGTTCTAAATTCGAGTCGATATATTCCCCCATTGGTATATTTTTTATACCCATGATAAGCTCATAAAACATGAGGGTAATGTATTCCTCTTGTAAAATAGACAATGCATTTAATAAATATGGTTTATCGGTCTTGGTTTTAACTATTTCAATATACAAATAAAAAAACCCGGCAAAATTTGTAGGATATACGATTCTTAACCCTTTTCTTAACCCTTTTGAACTCTGCCGTAAGAATGGAAATTCTTTTAATAATGCCTTTGTATCTAATGGAATATATCCGTTATATAACAAATAAAAAATCAAATTAAATTCAAATGTATTTTTATAAAACGAATCATTCACTATATAATTATAATATGGATATGCAGTTAAATAGTATATAATATTCATGCCATTTGGAAATACATTGTTCAAAGATGGCAAAACTACATGCGCTGTATCTTCTGATAAGACTTCTTGCTTATAAAACGGAAATCGATCCGGAGTCACATCAAAGGATGTAAAATACGAGAAATAGGGTAATTTTTCTTGACCGACTAATAGTAATTTCATAACGTCGATAAATGTTTTATAAAAAAATTCAGTTACAGGTAAGTAATCGACAATGATTGGATTCGGTACTAATTTATAAAAAATATCGACCAATACAAAAATAATAAAAGATGGAGAATAATACTTTTGATAATATTCCGCTGGCTTATCAATCATTTTTCTTGTAAAATTATAAAATGATACTTTAATCAGATTCGTATACAAATTTTTCAACAAGGCGAGATAGGGAGGTACTTCTTCCGGAAATTGTAATAACAATTGAACCAATTCTTTTATCATAAAATTAAAAATAGGATAATCCGTATCATTTATTTCGTCTACGTAATAAAATTGTCTGATTTCATCAATCGTCGGATTGTCTGATATATAAAGAGGACTAAATGATGCGAGAATTTCTACAAGTTCTGCATCTGTAGGAGCATCTTCATCTACATCTACATCTGCATCTGTAAGTTCATCTGCATCTACTACGACATTATTTTTTAAAATTGCCTTAAATACTAATTTTATATCTGTCAATGTGATTTTTATCCGATTGCCGCCTTTTTGTATGGAATCGTTTTTATGAAAAACCCCTTTTTGTATGGAATCGTTTTTATGAAAAACCCCTTTTTGTATGGAATCGTTTTTATGAAAAACCCCTTTTTGTATGGAATCGTTTTTATGAAAAACCCCTTTTTTCAATTTTCTGGTTTTCATAGTATCTATAAATCCTTGAGATAAAATTGAAACAAAATAAACAGGTTGGCATCTATCTATATACAATTCATCCCACCAATCGATACACGCCGATGTCAAAACCAATCAAATCCGCCATCCAAACCGCGATTGTCGAGAACCACGCCGAATTCCGCAAAAAGATTTCCAGCCAATTTTGCGCACAGTATCAATTGATGCAAATGCAAGGGAAATCTGAAAGTTCTCCAACAGGAAAACTCATCGATCCCACTGTTGGAATCAATCTCGAAAAAAGCGTATTTAATTACGCGATACAGGAAGCGAGAAGACGCAAGATTATCAAGAAATGGGAGAACCCGCTGTTTTTCCATATATATATGGACCGGCTGCGCACCATCTTTTCAAATTTGCGCATCATTCTGCCGCATATTCTTTCCAATGAAATTCAAATACAGCAATTGACCAATATGACGCACCAGGAAATAAATCCAGAAAGATGGCGAGTATTGATCGAGCAGAAAGTAAAACGAGACGCATTGAAATACACGAATAATATCGAAGCGTCGACGGATATGTTCACCTGTAGGAAATGCCGGTCGAAAAAGTGCACATATTATGAATTACAAACCCGATCAGCGGATGAACCTGCCAGTATCTTTGTGACATGTCTGGATTGCGGTAAACATTGGAAACAGTGCTAAATCTGTTGATAATTTGGTAAAAAAATAAAAATATATAATTATTTTTATTTTGGATTTTTCGAATCATATCATTTCCAAATCTTTCAATCGCCAATACTCGGATTCTCCATTGGGTAATGGCCGCTGCAATATAAAGGGGATCTTTTTGTCTTCGTATTCTTTCAACGCAATCAAATACCCGTCAATCAATGACTCGTCCACTTCGATGAATGGTTCCGCGCCCGAATTGATTTGTTTGGCACGTTCACCTAAAATACGCGCTTTCTCGTATTTGGTCACAAACGGAACCGTCTTGTGCAATGGATCAATAATGTTCCCCTGTTCATCACGTACGACTTTGCACATTGCTGTTATTTGCTCGAAATTATGCACTTTCAATTCTGGATGATAATCGCGAATGATATTTTTCTCAATATTCTCACCAAACTTTTGTAGATAATTCTCGTCCTCTTCGTCGTCGTTGTCGTCTTCGTCGACCTCTTGATGAAGATCGCCAAATGTTGCATTACTTTTACTACCATTGTAATTCAACTCTTCTTCTCCTATTTCTTCACCTGGTTCATCTGGATCTATATCTAAATCTTCTTCTTCCAACATTTCGTCATCTTCCAACATTTCGTCATCTTCCTCCTCTTCTTCCTCTTCGTCGTCCTCTTGTATTGCACCCGGTTTCTTTGTTTTTTTATTTGCGACTTTTTTTCTCACATCTCCGAATTCATCGAGATCTACCTCTGAATCGGATGTCTCTGTCAAATAATCGGTCTCGTCTTCCATCTATGATATAATTATAAAAAGAATAGTATATTTCTACATCAATTTTCTCCTATTTTATTTATCCTTCATTTCTTATCATCGCCTTATTTCTTATCATCGCCTTATTTCTTATCATCGCCTTATTTCTTATCATCGCCTTATTTCTTATCATCGCCTTATTTCTTATCATCGCCTTATTTCTTATCATC
>Ga0214921_10005746_pt1 | contig 17369 bp, 19 predicted proteins | sample LL1505_MetaG_FD_177992 | JGI IMG/M metagenome (GOLD analysis project Ga0214921, IMG submission 177992) | Freshwater microbial communities from Lake Lanier, Atlanta, Georgia, United States - LL-1505 | ecosystem: Environmental > Aquatic > Freshwater > Lake | place: USA: Georgia | collected...
GACCGATATGAATATTATGTTTTTTTACGAGAAAAGGTTTATGAAAACAATAAAAGTAATACAATATCAATAATAATTGTTTCGAGCTAATGATATAGCATAAATATTATAAATGAGTAACATAAAGGCTCATATTCAAAATTTTGATAAAAGTGAAAAGGTAGTCAATACTATTGACACCCTTGATGGCACACAGCATGTAACATTTTTAACTTAAAAAGAACTAGGAGAAAAATTAGCAATATTCACCCCACCCCACGCGTAAAAAAATAAAAAAAACAATATTATATTAATATATCACACAGTGATCGCGCCCTCTTAGCTTAGTCGTAGAGCACCAGTCTTGTAAACTGGAGGTCCCGAGTTCAATTCTCGGAGAGGGCTTTGTAACCCGAACGATTTTATATATTTTAGGATAAATATATAAAAAGTTTTTATTAATAATATGTATATATACATAACACTATACAACACTATACAACACTAGACACCACCATACTAACATAAATGCAAATATTTGTAAAGACACTCACAGGAAAAACTATTACATTAGAAGTAGAACCAACCGATACAATCGAAAATGTTAAAGAAAAAATTCAATCTAAGGAAGGTGTCCCATGTGATCAACAACGTCTCATTTTTGCTGGAAAACAATTAGAAGATGGACGTACATTATCAGATTATAACATTCAAAAAGAATCTACCTTGCATTTAGTTTTACGGTTACGTGGAGGATAATATGTATTATTACAAATACAAAGAGTATAATTACTAAAAAAATTGATATAAATAATATGAAATTTATATCAATTAAAATCCAATATTACAACTCCGATATACAATATGATTAATACAAATACAGATATGAACTCCCCAGCTTATCAACGTGAAAAAAAACAAACATTTATGATATGTGTTGTTGTTATTATTATAGTTATATTATTCTTAGTGTTTTTATAAACATGTAAACCCAAAACATACAAACATACAAAACCTATAAACAACCAAAACCTACAAACTACAAAACAATTTATTCATATTTTTTATTTCTGGTTTCTCAATTTCTGCGTTAAACAACTTTATGATTTGTTCGTTATCTCTGAAACGAATCGAATAATCCTGTTGTATATTATTCCTACCAATACGACCTAATGCCTGTATAATTTTTTCCTGAGTTAATTTCATATCTTTACTTAAATAACCATGACAAAACTGATAATTTGTTCCATAAATATAATCACTTGATGCTATTATCAGGTACAACAATTGTTTATCCGCCAAATTTTTCATAATTTCTACATAATCCTGGTTCATATTTTCATGATTTACAAAGACACCAATACCCATCAATAGTAAAATCTTCCAATTATCTGACACGTTATTCAGCAACATAATTTTTTCAATAATATCATTGTCGATATTACTAGTAAATACACGTTTATTATCCATTTCTTCTGCCCATTTCGTAAAATGTGCCGGTTTATTAGGAACAAATGTTTCATTAAAATTAACTACTTTTACCATGGAATACAACATTTCCAATTCTTGTTTTATCGTTTTTATTTTTACATTGTTTTCCATCTCTCTATCATTTTTATTATTGTTATTATTTTTTGATTTTTTTCCTTTACCGTCATCCTCCTGGTCGTTTTGAGTCGTTTTACTCAACATATCTTCCATATCTTTTTCTAATCGCCCGATTTTCTCGTTAATGGTATTATTATATTGAATCGTTTCTAGGATTGTTTCCATTATCTTTGAAGGAATATGAGATTGTTGTATATAAAATTTTGCTACTTTTTCAACATCATTTGCAAGAAATATGGTTGGACCATCTGTTAACGTATATGCATCTTTTGTAGTTATATAAATAGCACTATTTCCTAGATCATCTGGAGAATTGTTATACATATTCGGTGAAATCATTTCACTATTAATTCTAGTCAAAACATTTAAACTATTTCCCTGTAGTTGTCTAACACCAGGACCTATACTAACCGACTTTTTCAATTTATTCCCTTTTTCATCAATATGGTTATTTGGTGAAATTCTTTTCGAACTAGTACTTTTTAAATATATATAAATACTACCCCACGTTCCAGGTTTAATATTACCTAATATTTTCAAATAATATTGTTTAATGGATTGCATAGTAATGTCATCTAATGATGCAAATCTTCGATTGATTTTGTAGCTATTTTGTATAAAATCCAAATCATTTACATATTTAATAAATTGACATACTTCCTTCAAATCAAAATATCGAAGCAATGTTGGATAATTTTCACAATGTTTTACTACAGCAACAACATCATCATAATCTTCATATAAATTATGAGGTAAAACAACATATCCATTTTTATTAATTAAAGGGATCGATTTAATGCAATCGTGACTAATAATACTTTCCACAAACGCATCTGGAAATTTCATTTTAAAATCACTAATAGTTGTCACCAATTCATCCTCTTTTGGTAATGTAGCAGATGATAATATCATATTTGGAATCAAATTTTCTGTCCAATTTTTTTGAATAATAGCATGAAATTCATGATTTTCGTAATCCATAGTAATAGTTGGTTCATCCCAATAAGTAATAATCTCATCACGCATATTAAACGACAACATATAATACATTGCAGGTAAATAGGATTTAATATCTGAAATAATAATTTCCACTTTATCACCTACACTATTATCCACTTTCCATATTCCACCTGATTTTGTGTTTTTAGTGTATTCTTTTGCTGAGAAATAATGCAATCGAATATCTGAAGCATCATTGCATCCGAATGCGAAAGCTATTTTTTTGTTGACAGAAATTGCTGATCTAGCCAATGCCAAACCAACATGTCTAGCAGCACAAACAAATATAATTTTATGCTGTTTTGCCAATCCAATAGGCGTCAAAGTTTTACCTGTACCAGTCGGTGCAATATACAATAATAACTTTGGTTTTGATATTTTTGATAACGCAAATATTTTTTTTTGATGTTCGTACAAAGATAAATCATTGTATTTTAATAAGTCACCATTTCTCTCGATAAATTCATATGCATTTGTAACAATACTACTAGTACTAATTTTTTCTTCATAATAATCCAATGTAGATTGGATCACTCGCAAAACATGTTTGTTTATTTTTAGAACAGCGTTCTTAATTAATTTGTACAATACAAAATAATACGATTGCCATTTTTCATTTTTATTTTTGTATAAATCCAATAAACAAGTCAAACGATCTAATAAAACTGTTTCATATATTTCATGTATTTCAATATTTTGAATTGTGTCTATACTATTATTTTGTAATCGAATCATATCCGCTTTTTTAATTTGAATATTACTAGAAACACTATGAGTTAAATATGACATATCGTACATTTTTTTAAGTTTTTGTATTTTTTCATGAAAATATTTATTGTACAAATAATCCTCCATTTCTTTGGAAAATTCTATTTTTAAAAAGGAGAATAAAGAACTGAAATGATTTATTCTAATGTTTACATTTTCAAACCCCTGATCGATCAACTCTAGTACCTTTTTTTCAGTCGCTGATACCGGGATTTCAGTAGTATCCCATTCAACTTTGGTTAATTTTCTTTGAATTAAATCCATTCTTTGTAATGTGGTTATAGTTGGTATAGTTGGTATAGTTGGTAGATATAATAACTTGTCGTTGTCTTTGTCGTTCTCGTTGTTGTCAGTTTTATTATAGATTTTATTTCGTTGTATATACTGTATATTTCATATCAATTTTATTTTAAAATTGATTTACAATAATATATTAAGATCAAATTAACAAAGTAAAAACAAAATATATATTTAACAGACAACAACACATACAACAACTTATAATACAAAAATGCCAGTTATCTACAGTATCGAAGGAAATATTGGCTCTGGTAAATCCACTTTGTTGGCAAATTTACGTAATCATTTTGAGAATCAAACAAAAGAAACCGAACAACCCGAACAAACAAGAAAGATAATATTTGTAAAAGAACCAGTAGATGAGTGGGAATCTATTCAAGATGCAAATGGAATCACCATGTTGGAAAAATTCTACAATGATCAAGAAAAATATTCCTTTCCTTTTCAAATGATGGCATATATTTCAAGATTAGCATTATTAAAAGAGGCTATAAAAAATAACCCAGAACCGGATACTGTTATTATTACAGAACGGTGCTTATATACAGACAAATATGTTTTTGCAAAAATGTTGTATGATTCTGGTAAAATAGAATATGTTTGTTATCAAATTTATAATAAATGGTTTGATACATTTGCATGTGAATTACCAATTGAAGGAGTTATTTATGTAAAAACAAATCCAGAAATTTGCAATAAACGAATTATATTGCGTTCAAGAAATGGAGAAAGTTCCATACCGTTATCCTATTTAGAGAATTGTCATACATATCATAATAATATGATTACAGTTTTACAAAGTGAAATGACTAATCGTAAATTTTTAGAATTAAATGGTAACGTGGATATTTTTGAAAATAAAGATCAAATTAGTGAATGGATTTTAGAAATTGAAAGATTTATTTTATAAACATATTATAACAAGCAGTTTATAAAATAATATAATTAAATTATTTCTCATTTTTATGATAAATAACGCCAATGATACAAATAAAAATGATACAAAAACAGGAAATATAGACAACACTATTCTTTTTTATATTTATTATCCGGAATCATCGATAGAAAGTGATGCTATAATAATTGAAAAACAAATGGAAATAGCTTTATTATCCAAGCTAAGTCAGATAAATATTGGATTGTATAATATTTCAGAAAACAATAGTACAATTTCTTCTATTATTGACAACATTACAAAAAATGCAAAGATGCGTCTGACAACACGTTATAGAATGGAAAAAAAACAAATAGAGGATTTAAATATAAATGTAATTTATATTAATAATAATTTGACAAACGTATTAGATGTATTGTTATACGAAACATATTATTTTCCAAGAAAACTAGAAGATAAAAAAAACATCAAGGGTAAATATTCTTTTGTTTTATTGAATGATGGTTATAATATGATATACAATAAAGAAAATAATATCAAAATCAAAACCGAAAATAAAATAGTTACAACAATAAAAAACGAGCTGAATCCTACTATTATTTTTACAAAAATTTCATTCAATGAAAATATTGCAAAATTATCATCGACCTATATTAGAAATATTGCAATTACTAGTAATTATGAAAAATTTGAGAGTATGATGATGAAACTAGGGTATAGTAAAAAAAATAGTGATGCTGTTTTAAATGTTATACGAAATTCTTCCAATGTTATGACAATGGGTGATATTTTTAACAAAACTACCTCTATGATGGCTGACCTTGGATCAAAATTATATACTAAGTTAAATGATACTATTAGTAATTCTAACAACGCGAACAACGCGAACAATATAAATGGAAATGGTACTGTTTATGCCATTAATGGTGGAAATAACAAACGCAAAACATCGAAACGCAAAACATCGAACCAATTCAAACAAAAAAAACAAAAAAAAACAAAAACAAAAAGAAAAAGAAAAACAAAAAAATATAATCATCACATAATATAATATACAATAAAATGGAAAAATATGTTTGGGTGCATTTATTTCATATTATTCTAGTAAGTGGGTTATTTTTATATATTGGCATCATGCAAACAAAATTGCCCAAATTTATATATCCAATTTTGATTGGTCTCGGAATAGTTATTATTCTTTATCATATTTATAAATCGATGTTTAAAAAGGACGCATGGATCAATTATATTCATATATTTATTATTGGTCCGTTATTAGTTTATATTGGATACAAAAAAGAGCAAACACCTCGTAAATTTTTTGAAATTATACTCATGTTCGCCTTTGCAAGTTTCGGATATCATTTGTATTATTTATTTAATTAGTCCTGAGAGTTATTTTAACCCTACTAGTTTGACCATCTTCTTCATTATCCATGTGGTTAATGCAAATAATATGCCACCCCATAAAGTATCTATAAATACAGTAGTCCATTTCCATTTTGTTAAAAGAGCACGAGACGTCGTTTCATATACGGCATAAATCACAATACCAAATAGGAATGCATCTTGTACTGATTTATTTGGTTGTATAATAAAGTGATATAACCCAAAAATCAAAAAAACATAACACAGAATTGTTGCAGTAATGTTTATTTTCAGTGCGGATCCTTGAACCGCTCTAACTTGATTCTCGAAATATGGTTTCATCATTGTCAAAAAGATACCATCGATTATGACAAATACTATCGCTGTTATAAGTAATTTGTACATGTCAAACAATGTGTTATATATAATAATGGAGAGATAATAAAACCCCGCGATACTAATATTCTAATAATTGGACGCCCAACCCTTTGGTCGGTTTAAATTTTAAAATATCCAATTCCCGTTTTGTAGTTGGAAACAAATCGGTACCATAAATATCTGCTAATAATAACCATTCAAACATACCACCAATATAAATAAAAACGGAAAAAAACCCTAATTTAACCAATTGTTTGTATTTGTTAAAAATAGTGATGTCGTTGTTGTTTTTACCGTAGATAATAATATGTTTTTGCCCTACTACATGTTTGTTTCGAATAAACGAATTTATTATAGACTCTTCTTTCTCTACACTAATCGTATTCGGCAACAAACATTGTTGTTCATGAATGGGCAATGTATTAATTAATATATATTTATCGGGATTTTTTATTGCACATTGTATATCTTCAAAATTAACTTTTTGTACATTATGAGTATTTCCCATAATGTACCTACTTATATTATATTTATATTTTAGTCGCATATTATAGTTATTTTATACCTATTTGACTATTTTGTTTTTTTCAATGAAATTGTACTACAATTTCAACCTTTTCCTTTTTAATACTCTTTGCTGCAGAAACAGACAACTCTTCTCTCTTCTTCCGAGTTTTTGTATTCGATCCAACACTTGAATTAGAACTAACACTCGATAATGATCCTGTTGCAGATCCTGAGCTATTTGAATCATTACTATTACCAGAAGTCTTTCTTTTTGATGTGCTGTTATAACTATTCATATCTTTTTCAATTTCATCATAATTTTCTTCAATGTAATCTACCACTTTATTTTCCAAAGCCCATTTGAAAAAATTCAGTTGCCCTATAGTTGTTTCAATGAATGTTCCCTTCACATCATCATAAGGAATACTTATTCTATCCCATCTACAAAATGGGTCAAATCGTTTTTTTGAATAAGCTTTTAATTTCAATTTATAATCCACATATACCTTGAATCTTTTTAAACTACTAGATGAGATTGATATTGAATTCGATCCTGAAGAGCCAATCCAATTATTAACATTCGTATCATTACAAATATTATATGTGGTGAAATGTTTTTTGGCATAGTTCGTTGAGAACCAATCCACTATTCGGAGAGAAATCTTAGATTCACCGGTTATAATTTTCAACATTCTCTCCATGTTGTTATTGTTTTTGTAAAATACCAATAAATTGTTTAATAATAAATCGTTTTGACTTGTATAATTTAATGAATTTTGTTTAATCTGATTATTTAACGACATATGTGATGAATTTGAAAAACTCTCAATTTCATTTGGATTTATAACACAATTCATTCTGTAAATTTAATATGTTATTGTATTATGTTATTATATTATGGATACAATTCATATTATTTATTTAAATGTTTTTATTAAAAATTGTTATTATCAGTTTCCGTACTAAGTTTTTCAATATTCGTATTCATCGGTTTCATAAATAGATCTCTATTGATTACATCTTGTATATAATTTTTTTGTGTTTGTGCTTGTGTTTCAGAATTCTGATATATAAAAGGATTCAATCCTATTTGTGAAACCATTTCACGCTCTGCCATTTTATTGTAGCTTTCTTCTCTCTTATTATTAGACGCTAATTTAAATTGATGTTCTAGAAACATAATATCATTGGTATCACTCCAATTTGTAGAATCACATTGCATTGATTGTGTGTATGCCATGCTTTCTATATGCTCATTTGTAACCGGTTGCATATCTTGTTGTGAGTCATCAGTATTTACATTATTTGATTCTGGATAAATCCGGGTATGTTTTCTTAAACTTCTCTCCATATGTTCTCCATCCCCAATAGACCATTTCCAAAATACTAAATTTTTAAAATTGTGATTCATGTATGTATGTATTGATAACTATTTTTATATAGTTAACGATATAATAATTATGATTTTTTTACTATTTGTAATTGTTTTGTAAATAAAAATGCATCTCTGTTTTGTTTTCGTCGTTTTAAATTACAATGTAAACAAGAAATTAATACGTTGTTCTTGTTATGACCTAAAGAATTATCAATCCTATCCAATGTCCATTGAAGACCTTCTCTCACTATTTCATATAAAACCAAAATCTCTTTTTTGCAATAATAACATAACAGATTCGATTCCTGTAGTTTTACTATTGTTTCTTCTAATGTTATAATGTTATTTGAATCATAAATATTTTTAAGAATGTCTTGTTGTTTGTAATTATTTATTTTTTTATCTATTTGTCGTTTCATTAATGTAATAGTATGATCATCCTCTAAAAAATGTATTTTATTTAATAAGTCTAATTGACAATTTCTCTCATAAACGTCTTCTGTAACTTTCCATTTTTGTGATTCTTTTCGTAATTTTATTTTATTTATATCATCTTTGTTTGTTAATTTTTTAATTTGATAACGATTACCAACCCCAATTATGTTTATTGTTTTTTTTGTTTCTATTGAGGATTCTTGTAATGCATCTACACCATATTTACCATGATAGTTATCTTGATCTCTATTATCTTGACTATCATTATCTTCCATAATTCAATTTATATTATTAGTATAAAAATAATATAAATTGATCTCTTTATATATGTATATACATATATATTTAATCTACAATGATGGAGCAAAATGTCGATGTTACTCAAACCATACAACCCACGATACAAACGTCAGCTACATCATCAAATTCAAAAAAAGATGAATGTATAGAATTAAAAAATATTAAATATAAAACTATGATGCTATGTAGTGGTAATCCAATAGTAGAAACGAAATCATCAAACGATTTGTCTAATTTGGAAAAATTTTTGGAAAATGAAAAAAACAATAACAAAATAGAACCATGGAGTAAACTAGATAAAACTATGAAAACAAAAAAATTAATGGCATATGTAGATAAATACAAAGATGATAATTCATTATCCAATGAAGAAGAACAATTATTAATATATTTTTTAAAAGATTGTGTAGATAAAAAAAAACTAATACGTGTTAAAGATGTCATATATGATAAAGAAACTGGAATGATAAAAAATATACCAGCGTTAAACTATAATAAACAAAAAAAACATTTCACACTTAAAAATACAGATAAACGTTTGTCCACTCTTAAAAATTTACCGAATCATAATAGAAAATTAATATCCATAAAAAACTCGGATAATGAATTTACCAACTAATACCAAAAAAGTTATTTCCTGATCTTATTCTTTCGTGTTTTGTTGATCTTTTTTTTAAACATTGTTTTACTGCGACTTTTTTTATGATTTCGCATGTTTATATTCGTCCTATTACTTCCAGCATTTTGCATGATACCTTGTGGTTTTCCTATATTTGAAATACTATTGTATGTATTATTGACAAGTTTATTAATTGTAGTTTGAAATTCACTATTATTATTATTATTGATAAGCGCATCATTTTTTATAAATATATATTTATTACTACTAGTATTAGAAAGAGTTATTTTTGTATTGATAGGAACAACTATCCCGTTGTTGTTTTGTTTATCTATAATCGTGGTATTTTGTAATAGTTTAAAAACAAGATTTTGTTTGCTATCTGTACCACAATATTCTCCATACATACCAGATGCACTTATTACATAGTTTAAATTTGATACATCTGTAATTATGTTTCGTTTACTAACATTATAACCATTGCCTGTAAGTACACTAATACTTGTTTTAATAGTTGCAGATTTAACTTTAATTACCTCCGAATAATCTATTTTGATTATACTGATTGTTTTTTTATTAACATAATTAATACCAACAACTAACGGTGAATCTAATTTTGACATTTATTGATTTTTATATATTGAATACTAATATATATAAATATTAAAATATAAAAGAAATGTGCGAATTTGTATATATATTATATTAGTTTAATCATGGATATGAACGAGGATGTTACTATACAAGAAATACAATTAGAAAATATTTTAAATCAAATTGCACCAGATTTATATACATCTATTTTTACAGAACAAGATAAATATGAATTAATAGAATATATTATACATACAATCAATGATTACGTAGAAGAAAATTCAAATAGTATTGTCGATCCAGATTTTGATGATATTATATACGAAGATATATCCGATATCATATATGACCAATATGAAAATTATTTATACCCGGAATATTATTTTACATACAATGATACTGTTGAAAACGAATTAACTGAAATTATCGATTTTGCATTTGAACTATTTTATATATGTTTTATTCCTGAACGTTCTCTCAATACAAATACCCAGAACATACAAAATCCACAAAACCCACAAAATCCACAAAACCACCCTAAAAAAAAAGAAGATATTACTAAAATAATAACCTATTTGAAATCCAAACCTCAACCAGAACAACGCACAAATGAATGGTATGAGTTTAGACATAATTTAATAACAGCTAGTAATGCATATAAAGCATTTGAATCAGATTCTATGAAAAATCAATTAATTTATGAAAAATGTCAACCAATTAAAACTGTACATGGAGCTTCTGATACACAAAACCAATCCAAACAAGTTAATATTAATACACCATTTCATTGGGGGCAAAAATATGAACCTGTTTCCGTAATGATATATGAATATATCTACAATACAAAAATAGGTGATTTTGGATGCATCAAACATGACAAGTACTCTTTTTTAGGTGCTTCACCTGATGGAATTAATATTGATCCAAATAATGAAAAATATGGTGTCATGTTAGAAATCAAAAACATTGTCAATAGAGAGATTACAGGAATACCTAAAAAAGAATATTGGGTTCAAACACAATTACAAATGGAAACGTGTGATTTGGATGAATGTGATTTTCTGGAAACTCGTTTTATTGAATATGAAAATGAAAATGCATTTTTAATGGATACAAATAACAACCAAAATATTGAAAAAACAGCGAAAGACGAATATAAAGGGGTTATTATGTATTTTGCTAATAAAGGTGGAAATCCGTTTTATGTGTATAAGCCTATCAATATTAAAACCTATTTAGATTTTCAAACATGGGAAGAAAATGAAATGGAACGATTAGAATCAATCGGTTATACTTGGATTAAAAATTTATATTGGAGGTTAGATTGTTTTAGTTGTGTTTTAATTAAACGAAATACAAAATGGTTTAATGAAAATTTACATTTTTTAGAAGAATTATGGGAAACAATTGAATATGAACGCGTCCATGGATATGAACATAGAGCCCCAAAATCAAGAAAACAACAAAAAAAGAATCAGATAGAAACTACTGGGCTAGAAAAAACATTGTGTTTGATAAAAATAAATTCCGATACAGGGGATGCAATGTTGGACAAAAAAGATTCCAACTATGTGTCAGAGTCATTATCAAATAATGCAACAAAAACGGTACAATTACCTAACTCAACAAATAAATCAAATTCGAACGCAGTCATTTGATGAAAGCAAACATAATTCAAATACAAATACAAATATTACAAAGTGATAACCTTATTATTCAGTTTCATTATAAAAAATATTTAGATTACCTGGTGCCACAAAATATCCATTTCTAGATGTTGCGTTTGTTATTTTGCCGACAGGTGGCAATGATTTTATTATATTAGAAGGGTTATGTTGTATATTATTATACATAGTATTACAAAATTCAACACGCATACAACCACCTAAATCAGGATTGATAGAATAACGAATGTTGTTTGTTTCTTGTTCATAAGATCCTACTTGAAATTGTGGATATCGCCACCATACATCACTACTATTAATATCACGAACACCATACGTCTTTGATTTAGGATAATAGCCATCTAATAAATAATCACCTTGAACACTTGGTTTAGATGTATAATTACCATTTGAATCGATAGCAAAATCAGAATACGCTAAATTGCTTCCAGCAAACCCTTCAGTGCGAAAATTTATATTTTTACATACTAACGAAGACAATACAATAATTATAATAATTAGTATACTCCATTTTATATAATTCACGTGTTTCATGATTTGTATATTTGATTTATATATCTGATTTATATAATAGTTATATAATATTATAGTAAAAATAAATTATAATATTATTGTTAAAAAATATAAAATTAATTATTTAGTAATCATAGAAATAAAATGTCTATCAATGAAATCAATGAAACCAATACAACCATATATAACAATTCCAACAACACAACTACAGAAATGCGTGTATTAAAACGCAATGGTGCATTAGAAGATGTTGCATTTGATAAAATATTAAATCGCGTTAAAAAAATAGGCATTGAAGCAAATATCAACATAAATTATTCATCTTTAGTTATAAAAGTAATAGATCAACTATATGATAAAATTCCTACTTCTAAAATCGATGAATTAACAGCAGAACAATGTGCATCTCTTTCTACAAAAAGTCCAGAATATGGAATATTGGCTGGTCGTATAGTTATTTCAAATCATCAAAAAAATACTCCATCTAGTTTCATGATTGCAATGAAAACCTTGTATGAATTCAAAGACGTTCATGGCATTCATAATCCATTAATATCAGAAAAAACATGGCAAAATATTCAAAAAAACATAGATGATTTGGAAGACATAATTGATTATAATCGTGATTACTTGATTGATTATTTTGGATTCAAAACATTGGAACGTGCCTACTTGTTTAGAGTCAATGATAAGATTATTGAACGACCACAACACATGTGGTTACGTGTCTCTATTGGTATTCATGGTGATGACATAGAAGCAATTAAAGAGTCATATGATTTAATGTCGCAAAAATATTTCACACATGCAACTCCTACTTTGTTTAATGCTGGTACTAGGCGACCACAATTAAGTTCATGTTATTTAGTTGCATTAGAAGATGATAGTTTAGAAGGTATTTTTAATACTTTGAAGGATTGTGCTAATATATCAAAATGGGCAGGAGGAATAGGTCTTCATATTCATAATGTTCGTGCTAATGGGTCACTCATAAACGGAACCAATGGAAAATCTACTGGTATTGTTCCAATGTTGCGTGTCTTTAATGATACTGCAAAATATATCAATCAAGGTGGAAAAAGAAACGGAAGTTTTGCAATATACCTGGAACCATGGCATGCTGATGTTGAAGATTTCTTAGAAATGAAAAAAAATCATGGCGATGAAGAATTAAGGGCTCGTGATCTTTTTTATGCTCTTTGGATTCCAGATCTTTTTATGGAACGCGTTAAAGACAATGGTAAATGGTCGCTTTTTTGTCCAAACGAATGCCCTGGATTACACAATATATATGGAGACGCGTTTAATAAACTATACAAACAATATGAAAATTCAGGTAAATCAAGAAAAGTTGTAAATGCACGTGATTTATGGTTTAAAATATTAGACGCACAGATGGAGACAGGGACACCATATTTATTATTTAAAGATCATGTAAATAAAAAATCAAATCAAAAAAATCTTGGCACCATTATGTCGTCAAATTTATGTACAGAAATAGTGCAGTACTCTGACGATAAAGAGTCATCTGTATGTAATTTGGCAAGTATCGCACTTCCACTTTTTGTCGATGAAACCACTAAAGAATTTGATTATGAAAAGTTACATCATGTTACAAAAGTGGTGACAACCAATCTGAACAAAATCATCGATATTAATTTTTACCCAACTGAAAAAACCAAACGCAGTAATTTATTACATCGTCCTATTGGAATCGGAGTGCAAGGATTAGCGGATGTGTTTTTTAAAATGAACATTCCATTTCATAGTGAAGAAGCAAAGGCGATTAATAAAAACATATTTGAAACCATTTATCATGGAGCATTGGAGAGAAGTAACGAATTGGCAATGGAACGCGTTAAATTATTCAAAGCTCACCCTCTATATAAAAAATTGTTATTCGAATATGATAATGATAACAACAATCATGAAAATACTAATGAATGTGAATATTTTATTTATGAAAATGAATCAATGAATCTATTAAACGCTGAAAAAAATAATATCACCTACAACAATCATTTAGGTGCATATAGTTCTTTTGAAGGGTCACCTGCTTCAAAGGGTGTATTGCAATTTGATATGTGGGGAATTGACCCTACCAATGAGAGATATAATTGGTCTATTCTTAAAGAATATATTATTGAATATGGGTTACGCAATTCGCTGTTGGTAGCACCTATGCCTACTGCAAGTACATCACAAATATTAGGGTTTAATGAATGTTTTGAACCTATCACGAGTAATATTTATAGTAGAAGAACGTTGGCGGGTGAATTTGTTGTGGTGAATAAATATTTGATGAATGAGTTGATTGAATTAGGATTATGGAATGATAATATTAAAAACAATATTATTGCCAACAAAGGTAGTGTACAACAACTCACAATGCTTCCTCCAGAAATTCGAGAGAAATACAAAATCGTTTGGGAAATACCGATGAAACATTTGATCGATATGTCGGCTGATCGAGGCGCTTTTATTTGTCAATCTCAGAGTTTAAATTTATGGTTAGAAGATCCTAATTACAATACACTGACATCCATGCATTTTTATTCATGGAAAAAAGGATTGAAAACGGGTATTTATTATTTGAGAAGAAAAGCAAAGCATCAAGCACAACAATTTACAGTGGAACCGGATAAAGATGACAATTGCAATGGTATTGGGAATGTAAACAATAACAATGGAGACGAAATATGTGAAATGTGCTCTGCATAGTATTAGTATATGAATAATGTAAATTACTGTTTAGAGATAGTGCTATTTTATATAATATAATAATTCAATTATTGTATTACTATTCTTATTATTATAGAAATTATGAGTGTTGGAAAGCACATTATATTAGATTTATACGAGGTAAACACAACAATTCTTCAAAGTATAAATACATCAACGGTTTATCTTTTTAATGATTTTATAGAACATACTTTAAAGACCGCAAATGTACATTTACTTTCAAAAAACATTCATTTTTTTGATTTGAATCATGAAAACAAAAAAATAGATGGCGCATTTACTGCGTTGTATTTACTAAGTGAATCACATTTAAGTATTCATACATGGCCAGAGAGAGATTACATAGCAATTGATATATTCACATGTGGTAATTGTGACATCAACTATATAGCTGAAAAAATCATTGATTACTTTGAACCCAAAAATAAAAAACTTACACTATTAGAGAGAGGGTAAATACCCCAAATAAAAATAAAAAAATACAGTATAAACATATTTTTTATGATTATATATTTGGGTTATCTACAGAGCATCCATTAATAATTTATTAAACTCGTCATCTATTTGACATATATCTTTTTTATACTGTAATTTATAAAAGCACCGAAAACAAGCATAAATATCATTCAATGAATTGTGCATATTATTTGGTTTTTCATTAAATAATTTATGATATGTCTCTGATAATGTAGGAAATTTTACATATTCTTTTCCACTCGTTTTATTTATTTTTTTAATATTACACAATTCCATACTATTTTTCATCGTACAAAATCTTTTCATATATTGCAATTTGACTATAATCGGTAAATTAATTTTTGTTATACAACAATTGTTCGCATCAAGTGCGGATCGATATATTTCTACAATAATCATATTAATGTCAAAATCTATATTGTGACCTACTATCAAGTCGATTGAATCAATAGTGGTTAGAAATTCTTGCAATACTTCTACGATTGATTTACCATTTTCATTCATTTTATTTCTATCAATACCATGAATTGCAATACTATCTTTTGTCAATTCTATATTTTCTGGTATTTTTACAATATTATCGCTGATTTTAATTATTTTATTTGATTCTGTGTCGTATAGTATATAACTTAATTGTACGATATAAGGCCAACTAGTAAGAGTGTTTTGATTAATTACCTTTGTTTTTGGCAATCCGGTTGTCTCTGTATCAAAAACTAATACAAACATTTTGATGTTGTTCTATGATTGTGTATATGTATATGTATATGTATGTAAATTGGTAATCTCTATATTTGTTTTTATATATGTCAATTAAAAATAGTAAATCAATTTTATATTTATGTAGGTTTTTTTATTCTTGTTATTATTAGACATATTCTTTGCAAATACCAAAAGTTCTTCTATGCCAAATGGTTATACCATGTTGTTTTATACCATCCAAATGTTTTTTTGCACCATATCCTTTATTGCTATCTATTCCATAATTTTCAATTAAATACGGATGTTTATCACACAATTCTTGGATATATTCATCCCTCGCTACTTTAGCTAATATGGATGCAGCAGCAATCGATGCATATTTATTGTCTCCTCCTTCTACACAAACATAATTATATGTTTGTAGTTTATTGGTTATTTTATCAAACATAGCAATCGGTTTAAAATAATTTCCATCGATAAGTAACAATGTATTTTCTGGTGACATATGGTTATTTTGTATGATTTCATTGATGCATTTATGCATTGCAAGTTGTGTTGCTTGTAATATATTCACTTCGTCTATAATAGATTCATCTATGTAAGCTACGGTCCATGCAACAGCATTTTCTTTAATATAATTTGCAACCTCATTTATTTTCTTTTTTGAATGAAATTTTTTACTGTCTTTTATTTTTGAAAAATCGAAATTACTATGAGAATCAGTGGTTTTTTGATTATACGGTAATATAACAGCAGAAGTATAAACACGTCCAAAAAGCGGACCTCTTCCAGCTTCATCTACACCAATCTCAATTATGGTGGGATCATCATTATAATAAGACTGTAAATGTGTTGGGATGAGTGTTTTTTTTTCGATTTCCATGATTTTTTCTCGATTGTCGTAATAATTATATATTAAATCAATTATATTTTTAATATAACAAACTTTTTTCACTATATACTATATACTACATACAATTTATATAAATAGGGTGAATGAATTTTAAATACAAAGCATTATTACTTTTTGTCATTTTATTATTAGGATTAATATTATGTTCATTTTTAGGAGGTAATTGTGGAATTAACCACAAAGAGGGTTTTACAAAAAACACAACCACTAGT
>Ga0214921_10005747_pt1 | contig 17366 bp, 16 predicted proteins | sample LL1505_MetaG_FD_177992 | JGI IMG/M metagenome (GOLD analysis project Ga0214921, IMG submission 177992) | Freshwater microbial communities from Lake Lanier, Atlanta, Georgia, United States - LL-1505 | ecosystem: Environmental > Aquatic > Freshwater > Lake | place: USA: Georgia | collected...
ATATCTTTTTGCTCAAAATTGATACAGAAGGTGGCGAGCTAAATGTGATAAAAGGAGCCGTTGAAGCACTACGCATGGGGATTATAAAAAATATTCAACTAGAATCCCATAACAACGACTTAAGGACTAACAATAAAATAGAAATATTTCAATTACTCTCAAATTATACCCACCAAAAAACGATCAAACACTACTTTGGATCGATTACAGAAGAATTCTTTTCACTAACTAAAGACAATCTAGTCAACATTTAAATTGACTAATAAATTTCGGGTTGGATATCCACTTCGCATAGCCATCTCTCATCCATTCCCAGCTAGACACATCCTCAATCCCTAAATTAAAACCGGGGTATAGCATCTCAGCACCGATTAGTTTTGACTTCGGATCATTCTTAACCAGACAAACATTTGTTTTAAAAGCATTATTCCAGTCAGTTTTCCGCTTTTCAAAAGCCAAAGTTGCTCTCAACGAAAGGAGTAATAGAGAAGTTATCACCATAAACAAAATTATATTTTTAATCGATTTACTAGACTTTAGATTAAATAATGATTCTGAGTAGAATCCAAGTAGAAAAGAAAATGGTATAAATATTTGATAAAGGCCGGTTGACTGGTGCCATGAGACGTACGCAAAAGTACTACCAATTGTCAATGAACAAAATAGAATTAAACCTAGGCTTAAAAGTAATTTAATTTTATTGATAAGATTAGCTCGGTCATTAAAAGACTTAATTGGCTTACTGATTAATACACCAATTAGGAATGATAACCAAAACATTGGATGAGTGATTAAGTCTGCAAAGAAACTTGAAAAGGACCTAAAAAATCTTCTTACAAATTCACTTGCTGAAGAAGGAAGTCCAACTGAATTTTCAGCCCGGTTCCAAAAACCAGGAGAAATGATAATAATTGTAAATCCAATTATCGTGCCACTAAAGACGGCATAATAAAAATTCTTGCTTTTTTCATAGAACTCTTTGGTGAAGAAAAAATCTTTTTTCCTAAGTATAAACATTATTGCAAAGCAGATAATGGCTGTAGTAGATTCAGCAATATTTGAGTTACCTATAAATATTCCTAGCACAAAAGCTAAAAATATATTTCGACTTCCTATACTCATTTGGTATAAGGCAAATATCAACAATGTTATTGGCCATAAATGGGAAAAACTTGCTAAATGGTATGAATAGGCAGAAATTAATCCTGGAGTAAACAGGCCTTCAAAACCTAGGTAAGAAATTGAAAATATAGTCATAATTTTCAATTTGCCTAACATTTTTATATCTTCACCTAAAACCCATTTAAAGATAGTTAAGTTGCATAAAGTAACTACAGCTACTACGAATAAAGTCCAGATGGCTACCAGCGAGGTATTAACTGTATGCACACTAGAGGTAAGTAAAAGTGCATGGAATCCATAAGGCCACAAGTTTCCGCCCTGGCCTAGCCAAACCGCATTAAGCCAGCCAATCCAAGTGCTTTCACTCAGAAATCCAAGAACTATGTAATCATCCTGCAAAAACCTAGTATTAAAGACTTGCGATAAAAGCAATAATGTAGCGACTATCGAAAGTGATATCTTACATATACAACTAATTGATAGTTTCATGATTACACCAACTATAAGTACTAAGTTAGATCAGCTTATTCTTTATCGCATGCTCAATCCATGGGATTACATAGTCAAGCATTTCACTAAGACTAGTGGTGGCTTCAAAATTTAGAACTCTTTTTGCTTTCTCTACAGAGGGAATTCTTTTTTGTACATCATGCAGGAATGGGTCATCAAATATTGCTTCAAATTCATTATCACCATTGATTTTTTTCCATATAAGTTTAGCAAGGTCTATTACAGTTGTGGACTCAGCAGTAGACAAATTAAAGTCTTGATTGAATGCACTGGGATGTTGCATTGCAAGAATTATTCCTTTTGCAAGATCAGCTCCATATGTATAGTGACGAATCTGCTTTCCGTCGCCTAAAATATGTAATGGTTTTTGTTTTTTCAGTACTTTTTGAATCAAATCTGGGACTACGTGACTAAAAGCCAGCTCGACATTTCCAGACTTAATACTTTCATCGCCAATGGCCCGACTTTCTCCTATCCCAACACAATTAAAGGGCCGGCAAATTGTAAAAGGTAGTTTGTATTGATCCCAAGCTGCGCGAGCAAAGTATTCAACAGCAAGCTTTTGAAAGCCGTAACTAGATTTTGGCGGTGGGACTTTTTGTTCATCACCTTCTATGCTTGGCCATCGATCAGTGCTTTCAAACACCATTGAACTTGAAATATAAGTAACCTTTTCTAGCTTACCGCCATTCTTTTGAGTAGCGATTGCAGCATCACAAGTAGCAGCAATTATTCGCTCATTAATTGAGAGTAAATCATATGGATAGGTATGGAAATATGAAATACCACCGATCAATGCTGCACCGGCAATTACATGGTCACAATCTTGCATTAAATCGATTAGAAGATCCTTGTCAGTAGCATCTCCCTTAACGAATTCATACCCGTCGTGATTATCAAATGACCGCGTCACTCGACCATATTTAGATAAATTATCTAGCCCCACCACACGATAGTTTTGATTTAGAAGTTCTTCTACGATGTAGCCGCCAATAAATCCAGAGGATCCAGTTACTAACACCTTCTTCATTTTGACTCCTTTAGATTAATCTTTATTCCAAAAGCATAAAAAAACCAGTATAAATAATGCGGGAGCCATTTCCGGATTTTAAAATTTGAGGTACCAGCAAATCGATCAATCCAAATAGTTGGAATTTCTGCAATTAGTAATTTATTTCTGTGTGCTTTTGCAACCAACTCTAGTCCGACTTCAAAACCATTTCGACTTTCAATCTTTACTTCAGATATGAAGTTCTTTGAGTATGCTTTAAAGGAATTTGTTGCGTCATGGGTAGATACGCCTGCAAATAATCTAAGCGCTCTACTCGCATTCTTTGCCAAAACTTTTTTGAATTTTGGACCACCAATTTGTTGTCCACCTGGCATATACCGAGATGCAACTGCGATAGAACAACCTCTTTCAATTAGCAGTATTAAATCATCAACATCTCTTGGATCATCAGACCCATCGGCCATTGTAATCACAACAATTCCTGTTTCTACTGAATCAATCCCAAACCGAATTGCATTTGCAGGACCTGTTCCATAAGTAGAAATAAGCTTTCTCAATCTAACTTTAGGATCCTTAATTTCTCTAAGTGTTGTGAGAGTAGAGTCTTCATTTGAATCAACGATAATCAAAATCTCTACATTGCTTTTTAAATTTTCGATTAATCTTTCCAAAAAAATATTAATAAAAGCTGATTCGTTGCGAGCAGGAACAATAATAGAAGCCTTTAAGTCACTCATATTGTGGAACCTCTTTTCAATAAATTCCAAACATCTATTATCGGTTTTGACGTTAAAACAGTTTTGTAAATATTATGAGGTGCACCTATTACAAGGATATCAGCGTTCTCTAAAATAACCTGAAGGGAAACTAGATCAAGGTCATTTTTAACATATGGATCATGGGTAAGTACTTTTCTACACTGTTTACTTAATAAATCTTTAATTTTGTATGAAAGACTTGACCTTGTATCATCAGACTCACTCTTAAACGCCATACCCAGAATTCCAATAGTTATTTCACTTAAATTATGTTGTGAACTTAATCGGTTAACAATATAGTTTGGCAAACCATCATTGATTTCAATTGCTGCATTCCCCATTGCAAACTTATTTAGGTTGGCTACTGAAAGCTGTTTCGTGTCCTTAAACAAACAGGGCCCTGCCGTAAATCCAGCGCCTGGTAGATCTTCAGCCCTAGGGTAATCAAAGGTTAAAGCACTACGCACATTTTCAAAATCGATTCCTAAATTATTTGCAATCATCCAAAATTCATTAGCAGCAGCAAATTTTATGTATCTCCAAGAGTTAGTGAATAACTTTACTAACTCTGCTTCCTCTGGCGTGGTTCTAATTATTTTTACTCCAAATTTTGCAAATAACTCAGCCGACCGATTAAAAGCTTTATCAGTGTTAGCGCCGATAATTTGAGGAAGTGTATGCAATTCTTCCATTGCCTTACCTTCTAAAATTCTTTCCGGACAAAATGAAATTTCAGGATTTTTACCAATCTGCTTTAAGTTTAGTTCAATTTGTTTTGTACAACCTGGAAAAACTGTACTTCTTAGTATCAATAATTGATCATCATTTAGATAGTCCGATATATCATTTATGGCAGAAAAAACAATTTTGAGGTCTGGATCTAAATTTTGATCTAGTGGTGTCCCAATTATCATAATCACTATTTCTGCAGAACTTATTGCCGCCGGATTGGTAGTTGCCCTAAATCCGTGCATCAGGGCACTCTTCAGACCAAGTTCTAATCCTTCTTCAAGAAATGGTGTTGAGCCACTATTTACGACATCTACTGAATTTTTATCAATGTCATAGGCAATAACTTCACAATCTAAATTTGCTAAAGAGACACCAAGGGGGAGCCCTACATGCCCGCAACCCCCAATAATCACTACCCGCATTTTCAAATAGTACATCACTAGTCATGAGTTCCTAGGCGACGATTCACGCTAAAGCATATAAAAAAAGTAAAGAGAATAAACATGAAGATACGTAATTTAACCAGTAATCAAACTTAAACTGAATATATGTTCAGGCCAGTGTTAATATAATGGAGTGAAATTATCAAAAAGATCTTTAAAAGTTAATGAATAATTCGAATGTATTAATTTTTGGTGCAGGAGAAATTAGTAATCTATTAATTAAAGAATTAACATTTAGACATAACAAGGTTTTATGTGTCTCAAATAACAGATTTGGTCAAATCAATAATTTATCGTACGACAATCTGGAGATAATATCTTACGAAGAAATTCAAAATCAAAAGTTAGAAGTTGATACAGCAATTTTTGCATGGAAGAATTCAACCAGGCTGATAAGCGATAATCATGCAATACTCAATTGGATAGAGTCTGGGAATTTTCATGCAAACAAAAGTTTTCACTTGAGTTCATCTTCTGTTTATAAAGACTCTAATGCTCCCCAGAATGAAAAAAGTAAAGCCCTTGAAAATAATAGAAAATTAGAGCTTGAAAAATTTCTTACGGACATAGCATTGAAAAAAGAATCAATTCACATAAATTTACGTATCTCAAATGTATATGGCATTGATGTTAGCTACGGTTTTATAGGCGCGCTATTTGACTCGATTAAACGTGGGAGCGAAGTAAGTGTTTTCCAAAACTTAAGTATTACTCGCGATTATGTTCATGTTCAAGATGTTATATATGCAATAAGGATGTTACTAGAAGTTGACACTGATTTGGAATGCATCAATATCTCAACTGGAATTGGTACCACTATTTCTCAAGTTTTAGATATATTTGCTAGTAAAGGTTATAATTTTGAAAAGCGAATGGAAATTGCCACTGATGTGTTAGTTAAACAAGTTTCAATTTTAGATTGCACGAATTTGTCAAAGTTAATAGACTGGCAACCAAGAAGTCTCACTGAGGTATTGAGTGAACTATTACCCCTCAAATAATTTAAAACCTATTAAATTATTTAATTTATTTTTTTCTCATGCTGAGAAGTGAAGCTAGTAACATATAAAAAGCCTTTATGCGATTTTTTAGGCTTCCATGCTTAATTAAGCTAACTAACTTCCTTTTACTTGTATTGCTATTTATTCCCATAAAATTCAAGCGAGCGGCTGTGAAATCATAATTATTGTTCATGGCATTAATTTCCCTTTTGGATAATAATGGCAAAAATTCGATATAAGCGGCCGAGGGCCGTATATATTTTTTGGCTAGTGATGCATTATTACTATGCATTCTATAGAAACCAAGATTCTCCGGAATATGCTTAAAACCTTCTGTAATTTGTGAAATCTTGAGCCAAGTGTTGAAGTCCTCTATCCCAAACATTTCTTTTGATTCACTCATACCATTAATTTTGCTCAGTACCGACTTTCTAACTACCACTGATGAGGTAGCAATCGTATTTCCTTTTATGATCAAATCCTTAAAAACAGGTTCTTTTAAACTTCTGCTTGTAATTTCCATACTTTGGGTTCTATCATATCTTTCATCGACAACTATCAAATCATGATAAATCAAATCAATTCCAACTTGGAAATAATTTGCACACTTCTCAAGTTTATCCTCCGTCCACCAATCATCAGAATCCAAGAATGCAATCCATTCACCACGAGATTTGTTAAGAATTGTGTTCCGAGACATGCCAATTGAGCCCTCATTATTTACTTTTACTATAGAAATCCCATAATCTTTAAAGCCAGATAAAATACCATCTGTGTTATCTGTAGAGTAATTATCAACAACAATCACTTCTAAATTGGAATAAGTCTGATTGATAACTGATTTTAAACACTTAGTCAAGAATTTAGCATGGTTGTAAGAAGGAATTCCTACTGTAATTAAAGGATTTTGCACCTAATTTAGGCCAATTGGTGAATTATTTATTAGCATTCTCATGAATTAATCTATTTAGCCCAGGGTGCACCTTGGGTCCACAAAGATTCGAGAAGTTCATGGTCACGTTTTGTGTCCATACACTGCCAAAAACCTTCGTGCCTATAAGCCATTAACTCACCAATGGCAACCGCTTTTTCAAGTGGTTCGCGCTCTAAAAGTGTTTCATCACCATCGATTAGATCAAAAAATGCTGGCTCAATCACAAAATACCCACCATTAATCCAACCGTCATTCATTTGAGGTTTTTCCTCGAAACTTATAACTCTATTACCATCTAACTGCAATTCACCAAACCGTGCTGCAGGTCTGACTGCAGTTATTGTGATCATTTTGCCATGACTTTTATGAAAATTTAACAACTTATCTATATCTATATCTGAAACACCGTCTCCATAAGTAAGCATGATAGTTTCATTGTTAGCAAAGTTCACCATTCGCTTTGTTCTACCGCCAGTCATTGTATTTTCGCCTGTATTTACAAGGGTGACTCGCCAATCGATCGTATTTTTTTGAATTGGTGTTTTATCCCCCGATTTAAGTTCTATTGTAAAGTCATAGTTTAAATAAGGATAATTCAGAAAGTATTCCTTAATTACATCAGATTTATAGCCTAAAGCAATATAGAAATCTTTATGCTCAAAACTAGCAAAGGTTTGCATTATGTGCCAAAGAATCGGTTTTCCGCCGATTTTGATCATTGGTTTTGGAATAATTTCAGTGTACGCATTCAAACGAGAGCCTTTACCACCAGCTAAGATTATGGTTTTCAAAAATTACTCCTTACCTATCAGACCACTAATGCTAGCGCAACGACTTACAATATTACAGTAAATGCCATCAAATAATTTTACAAGTTTATGAAGAATTAACTTAAATATTGTATGACTGGGTAAAAATCCTTTGAAATACCTGAACTCAATTTAACTACTGGCATAGTAAGGTCCGAAGACTTTGAGATTATCCAAAAATCAACTTTATTTTCAAGTGCTGCTAAGCAGTCGGTTTCTGTATCTCCTATTGCTAGGTATTGCTCCACCGGAATATTGTGTTGATCTACTAAGCTTTTAAAAACTAAATTTTTTTGTGAAACGTTAAAAGTAGCTGAAGTTAGCAATTTATTCCAGCCTAGTCTATTAAAATTTCTTACTACCTCCGACTCTTCTGCAGCTGTTATAATATGAAATTGGTAACTTTGGTACATTTGTTTTATAAAATCATTTGCTCCATCAATTGGTGGGAAAAAACATTCAGATAATTTCTCAGCTGATTTTAAAAGTATCCTTTCTAGAATTTCCATTGGAATTTCTTCTTTGTGAAATTCTTTCCAGATTTTCTTAAACCTATTTGATCTAGTGAGCGCTATTGTTTCTTGTATAATTGGTGTAGAGAATTTGATTGGAATACCTTCAGATCTGAGTACATCAATAAATACCTTATTTTTAATCGGCAAAGAATCAAGTAACGTTCCATCAACATCCAGTAGTATTGAATGATATTTTAGAATTTAGGTATCTCGCCTTACTTTACGAAGCAAGACTTACAAGGAGTAATGCTCTTCCGCATATTATCGTTATGAGATTTTCGGAGCGAAGAATAACCCTCCGAATTCCATAATTCGCTGATCTTATGCACTTTCACATTCCCAACACTTAACCAAGATAAGTAGTCAACATCACAGGGATTTACTTTTCCGTCCCACCATATGAACATTCTTCGCCACAAGTCACTGCAAGGTTCATCAACTTCGCTTGGTTTTGAATCATATGGATTTTCCCATGGCAGATAATTCACGAAGGCTACTTGGTCGACTAAATTTTCCCAAGCTTCTCGATGAGAGGACATATCTTGTTTTTCTGGATTGAAAAGGACGCCTGAAACTCGAGTAAGAGTTTTTGAGTTAGAAAATTCTAATTTCCTTATCTGATTAAACTTGGAAATATTGCTCATTACTTTATCGAAATTACCATTCACCCTTAAGGATTCATATACATCTTTATCTCCAGCATCAGCAGAAAAAACAACTGTAGAAACTCCGCTATCTAAAATTACGCGCGACATTTCATCAGTTAGATGTGAGGCGTTAGTATTAATCTTGAGGCCCAGAAACTTTCCCTTGGCATATGCAAGCATCTCTGGCAGTTTCTTATTTAATAGTGGTTCTCCTCTGGACGCTAAAGTTACAAAGTCCACTTTACCTTCAATTTCATCGACAATTGATTTGAACATTTCAAATGTCATTTGACCCATATGACCTTGATTAGGTTTGTTGAGTTTTATGTCAGTTTGAAAACAAAATACACACCTAAAATTACAAATTGAAGTAGGTTCGATTTGGACACAAGGCGGATATTCGTCAAGTATCTGCTGTTTTGGGTAGAAATCATAACGATATCTCGCACACAAATATCGGGCGAGCACAATGTCATTTTGGTTCCTAGCCTCCATAAGTACGTGTTGTTGTAGTGGCCATGGCTTATCTAAACTATTGAGAGACTCCTTGACTTTTTGCCAGATGTTTATATCAGTGGTAATAATACTACTTTCAATCTCTGCCAAATTATTCATTACTCTTGAACGCAATTCACTAGTTTCCAAATTTAGATTAATTTTTAATATTGATTCTCCTTTTAGGTACTGGTTATTTTCCATTATTTTGAACCATCCTTAGACGAATCATTAGTCGAAAGCGTTGAAACATATTGAATTAATTCCCAAAGCCCATAGCTAAAATCAACGAAGTCAAGCGATCTATATTTTTCGCCTTTCTCGGGACGAAAAGAATATGGCGTTATACTATAATGCCCATCATCCGAGCTTTGACCGAATTCAATTTCCATATCATTACCAACCATTTCTTTGATCATAAATAAAACATCACTTATTTTAAGCATTTTTTCTCCTGCAATTAGGTGGAAGTTACATCCCTTGAGATTCGAATTTGCTATAGTTATACACGCCTTTATTGCATCATTAATATGAATATATTCCCTAACGCTGTTTTGGTTTCCTTCATATCTTATTTTTGGGCCAGTAAGCGCGCTTTTAACTATTTGGTGTAAGCCATTGGATTCAGATGAGCCTGGGCCATAAATTGATCCAAATCTAAGAATTGACGCATTTAAGTTAAAAATTGTAGAGTACTCAGAGATTAGTTGTTCAGAAATTTGTTTACTAAGACGATAAGCTCCACCTTTTTTACTAAAGACATACATCGAACTTGCAAAAATAAGATGTTCTATCTTATTTTTCTCCATGGCATCTAATAAGAACAACGTGCCCAAAGTATTTGTATTTACAGTGTTAAAAAAGGACTCGTTTGCCTCACCGATTTCTGAAATTCCAGCAAAGTGAAAGATACGATCTACTTGTGAATATTCGAGTAATTCCATTATTTGACTTTGGATTGAAATATCGCAAATTATGTAAGAAACTCCAGCATGCTTTAGTTTTGGCGTGAACTTATCGACACTAATTACAGAGTCGCCTCTTAAGAATAATTGGTTTACTAGTTCTTGACCCAGATAACCATTTCCGCCTAATACTAAGGAGTTCACAAATCTAACCTTTCCAACGATAAACTTAAATCTTTATGAAGTCTACAGCTATATTGACTAAATGTCTTTCAACTGCAGTACGGGTACTCAGGTTAAAAGTTGCAATGTGAGGCGTTAAAATTGCATTAGGAAAATCCATTAATTTTCCCTTATATGGCTCTGTTGCAAATACGTCCAATACAGCACCAGCAATCATTTTATTTTTAAGTGCTTGAATTAGAGCTTCTTCATTAATAACTTCACCTCGTGAAGTATTGATTATCCAAGTATCTGAATTCATTTTTTTAAACTGGTCGTAGCTAATAAGATTTCTAGTTGAATCATTTAACGGAACATGTAATGTTAAAATGTTGAAATTTGTTAAACATTCATCCAAGTTCACCTGTCTTATTTTAAGATCTTCCTTTGATACTAGAAATCCATTTTGAGACACGTCATATGCACCCATGTCTCGAAATTTAAAATGAGAAAGCTTTAAACCTACCGAACTACCTATTCGCCCAAACCCAATTATCCCGATCGAAGTATCTTGAATACCTTTTCCCATACTATTTCTCCACGAATTGTTTAAATTAAGTAGATTCTGATAAATGCCCATAGATATGTTCAATACCTGGCTCAGCACATAATTTGCAACAGAATCTACAATTTCCGATTCACATGTGATCCATTTGATATTCCGTTGCAAACAAATGTCTATCGGGATATTGTCTGTACCGATACCAGCTCTTAAAATCAACTTTAAATGTTTTGAATTACTGACAAGCTCACGCAATGGTTCTGTTCCTGCGATTATAACTTCGCATTCGCTAAACATCTCTGCTAGATCATATGCACTTCTTAATTTAATTGCTGGATTGATAACTTCGTATCCATGTTTTTCTAGCATCAACAATAAATTTCCATCAGGATTGAACCCAGATAAACTTATTCCAATTCTATATTTCTGTCTCATTTCTATTTATCATCCAAGTGAAATTTATTTTCTCTTGAGTTATGCAACAAATGGAATTTATTCAAGTGATTAAGAAATGATTTAATTTGAATTTCATCTCCGAAAGTAACTCTAAAGAATCCTTTAAGAGCTCCTCTATCATATTGATCTTTTATCAGAAACCCATTTTCTTTCATATATAAATTTAACGGACTAAGCTGTTTAAATTTAGGTCGAATTAGAAAAAAATTAGCATCACCTATAACCAAATCATAAAGCTTATCATTGATACTTTCTTTAATTAACAATTTAGAATGATTGACCTGATTTCTATAAACGCTAAATGCTTCTTCACTTGACAAGCATAAGCTAAGAACTGATGAGGCAAAACTATTAATTTCATGCATTGGCTGCACTTTTTTAAGCCATGGGATCGTTAATTCATTTGCAAAAACTAACCCTACCCTTAACCCAGCTAAGCCCAAATTTTTACTGAAGCTTCTTATTGATAACAAATTTGGATTTTTGTTAAAGAGCGAAAGTGGAAGAAATTCTTTAGCAATTCCTGCATAAGTTTCATCAACTACTAACAAAGTATTTCTTGCTCTAAGGGTTAGTGCTAATTGATCAATCTCACTTTCCTTGAGAGAAAGTCCTGTGCTGCCTGATGGAGACTCAATAAAAACCAACTTGATATTTTCTTCAATTGCCAAAATTTGTTGAACATCTAAATTTAGATCTTGCTTAAAAGATATTCTGGTGACGTTCGCAGAAAACTGCTTTAAATATACGTGATGCATACCGTAAGAATATTCTGGAAGAACTATATGACTTCCAGGACTTATAAAAGTCTCATATACTGCTTTTATAGCCAAATCAGCTCCTGCTGTTATTGAAATACATCTAGTATTGGCTTTAAAAGTTGTGGCAATTTGTTGATAAACATCTTCTAGATTTGTGTAGCAAGAGAGCAAATCGCTAGTAACAAGTGATTTAATTTTCAACTCAAACAATTCATCTAAAGAAAATAAGTTTTCATTTTTATCCAACCTTATGTAGTTAGATCGGTTAAAAGAATTTTCTTGTCGAGTAATTTCTTTAATTTCCCGTCGTACATGATTTTCGATTGAAAAATTTTTAAAATTCATTTTTAATCCAAATTTGATTGTAAGAATTGCTATAAATTGAGTTTACAAACATTTCTGATTGACGTTTCTCTTTAAGAACGAATCCTGAGTGGAGTAACATAGTAGTTACTGCGCGACTTAAAAGAGTATAATCGTCATTTACTTCAACTAATACGGAAATTAAATTGGGACTAGTAAGGACATTTTGAGCTCCTAGCAAAACTAGGTCCTCAATACCATCAAAATCAATCTTAATTAGCCCTGGAGGCTGTATTATTAAATTATTGACAAGAAAGTCAAGTGCAAATCCCACGGTCAGATATTCAAATTTTGAATTTAAAATTAATCCATCATGCCCAATTTTTTTGTCAAAAGTTGAGTGTGCACTTCCCATTTCAAAACTACTTAGGTAAAATTTCGATTCCAAAGTTTTTTCCGATAAAGCAAAAGGTATTATTGTAATTAAATCTTGGAGATTGTTTATATTTATATTTCTAGCTAAACATTCTAGATTAAAAACACTAGGTTCAAAAGCATAGCTATGGCGTAAATGTTTTTTGCTGAAATAAAGTGAGTAAAGCCCAATATTCGCGCCAACATCGTAAAAAATTTTATCCTTACCGTATTTATCAATCCACTCTAGAGTTTCAGGTTCTTTTGTCGAAAAACTTTCAGCCCGAAAGTAATTTATTGAATTTGGAGTATAAATTCTTAGACTTGTTGTAGATCCATCATTTGATTTATGGGTAATATTTTTCATAATTTTATTTTTGAATATTTCTTCTGTTTTTTCCAACAAAAACTGTGACAGCGAGGGAAAGAACAATAAGATAATTAAACGCCATACCTTTAAAATTTTGAATGGGAAAACCATTATATCTCTTAAAAATTTTTTTAAAATATTGATTTATCCCCACTATTTTTCAATTGGTTATCAATCCACCATTCTATTTGGCCAACCTGATATGGATAGTCGAGGTCGAGTCCGCCCTCGTGGCAGATTGGATAAATATTTTGCCCCATCCATCTTTGCGGCAACTGACCAGATTTTATTTCTTGGAGATTTTTGGCTCGAACAACAGAAAAACCCATATCCGCAAACCACACATCACCTTGGCTATCTCTACCACTTGTGAATTCATCCATTTTTCCAAACGAAGATAGTGGCACAAATGGTTCAAGTAAACCATCTACTCGGATTCTTCGAGCTCGCACAGGACTCCACATGTTATACCTTGATACCGTTACCGCAGAATCATAAGTTGGGTTATTCCTTAATATATCGATTGCTTTATCAATTTCATTAAATGTAAAAGTTGGTGAATTAGCCATTAGTAGAACTAAAATATGAATTTCTGAAGAGTTGTTCTTATTCAACCACTCAAGTGATTGAATAAATACATCTTCACTCAACGCATTATCATTAGCCAACTTCTCTGGGCGTGGAATTGCATTCCACCCAAGTTCCGACAATTTTGAAATAATTTCGAAAGAATCTGTATTGACAAAAAATTTTTCAATTAATTTACTTTTTGATGCCTCAAGTGCTACCCATTCAAATAATTTTTTTCCTCTAATCTCTAAAAGATTTTTGCCAGGATAGCCTTTAGAATTTTTCCTAGCGGTAAGAATGCAGACTACGCTCATGAAATAACCCCTTGATAGTTGTCAAAGGGAGTATACTTGGTATTGCTGATATAAAAAAGAACATACAAGTATTCTCCTAGCCTTAACAAACATTTGATGATTTAAACAAACTATAAATTGCACTCAGATAGTAGATTAACCAATTATGATGTGCCTATCTTATAATTAGGCGTGGGTTTTGATTCCAACTTTGAAATAGAAATATTATAGTTAGGGGAGGCTATAGTTAAATGGTTACTAATTTCGAGGAATTGTCAACCAAAATAAACGCATTTTTACTAAGTTCTATAATTGCGTCCGTATGTTTTGGAATTACTTCGATAACAGATATAACTCTGATTGTGATAAATTGAAAAAAAATATAGCTTATCAAAGCCCGGAAATTTCCCAATATTATGCTAAACATAGAATCAAATGGGAAGATTTTTATGATTCGGAAAAATTCATTATCGAAAAAGTTGGAATTCGTAAAGATCATGAAGTTTTAGACATTGGCAGTGGTTGTGGTGGCTTGGGCCTGGCGCTCAAAGAAAAATTTGGCGTTAATAAATATACAGGAATTGAAGTAAATAAAATGGCGGCCAAAATCGCAACTAAATTAAATCCAGCTGCCAAAATTTTGTGTGGGGATTTTTTAACTTTATCTAATTCAGTTATTTTGAATCAAACCTTTAATTCAGTTTTTTCATTGAGTTGTATTGATTGGAATACTCAATTTGATGAGATGCTTACTAGTTCCTGGAAACACGTTTCTGATGGTGGAGCACTAATAGCAACTTTTAGAATGGTAGCGGGTGCAGGTTGTGATGATATCAATATGTCATACCAGCATATAAATTTTGATGGAGAAATGTCTGGCGAGCATGCTCCGTATGTGGTAGTAAATGCTAAACAATTATTAAGTAAGTTGATGGCGCTATTGCCAAGTTCAATCACTGCGTATGGATATTTTGGAAAACCAAGCCTAACTGCTGTTACGCCATATAAAAAAATTTGTTTTAGTGGTTTTTTAATAAGAAAAAAAATATTAGGTAGCGATAACGATATAGGTACAAAGCTAGACTTAAATCTCCCAGAGGAGATTTTAAAGTCATTAGGTTTAATAAATTAATTATGTCGAGTATAATTATTTGGGATTCAGAAACTTTACCTAACAACAATGAAAAAACTATAATTTTGTGGAAACAATATCGTCAAAGTAATTCAAAAAATCAAATTTCTATTCCAGAACTTATTGAGAAAAATGCCAATCGCCTAAAAGCGCGCTATTTAACTTGGATTTATAATCTTGGAAAAACTAATTTTGGACTTTTAAGTGTAGTTGATGCTTTAAAAATTAGAAATAATTTAAGTTATTGGTGGATGACCCCTCTTGCCGAGAAATTTAATTTCTCTAAGTCTCCACAAATTAATGATGCTATCCGTATTATGGCATTTGATGAGTGGAATATAACTACTAATACAAAAAGTATAATACTTGTTACTGACAATATTGCACTTGCCGAATGTCTAGAAATATATTCTAGATGTAAGAATATAGAGTTTGTGTGGAATAGAATCACTGATTCTAGAATTAGGGAATCGGCAAAAAGTAAGATATCTAGATTATTGCCTAATAGGGCGAAGGCATTAATTTGGCTGACCCGATACTTTTTAAAGAGATGGTCTTGTCGCGGTATTGGTATAAACAAATGGAAACATTCAACTGCAAAAATCACATTTTTTTCATATTTTGACGGACTATCACTTGGATCTGCATCAGAGGGTAAGCTTGAAAATTATTACTGGGGTGACTTGCCTAGTATTTTGCAAGCTGCCGGACAACAAACTAATTGGCTCCATATTTTAACTCGTGATTCAAAGTCATCTGTGACATCTTCCGAACATAGATTGGTTAATCAGTTTGATTATTCAGATAATAATTATCAAAATCATGTTTTGCTCGACTCATTTTTAAGCATAAAAATTTTTATCAAGACCTTACAAGATTGGAATTATTTGCAAAATAAATTAAAAAAAATTGAAAAGGTTATTTCACAGACGCAAAGTGAGGGCCTTCAAATATGGCCACTTTTTAAAAATGAATACAATAAAACCTCTCTAGGTATCCGGACAGTTGAAAACTTATTAAATTTAAATCTATTTGAAAAAGCTTGCTCGCTTTTACCAGAACAAAATATCGGAGTCTATCTTTTTGAGCAACAACCATGGGAGTTTTCGTTGATCAACTCATGGAAAAGTAACCAACACAATAAATTAATTGGCGTACAACATTCAACAGTCTTGTTTTGGGATTTACGTTATTTTTCCGACCCTAGATCGTATACTGATAAAAGTCCTTTACGACTTCCTGTTCCAGATAAAATTGCCGTTAATGGCCCATTTTCCATGACCACATTTTTAGATGCTGGATATGTAAAAAATGACTTAATTTTGACCGAGGCTTTGCGTTATCAATATATCGAAATTTACAAAGATAAGATAAAAGCAAAGAGAATTAAACAAAAATATCAAATACTTGTTCTAGGAGACTACTCATTTGAAAATACTTATCACCAAATTAAACTTTTAGAGCAAGCAATTGATTTACTAAACTTTCAGCCTAGAATTATCATGCGGCCTCATCCTTCTTGCCCTATCGACAGTCGGGACTTTAATTTTCTAGAAATAACTAAACGTTCTTTGTCTGAATTGCTCGTTGAAGTTGACATGGTTTATACCAGTGGCTCTACTTCAGCTGCCGTAGACGCCTATTGCATGGGTTTACCAGTAGTTTCGGTTCTTGAACCTGAAAAACTTAACCTAAGCCCACTCAGAGGAATCCCAGGAGTTAGTTTTGCGGATACACCTCAAAAACTCTCTGGGTTCATTCAACACCTATATGAAGGTGATAGAAATACGAAAGAAAAAATCGAATTCTTTACTCTGAACAGTAAACTCAGTCTGTGGAAAAGTCTGCTTGAAATATAAACTAGAAAAAGTTTAAGGATATACATGTCAAATATTGGTAGGTACCTAATTACTACAGCGGACGAGCGAACCTGGAAATTTGATCAGCCAGCTATTTTCCTAGGTGAGTGGTGTAAACTTTATGACCGAAAGAATATATGGCAAAAAATGAATGCAATTGTTGCTGAGCCATATGGTTTAGATTTAAACACTAAAGTAGAAGATAATTTTGAGTGCAGAAGAATTGAGAAAATATTACTTACTGAATTAACCAAAATTTTAAATAATGTTCACCAAACCTTTTATGGTGAAAAATTCTGGAAAATATTAATCGGCCATTGGCTTAGAACCTATATCGAGACCGGTTTAAATCGAATTAAAACGCTAGAGTACTGTATCGGTAAGTATGAGGTGTCTGGATCTACTTTTATTGAAATAAGTAAAGAAAAACTAATCCCAAAAAATTTTGAATCATTTTTTACTTTGCTAGAATCAGATGCTTGGAACAGCAGTTTTGATTTACAAATTTTAAATTTATTTAAAGATTTGAATTTTAAATTTGATGTGTATAGCACCCAATCTGAGAATTTAAATCAAATTGAGTCTAAGCGAGAGAAACAAT
>Ga0214921_10005748_pt1 | contig 17361 bp, 18 predicted proteins | sample LL1505_MetaG_FD_177992 | JGI IMG/M metagenome (GOLD analysis project Ga0214921, IMG submission 177992) | Freshwater microbial communities from Lake Lanier, Atlanta, Georgia, United States - LL-1505 | ecosystem: Environmental > Aquatic > Freshwater > Lake | place: USA: Georgia | collected...
CACCTCCGCCCGGGTTAAAGCCTGAGGAGCAAAAAATCCGATCGGTGGCCATTGTGTTGCCCGAAGACCTAGCGTATGCGGTAGCCGCCCGAGAGGCCTTGAAGGCAGAGCCCGGCAAGCCGCACGCGAGCGTTTAAACAACCCAGCTTGAAAGCCTAATCTTGAAAGCCGCCGTAGCCGTGTCTCCTGGCGAGACACAAGTGATGGACCTTGAGCCCTATCCCCTAGCAGCAGACTCAGGGCTGCTGCGTGTAGCGGTAACGGGCGTGTGCGGCAGCGATTGGGGCTACTACCAAAACCTGCCCAAGGCGCGTGGGCCGCTGATACTGGGCCATGAAACCGTGGGTTATGTGGAGCGCATGGGTGAAGTAGCATCCCTGCGCTGGGGCGTGAAAGAGGGCGACTTGGTCGCCCTTGAGGAATACGTGCCCTGCGGCCACTGCGATTTTTGTCGCAGCTCAGACTTTAGGCTCTGCAACGCCACCGACTGGCGTTTGGGTGGCTTGCGTTATGGGGCTACGGCACTTTCGGTAGCGCCCGGTTGGTGGGGCGGCTTTGCCGAGCAGCAACACCTGCACCTCAATACCGTGTTTCATAAGGTGCACTCAGGCGTGAGCCCGCAGCATGCGGCTTTGGCGCTGCCCTTGTCCAATGGCATTGAATGGACTTATTTGCAAGGGCATGCCGGTCCTGGGCAAACCGTGGTCATACAAGGCCCAGGGCAGCAGGGCTTGGCTTGCGTGGTGGCGGCGCGCGAAGCCGGTGCCGAGCAAATCATTGTCACAGGCTTATCTGGCCCCACTGATGCGCGCCGCTTGGCGCTGGCCCTGAGGTTGGGAGCGCACCATGCCCTCAATATTGAAGAGCAAGACGTGCTGGAAACCGTGGCCGACCTGACCGGAGGTTTGATGGCCGATTTGGTGATTGACTGTGCTTCCGGCGGGCCTGCGTCGGTGGTCAGCGCCATAGAGCTGGCCCGCAAAAAAGGCACGGTGATTTTGGGCGGGCAAAAGCGCCAAAAGGTGCCTGAATTTGACAGCGACCGCATCATTGCCAACTTTTTAACCGTCAAGGGCATGCGCGGGCACTCTTACCAATCGGTGGAAATGGCCTTGCAACTGATTGCCCACAACCGCCACCACGTGACCGACATGAGCACCCATTGCTTGGGCTTGGATCAAACCGACTTGGCCTTGAAAACTTTAGTTGGCAAGGGCTTGGAAGGCGCGATTCACATGACCATAGACCCGACCAAGGCCTAAGCTGCCTATGGAACACAAGCCGTCTGGTTCCAAACTCCTCTCATCGGTGGGCGCGGGTTTGCGCTTACTCAAGATATTCAGTGCAGACGAGCCAGAGTTGGGCATTACGGTGTTGGCCAAGCGCTTGCAGGTGGCCAAAAGCACGGCGCACCGACTGGTCTCCACCTTGGTTGCCGAAGGTTTTTTGGAGCAAAACCCCGCTGACGGCAAATACCGTTTAGGTTTGCTGTTGTTTTCTTTGGGGGGCTTGGTGCGACTGCGCATGGAAGCCTCTGAGGTGTCGGTGCCTTTTTTGCGGGCCTTGTGCGACCAAACCGGCGAAACCGTGCACTTGGGCGTTTTGCTGCATACCGAAACCCGGTTCGAAACTTTGTACGTGCGCAACATTGAAAGCCCGCACGCCATTCGTCCCCGCTCTTACCTTGGCGTGCGCATGCCCGCGTTTTGTACCTGCGAGGGGCGGGTGTTGTTGGCCTTCGGTCCAAGTGCCCAAGAACAGCAGGTGCTGAGCTTGCCGCTTGAGCCCAGAACCACCAGCACCGTCACCGACCCTCAAAAGTTGCAGCCTATTTTGGAGCGCATCAGGGCCCAAGGCTTTGCTTTGGACGATGAAGAAAGCGAAACCGGCATGCGAGGCATTGCCGCACCTATTCGCGACGCCAGCGCCGAGGTGGTGGCCGCAGTGGGTTTGGTGGGGCCGGTGCAGCGACTGAACGACGAACGTGTGGCGCAGTACACCCCCAAGCTGTTAGAAACCGCTTTGGCTATTTCAAAAGGTTTGGGCTACAGCCAGCTTTTGGGATCTTCTTCGCTTACGGCCGGAAAGCAGTGGGTGTGATTCCGGTTTACTTGCTCACGGGCGAGCTGGGTAGTGGCAAAACCACTCTGTTGATTAAGTGGTTGCAAGACCCGGCATTGGCCCAAGCCGCGGTGGTGATCAATGAAATTGGCGAGGTGGGCCTTGATGACCGGCTGATTGCCAGCGCCGTAGAAGACGCCATGACGCTCACAAACCAGTGTGTATGCTGCTCAGGCTTGCCAGGCCTTGAAGAAACGCTTGAAGGCATTTGGTGGGACCGCCTTTACCGCAAGCGTCCTGCGTTTAATGCTGTGGTTATTGAAACCACCGGGCTGGCCGACCCTGCTCCCATCGTGGCTTCATTTGCAAACCATGCTTTTTTAACAAAACGCTACCAACTGCAAGGCGTGCTGACCACGGTGAGCGCTGTGTCCGACCACAGCCGGGCCGATTTGCGTTCGCAAATTCAGTGCGCCGACGTTCTGGTGGTGACTAAGCAAGACCTGAAGCCTGAGCCTTTGACCCCACAACTCCGTGCGGTGAACTCCTCAGCCGTTGTGCTCAATTCCAGCAAAGGAGGGCTGCCCTGGGCCGAGGTGATGAAGACATTGGCGCATAAGACAAGCGCTGTGACTCTTTCATCCGCACACCCTTGCGATCAACCCCCTCAAGCACAGCTAGAGGAAGCGCTGGAGGGACATCACCATGGCAATGATCAAGGCGATCATCAAGGTCAGTTATCTCCTGCACACAACGCCAAGGTACGTTTTGTCTCATTGCCCGATAACTTGTCTCTTGAAGAACTGCGCCGCTACGGGCAAGTCTGCTTAACCCCTTCATTGCGTCGATTAAAGGGGGTGATCTGCCTAGACGGACAACTGACGACAGTTCAGTGGTCGATCGGAGATGCCGATATGCAACTAAGCCCTTTTGGAGGAGATGCCCTTGAGACTTCCACTTTCATTTCTACCCCAAAAACTTCTCCTCTACCTCCCCAGCTTGGGTGGACCTGCATTGAGGATTTATGATTGAAGCCATGATTCCAACCGCTTCTGACGCTGGCCAAGCCCCTAGCCGCCCCAAAATTTTGGTGGTGGACGATACGCCTGCCATTTCCTCCCTGTTGGAGGCGATGCTGGATGACCTGTATGAGGTCAAAATTGCCAATTCAGGCAGCGAAGCCTTGGAGTTGGTGCGTTGGCCTCCTGCACCAGACCTTATTTTGATGGACGTGATGATGCCGGGCATGGACGGCTACCAAGTCTGTCGCGAGCTTAAAAAAAAGTCAGAGTTTGCTCACGTGCCTGTGCTGTTTGTGACGGCCAAAAGCGAAACAGCAGACGAGCAAATGGGCTTCGAGGCTGGTGGTGTGGACTACATCATCAAGCCCTTCAGCATGCAAATTATTCGGGCCCGCGTGCACACCCACTTGTCTTTAAAAGCGGCCAACGATGCGCTGCGCTACCAAGCGCAGCACCTGGAAGAAGTAGTGGCCAAGCGCACCCGCGAGTTGGTGACCATTCAAGACGTCACCATCATGGCGCTGGCCAATTTGGCTGAGGCCCGCAAGGCGGAGTCACCCAACTATGTACGTCGTACCCAGCATTACGTTCGTGCCATTGCCCGCAAGTTGTCCGAAAACCCCAAGTTTTCTGAGGTGTTGAACGTCAAGTTCATTGACACCCTCTTTCGCGCGACCCCCCTGCACGACATTGGCAAGGTGGGCATTCCCGACAAAATTCTGCTCAAGCCCGGCAAGCTCACCCCGGAAGAGTTTGAGATCATGAAAACCCACGTCACCCTAGGGCGGGATGCACTAGAAGCCGCGCAAATGGCTTTGGGAACCGAGGCTGAGTTTTTAACGGTGGCCAAAGCCATTACTTATTCGCATCAAGAAAAGTGGGACGGCAGTGGCTACCCCGATGGCATAAGTGGCAACGCCATACCTTTGTCAGCGCGCATTGTTACTGTGGCTTTGGTATACAACGCCTTGGTCAGCCGACGCATTTACCGCGAGCCGCTGCCGCACGCTCAAGCGATTGAAATGGTCAAAATGGCCAGCGGCAAACACTTTGATCCCGATGTGGTGGACGCATTTATGGCCATTCAAGAAAATGTCCAAGCCATTTCAGTGGCATTTCCAGATTCGGAAGAAGACTTCCGAAAAAAGCTCAAATTCACCGCCGCTGCTGGCGTTTAGATCCCTACTGCTTTGGCAGGTTAACAGGCGAACATGAACATCCTTCTCTGCAACGACGACGGTTATCAGGCGCCTGGCTTGATGGCTCTTTTTGACGCCATCAAAGACCTGGGCCATGTGGAAGTGGTGGCGCCCGAGCACAACAACAGCGCCAAGTCCAATGCGCTGACCCTACATTCGCCTTTGTACGTTCACCAAGCACACAACGGGTTCAGGTATGTGAATGGCACGCCCGCCGACTGCGTCCACATTGCGCTCACAGGTTTGTTGGGCTACCGCCCCGACTTGGTGGTGTCGGGTATCAACAATGGCGCCAATATGGGAGACGACACCATTTATTCCGGCACGGTGGGAGCTGCCATGGAGGGCTATTTGTTTGAAGTGCCCGCCATTGCGTTTTCGCAAACCGAAAAAGGTTGGCACCATTTGGATGCGGCTGCCACCAAAGCGCGAGAACTGGTTCAGTCCTTGATGCAAACCCACTTGAATACACCAGAGCCTTGGTTGCTGAACGTGAACATTCCATGCTTGCCTTTAGACCAGCTCAAGCCCATACAGGTTTGCCGCTTGGGTCGCCGCCACGCGGCCGAGAAGGTCATCACCCAGGCCAGCCCCCGCGGTGAAATCATGTACTGGATTGGTGGCGCAGGGCCTGCCAAAGATGAGGGCCCAGGAACCGACTTTTACGCCAGCCGCCATGGCCATGTCACCATCACCCCACTCAAGGTGGATTTGACCGACCATGGCAATTTAGAGGGCTGGTCCAAAGCCCTGACATGAGCACTGCGCGTCCCCGCCCTTCATTTCCTGCCAAGTTGGGCAAGACCACTGCCAAAGCGTCTTCTGCTGCTGCTCATCTTTCAAGCGCCAAACAGCTCTTCAAACCTGCAGCCCATCGCCTTGGCAAAACCGACACGCCTGTGCAATTGCAGGTTCAGGTCGAGGGTCTGGGCTTGGATTCGCAGGCGGTACGGCACAAAATGGTGCTCAAGCTGAAGGAGCAGGGGATCACCGATCCGAGGGTGATTTTGGCCATGAGCAGGATTGAGCGGCATCGGTTTTTGGATTCTGCTTTGGTCAACCAAGCCTACGAAGACACCAGTTTGCCCATAGGCTTCGGCCAGACCATTTCCAAACCCGGCGTGGTGTCCCGCATGATGGAGTTGTTGCTCCAAGCGCCCTCCATGATCAAAAAGTCCTCCACCCAAGGCCAGACCAAACTCGGCCGCATTTTGGAAATAGGCACAGGCTGCGGCTATCAGGCGGCACTTTTGGGTCAAATTGCCAGCGAGGTGTACAGCATGGAGCGCGTGCGGGGTTTACATGACAAAGCCCGCGAGAATTTGCGCCCATTGAGTTTGCCCAATGTGCACTTGTTGCTCGGTGACGGCATGGTGGGCTACCCCAAAGGCGCGCCTTATGCGGCCATTATTTCGGCGGCGGGCGGCGATGCGCTGCCCCAAGCCTGGCTGGATCAACTGGCGCTGCATGGCCGTTTGGTGGCGCCTATGGTCGCCCATGGCACTCAACAAGCTCTGCTGGTGGTGGACCATATGCCCCAAGGCTTTGTTCATACGGTGCTGGAGGCGGTGCATTTTGTACCCCTAAAATCCGGCTTGGCATGAATACAGCGCACCATCACTACGGCTTGAAATTTTTCAGTGGTTCCAATGGCTTAGGTGGAATAGCCGCCGCCACGCTGCTGTGCTCGTTGGTGTTGGCGGGTTGTGGCTCTACCAGTTTGAACCGTGCGCCGGTCGAAGACCGCAGGGTGGGCGCCAAACCTTTGCCAACTCCCAGCAGTTCCCCAGCCTTTTCAAACGCGCCAAGTTCTGTTGCAAGTTCTGCTTCCAGTGTCTCCAATGCTTCCATTAGCCCCATGGCTTCTGGTCAGTCCGGCACTTACACCGTCAAACCCGGCGATACCCTGATCAAAATTGGACTGGAAAGTGGCCAGAGCTGGCGCGATATTCGCCGCTGGAACAACATTGACAACCCTAATCAAATTGAAGTGGGACAAGTGCTTCGTGTGACGCCACCGGTCACTGGTATGAGCAGCACTGCCCAGTCGGCACCTGTGCAAACTGCGTCGGTGCAAGCGCAACCCAAGCCTGCAGCTTCACAAGCTGCAGCTTCTTCAGCAACACCGGTAGCGACTGAAACCACATCGGCTGACGATGCAGTGTCTTGGTCCTGGCCGGTCCATCAGGCTGTGGTGCTCACAGGGTTCGATGAGGTCAAAAACAAGGGCGTTGATTTGGCTGGCAATTTGGGCGACCCGGTTTTGGCTGCAGCGGACGGTCGAGTGGTCTATTCAGGGTCGGGCTTACGGGGGTACGGCAACCTCATCATCCTCAAGCACAACAACACTTATTTAACGGCTTATGCCCACAACCAGACCTTGCTGGTGAAGGAGGACCAAACCGTGCGCAAAGGTCAAAAAATAGCCGAAATGGGCAACAGCGACGCCGAACGCATCAAGCTGCACTTTGAGTTGCGCCGCCAAGGAAAACCGGTGGATCCGCTGAAGTTTTTGCCTGCGCGGTAAAACTGCTCTCTCCACCCAACACTTCATGCCATCTTCCTCGCGGCAACCCCCCAAAGATGCGGAAGCTTACGAGGAGCTGCCTACTTCCCAGCGGGAGCTATTGGACGAGTCGCTTGAGGGGGGCGATGCGTTCACGGCCTATCTCCGTCATATCCGAAAAACCGAGCTGTTCACCGCCCAAGAGGAGTTTGAAATGGCCACCCGCGCCAGAGCGGGCGACTTCGAGGCACGTCAAAGCATGATCGAGCACAACCTGAGGCTGGTGGTCAGCATTGCCAAGATGTACGCTGGGCGAGGCGTGCCCATGCAAGATTTGGTGGAAGAAGGCAATTTGGGCTTGATGCACGCCATTGACAAGTTCGATCCCCAGCGGGGGTTTAGGTTTTCCACCTATGCCACTTGGTGGATTCGCCAGTCAGTAGACCGCGCCTTGATGATGCAAGGTCGCACCATTCGCTTGCCTGTCACGGTTGTGCGCGAACTCCAGCACGTGATTAGGGCGCGCAAACTGCTTGAGAGTGACGCTGAATTTATTTCCACTCGACCCGAGGGTGTGCGCGACATGGATGTGGCGCACTTTTTAGGGCGTGAGGTGCAAGACGTGTCTGAGCTGCTGGCTTTGGCTGAAACGCCTAAGTCTTTGGACGCCCCGAGCAGCGCTGCAGACGGCGAAGGCACCTTGATGGACACCGTGGCCGACGACCCCGAACATGACCCCTATGGTTTGATGCAAGCGCACGAGGTCAGCGAGCTGATGGAAACATGGTTGGCGGGTTTGTCTGAGCGCGAGCGTGAGGTGTTGGACAGCCGTTTTGGTCTACACGGCCATGAGGAGGAAACCCTAGAAGAACTCAGCCAGCGTCTGGGCCTCACGAGGGAGAGGGTGAGGCAAATTCAAATGGAATCGCTCAACAAACTGAAAAAGCTGTTGGGACGCCAAGGCGTTTCGCGCGACGCTTTGTTCTGAACTTTTCTTCTATGACTTCTCCCGTTTTGGTATTTGACATTGAGTCCATTCCGGACATTCACGGTTTGCGCCAACTCAAGGGGAAGGCATACAACCAGGCCAGCGACGCCGAGGTCTACGCCGCTTGGCTGGACGAGCGCAAAGCCCACGGTCAAAGCGACTTCATGCCCTTGCATTTGCAGCGCATTGTGGTGATCAGCTGCGTGTTTCGCAATGCTGAAGGTTTGCGTATTCATTCCTTTGTTGACCGCGACGGCCAGAGCGAAGGCCGGGTGATTCAAACTTTTTTCAATACCCTAGAAAAGCACGTACCTCAGCTGGTGAGTTGGAATGGCGGCGGCTTTGATTTACCTGTGCTGCACTACCGCGGCTTGCAGCATGGCGTAGTTGCTGACAAATACTGGGATCAAGGCGAAGACGACCGTGATTTCAAGTGGAACAATTACGTCAGCCGATACCACATGCGCCATTTGGACCTGATGGATTTGCTGGCCATGTTTCAACCCAAAAACAATGCCCCGCTGGACGCTTTGGCCAAGTTGTGTGGATTTCCGGGCAAGCTGGGTATGGACGGATCTGCCGTGTACCCCGCCTACCTGGAGGGCAAGTTGGAAGACATTCGCCGCTATTGCGAAACCGACGTCATGAACACTTATCTCATGTACTGCCGCTTTCAAAAAATGCGTGGCGGCATGTTGGAGAAGGAGTACGACGCTGAAATTGCCATGGTCAAGTCCACCTTGGCCGAATGGGCGCCCAATGAAACCCATTGGCAAGAATATTTGGCCGCTTGGGTATGAGGGGCGCGAATGGCAAATGAAGACCGCACCTTGTGGATTGAGTCTTTGGACATTGATGCCCAAGGCATTTCCCACCGAAGCGATGGCAAAGTCGTGTTTGTAGAGGGGGCCTTGCCGTTTGAGCAGGTCAGCGCCAACATCCACCGTAAAAAAAACAACTGGGAATCGGGCACCCTAAGCTACATCCATCATGCCTCGCCGCAGCGCATGCAGCCAGGTTGCCCCCATTTTGGTTTGCATGCAGGCGCCTGTGGTGGCTGCAAGATGCAGCACTTGCAACCTGCCGCCCAAGTGGCTGTCAAGCAGCGGGTACTGGAAGACAACCTGTGGCATTTGGGCAAAGTCAAGGCTGACCACATTCTGCGGCCCATTGAGGGCCCCGCCTGGGGCTACCGTTACCGAGCCCGTTTCTCGGTGCGCCATGTGCACAAAAAGGGTACGGTGTTGGTGGGTTTCCATGAGCGCAAAAGCCGATATGTTGCCGACATTCAGGTGTGCCCTGTTTTGCCCGCTCACGTGAGTGCGCTGCTCATGCCTCTGAGGCAACTCGTGGCTTCGCTAGATGCCATTGAAACCTGCCCTCAAATCGAACTGGCCTGCGGGGACAACGTTACCGCCCTTGTGCTTCGGCATTTGGAGCCCTTAAGCGCAGAAGACCAAAACCGTTTGCGTGCATTTACCAAGCAACACCCTGAGGTTCAGTGGTGGTTGCAACCCAAGGGACTCGATACCGTGCACTTGCTGGACGAGTCGTCCCCTCTGAGCTTGTTTTATGCTTTGCCAGAGTTTGGCATCACCATGCCTTTTAGACCTACCGACTTCACGCAAGTTAATCCCCACATCAACCGGGTGTTGGTGTCGCGCGCCACACGCTTGCTCGAGGTGGCGCCCAACGAGCGGGTTTTGGACTGGTTTTGTGGCTTAGGCAACTTCACGCTGCCTTTGGCAACGCTGGCCCGAGAAGTGGTGGGCATTGAGGGCAGCGAGGTGTTGGTGCAGCGGGCTCAATACAACTGCCAACGCCACATTGCCAGCCAGCCTTCAGGTATACGTTTTGCGCACACCAGCTTTGTCGCGCGAAATTTGTTTGAGATGACTCCCGAACTCTTGCTGCAAGACCAAAGCGCTGACAAATGGCTGATTGACCCCCCGCGGGAGGGCGCGTTTGCTTTGGTGAAGGCCTTGGCTGAACTGATTCAACAGCAGATTGCTAGGGCAAAGGTTTGGTCACCGCCCAAACGGATTGTCTATGTAAGCTGCAACCCGGCCACATTGGCTCGTGATGCATCATTGCTGGTCAACTTGGCAGGCTACCGCTGCTCTGCTGCTGGGGTCATGAATATGTTTCCCCACACAGCCCACGTTGAGAGCATGGCGGTGTTTGACCTAGTCTGATCTTGGTTAATGGCTCTAGCTGGACCTGCAGGCAAAATTAAAAGCTTTCCCATTCATTGTTATCGCCAGTGCTCTTTGACGGGGAAGTGCTGGTGAGCTTAGGCAATGCTGCTGCCTTGGGGGCAGGCGGCTTGAGTTGGGGGCTGGTTCGCACTATGTTTTGTATGGTGTTGGATTTGTAGTCCGTTGAGGCAACAGCTTGGGGTTTTAGGTTCGCCTTGTTTGAGGATTGGGCATCCAGTTCAAAAACTGCGACCACTTCCACCAAGTCATCGGCTTGCAGTTTTAAGCTGCTTGCTGCAGCAGCCATTTCTTCCACCAAAGCGGCGTTTTGCTGGGTGACCTGATCCATCTCGGTCACGGCTTCACCGATTTGCGCTGCGCCAGCGGCTTGTTCGTCGCTGGCGGAGCTGATTTCGCCCACCAAATCGCTCACTCTGCGGATGGAGCTGACCACTTCGGTCATGGTCGTGCCTGCGTCGTCAACCAAAGCAGCACCATGTTCCACGCGCTCTACGCTGGTGTTGATGAGTGTTTTGATTTCCTTTGCGGCCGCAGCACTGCGCCCCGCCAGAGAGCGCACCTCGCTGGCCACCACCGCAAAACCACGACCCTGTTCACCGGCCCGGGCAGCTTCGACGGCCGCGTTGAGCGCCAGAATATTGGTCTGAAATGCAATGCTGTCGATTACGCCGATGATGTCGGCAATCTTGCGGGACGACTCATTGATCTCTTTCATGGTGTCGACCACACGGCCCACAACTTCTCCACCACGAGCGGCGACGGAGGACGCGCTCGCTGCCATCTGATTGGCTTGGCGGGCGTTGTCAGCGTTGTTCTTAACCTGCGAGCTGAGTTCTTCCATGGTGGCGGCGGTCTCTTCAAGCGTGCTGGCTTGGCTGCTGGTACGGGCAGACAGATCTTGGTTGCCTTGTGCGATTTCGGCACTGGCGTTGGCTACGGTATTGGAGCTTTGTCGCACATGGCGCACCAAGCGAACCAGTTCGGTTTGCATGTTTTTGAGTGCAGTCAACAACTGACCCGTCTCATCAGTGCCGTGTACCTCGATCGAGGTACTGAGGTTGCCTTGTGAAACGCTGGTTGCAATCTCCACCGCTTGTGCCACGGGTGCCGTGATGGATCGCGTGATGAACACCGAAATCGATAAAGCAATGACCAGAGCGACCACAGTGAGCCCACCTGTCAGAGCCACCGCGTTGGAAATATCGGTTTCCATTTGAGCGCTGTCGGAGTGCATGAGTTCTTCCTGGTACTTGATGAGCGCTTCAGTCGCATGAAAATAGTCCAGTTGAGGCTTTTGAAACTGATTTAAAAGGTACTCACTGGCCTCGTCAACCTTACCGCTGCGCAAAATCTTGATCAGCTCGGCGCGCGAAAGGGCATAGGGTTCGCGCAATGACTTCAAATGACCGAAAAGTTCGAGCCCCTTGGTGGAATGAATCAAAGGAGTGAGCTTTTCAATCACTTCTGCGTTGCCCGCTGCTTCCTGTTCAACCTTGGTAAGCCAGCTTTCCATTTGCTCGGGGTTTTTGGCTGCAAGTATGGCGTTGCGCAAATAGCGCGCCTGCAGGTTTTGGTGCTCATGAATTTGAAAGACCATCTCCACTTTGGCGTACCGGTCGTGAATCACAAGGTGGACTGTTTCGCCCAGTGACTTGAACCGAAGAATAGAAAGGGTTGAGATCAGCACCAGAACCAGTCCAGTTAAACCAAAACCTAAGGCCAGTTTGCTGGCCATTTTCAAATTTTTGAAGTTCATAGTGAAGCAAATTAAGAGATAGCCCAGCTATCTCAGAGACGAGATGACTTCGGAGGCCATGTAAACACTCAAGTAAAAACCACTTAAGTTAATACTTATCCTATGCTACACGGAACTTACGGATGTTCTAGTGGGGGTAATACCGAATCCCCTAGTTCAGCGGGGCTGAATAGGGCCCCTATTCACCTGACTTACCTTTTACGGCGGCCTTTTTTATCGGTATCTGGTTCAGGTTCGGGTTCTGTTGGTTTGGGTGGCTCGGGCTTGATCACCTCTTCAATGGTGACACTGGTTTTTTGACCTTCTATTTTGTTTTCACGCATGTAGGCGTCCATGTCTTTCCAGCCTTCGAAAATGGCGCTTTTAATAGCCTTTTCGTTGAGCAGGTAACAGTCTTCCACGCCCTTTAAAGCATGACGGCAGGCACCTCCTATGGCTTTGGACTCCTCAATGCGTTGCAACTCTTTGGGGTCAGGCCCCAAACCCGGTATATCGCAAGCTGCCAAGACTAAAACTGCCGATACGCTCACCAGCAGCCCACGGGCAAAACGAGCATTCAAAATATGCATAAATTTCATATCGGCCATTTTGCCGCTTTGTTGAGCATTCAGATGCCCGTCCCCAAAGTGCCTCGCCAAATTTTCCATAAAAAAAGGCCCCGAAGGGCCTTTGGTTTTGAGGCGTGGAGCTAATTATTCTTTTTCGCCACCAAAAATTCCGAGCAAAGCGAGAAGGCTTTGGAACACGTTGATGATGTCCAAGTACAAAGACAGTGTTGCGCTGATGTAGTTGGTTTCGCCGCCGTCCATGATTTGCTTGAGGTCATACAGCATGTAGGCGCTGAAAATCACAATGGCCAGCATAGAAATTGCCATCATGCCGGCGCTCGAGCCCACAAAGACGTTGATCAGGCTGCCCACCATCAGGACAATTGCGCCAATGAACAGCCATTTGCCCATGCCAGACAGATCACGCTTGATGACGGATGCCAAACTGGCCATGACAAAAAACACGCCAGCGGTGCCGCCAAACGCAGTCATCACCAGTTCCGCGCCGTTGCTGAAGCCCAGAACCATGGCAATCAGACGAGAGAGCATGAGCCCCATGAAGAAGGTAAAGGCCAGCAAAATAGGCACGCCTGCGGAAGAGTTTTTGTTCTTCTCAATGGCGTAAATGAAGCCAAACGCACCAGCAATAAACACCACAAAACCCAAAATGCCATTCAAGGCTTGGGTAATGCCTGTGGCCACGCCCACCCATGCACCCAGCACGGTTGGCAGCATGCTTAAAGCCAGCAACCAGTAGGTGTTGCGCAGCACTTTGTTGCGCTCGGCTGGTGAAAGCAGCACTGCGCCTGATGCGTTGTAAGTTGAAGTTTGTTCAAACATCTAAGAGCCTCCTGAAATGAATGCTGTAAGTGAGACCATTCTAGGGAGAATCAAGGGGTCCGCCTACAAAATAAGCCTAAAAATGCCACGCTTTGTAGGTCTTTAACCCAGGCTCAAGAACCTGCAAATGAAATTATCCCGTTTCAAGCTATCCTTATTCATCTAACTTCAACTTAAAAACAGGAAATTCTCATGATTCAAAAACCCGTGCTCCAAATGGCTGATATCAAACTCATTGCTGCAGCTGCCGAGGCTGAAGCTCTTAAAAACCATTGGGCGGTGAGTATTTCCATTGTGGATGATGGGGGCCACGTGCTCTGGTTGCAGCGCCTCGATGGTGCAGCCCCCATTTCGGCGCAAATTGCACCCGCCAAAGCCCGCACCTCGGCCTTGGGTCGCCGCGAAAGCAAGTTGTACGAAGACGTGATCAACGGCGGCCGGTTTTCATTCTTGAGCGCCCCCACGCTAGAAGGCATGCTGGAAGGTGGCGTGCCGATCATGAAAGACGGTCAATGCTTAGGCGCAGTGGGCGTGAGCGGCGTCAAATCGGCAGAAGACGTGCAGATTGCCCGCGCTGGTCTGGCTGCAATCGGTCTCTAAGTTTATTTGGCAGGGTCGGTAATGAACCCAATGTGCTTGAGCCCAGCTCTTTGGGCTGCGGCCATGGCTTGAGCCACCCGCTCGTAACGCACCGACTTGTCCCCTTGAATGTGCAGGTCAGGCTGAGGCTGCTTTTGCGCTTCGGCCAACAACATGGGTTCTAAGGCGGCATCTTGAATGGCCTGGCCGTTTACAAAATAGGCTCCACCCGCATCCACTGAAAGTCGCACCGTTTCGGGTTTGAGGTTTTCGCGTTGGTTGGTGGCCTGTGGCAGCTCCACTTCAACGGAATGCTTCATGATGGGGACGGTGATGATGAAAATAATCAGCAGAACCAACATAACGTCTACCAAAGGAGTCATGTTGATTTCGTTCATCACCTCGTCGGTGTCGTCTTGAGTGCCAAAAGCCATGGCGGGTTACCGGCGGTTTAGGCGCTGAAGCCGAGCGCCTGTGATCAAAAATGCATGCAGCTCGTGGGCAAAACCGTTGAGGGCGTTGTAGACCGATTTGTTGCCGCGAATCAAGGCGTTATAGCCCAGCACGGCAGGAATGGCCACCGCCAACCCCAGTGCCGTCATGATGAGGGCTTCCCCCACGGGGCCTGCCACTTTGTCAATGGTGGCAAGACCTGCTGAACCGATGCTGATGAGCGCGTGGTAAATGCCCCAAACGGTTCCAAACAAACCCACAAAAGGCGCCGTAGAACCCACAGAAGCCAACCATGACAGACCCGACTGCATTTGTGCGTGGGTGGCGTCCAGTTGGGCCTTGAGGCAGCGGGTGACCCATTCACTCAAATCAAGCTGATGCCGCGGGTGTGGATGGGCTTGTTCCTGATGGTGCAGGGCATCTTGCCCCACCAGTACCAGTGACTTGAAAGGGTTGTCTTCAGCCTGGGAGAGCGCCTGAATCCCCAGATCCAGAGAGTTGTGGTGCCAAAAATCTGACAGTTCAGAGGCGTAACGCTTTAAACGCCACAGCTCAAGAGATTTGAGCAAGATCATGGACCAAGAGGCCAAAGACATGACCAAAAGTACCAGCGCTACAAAGCGGGTGACGTTGTCCCCTTGCGTCCACAGGCTTAACAAGCCCTGCGAGTTATTCATCTTTTAATAGTCCAAATCACAACATTTAATCCATTTTGAAAATCAGGGGCACATTGAACCACATGGCTTCCGGAATGCCGCCGCGTTTTCCGGGTTCAAACTGCCACTTCAACACAGTTTGCAAGCCCGCCTGATCCAGCCGGTCAAAGCCACTGGAGCTGTGCACTTGAGCTTGTTGCGCTTTGCCGTCTGCATCGATCAACACCCGAATCACCACCTTGCCTTGCTCGCCCAGACGCCTGCTTAAGGCAGGGTAGGGCGGTTTGGGGTTGTTCAGGTAGGCTGCGTCCGATGAAGGCAGGTCAATTTTGGAGGGTGGAGTCTGATTCGGGGCGGCGCTGGCTTGTGTGGTGTTGGGTGCAGTATTTGTTGCAGTGACCGCAGCGATGGCAGGGGTTACTGCCTGAGGAACTGTGAAGTTAGACCCCGCTTCACTTGGGGGCGTTGCCAATAAGGGCGGCGACACTTGCGTAATTGATGGGGTGGCGGGTGGTTTTGTAAAAACTGGAGAGGCTTTGGGCGGCGCTCTATCTACAAGCGTTGGCGTTAAAGGCTTGGGCGCGGGAGGGCCTGATTTTTCAGGAGAGGCTAAAGGCTCTTGGGCGGCAATCAGCATGACAGGCGTCACCACCTCCTCTATGTGACCCACCAAGCGCCCAATCAAGCCCGCTTGAAATGCCCACAATCCCACGCCATGCAGGGCCAAAATAAAAGTCAACCATAAGACTCGTTGCAGGAATTGCGGCATCTTCAGGCCCTCAAGCTCAATAACTCAATCGCTCAGGTCGAATTTCTTGCAAGATGGTGGTGGCTATTTCTTCAATGGATTTGGTGGTGGTGGACAGCCACCGAATGCCTGAGCGACGCATCATGGATTCGGCAGCGGCGACCTCATTGCGGCAGTTTTCTAAAGCAGCGTAGCGAGAATTAGGGCGGCGCTCGTTGCGAATTTCGCTCAAACGCTCGGGCTGAATGGTCAGTCCAAACAATTTGGACTTGTGCGGAACCAAAGCCGTAGGCAACTGAAAACGTTCAAAATCTTCAGGAATCAGCGGGTAGTTTGAAACTTTCAAACCATACTGCATCGCCAAGTAAAGTGATGTGGGTGTTTTGCCGCTGCGGCTCACCCCCACCAAAATCACATCGGATTGTTCTAAATCGGTGTTGGTTTGGCCGTCATCGTGCAACAAAGAAAAATTAATGGCTTCAATGCGGTCGTGATAGGCCTTGCTTTTGCTGACATCACTAAACCGCCCAATGCGGTGGTTGGAGCGAATGCCCAGCTCCTGCTCCAAAGGGTGCACAAAAGTTGCAAACATGTCCATCAACTTGCCCTGAGCGGTTTCAACGATGACATTGAGCACGTCATCGTTGGCCAGGGTGGTAAAGATGACGGGGCGTTGAGGGTCGGTTTGGGCGGCATGGTTGATTTGTCGAACCGCCTCATGCGCCTTTTCAACAGTGTCTACAAAGGGAAGACGAACATGGTGCAACGGCATTTCAAACTGGGCCAAGATAGCATTGCCAAAGGTTTCGGCGGTGATTCCTGTGCCGTCTGAAACAAAAAATACGGTGCGCAGGGCTTGTGTAGAACTCATGACGAGCAAGCTTACAATAATCGATGCAAACCACATTTTCATGGCCACCTGCGACCCACATTTACAACGAAAAAGTCGCCAACTCCCTCTGGAGCTGGGTGTTGCCCACAGTTTTTTAACTTCCGGAGTCTCCCCATGTCAGCACTTTTCAGCGCGACCGCCCTGGTCGTCCCGTTTGAACATTTAAGAATGACCGACGTCGAGGCTGTTGGCGGTAAAAACGCCAGTCTCGGCGAGATGATTTCCCAGCTGCCGCAGGGCGTTCGGGTGCCCACCGGATTTGCCACCACCGCTCACGCATTTAGGGAGTTTCTCAAAGCCGGCAATCTGGGCGCACGCATCAACTCCAAACTGGCGGCCCTGGATGTAGAAGACGTTCGAGCTTTGGCCGCAGTTGGCGCTGAAATTCGCGCCATGGTGGAAGCTCAGTCGTTTCCGGCTGAGCTGGAGCAAGCGATTCGAGAGTCCTTTCAAAAGCTGAGCTCCGAAAACGAGGGGGCCTCTTTTGCCGTTCGGTCATCTGCCACTGCCGAAGACTTACCCGACGCCTCGTTTGCGGGTCAGCAAGAAACTTTTTTGAACGTGTCGGGCATTGACACGGTATTGCACAAAATCAAAGAGGTGTTTGCCTCATTGTACAACGACCGCGCCATCAGCTACCGCGTGCACAAGGGCTTTGCCCATGCCGACGTGGCACTTTCTGCCGGTATCCAGCGCATGGTCCGCTCCGATTTAGGTGCTGCGGGCGTGATGTTCACCATAGACACAGAGTCGGGCTTTGAAGAGGTGGTGTTCATTACCTCCAGCTACGGATTGGGTGAAACCGTGGTGCAGGGTGCGGTCAACCCCGACGAGTTTTATGTGCACAAGCACAGCCTCAGAGTCGGAAAGGGCGCTGTGATTCGCCGCAACTTG
>Ga0214921_10005749_pt1 | contig 17361 bp, 1 predicted proteins | sample LL1505_MetaG_FD_177992 | JGI IMG/M metagenome (GOLD analysis project Ga0214921, IMG submission 177992) | Freshwater microbial communities from Lake Lanier, Atlanta, Georgia, United States - LL-1505 | ecosystem: Environmental > Aquatic > Freshwater > Lake | place: USA: Georgia | collected 2015-05-28
AGATATGCGCCGGTGGCGACGGCGGATTGGCATGGTGTCTCTTTATCAAGTACGGGACAGTATCAAAGCACAGTGGCTAATAGCGGCAGTATCTGGACATCTTCCGACTACGGGGTAACATGGAGAGCCCGAACTGCACCCGGAAGTTGGAGTTGGCGTTCTATATCATTATCAAGTACGGGGCAATATCAAAGCGCAGTGAATAGAGATCCGAATGGCTATATCTGGACATCATCTGACTACGGAGTAACCTGGACATCCCGAACCGCACCCGGAAGTTTGACTTGGTGGTCTATATCCATATCAGGGACGGGACAATATCAAAGCGCGTGTGTTCAGAATGGGGGCTATATCTGGACGTCTTCTGATTTCGGTATAACGTGGACATCCCAAACCACACCCGGAAGTACGTATTGGAATTCAATATCCGTATCATCCACGGGGCAGTATCAAACCGCGGTGGTCCAAGGAGCCGGCAAAATCTGGACCTCTTCCAACTACGGACTAACGTGGGCGGTCACGGCCGGAGACCCCGGAAATTTGAATTGGTATTCAATATCAATATCATCAACGGGACAGTATCAAAGTGCGGTGGTTTTAGGCAACTATATATGGATCTCCTCTAACTACGGAATATCGTGGACATCCCGAACTACACCCGGAAGTAGAAATTGGTATTCAATCTCATTATCCTCAACGGGGCAGTATCAAACCGCAGTGGTTAATACCGGCAATATCTGGACCTCTTCTGACTACGGAGTAACATGGACGGAGCGAAGCACTATAAGTGGTCAACCTTCAATATCTGTATCATCAACGGGTCAATACCAAACAGCCGTTGCATATAATGGCCTTATCTACCTCTCATCCAATTTCGGTGAAACCTGGTCCTCCGCTGCAAATGATTCTCGATCTCTCGGCATCACCTACGGCAAAGATGCGACTGGGGCTGGAATGTGGGTCGCAACTGCTGGACGCAGAGATCGCGACGTGGCCGCCAGCGTGGCGAATACAATGGCATACTCATATGATGGCAAATTATGGCGCGGTATTACTGCAGCAGCAGGTTTGAGCGAACAAGCATGGTCAGTGGCCTACGGCAAGGACGGATTCGGTGTCGGAATGTGGGTCGCTGCCGGGTATGACACCACATGCGGCCTGAAATGGTCCTACGATGGGGTGAATTGGAATGCATCCACAGGTGCATCTGGGGCTTCGGTCTGGGCGGGTGCGGCAGCGGGTCGGCGGGCGCTGTGCGTATACTGGAACGGGTCGATGTGGCTCGCAAGCACAAGCGATACACGCAACGGCGAACCCCGTGGAACTGGGATTGCAGCGAATAATGCGTCCGGTGTACCTGGGTATCTGCTGTATTCTTATAACGGCAAAAACTGGTTGCCGGTATTGGCACCGAATACATACGCTGCAACAATCTCGTCGACGGCACAACCATCCATATACTCCGTACTTCCGAACCCAGTCATTCTGGATTTCGGAAGTTTCTATGACGACCAGTCACAACGGGGGGCGATGATTGCGAATACAACGGCGCGGACGGTGGGAGCGGTGATGTCGAGCGTGCCGATTGAAAATGTGAATACGATAGTTCCCTATGGGAAGGGGTCGCTCACGACAGGACAGGTCCCATTCTTGATGGGCGGTGATAGCGGGTTGGTTGAAACAATACCAGGAACCAATACAGTTGCAGCCCCCCCCACCTCCGAGCTCGCCGCCTCCACCACATCCTTTTCCACCTCAACGGATGGCGGGATGACGTGGCGCGCGGTCCCGAATTCAACACGCGTGATGACAAAAGTGAATAAAATACTGTGCGATGAATCGACGCAACAAATCGTCGCGGTAGGCACAGGGAATTATTCGGTAGCGACATCCACGCCCGCTACGGCGGGGAATGCTGACGGATGGACGGGGGTCTTTGGAAGCAGGATGACAAATACCCGAACGGGATTGTTCGAGAGATTTGGAACAGGTGCGACATGGTTCGCGGGGGCGAAGATGTGGATCGCTAGCGGTCGGGCACAAACGAAGCGTGGATCATCACTGGCAGTATCAGTCAATGGCACAGTATGGCAAGATGCGAAGATTGTCTCGCAGACAACGGCAGGGGCTGTAACAGGGGGGAGAGGAAGCGGGTTGACAAGCCGGACGACATCGAGTTTGGCGACGCAGGTGTTCGGGTTGAATAGTCAGGATTCGTCGGTGATGACGGTCATAACGAGCGCTGCGACAACACAAACCACCACAACTACAGTTCCAAATCCCGACGTGCTTTATGCATTTACATCACATACATTTACGACTGCAGGTGCGAGTGGAAGAATTGGACCAACACTGGCCGCGGTGAGAAATGCATATTCTGGTGCAAGTTGGGCTCAGAATACTACAAATAATTATTTAAATATGACGACGAATGGTATACAGGAATGGATAGTACCGGCGACGGGGAGTTATACGATACGGGCAATTGGGGCGGCGGGTGGAGGTGCTGGAGGAGGATTTGGTGCAGATATGACCGGAACATTTTCATTAACAAAAAATCAAGTGGTAAAAATTTTAGTAGGTCAACGAGGAAATATTGGTGGGGGAGAGAGAAGTTATAATAGTGGAGGTGGAGGAGGAGGATCATTTGTTACAAAATATGATAATTCAATTTTAGTAATCGCAGGAGGTGGTGGTGGTGGTCAGGGAGATACTACCAATATTGATAGAGTACCAGGAATTCCAGCAAATACAACTTCAAATGGAGCAGGCACAAATAATATTCAAACATCTATACCTGATTTTTTTGGGACATATGGTAATTTTACATCTTCATCGTCGTTTTCATTGAATAGTTGGACATTATATTCATCTGTCGGAACATACAGTAATGAAGGATTTTGCAATATTTTAACATCCGGAAATAATCTAGCAGGATTTTTGGGTGACAAAGTTACAATTGGACTGACATATCCAAATGCATTTAAAATAGATTACATCGTATGGGACACTCGGGGTAATCCTGGCATTTACCGAAAAGCGAAAAATTACAGAATATATGGTTCATATACAAGTTACGTGGGCAATATCTCGAGTGCGCTTGTGTCAAGTACTGGAACATTATTGGCATCAGGAACACTTAGTTCATCATCATCGAACGATACAATCACATTCTCTAACCCAAATTATTATAGTTCTTACTACTTTGATATATTAGATAACTATGGCGATACTGGTAGTATTAAAGTTACTGGAATTAGGATTAACGCATCAAACACCGTATTCTACAATGGAGGAGGTTTAAATGGCAACGGTGGAGATTCAGGTATAGAAAATGGTCCGGCTTCTGGTGGAGGTGGTTTTAATACTTCGGGAGGAAATGGATACGCAGGCACTGGCGGAACATCATTTTCATCTGGCGGGACAGGAGGTAATGCTGGTGGAGGCTCGGGTTACACTGGAGGTGATGGTGGTTTTGGTGGAGGAGGTGGAGGATGGGCTAATTCGTATGTTAGAGGTGGAGGTGGAGGAGGCTATTCTGGTGGGCAAGGTGGCACCGCAAATTACCTTAATGGTGGTGGAGGTGGAGGTGGGTCTATTAATAACGGAACTTCAACAAGCAACGTAATATCGACGACACTTACTCAAGGCTCCGTGACCGTGACTCCCAATTTCACAATAACTGCCACAATCACATCAACAACCACAATCACAATCCCTGCAGGCACCGCCAATGTCTATCCAACATACCCCCTCTCCACCCCCGGTGGTGTCACCCCCTACTCTTCTCTTGCGACAACATCTTCAGTTATCCCATACACTGCAGCGAACACTCCCCTCTTAACCTACACAGACAGTGCAACCGCATTTTCGACACAAGTCAGTAGTGTTGCGACAAATTCGCAATACAATCGCGCGGTCGTCGGTGGATCGAGCGTACAATTCGTCGCGGGAGGGCGCGGGGGTACCAGCGGCGGCCTCGCGTATTCCAACGGCGGTCAAGCTTGGACAGCAGCGGCCACCGGCACAAACGCGATATTCCAAACCCCGACAAATGTCACAACACGCACCGGGAGTGGCGGATTCGACGCGAGTTTCGGAACAGTCGCACTCACACAGAGATTGACGACGCCGGCGACGTATCCGAGCGCGAATATATATAACGCATCATTGAGTAAAACGGGACAGTATCAAAGCTTGACAGTCAATGGTGGAAATATCTGGACTTCATCTGACTATGGAGTTAACTGGACAGAGCGAACCACAGGAGCAACTAGGTATTGGCGTGGGATATCTTTATCATCATCAGGTCAGTATCAAACTGCGACGGTGGAAGGCGGTAATCTCTGGACCTCGTCTGACTACGGAGTCACATGGACAGCTCGCAACAGCAGCGGGTATAATTGGTTTTCTGTGTCTATATCCTCCACGGGACAATATCAAACCGTGGTGGTTAATGACAGCAATATATGGACCTCTTCAGACTACGGCGTTAATTGGAGTGAACGAACTACTGGATCGACTAGGAATTGGTACAGGGTGTCTTTATCAAGAACAGGACAGTATCAAAGCGCGGTGGTTAGAACCAGCGGTAACATCTGGGTCTCATCCGACTTTGGAGTATCATGGACATCCCGAACTGCACCCGGAAGTTTGGATTGGCGTGGAGTGTCATTATCAGAATCAGGCCAGTATCAAACCGCAGATGCTTATGGCGGAAATATCTGGACCTCTTCCGACTATGGAATAAATTGGACTGAACGAACCACCGGGGCGACTAGGAATTGGTGGATGGTCTCCTTATCATCAACCGGCCAGTATCAAACTGCCATAGTTTATGGCGTAAATATATGGACCTCATCCGACTATGGTGTATCGTGGACGGAACGAACTACAGGAGCAACTAGGAGTTGGATGTCAATATCATTATCATCCACCGGTCAATATCAAACCGCCGTGCACGAGGGCGGCGGAGGAGGTTTCTTCACCTCCACCAACTACGGTGTCACCTGGGTCCAGCGCTCCACCGCGACTCGAACCAACGCATTCACCCGGATCAAATCATCCGCATCAGGCCAGTATCAAATCGCCACTTCCGGCCCCGTGGGCAATACCAACGGACAACTCTACGTCTCATCCGACTACGGACAAACGTGGATACCGAGGCGCGGCCTCGCGACGTGGTTAGGGGGTGCAGTGTCGGCGACGGGGGCAGTGATTACCACATTTTCGACACCCACTGCCGCGACGGCAGCAATGATCCGCTCCACCGACTACGGCAATACATTCAGCGATATCAGCGGAACCACACTGTCATCTCCCGCCTACTGGCGCGCCATCGCCGTAACCAATTCCGCTGCTACACAAACTGCAGTTGCATATGGCGGCGCAATTTACCGATCATTCGACACTGGTGCGACCTGGTCCAATTCAGGCATCACCATAGACGGCAGTGCAAATGCGAACACCGTCACGCCGCGAAACTGGCAAGATGTCGCCGTCAGCGCTGAAACGGGGGCAATTCAGGTGACATGTGTCAGCGGAGGATATTTGTATGTTTCTAGTAATACTGGCACAACATGGGATTCATCGACGGTTAACATAGACGGAGTCACGCCGCAGGCGACAAACCGCGGATGGCAGGCTGTCGCGGTATCGGCAAATGGAGTCGTTGGATTGGCATGTGTGAATTCTACAACTGCATCAGGCTACCTCTACCGTTCGATAAATTCAGGTGCGACGTGGGTGTCGTCCAATATTAATATTAACGGCGCGGTCTCGCAGACAACGAACCGTGCATGGCAGGATGTCGGGATGTCAGCAAATGGGAAGTACCAGGTGGCGTGTATTAATGGCTCAAATATATTTTACTCCAAAGATTACGGTTTGACGTGGTCACCAATGGCAGCCAGCTTATATTACTCTTCCATCTCAATATCCGAAAATGGCGGAACGATTTCAGCAACAACAAATGACAGCGCTGGCGCGATTTTCACATACACAATGCCAGATGATCAATATTACCTACCAGCTGTGCTTTCTAATTCGGGCAGCAGCACAACTGTCTCAACTGTCCGTGCCGTCGCATACGGAAATAGCGGAACCGGTGCAGTAACGGACGGATACTGGGTCGCTGGTGCCGATGCTTCCGCGAATACGCTTGCTTATTCTTCCAATGGAATTGACTGGACCGCGGTCGTCGGATCTAAGACCACACTCTTCAATTCAGTCAATGGTGTCGCATATGGTGCAGATACCACAGGAACGCCGATGTGGGTCGCGGTGGGGTTGCCCTTCGTAGGATCCGTTGTTGGGGCGACTGCTTATAGTATCGCGTATTCCTACAATATGACAACATGGACCGGTGTGCGAAATGCGTCTAATTTCACTGGACAAGGCAATAATGTCGTTTATGGCCAGGATGAATTCGGCGCGGGGATGTGGGTAGCAGTGGGTCAAGGCGACGGCGTCCTTTCTGTAAATCTTGGAGATTCTGCGTTATACAACAGTAATGGGAGTTCCACTGGCACAGGTGGCGGAACTTCGAATACAACCATATTTTACTCCTATGACGGTGCGAATTGGGCGGCGGCCACAGGTGCAGGTGTATTCTCAACTTCAGGAACGGATGTCGCATGGGGAGTGGATGCATCCGGTGTGGCAACATGGGTTGCAACCGGAGTAGGATTAACTGACCCGCTATCGGGAAGGTTTATCGCAGGCGGCCAAGTAGCACATTCCATAAATGGGAGGGTATGGACGGAAATCCGAGCCCCGACTGCCATCTCCCCTGCACTATCTTCGACAACACTCCCAGCTACAACACGCGGAAGCGCGATGATTGCACCACCAGCGAGCACAGGTTTCATAACGCCGACATACAATAATATTTGGCGGTTGTTGGGACGGGATATTGATGGAGAAGCGGCGGCTGACCAGAGTGGATATAGCGTCAGTCTTTCCGCAGATGGAAACGTCGTAGCAATTGGGGCATTTTTGAATGACGGAACAACAGGTACTGTAGGTGACAATCGTGGCCATGTCCGCGTATATGCATGGAATGGTGTAAATGCATGGGTCCAACGTGGAGCAGATATAGACGGTGCTGTCGCGGATGACCAGAGTGGATTTAGTGTCAGTCTCTCTGCAGATGGAACTATACTAGCAATTGGTGCACCTTACAACGACCTCAACGGTAATAATTCAGGCCACGTCCGCGTATATGTATGGAATGGTGTAAACGCATGGGTCCAGCGTGGAGCAAATATCATTGGTGAAGCCACGTCGGACAATTCTGGATGGAGTGTCAGTCTTTCCGCAGATGGAAATGTAGTGGCGATCGGAGCGATTAACAACGACGGCAGCGGGACTGATGCGGGGCAAACCCGTATCTATGCTTGGAATGGGACTGCGTGGGCCCAGCGTGGCGCAGATATCGATGGTGAGGCTGCGGCCGACAATAGCGGAATCAGCGTCAGTCTTTCCGCAGATGGAAACGTCGTTGCAATAGGGGCAATATACAACGACGGCTCAGCTACAAACGCAGGCCACGTCCGCGTCTATTCTTGGAATGGGACTGCGTGGGTCCGGCGTGGTACAGCAGATATTGACGGTGAGGGTGCGAACGACAATAGCGGAATGAGCGTAAGTCTCTCCGCCGATGGAAATGTCCTTGCGATAGGAGCACAATACAACGACGGCTCAGCTACAGATGCAGGCCATGTCCGCGTCTATGCTTGGAATGGAACTGCGTGGGTCCAGCGTGGCGCAGATATCGATGGCGAGGCTGCGTCGGACAATAGCGGATATAGCATCAGTCTTTCAGCAGATGGATCCATCGTAGCGATCGGGGCGAGAAACAACGACGGCTCAGCTTCAGACGCAGGTCACGTCCGCGTGTATAAATACAATCAGAATAAGACTGTTGCAATCACCGATCAGTCTCTTCCAAATTTCGGTCCTGTTGGTTGGGATAGAATAGGTGTGGATGTTGATGCCGAAGCTGCGGGTGACCGGACTGGATGTAGCGTTAGTCTCTCCGCTGATGGAACCACATTGGCGATTGGCGCAGATTTAAATGACGCCAATGGCAACAACGCTGGACAAGTTCGCGTGTATAAGCTGGACACATTCGGAGCTATTACCTATACAAGCAGCAATCCCGCCGTTGCAGATATATACGGCAATGCACTTCTATTGATGAAAGAGGGTGCATCAGGAACAACGACAATAACCGCAACACAGGCTGCAACACCGCCGTTCACCCTGAAACCCATCACTGTACAAGGTACCCTAACTGTATCCGGCACGGTATACACCCTTCAATACAATAACATCATTAAGACATACACTCCATTTACGACATCTGCACTTACGGTGGCGTATGGCCGCTCTGGGTCACAAGGCACCGGTGCGCCGCTTTGGATCGTGGGCGGCAGCGGCACGAATGTTTTCGCGATGTCATCTCGTCCAAGTGCGATAACAACTGGTGCTTGGTCAGTCGTTGCATCCAATGATGGTGCTGCACCCTTCCCTGTCTGTAATTCTCTTGGATATTCAAATGGAGTTTGGGTTGCAGGAAACAATACCGACGTAACGAACGTTCTTGCGAGATCCACCGATGGTGGCGCGACCTGGACTCCTATCACGAACTCGTCCATGTCCGGTATTCTTAATGGATCGGCGGCAGTGGGCACCAACTCATTCTGTAATTATTCTCTGGCGTATGCTGACTTTTCCAGCGATACAAATTTGCGTTCATGGGTCGCGATACCTGGAACCAAGAATTTCTTCTTTGAAACTGGAGTGAATTCTGTGGCGACAGTGACGCCAAATATAGTAGCGAGCACTTACAATAGTAGCGGTAATTCCACCATGGCGTGGTGGGTCGCTGGTGGCGTCGGTCTCTCTGGTGTCGCCGCACTTGGATACACAACAGATCCCAGCGGTGCGACGGGTTGGACGAAATCTGCTAGCACCGGAATCGCAAATCTTGCCGCTGTCAATGCCGTCGCATTCTCGCCGCAGACGCAGCGATGGTTGGCGGTGGGTGCGGGTGCGTCGGGATCAACTGGAACCAATATCCTTTTCAGTGATGCATCCGGTGCGACTTGGACGTCGACTAATGTGTCTACCGCAGCGACGCCAGTGATCACCTTAAACACTTGCATCTGGAATCAGTTGCCCGGGGCGGCGTCTTCGACTGGGCGATGGTTGGTAGGTGGAACCAGAAATGACGGCGGTGTCAATAATGTCACCGTCACGAACTCTGCAAGTGTCTACCTATCTACTGACGTGAACGGCTCAGCGTCGCCTTGGACTCCCGTTTCCGGAACCGGTGCAATATTATCGCAGGTTTATTCACTCGCGTATAACGGCCGAGTCTGGATCGCAGCGGGTGTTCCAGCAACCGATAATGGCAGCACAAGTACTCTTATGCAAACCACCGATCCTAGTGGCGCGACTGGATGGGTGGGTATCGCCGCGACAAATACAAGTATTGGCGGGTTTGATACCGCTGCTCGGTCGATTACATGGAACGCTGATCAACTAATGTGGGTCGCAACCGGTGAAAATACAGCGACATCGGGATCAGGTGGTGCTGTCGACGCATCATTCTCATCCGTTATTTATTCACTAGATGTAAGCGGCGGTGCTGGTACATGGCGCACGGTGCGTGAGTCAAACTCCCTTTGTTTCTCTGGTGAAGGAACCGGAATCACATTTACTGGTGATAAATGGTTCGCGGCAGGTGAAGGAAATAACCAAATCGTCGCGTCGGCCACCAAAACTGCAGCCAGCGCATCCTGGTCGACTGTCTCACATGCAACTACCCTGACTCGTGGATCCGATATCACGTATACTGGTCGTCGACTCATCGCAACTGGTGCTGGTGCAGGATCGACCAACGGCGTCATTCTTTCGACAGACAATACTGGCGCATCATGGTCGGCAGGTCCTTCTACTGGGTTTAGTGATTCGAACGGAGGCGGTACAAGCGTTAATTTTGAAGCATCGTATGATGGGGTGGGTCGAGTCGTCGCAACAGGAAGATCCGCTACAAATACATTGAGCGTGAGCACAGATGGAGGCACAACATGGAATACATCGGCAGCACCAAGCGTCCAATTCAGTTCAACCAATACCGTTGAAACAACAACACAGCCATTGTTTACAACCGGTGGAAATAGTGTAGCATATGTCGGAAACGATACATTATTCGCGGCAGGTGGAAATGATGTTCATTGGACCGGAAAGCGGTGGGTGGCATTAGGACGAAATTCGGCAGCGACGGCTGATACGGTACCTGTATCACTTACCGCCGCGTCTATACCTGCAGCCGCTCAAGTTGATATAATTAATAATAACACTGTGCCAGTTGCAACAAGTGACGATGGAATAACGTGGCAATGTGTGCGTTCATCACAAGCACCAAATATATCGGAAGGCACATTCCTCGCCGCGAATTCGCGAATCGGTGCAACCCCACTCATCAATAGCCGAATCACGATTGCGGACGGAGGCGATACAGAATCTAATATGGATTATGGTGGAATGGGTGGCGGCTTCGGTGGAAGCGGAACCGGTGTCGCACAAATCGACATCATCGCCGAGCTTACACCCTCATCGAATGCTGCATCGAGCGTTTCAAGCGGAGGATCGGTCGGAATTATTGGTGCGGCCGGAAATGGTGGCGCCAACAGTGTCGGACATGCATCCACAGCTAGTTTTGACGCGACTGCGTTTACAATAATGACGAGACCATTATAGAGTCAATAACTTAAAAAGTATCAAGTTCTGATACTGCAGTAAAATCAACATTTATTTTGTAATTATTATAAAATAAATCTTTTAGGAATGAAGGGGTGCTCATTTATGAGCAGTTTGTGCCTTTTATTAGCTACGTCGCAACTGTATTATGGTGTCATTGCTGCCTCATCTGTGGAATTTCTTTCGGTGGGTGATTGGGGATCTGCATCTCTCGGCGGGTATCACCTGCATAATGCAGCAGGAACCGCGGCGGCGATGAAGGCGTATGTCAGTAATGACGTATCTGGTGTCGAATTTATACTGAATACTGGCGATAATTTCTACTATTGTGGTATTCAAAATACGAGTGATCCGCAGATAAGCGAAGATTACACATCATTATTTGGTGGAATGGGTGTTCCATGGTATCATTCTCTCGGCAACCATGATTACGGATTCGCGCCAGAGGCACAACTTCTCTTGAATGAAACAATACCCGAATGGATCATGGATGATCGATATTATCACCGTCGCGTTATGTTACCAGGAGGTATTGTAGCCAATATTATTGTTCTTGATACCAATCCATGTGTGAATGATTACCGCGGAACGGATCGCCGTCGTTGGGATCCTTGTGGAACACAGTACCCCGATTGTTCACCTATTGCGGAACCTTGCCGGTTTCACGAGAATATTCTCTCGCAAGATTGCGATGCACAGTTGTTGTGGGCCAAGGGCATCCTCGCAAATATCAGCAGCGGTGAATGGGTCTTCGTCGTCGGGCATCACAAAGCCAATGAAATCAATGTCGCGGATTTTCAGACGACAATATTGGATGATCCACGTGTTCATTTGTACTTGAACGGCCATAATCACAACCTAGATCATTACTCAGTGAATGGACAGGCGAAATATATGACGACAGGTGCGGGTGGAATGGTGATTGTTGGTGATGAATCATTCAAAAAACGAAATACAACAAAACCAGCTATAAAAAGCCTATGGAGTAAAGTGGTTACCGGATTTACATCACACACATTCAATGATGCTGGGACTACCTTAACAACCTATTTTTGGGATATAAAGCAAAATAAGACCATATATTCGTTTGATGTTAAGTTAGATTGATCGTCTATATTCAGATCATGTTCCGGGAATAACAAATAATGTAATGAAATGTATCGTTTGTGATACACTTCATTCTAGACTACGTCGCTCCGTCGCTCCGCGGCTACGCTGGCGCGATTTCATGTTTTTTCATGTTTTTTTCATGTTTATTGGGTTGAACCGCCGCCGCCGCCACCATCAGTGTCATACAACTTCTTTCGTAATTCTTCAATCTCTCGCTTCATCTCTTTTACTTCTTTCACGAGGAGCGCAAACATCGGAATATAATTGATGGTTTGGTATTGATCGGCATCCTTATTTCCGACAACAAGGTCGGGGAATACTTCTTGGACTTCATGCGCAATAAAACCGTATTCGTGTTTCTGAAGTAGTTTATTGTAATACATCACTGGTCGGAGGCCATCAAGTGTCGGAATGTTCGGCGTCGTAGAAAGGGATGTGACATTGTCCTTGATACGATAATCACTAACATTGTTGATTCCAAGTGTTTTGATGACACCACTTACATCAAGTGCGTAACTTGAATCAGGTGTGGTGATACCAATTCCGACAGATCCGTTCGCATAATAAATATTACTTGAAGCGGTAACAAACGCCCACGGTGACGCTGGACCAGTAGAACCAGTTAATCCATTAGGTCCAGTTGCACCTATTGCAGCGTATGCACCATTGAGACCGGTTGAACCTTGAATACCGACCGGTCCGGTTACACCAGTATTACCTAACGGTCCGATCGGTCCGGTGGAGCCAGTGGGTCCAGTGACACCGGTAGGTCCGGTAGGTCCAGTAGTTCCCATTGGACCAGTTGCACCAGTGTTGGCTGCAGTTCCTGCTATACCTTGCGGACCAGTGGAACCGGTTGTACCTGTAGGTCCGGTTGGACCGGTTGTACCTGTAGGTCCGGTGGGTCCAGTAGGTCCTGTTACACCAGTAGGTCCGGTAGATCCTGGATTACCGATTGGTCCAGTAGATCCGGTAGATCCGGTAGGTCCGGTAGGTCCGGTAGGTCCAGTAGGTCCAGTAGGTCCAGTAGGTCCAGTGGATCCAGTTGAACCTACACTACCGGTAGGGCCAGTAGGTCCAGTGGGTCCAGTCGGTCCGGTAGGCCCAGTCGAGCCTGTGTTTGCAGCAGTTCCGGGTGTTCCTTGTGGTCCAGTAGGTCCAGTCGGTCCTGTAGGTCCAGTCGGTCCTGTAGATCCGGTAGGTCCAGTAGAACCAGTAGAACCAGTTGGACCGACAGTTCCTGTGGGACCAGCTTCAACATAACCTACCGCGATGTTTTGAATAAGATCATTTTGTACTGCGAGTGAGAAATAACCACGGAGGCGTCGTTGTGATTGTGGAGTCGGTGACTCAGAATATACTTCAGTTCCATTACGGAAGAATCGAGTGTATCCTGTAGTTATCACTAATGTAAAAGTATCATTTACTGCATACGTTCCAGTAGCTGCCACTGTACTATTTACGACCACACTGTAATTCGCACTGCCAGATGCAAATAAGAAATTGTAGTATGGTAGCGTTGAAGCACTAACATCCGTAAAACCGATCATTCGAAGATTACCAGTCGATGTGGGCGAGAACGTAAGGAATGCTGTGAAATAAACCTCATCTGTAATCACTTGTTCGCTTGAACCCGTTGCAGATGTCTTTCGAATCGAGTTCTGGGCTGGGAATAAAAAGCTGGACTCACTGCCTGATACGGGAGTAAGTGTGAATAACGCAGGCGCTGCTTCACCGGTGGATCCGGTAGGTCCAGTAGGTCCAGTGGGACCAGTTTGCCCAGTAGGCCCAGTAGGACCAGTGGGACCGGTGCTTCCAGTAGGACCAGTGGGACCGGTGCTTCCAGTGGGTCCAGTAAAACCAGTAGGTCCAGTAATACCAGTAGGACCAGTTGTTCCGGTAGGTCCTGTAGATCCAGTGGGTCCTGTAGGACCTGTAGGACCAGTGGTACCAGTGGGTCCAGTCGGTCCGGTAAATCCAGTAGGACCAGTAATACCAGTGGGTCCTGTGCTGCCAGTAGGTCCAGTAGATCCTGTGGGGCCAGTGGGTCCAGTAGAACCGGTTGGACCGGTTGATCCTGTGGGTCCAGTGGGCCCAGTTGGACCAGTAGGCCCGGTAGGACCTGTGGGTCCTGTAGGTCCAGTAGATCCAGTTGTTCCAGTTGTACCAGTCGACCCCCTTGTACCTGCTAAACCGAAACTCACATGACATGAATGAGCATTTGTAATATTTGCATCAGAAATCAAGTTGACAACTGTGAAGATGTACCATCCAGTAGAAGCGGCGCTTTGGACATCAACGCTCGCAATACGGAACAAGTGGAACCATGAATAATCCTCTACATCTTGAATTTTAATCGTTCCGATATTGTTAGGCTCTCCATATAACGACAATGATGCGAAAAACTGGGATATATCATTGCCCAAACCAGCACTATCTGTATTATTAATGTAAATCGCGGTTGCGCTTGATTGCGTCGAATTATTATACTTGAAATTTCCTGCGCCTGGATTGGATGAAGTTGTATTCACAGCGTTAAGAGTATAACGGAACGTATTTTCAGAAGTGGCTGCTGCTCCGACTGCGCCAGTGGGTCCAGTGGGTCCTGTGGGTCCTGTTGGACCAGTGCTGCCAGTGGGTCCTGTGGATCCAGTGCAGCCAGTAGGTCCGGTGGGTCCAGTAGCTCCGGTGGGTCCGGTACTGCCAGTAGGTCCAGTCGGTCCGGTAGGTCCAGTGGGTCCGGTACTGCCAGTAGATCCAGTCGGTCCGGTAGGTCCAGTGGGGCCAGTAGGTCCAGTCGAGCCAGTAGGTCCGGTAGAGCCGGTAGAACCAGTCGGTCCAGTAGGTCCAGTGCTTCCCGTAGGCCCAGTCGATCCGGTGGGGCCAGTGGGTCCTGTGCAGCCGGTAGGTCCTGTGTTGCCAGTGGGTCCTGTGCTACCGGTTGGACCAGTTGGTCCTGTGGGACCGGTTGATCCTGTGGGACCAGTTGATCCGGTGGGGCCAGTAGGTCCAGTGCAACCAGTGGAACCAGTGGGTCCGGTAGAGCCGGTAGAACCAGTCGGTCCAGTGGGTCCAGTAGGTCCAGTAGAACCTGTGGGGCCTGTCGAACCAGTTGGGCCTGTAGGTCCGGTGGGGCCTGTTGATCCAGTGGGACCAGTTGATCCTGTAGGTCCTGTAGGTCCAGTGCAACCGGTAGAACCTGTAGGTCCTGTGGACCCGGTTGAACCTGTGGGTCCTGTAGGTCCTGTAGAACCAGTAGGTCCGGTAGAGCCGGTAGAACCAGTCGGTCCGGTTGGGCCAGTGCATCCAGTGGATCCCGTAGGTCCTGTCGGGCCAGTGGGTCCAATTGGTAAGTAACCATATGATATATTGATAACAGAGTCGTTTTGTGCGAGCATTCCGAAGAATCCACGGAAGGTAGAAAGAATATTGGGTGTCGAATAAAGAAGCACTCCATTCTTGTAGAAACCCGCAAGAACAGAAGTAACCAAAATCGTAAACGTATCATTTACAGTGTAACTCGTTGGGTTATTCGCGGATGTAACACTCGTATTATTTACATACATAAACAACTGATTTACACCTGAGTTTGCAAAGTTGAAGTGGTAATACGATGATACTCCATCGTCATTTGTTAGACCAACAATGCGTGATACGTTGACCTGAGGTACCTTGAATGTTATATACACGAATTGGTATGCTTCCACTGTAAGACACTTATCGATAGCAGTAGTGGTTGGGCCCGTCTTAAGAACTGTGTTTGCTCTTGGAAAGTTGAACACTGTCTCATAACCGGTTGCAGCCTGTAGCGTGAATTGTGCTGGACCAGCATTACCCGTGATACCGGTGGGTCCTGTAGGTCCGGTGGGTCCTGTAGAACCAGTGCTTCCCGTAGGTCCAGTAGGTCCAGTAGGTCCTGTGGAACCGGTGGGTCCAGTGGGTCCTGTGTTTCCGAAGAGACCAGCTGGAGAGAACGAAACAAGAACGTATTCACCGTTGTATGCAATGTTGTCATAATCAATATATGTCATTGTCAGTGTGTAATAACCAGTTGAATTTACGACATCGGTCAGACGACCAACCCATCGACGACTCGGGTCAGAATAAGCTTGGATTATGATCGAACCATAATAATTGGCAGATCCAAATGAAGTCATACCATTAAACCAACCACTGCTTTCACGACCATTTGCGTCATTCACATCGATATACATCGATACAGTTCCTGCGGTTTGGTCATTCCATGCGCGACTCAAACGGAGGATTCCACTTCCCGGATCAGCTGCAGTTGTAGTGGTGCTGAAGGTGTACATCTTCGTATATCCTGAATAGGGCCCGCGTTCTCCGGTAGGACCTGTTGCGCCATTTTGTCCAGTGGGTCCTGTAGGTCCGGTTGGTCCTGTGGGGCCAGTGCTTCCAGTGGGTCCTGTAGAACCGGTGGAACCGGTAGGTCCTGTGGGGCCTGTGCTGCCGGTAGGTCCTGTGCTGCCGGTAGGTCCAGTAGGTCCCGTACAGCCGGTAGAACCAGTGGGTCCGGTCGGTCCCGTGGATCCGGTCGGTCCCGTGGATCCGGTAGGTCCCGTGGATCCGGTAGGTCCTGTAGATCCGGTAGGACCGGTGGGTCCAGTGCTGCCCGTGGGGCCAGTGCTGCCGGTAGGTCCGGTGGGGCCAGTGCTGCCGGTAGGTCCTGTAGAACCAGTAGGACCAGTGGATCCGGTTGGTCCAGTGGGGCCTGTGGCGCCGGTGGATCCTGTGGGACCGGTGGATCCGGTTGGTCCAGTAGGTCCAGTAGAACCAGTAACACCAGTTGCACCAATCGAACCTGTGGGGCCAGTAGATCCAGTGGATCCGGTAGGTCCAGTAGTTCCAGTTGCTCCTTGAGCTCCAGTTGGACCAGTGGAGCCAGTAGATCCAGTCGGTCCAGTAGGTCCAGTAGAACCAGTAGAGCCGGTTGGACCAGTTGGACCAGTGGCACCAGTCGAACCAGTAGAGCCGGTAGGACCAGTAGATCCAGTCGGTCCAGTAGATCCAGTAACACCCATGGGTCCGATTACTCCTGTAGGTCCAATTGAACCGATAGGTCCGACTTCACCTGCAGGTCCGGTAGGGCCGGTAGATCCAGTCGGTCCGGTGGGTCCGGTAGATCCAGTCGGTCCAGTGGGTCCGGTAGATCCTGTGCTACCAGTGGGTCCGGTAGCTCCGGTGCTACCAGTGGGTCCGGTAGGACCTGTGCTGCCAGTGGATCCAGTAGGACCTGTTGGCCCAGTAGCACCAGTTGAACCTATAGTACCTGCAGCTCCAGTTGGACCGGTTGAGCCAGTAGAGCCAGTTGGCCCAGTTGCACCAGTTGCACCCATCGTACCTTCTGGTCCGGTTGGTCCAGTAGATCCAGTAGATCCAGTCGGTCCTGTTGGACCTGTAGAGCCAGTTGGGCCTGTAGAGCCAGTTGGACCTGTAGAGCCAGTTGGACCTGTAGAGCCA
>Ga0214921_10005751_pt1 | contig 17353 bp, 10 predicted proteins | sample LL1505_MetaG_FD_177992 | JGI IMG/M metagenome (GOLD analysis project Ga0214921, IMG submission 177992) | Freshwater microbial communities from Lake Lanier, Atlanta, Georgia, United States - LL-1505 | ecosystem: Environmental > Aquatic > Freshwater > Lake | place: USA: Georgia | collected...
CAAGATTTCACTCCGAGCCAAGTCCTCGCTTGCCTCCTCAGACACCAAGTCTGCGTTGAAGCAGTGTGTCAAGTCCGCGTCTTCCCTGGATCGTGTTGGCAAGTCAACCCTACCCCTGACAGCATCATGAGCCAGGAAGTGCTTCAGTATCCCCCTCCACCTGTCCATGTCAAGGACCCAGGCATTCAGTGCCTGTTCCGACATGAACACTGGCACCTTGAGTCTGGACTTAAAGGGGCGAACCAGTGGTGCGTCCTCGGCGTCTGGGCCATCCAGGGGTTCCCGACAATTGCGTTCCCAAGGTCCCCTTGCCCGGCTAATGCCCTGGGTCGTCACAAAGACGTCCAGACCCTCTTGAGGCCCAATGATGCCCGCCTCCACAAAGGACCCTAGTAGCGTCCCCACCTCTTCCTCGGAGAATGGGTGCCCGTCCCTGCAGACTCGAGCCCCCTCCCACACTAGACTCTCAAAGAATGTTTTTGCCCACAGGAACAAATGGGGGTACCGTCCAAGGGCGTCCTTCAGGGTCCACCCCTGTTTTGACTTAACGCCCCAGTGCAGAAAGGTCCCAGGCTGTGCCTCCTCCAAGGAAAACAAGACCTGGAGCCCAAAGGTGGACACCAGTATGTCCCCAGTCTCCTCGTCCTCCATCATGCACGCAGTCATCAGGGTCTTGCCCTCAATGTCCAAGTTCAGGACGGACCTCCGGACTCCAGGGGGCATGAGAGCAAACAGGGCCTCGATGCCTGTCACGGTGTCCTCCTTGGCACTGAACACCACGAACCACATGGCCAAGACCTTGTCCACGGTCAACACCTCCTTGCGGAAGGCATACCAAAAGGCGGTTTGGGCCCGTTTGCTCATGGCTGCCAGGGCTTGGTTGGCGGCCTTGATCAGGACACCCACCTTTGCGACCAACAGGGTCAACAGAGGGCGGGTGTTGCCCTCCCGACAGGCCGCCATGGTGAGCCACTGCCGAGTGCAGTCTGGGAGTTCGTCAAAGGTGATGGCCTGCACCAAGACCCGGGGGGTCTTGTGGCCGTTGGTCCCAAAGTTGAGAGTGAAGGAGGGGGGCAGGGCCCCCTTGATGGCACCCACCACCTTCTTGTCGGGCAGGGAGAACAGGGGGGTGCACCCCATGGTGACCATGGCCCCCGACACGTAGTCCACGCAGGCGGTCAGGAAGAGCCACCCACACTGCGCCGCCCACTTGGGCAACCTGAAGGAGTACCGCTGCAGGGCAAAGGGCAGGAACCAAGAGGGCGGCACCAGGGTACTGGAACTCATGGTGTCCACCAGGGACGGCAAGGTGAACATGTTGTCCATGCACGCAATGATGTACATGTCCTCGTAGCACCTCCGGATGAAGGCGACCTCCACGTTGCTCCACACAGCGTCACACAACCACTTCTGGAGGGACATGCCGCCCCTGAACAAGGGGTGCCCCAGGGTCCCGTACCCCGCGGGGCAAACCTTTGGCAGCTCATTCACCATGTCCCTCAACAAGGCTTGCAGTGGACACCCACTGCCTGGACTGCACCTCCAGCCACCCTCACACTCCTGGCACCGTTTCCCAAACCCAATGACCCAGGCAGCCACAGAGGCAGAGGCCACCTCCACCACCGCCCCGGGGGGACACGTGATTGCAAACTTGGGTTTGATGCCACACAGGTCTGGATGGGAGCCTGCCAGGCCTCGAGGCCCGAACACGGCTGCCGGGGCCAGACGCATGGTCGTCCGCAGGGGTCGGCTCATGATGTACAGGACCTTGCCAGCGGTGGCAAAGCACCCAGCGGCACACAGGAGTCCCACCGCAACAAACAGGGGGGCACAGTCCTTGGCCCCCACCCACGTCCGTTTCATGTCTGGCTTCACCAGGGTGGAAATTAGGACCGTCAGGTTTGCCGCGTCCTCGGGGTCAACTCGAGGGATTGTGCCAGACCCAGTCCCCGTGGGAGCCATTCTCAGGGCCGTGTGCAGCACACACATGAGGTGGGCCCCCATAAGGAAGTCGGGATTGAAGTCCAGGTTCTTTGGCACCTCTGGGTCTTTCGTCGTGATGCCCATGCAGGACACGATGCCCGTGAGGAGGGTCGTCAGGGACAACGTGGAGGCCCGGGCAAACAGGCCAGTCAACAAGGGTCCACACCTCAGTGGGGTGCACCCTGGTTCACAGACTCGCCGAAGGAACTCCGCCGTCAACAACCCCGCGGTCATTGCCAAGGACAGGAACTTGGACCCCGTGAACAGGGCACGGTGCACCAAGGCACAGGGCATGCACTGCCCTGTTTGAAGGTTCCCACAGGTCTTCATGTGGTGTCCCGCAAATTCGTTCCGAGCCACCACGTCACTGACAATGGTTTCTGCAAGCCGAAACGTGGCCAGGGGGCCACTCTTGCCAGATGGCATTGCTGGCATGTCCAGTCCACAACATGGTTGTGGGTCAAGAGCCAACAGACTTGTTGCCACGCTGTCTTCGTCCTCGCAGTCCTCACAGTCCTCACAGTCGCAGTCGTCACTGTCGTCGTAGCTTCCCCTCCCTCGCACAACCCCAAGGGTGTCATCCGTGTCGAAAGGTTTCTTGAGCATGGGTGGTTCGCTGTCCGCTGTCACCTCCTCCTCCATGCAGTGGGCGTCTTTTAGTTGTGGTGAGCCAGGGCCGGGGGCCCCGCCCCCGCCCCCAAAAGTTGAAACTGATTTGTGATCCAGGGGGTGGCCCTCCTCTGAAACCGACATGGTACCTGTCCCTGCCCTGTGTCTGTTTCAGATTTTTTTTCGTTGGTTAGTTTGATGTTATAAATGCACAGCAACTTTTCGGACCTGGACGGGACGTTGTTTTGGGATTTTACGTCCAAAACAACGTCCACCTTCACCGTGCAACATAGACAAGGGCCCCAGCGCCAGGGGGGAAGCGTCGTTGGCACTTCTGTGTGTGCCCCACGCACTCTGGCCAACTTTGAGCGCAACGAAGAGGCCAAGGGGTCTCCCTGGACTGGGAGGGAGGAAAATGGACGGGAGTTATTTTGGACGTTCTAATTTTTTGGGAAAAAAAGGGGGGGGGTCGGACTCCTCGTAGTTACTTTGTGTTTTTCTTTGGTCATTGGAATGGCCATTGGAACGGTTTTCGACGCTGCTCATTCATTCCAATGACCATTTTGGTGATTAACCCCAGAACATAAAAGTTCAAATTACAGCTCTTTTGGACGGGACGTAAAAATGGGATTTTACGTCCAAAACAACGTCCACATTCACCGTGCAAAGCAAACAAGGGACCCAGCGCCAGGGGAGAGCGTCGTTGGCACTTCTGTGCGTGCCCCCGCACTCTGGCCAACTTTGAGCGCAACGAAGAGCCCAGAGGGTTGCCCTTGACGGAGAGGGAGGAAAGTGGACGGGAGTTATTTTGGACGTTCTAATTTTTTGGGAAAAAAAGGGGGGGTCGGACTCCTCGTAGTTACTTTGTGTTTTTCTTTGGTCATTGGAATGGTCATTGGAACGTTTTGTGGCGCTGCTCATTCATTCCAATGACCATTCCGATAGCCAGCCCCAAAACCGAAAAGTCTAAAGTGCAGCTCTTGTGGACGGGACGTAAAAATGGGGGTTTACGTCCAAAACAACGTCCACCTTCACCGTGCAACGCGAACAAGGGACCCAGCGCCAGGGGGGAGCATCGTTGGCACTTGGGTACATGCCCCACGCACTCTGGCCAACTTTGAGCTTCGTGAAGAACTCAGGGGGTTGCCCTGAACGGGGAGGGAGGAAAATGGACGGGAGTTATTTTGGACGTTCTAATTTTTTGGGAAAAAAAGGGGGGGTCGGACTCCTCTTAGTTACTTTGTGTTTTTCTTTTGTCATTGGAATGGCCATTGGAACGTTTTTCGACGCTGCCCATTCATTCCAATGACCATTCCAATGATGAACCCGAAACCGAAAAGTCTAAAGTGCAGCTGTCTTGGACGGGACGTTGTTTTGGGATTTTACGTCCAAAACAACGTCCACCTTCACCGTGCAACGCGGACAAGGGCTCCTGTGCCTAAGCAAAGCGTCTCTGGCACTTCGGTGTGCATCCCATGCACTCCAGCCAACTTTGGGCTCAACGAAGAGGCCAAGGGGTCTCCCTGGACGGAGAGGGAGGAAAGTGGACGGGAGTTATTTTGGACGTTCCAATTTTTTGGGGAAAAAAGGGGGGGTCGGACTCCTCGTAGTTACTTTGTGTTTTTCTTTGGTCATTGGAATGGTCATTGGAACGTTTTTCGACGCTGCCCATTCCTTCCAATGACCAACCCCGACCCGGGGCGCCCGGCACGAGGGGGTACACTCCTGTGTGTCTCGCGCCCCCCCCCCCTTCCTGTGCATTCACTTTTGTGTTGCGCCCCCTGTCATGTTTTTGACGTTCCGGGACACTGTGCGGAACGGGGACCCGGAGGACGACCCTCCTGGGTGGACCCCCGAAGTGTTTTCCGGGGCCTGGGCCCAAGTGTGTGAGGCCATGATTGGACACCCCTTGTGTACCTCGGTGAAGCGCGTGTGTGTGGTTCACCGAGTCCGGGTCCCGTGGGAGGACCGAGAGGCGAGTGATCAACTTCAAGCCCTTTGGCGCCAACGGATGGTGTGGTTCATCAATGCTGGGGGCTGCCCGGTGGACCCGGGTAAGGAGTCCGAGGCTGGGCAAATGTTTGCAGCTGTGCGCCCTGTCCTTGCCCTGGGCATGATGAGGCAGTGGCTGGACAAGGAGGGCAGGTCCTGGGAAGGCGGTCGAGCACCCTGCGACGTGCGTCTGGCAGACCTACGGGACGCGGTTGGGTTTGCAGAGACGTGGTTTGGAGTCGTGTTCAACCCATTCCTCAAGAAAGAGGTGCCGGGTGGACGGCCGGCCCCTGGTTGGCCTGCGGACAATCCTGCTGTGTGGGAACCTGGGGCGTGGCACTCCTTCTCTCAAGTCATTGAGGTGGTTGTGGACCCAAGTTTCCGTGGCTATGGAACCACTCTTGCAATGAATTAGCGTTCCAGGGGGTGCAAAGAGGGGAGTAGGGGAAAGGGGGGGGGGGGGGATGGGGGGGGGGGCTACAAGACCACTTCGGGGTGTGTTTGGGTGAAAAAGACATTGTTACGCCATGTGCTGAAGGTGAGGCCCATGGAAAACAGGGGTTCGGTCAAAGGCACGGCCCTGGTGTCGCGATAGGCTTCCCAGACACACATAGGTTGGTTCAAGGTGCTGGTCGTGAAATTCAGTCTCAAGTTGCCAAGGGGTGTGCATCCCAGCTTTGTCAGGGCCCCAGGGGTCGCCTTTGCGACCGCGGAGCTTGTTAGAGTAAAGGGCTTGGTGCCATGGGTCCACGTCACGCTTGAGGCGGCGGCGGGGTTTGTGGATGGGGACAAAAAGCCTCCAAACACAAAGGTCGCGGAATGGGACCGGGTGGCTCCCGGGGCAAGCAGCCCGAGTGGCTGGCACTCGTGAGTGGAAATGATGCCCACCGAGTCCACGGCCGTGATGCGCTGCTTCGTGAACACGGAATCCCCAACCTTGAGTGGACCAGGGCCAGAGCCAGGGTCAGGGCTAGTTTCGGAGACGGACATGGTAAAGGTGCAGATGACAACGTAGGGCTCCCCGTGGGCATGGTCCGCCTTTTCCAGGACCCCGTGCACTCGATTGGCGATGGTGGCGACGGTGGTGAGATGGGTGGGGTCGACCACCTTTGCGATGTCCGGGACAGGTTTGTTGAGGACCCGCATTGCGTTGGCCACGGGAAAGGGTGGGGCGTCTGGGTTGCGTGCCACCGGAAAGACGACGCGCGTGTTCCCTGCTGCCCAGGGTAGGTCGCTGACGGCGCCCAGGGCATTTGCACACCTGGCAAAAAGAGCCTCGGAGGCATTTGTGGGGGGCGCACTGGGTTGGTAGGCGTCAAGGGACGGCGGGGGTGGTCCCCGCGGTAGTGTCACTGCAAAGTCTGCCAGGGAGAGAATGCACCGAAGGTCGACGTCCTTGAGGCTGCACTGCCCCCGTGGCAGGGTTGATATGTGGTACAGTGGTGGCCTGCCGGGAGGCGTTACCTCCACGCCGCCCTTCTCCCAATGCAGAACGCACCATTGCAGGAAGGACAGGGTCCTGGTCAGGGTTTCCGTCTGCCGTTTCGTGGCGGAGTACTTGGCAAACCTGGTCATGTTTGCGCCCTGGGTGTCCAGGGTGGCCACGGCGGTCCCGTCCGGGGCCACGAAGAGGAGGGACAGGGGGAGGAGGGCCATGATGGTTTCCGGGATGACGTCCGAGGGGGCGTTGGTCCAGTGGGTGACGACCTCCATGAGTTTGGACCGGAAGAAGGCGAACACGTTCCTGGCAAGGTTTGCCAGGCGCACGTCCGGGACCTTGTCGTTGCCCAGGGTGTCCAGCAACATCCCCATGAGGGGTTGGGTGCTGTCCAGGGTGACCCACAGACGCGGGGTGTTGGCGGGGGGGGTCCTGCCCGGGACCGTCAGGCCGTACACGTGCCACAGGTAGGCAGCGACGGTGACAAGCTTGGTGGCAGCGGCCCACGACGTTGGCGTCGTGGGCTCCAGTGTGTCGCTAGGTGCGCGGAGGGAGGTGGCCAGGGTCTTGCCCCCGACGGTGGGCACCGGGACGGAGAAGGCGGTGTGCCTGGGTGGTTGGATGCCGCAGAAGAGGACCAGGACGGCTGCGACGACTCTGTGGTCTGGCTGATTCGTGGTTCCTGGGCAGGGGCCCCAGATTGCGTTCAGGGGGATCCGGGGCAGCTTGGTGCCCTCTCTGCCGTGCCTGTACAGGTCCAGTACAAGGCTCAGGTCCAGGTGCGCCCCGGAGGTCAGGGGCTGGACCTTGGGAATGGCTTCCGATCGCTTGATGAGGTAGGCGGCGGGCATGGGTGGGACGGGTCTTTGCCGGGTGTTCAGCAGTACGGGCAGGAGGTCTTTGGGGGTGCCGCCGTTTCGGGTCTGGCCCTTCTTCAGACGAAGGAGGGAGTACAGGTAGGTGAGAATGCCGGGGGCTGGCACCCTCACGTGCTGTAGTTTGGCGGTGGCGGTGACGACTCGCCCACCCACCCCCGTGTTCTCAACGTGCACGTCCACCATTCCCGTGGTGGTGTCTAGGGACTGTTGGATGCTGAACGCGCCCTGGAAGTCAAAGGGCGTGCCCGAGTCTCCGAGCCGAAGGAGGCGGTTTCTGTTGGGAGGGAGGGCCGCGAAAAGGGCTTCCACGTGGCTTCGCAGTGCGGCGTGTCCCAGCGCGATGTCCCGGGAGGTGCATGGGGCGGTGACCAGCTGAATCCATCCCTGAGCATGGCCCAGGGGCGCGTCCAGTGCGCACACGAAGGTGAGTGCACCAACCGGGTGAATCATGGGTTCAACCACGAGGTCCGTTGGCACCATGTTGTTCACTCTCACGTAGACGATGGGGAGGAACATGCCATGGGTTGCAATGGCAAACAGGCCAATGGACGTCAGGACGGTGGTGGCCATGGCGCCGCCTTGGGTAATTGCCACCGTCTTGTCCCCGCAGATGACACTGATTTCCCACGAGGTGTTGCGGGTGAAAAGGGCGGGTATGGCGTGCGAAATGGCGTCCAGTAGGGCCCGCTGTGTAATGCCCAGCAGTTCATGGACCTGGACCTTGATCGTGGCCAAGAGGAAGTCTTTGGTGTACGTCGGATTGGGACCCGAGACGAGCAGGGGCAGCACCAAATCCATGTCGCCACCCCCAAGTCAACGCACTTATGGATGCGGTCCCCCCTCTATATTTGACAACATGACAGGGACAAGGAGAAAATAGAGAGGGGGCAGGGAAGGGGAAGGGAAGGGGAAGGGAAAGGGAAGGGCTACCCTCGAGGCCGTTTTCGACCGGTGCCCTTCTTGAGGCCCGCGGCGACGCCGTTGCCGTGGGTTCCGACGAAGGTGGGCGCGGTGCGGTTCATGATCATGGCCCCTTGAATGGGTCCGGGTGGGCAAGAGGACCCCGTGCCGTCTCGCGTGGCCATTGCCCTGGCTGCAAGGGACATGACGGTGGACACGAGGGACAGCTGCCCCGGGGATTTCAGGCCGTCCTTTTCGAGCTGTTTGCGGACACTGGTCCAAATGTCTGCAATGCCGTGGCCCATGTCCTGCATCGTGGTGGCCATGCACACCTCCTTGGACATGTGGCGAGTGCCGTGGCAATGGACTTGTGCCAGGGACAGGTACAGGGTTGTCTGGTCTCCGCCCCTGTGGTGCACAATTCGGGAGAAGAGGTTGACGGGGTCGTGGTTCAGGTGGGGCGCCACTGACTGGTTGAACAGGTTTCTGACCGCGTCGAAGCGCCTGTCCCTTGACACGTCTGCCTCCACGAGCAGCAGGAGGTCCAGCAGCTTGCGGACGGCACGTCCCGCAATGCCCAGGAACATCTCCATGAACGTGGGCGTGTTTTCCGTGGGCTCGCACACCGACGGGGTGATGTAACACAGCACGCAAAACTTTGGGCAGGTGCTGCCACAGGCGATGGCCTCGTTGTCCAGGTACGCCTTGAACTTGAGGTAGGAGGCTTCAAAGGGGACTTCCGCCGCTCGAAGGGCCGCCCTCAGCTCTGTCGCGTCTGCTTGTGGCATGTGGGTTGGCAGGTGGGTCGTGCTGGGTGCCAGGGGGTGGATTAGGAATGTGTGGAGGGTCAGTCTGCGACCAGCGGCGTGTCGTTCCCGGGTTTCTTCCCACAGGGTTGTCTGCGCTGGCCCCGCGGACGCAAAGTCCTTGGGGTTCTGCTTCAGGTACGTGAAGGGTTCAAAGGTGGCGGGGTCGACGGTGCCGTCTTCCTCTGCAAACCTTTTGATGCGCTGGAACCACTGGGTTGCCTGGGGAATGTCGTCGTCCCCGGGCTTGATGTCTCGCTCAAAGTCAGAATCGGAGTCAACAAAGGGAACCCCCAGTTCGGGCTCGGGGGCCTTTTGTGGTACCGGGGGTGCCGAGGGTCCTGAGCGACGGCCAGGGTGGTCGTGTCCCCGCTTGGGCGCCTCTCCGCCCCACGTGGTTGGCCTGTGGAACATGTGGTCATGGTAACTGAATACGTTGCCCTCTTCTGGGTCCTCCTCTTCCTCGTCGGCCCAGATGTTACCGGAAAATGCTAGTTGTGCACGAAAGTCAACGTTCCGGGCACCGGAGCTAGCTCCGGTTCCAGGGCCAGGGCCTGAGCTTGGTTCAGACCTAAACTCGTGCCTTGGTCTTGAAATCAAGTCCTCCTCTGCCATGCGTGCCGCGTCAACTGCCAGGGCTTCTTCGTACGCAGCCTGGGCCGCTGCTGCCTTTTGGGCCCTTTCCGTGATTTTCGCCTCGATGAGGCGCATCCGTTGATGGCGTCGTCGTAACCGTGCCGCCTTTCGGTACGCAATCTCTGACTCCATGGAGACTTTGATGAGGAAGTGTTGCATTTGCTTCACCTGGTCTGATGGCTCCAACATGGTGGCCACGTTGTCCACGGGGACCTCGATGTCAATGTCTCGGTCCTTGTCTCGTTCCTTGAAGGTGAAGGAGTCAGATGCGTCTGGGTCGGTTCCGGCGCCTGTGCCGCCTCCAGGGGGCTTGCCACGAGGTGCCCTCCAGCCTCTGGAGGCCCTTGGGTGTCCGCGGTGGCCCGCCTCGGGGAATGGGTCATCCTCGAAGCCTTCCGCGCCTGGCACAGGGGGTTTGGGTGCAGGCATTGCCCGTTTACGGGGTGGTAAGGCCCTGACAATAGCACGAGGCGGAGCCCCGCTGCCGTCGCCGCCGCCCCCGCCCCCGCCCCCTTCCCCTTCCCCTTCTCCGTCGTCTGCGCCGTGTCCGAGACCGTGTCCGAGTCCGTGTCCGAGTCCGTGTCCGAGTCCGTGTCCGAGTCCGTGTCCGAGTCTGTGTCCGAGTCCGTGTCCGAGTCCATGGAAATGGTGACGTTTGTTGGGTTGTTGCCGGTGCAAGTCTGCCATTGTTTGGCCGCTCCCAAGGGTCCCCAGGAAGCCCTGGAAGTCGTCAAAGTCGTCGTCGGGTCTCCCCGCGCCCGGTTCCATGCTCGGAAATGCTAAACCGAACGCTGTGGACTTTCCTTTATACTTTTCAGGGGGTTAAAGTGCATTGCGGGCCTCCCTTACACATGGAGTGAATCACATAGAAAAAGCGGAAACCCATTGAATAGGTGGTGGCCCGTCGGGGACGGGCACGTCAGCTCCGGCTCCGGCTCCGGCTCCAGCCCCAGCTGGGCCCCCGTCGTCAGCTGCAGACAGTGTTCCTTGCGTGGCTGTGGATTGCACACAGCCCGGGGCTCGTGTTCCCTGCGCAAACAGTTCCACCGCCGCCCTGTTGATGGCCTCGTGTCCCGCGTGAAGTCGGTGCCCATGAGCCAGCGCAACTAGGTGTTCCATCCGACCAAGCAAGGTCCGGCGGGACATTGTTGCAAAGGTTGCTTGCTTGCCCGCTGTGCCTCCAACCAATGCTGCGTCAAAGTACACGTCCCCGAGTCTTGGGGTGTCAACTGGGGCTGCGTCCGCAAAGGTTGCTGAGGTAGTGACCAAGGTCTGGTACTCAAACCCTGGGCCCGGCGCTGGTCCAAAGACGGTAACTTGCAGTGCTTCCATTGCCACGCACAGGAGGACGATGCCGTGATTCCATGCCACGAAGGGGTGTACGTCAGGGCCTAGTGCGTCGATGACCTCCTTAAGGGCGACCAGGGCAGCGGCGACGGTGTGGATGGACGTCCCGGTGGCAACGAAATCTGCAAAGACGGCGGGGCTGCCAACCCCGGTCCCCGTCTCCAGTTGGGTCACCAGGTGGCGTCTGGCAGGCTCGTGGGACCCCGTGGGTATGGCGTGGGCCAGGGCCCAGAGGTAGGCCCAGGCGTGGGACCCCAGGGCGGCGACCCCTGAACTTGGGGTTGCGACCCCCTCTTCGCACACAATGCGGGCTTGTGTCTTGTCCGCGTCCGTGTTCCGTGCCACAAAGCCGTCGTACGTTTCCTTGGACTCGTTGACCGCGGTGGTGACTTGGGACTTTCCCCTGACCAGGTCCATTTGGACCTGGGACTGGGTACAGGCACCACACAGGGGAAACACCGTTGGGGCGTCGGGTCCCTTGGGGCATTGACACAGGACGGTCCAGAGGGCAGGGGAAATTCGTGTGTCCAGTCTTGCTGCATCTAAGGCGTCAGACAGGCCCGCGTTGAAACCTCGAGCCGCCAAGTAGGCAATGTCGTACAAGTGGTCGCCCGGCCAGGACTCGTTCCGCATGGTTGATATTTCTTGAATGGCCACCACGTCTAATTGTTTGCCCCGGCAGCAGGCCACTGTCACCCTTGCCCTGTCAATGCCATGGCAGTATGCCTCGTTCATGGAGGCCAACAGGGAAGAGGTGAGTGTCCCAACGGAACCCGCCATGGTACCACGGCCTTGTTCGTGTAAATTGTGAAAGGAGGGGAGGGGGTGGGGCGCAGAAGGGTGTTGCCCCCCCCCCCCTCCCATGAGAGGGCAGAGGCATTGGTCATTGTCCGACCCAAGGACGTGTTTTTGGTATAGTATGAAGGAAGAATGGTGCCTACGTTGACAACTCGGAAGCCTGTCGTGTGAGCCATGGGGGACGGTGCTTTTGAGATTGGCATTGACATGGGTGGCGACGAGGGTCATGGGCCCTCCGTGAAGTTTGGCGGCGGTGGCGGTGGTGGCTACGGTGGCTACGGTGGCTACGGTGGCGGTGGTGGCTACGGCGGGGCTGGGGCTCCAGCTGGGTCTGGGTACGGAGCCGGGGCCGATGAGGTCAGGCCTTGGCCCAGTGGTCGTAGTGGAAGGGGCATGAAGCGGGGTGTGGGTGTGGGTGCGGGCGCCTCTTCGGGCTATGACGACACTTCCTTTGGGATTTCGATTGGTGCCGGCGCTGGTGCTGGCGGCAACGACGAGGACGAGGACGACCACCTGACAATGAGTGCGTCCAGGTTTCGAGCCCGACCTCGTCCCATCCCCTCTGACTACGATGGGAGGGTTGAGTTGACGTTTGCTGCGGCCAGCGCGGCGTCGGGGGGACTGGGGGAGGGCGTTGGACCCACGGCAGACCCCTCCGCAACCCAGGCCCCCAACACCTTTGGGTTGGAGATTGACCAGGTGTACCGGTGCACCCCCGCCGCGGACGCGTTTGAGGCGCTGAAGGAGCACGTGCCCATCATTCCAGGCCCGAGCATTGGGTCTGCAGGGTACATGGAGCCCATGTCCGAGCTGGGGACCCTGCGCCACGTGAATGGGTTGGTCGTCAAGACCCTGTTTGACGCCTGGACCAGTGGCGGCCTGCAGGGTGCCCTCGCGCCGCAGCTGGTCCAGCTCCCGGGTGGCAACGTGGACGCCGTCCCGGACGGCACCTGTGCCAACCGCATCATGAACTTCATCGAGACGGGGCTGGCGGTGGAGAGCTGCGAGCACCTGGCGGAGATGTGGATGGGGCCCCGGAACCGAGGCGGGGGGTTCCTGCGGTACATGCACTGGACGAAGGAGAACTCGGAGGTGGGGGTGGACCCCCAGTCCGTGAGTGTGCTTATCATGGGGGCGAAGCAGCTGGGCAGCATTTGGGGCGCGGGGTGCCCCAGTGCCAGCAAGGTGGGCTTCGTCCTGCGCAGCGTCCTACCCTGGGAGCTGCGGTTCGAGAACCTGCCCACGAACGAGTCCGAGGCCAGGGCCCGTGCCCTGTGGACCAAGGGCGCCAAGTACCTGAAGCGGGTGCACGACCTGTTCTTCCAGCTGTACCGAGCAGCGCCCGCCCACATGAAGCCCGTGTGGTACAAGACGGCCCGGGAGTTTGCGGACTCCCTGCGGCTGCCCCCCATGTTCATCCCCTACTGCGACGGCAAGCGGGACTCCTTCCACTCCCACCACATCCTGTACGCCCTGTTCTGTGGGGTGGTCAGCGGCGAGATCCTGCCCCTGGGGACCTCCCTGTCCTGGGACCACACATACGCCAACGCTAAGGCCCTCATGTTTGAGCCCTTCACGAGCTCCGACTACATTTACACGTACATGACGCCGACGACGGAGCTGCAGGCCCACGTCCGGGCCGTGTACCAGCAGGACCACATCTACTACCGCGGCACAGAAGACGGCGGCGGGGGTGGCGGCAGTGACGACGGCACCGGGGTTGCTCTCAGGAAGGGCCTTGGGTGGGTCGGGGGGCCGGCAGGGTCCGTGCGGCTGCGAGCTGCCTGCAGGCCCTCCGTTGCCCTGGCAACGGCAATCCGGACCGTTGGTCCCGAGGGGGTGGTCCTTGTGGAGGGAGCTTTCTTGATCGACGACCTCGTCGTCCAAGGGATGGTTTCATCTCTGGCACCTGCTGGGGTGGCGGCAGCAGGGTTTGCATCCCCAGGCCTGTTCCCGCTGTCTGCAAAGCTGCGCATGAACAACCTGGCAGACCTGTCTGGGGCCGCCAAGACACTGATCACGGCTTTCGCCGAGAGGAACACCATCTACGCGGTAGGGTCCCCGGAGCACCAGGGGTTCATCGCCGCCGCGGATGGGGCCACCGTGGCTTTGGTTCCGAATGCCCCGGATCCCGACGACAGCTTCGTGTGTTTCTGTGGCGCGGGACTTTGGGGCGCGGGCGGGCGCGTTGTCGGTGGCCGAGCACCGCCAACCGGTGCAGTCGTCAGGAACGCCATGGTCGCCCGCATGTCCACCTCGACGTGGCTGTCCGCCGTGGACTCTTTGATGGTCCTGTTTGGGTTCGCCGAGGTGAACTTCAACCAAGGGCTGGCCTTCGCAGCCAACGCCGCTGCTCTTCCCGCGGTGGGTGCGTTTGTCAAAGCCGTGCTGCAGTCTTCCGTGGCGCGTCTGGGAAACGCCGCGCAGCGTACCCGCGACGTCGTCCTGGACCCCAGATTTGCAGTTGCGCTTCGTGCGGCCGGCATGGCTGCGGAAGTGTCGTCGTTGGCGCGTGGGCACCGCGGTCCGTTTGCGCCCGGAACCAACTTTTCTGTCGAGCAGAAGTACGTTGAGACCCTGTTCGTGCTCCTCAAGAACCTGGTGCACAGGGACGCCATCCTGGTGAGGGACCCCGAACTCCAGCTAGGTCTTCTCGAGTGTCTGACGATGTACTTCGTTGCCCTGGCTCGTCTTGGATTTGGGCTTCAACCCCTGGAGTTTTTGTATGGGTGTGGAATTTGCAAGCGGGTCGACATTAGGGCAGTTGAGCGCGGCAGCGATGCCGTCGTCGGCGGCATGTACTCCTGGGACTTTGCCATGAACATGCTCGGGGCATCCCATGTGTACATGGGCGCGCTTCCTGTTTTAGGCGGTGCGTTTGGCTTAGCCGGCGCTGCTGTCAACGTCGACAGAGAAATGCTGGGGGTGGTGGGGAGAATTGGGAACCGGCTCGCCATGCCGGCTGGCCTGGCCCCTGTCGACGAGGACAGATACGAGCTTGGGATAGAGGGGTGGTTTGTGTTGACCCGTCTGACCATGAGGCGCAAGAACGCCAGGCTCACTCCCGCGTGGAAGACGTGGGTGGACACTGTCAAGCTCATGGAACAGTACGCAAAGGCGTCCTTCGGGGCTTGGGGTGCAGTACGGGACGGGCACAACGGTGACGCTGAGGTGGTGGTCACCAGGGCCATCGTCAACGACGCCGCCGAATCGCTGCTTTGTGTGTTGTAGGGTGCCGTGTGTTGCGCCCCCCCCCCCCCTTTGCTTTGCACGTTTGTGTGTTAGCTCCGTCCTTAGCCTGCCTCGTGCCTGAAATGTATAAAGGGTGGTTTCCACATGTGTGTGGGTGTTACGAAAGGAGGAGGGGCCATGGGGGACCTTGACATGCCAGTGCTGCAAGAGCCCGTGACCTTTGCAGGGGACCGCCACACGGGGGCGGTGGGTGCCCTTGTGTGCGCCAGCAATATGGCCCTGCACGACGACGAGACCGTGGTGGACCTGCAGTCCTATGGCGTGTCCGTGTTCTACGACGAGGTGGTGCCCCTTGGGACCCCTGTGGCGTGCCTTGGGGTTCGGAACTATGGGGGGGTGTGCCCCGTGCCCTTCATGCCAGCGGACTGGAAGCGGATCGAGGGACTGGACTCCCGGAAGGACACCTTTGCAGGGTGTCTGGACTGCGACCCCGACGCCGACGGCGTTGCAGACGAAGACGAAGGTGGGGTGTACATTCGCCGCCCAGAGGTCCAGTGGCCCGTGTCCACCATTACCTTGAGGGAGTTGCTGCTGCTGGCCAACGCGGTCTGCGAAGACCCCGTGGACACCTTCCTTGGGGAGCGCCTGGCCCTGCAGACGACTCGGTACGTCGCCAACCTGGTGTTGACCATGCTCAGGTGTCGCCCCATCAAGGGCGTCACTTCTGTCGACGTGGCAACCTTTGGGGGGGATGGGCCCATTGCAAGGGCTCAGAAGGGGTCCGTTGCCCACAGGGGCGCCACCGACATGCAGAACTTTGGGTCGGTGATGTTCCAAGTGGGGGACTCGGTGCACCTGCTGCCAGCGTTCCACCGGCTGCGCGCCGTGGAGGAGGACCTGGCTCGCGCGCTTCCAGAGGGGGCCCTGGGGCCAGCGGTGGCAAAGCTGGAGACCATTTTCCGAGACTTGCTGCCTCGGATGTCCAAGCTGGGTGGCGCCAAGACCAAGGCCACTGGGACCCCCGTCCCCGGCTTTTACGCCGTCTCAAGAAGCACCGCAGAGCGCCTGTTCTGCACCCTGGACCGGGTGCACTACACGGAGGGCATGCAGCGGAGTTACGCTGGCACCGCTCAAGCCAATGTGTCTGGCTCCTTTGAGTTGTCTGTGCACCTAGATCTGTACAAGCTCCCTTAGGGAGCCCCGGGAGCCCCAGGGGGCCCGGGGGTCCCAAGGGTGCGCGCGCGTGTTAGTTGTATGTGAGACACAAATGAAAGACGATTGTTGGGTTGGCTGGGTGCTGGGTACACAGTGAGTCCAGGTGCCATGAGTTCCTACCAAGCAATCGACCAGGAGCCATGGACCAACAAATACGGCCAGGGCATCATTAGATTGGGATTTCCCGAGCTAGGCTGTCCGGCTCCTTTCGGCTATCGGTGCACCTGTGTCCGTACAAGCCCCCTGATGGAACCCCTGGAACCTTGGGAACCCCAGGAGCCCAGGGTCCCAGGGCCCGGGGGTCCCAAGGGTACGCGCGCGTGTTAGTTGTATGTGAGACACAAATGAAAGTCGTGTATTGTGTTGGCTGGGTGCTGGGTACACAGTGAGTCCAGGTGCCATGAGTTCCTACCAAGCAATCGACCAGGAGCCATGGACCAACAAAGACGGCCAGGGCGTGATTACCACCACGGTTGACGTGTTGACGGTAGCCACTGGCATTTGCGGGGACGACGAAAGCCGGTTCGGGATGGAGCCCGACTCGGGCCCCACGGGTCTGTTGGCCGACAAGAGCATCACGACCTTGACCAACATCCCGGAGGGGGTGCCGGTCATGAAGTTGACTGGGTCCATCGTGACGACGACCCCCCTGGCCTTTGACCGTCTCTTCTCTCTGCGGCAAAGGGTCAAGACGCTCACGTGCGTCCAGGAAATCCCCGGGGAGGAAGACGTGAGGCCTGGTCCAACGGGCCCGGGGTCATACTACCAAGAGGCAGACATGGGGTGGCACACAAGCGCCACCCTGCCGGGTGGGGAGCAGGGGCCCGGGGTGGGCATTTGGGACCCCGCCACCAACGACGCCATGGAGCGGGCCTGTTTGGAGTACGCGACAACCTTCGATGTGGTGATTGGGACGCCGTCGTTCCTGACTGCTGCCGGGAACGAGGAGCAGGCGGCGCGGTTCGTGGCCCGGTACTTCCTGGAGATGTTGAGGCAGGCTCCTCCCCTGGGGTTTACCAGCCAGGTGGTCTGTGGCCCCAACCGAGACGGGGAAACGGTGTCCATCAAGGTCGCTGGGTCCTTTTCGATCCCCATGTACACCAAGAGGACGTTTCAGACGGGGAACCCCGTGTACATCCTGCCCGCCCTGTCCCTGGAGATGAAGAAGAAGTTTGAGAGGACGGCGTGCCCCGTGACCTCTCTGCCCTCCATCAGCACCCTGCTGATCCCTGCCTTTGGGAGGCGGGGCACTGGGTACGAAAGCGCCGGTGGGGCCCCCATCCAGCAGTTCTCCTACTACCCCGTGGCGCACTCCGATGTCATGGCGGTGTTTGGCTGTCTGCCGGACGACGAGTTCAAGGAGGCCCTTGACAGGGCGTTCATTGGCCGGGTGTCCACAACGGGGGGTGACCTTGATGGCGTCGCGTTGGATGTGTGTCTGCTGCAGCACGCGTAGCCGGTGTCCCCGTTTGCTTGCTTGCTCGCTCGTTCGCTTAGTTACGGCGAAATGCATTAGGAGTTAATCGTGCATGGATGCCCCAATGGGGGGGTTGGGGTGG
>Ga0214921_10005752_pt1 | contig 17352 bp, 16 predicted proteins | sample LL1505_MetaG_FD_177992 | JGI IMG/M metagenome (GOLD analysis project Ga0214921, IMG submission 177992) | Freshwater microbial communities from Lake Lanier, Atlanta, Georgia, United States - LL-1505 | ecosystem: Environmental > Aquatic > Freshwater > Lake | place: USA: Georgia | collected...
TTATTTACTTTTATTGCATATAATCCAATTTTAACCTGGGATGGGATTGCACACTGGTATTTAAAAGCTATAAATTTTTATCAAGAAGGAAGTTATAAAGATCTGTATACTCTCCCATATAATTATTACCCCCACCTTGGACCTTATGTTTGGTCATATTTTTGGAAAAATAGTTTTTTAGAATTAGAATACTTCGGTAGATTCTTTTTTGTATTTATATTTGTAGTTTCAATTTTTTCAGCGTGTGCACAGTTAAATAGAAAGTTTTCTAATTTACAAAGAAGTATTTTAGCATTTTTTTTAGTTTACTTGACTACAGATTCTTTTTTATTAGGAGGATATCAAGAATATTTATTATTTTTTATTTTTTACACTTTTGCAAGATTTTATAAAGTTTCTACTTTCATAACAGATAATAAAAGAAGCATTTTTTTGCTTTTTTTATTATTAATTTCAAATTTAATCTTATGGGTTAAACAAGAAGGTTTTTTTTATTATTTTATTTTAAACATGATATTAATTTTTCATTTTAAAAATAATATCTTAAAAAATAAAACCTATATTTTTTTATTTTTTGTATTATTAGTTTTTTTTATTTATATTAAAATTTATTTTCTTGGTTATTTAAAGTTTAATGAAAATATTATTAATCATCAATTAATTAATAATTTAAATATTTTAATATTATTTAATAAAATATTATTAATTTCTAAATATATTTTAATTAGTATTTTTAAATATCCGATTTGGATACCTATAATTATTAGTTCAGTAATTTTATTCTATGAAGGTAATTTTTTTCGGAAAAATATGTTTTTGTTTAGTTTTTTTATTTTAAGTGGAGGTTTAATTTTTGCTATATATTTGCAAACTACAATGAACTTAACTTGGATTTTACCTTTGACTTTGAGTAGATTGATTTTTCCTCTTTCAGGTTTTTTTATTTTTATAATTATTGAAATGTTAAATAAAAAAAAAATTTAATTATTATTTAAAAAGTTTTACTTTAAATATTTCATACAAAGCATTTAATATATGATAAAATTTTATTTTTTTTTCAGCTGAAAATTTTCTTGGCTTGTATTTTATAAATACTTCTAAAATATTTAAGTTTTTTTTACAGATTCTACTAAAAAACTCAAAGTCAAAGCCTGCGTAAAATGAATTTATTGGTATTTTCTTTACAGATTCAGTTCTATAGAATTTTCCACCAATTATGTCCGTGAAATTTTTTTCATAAAATTTATTAATTAGAAAAGTACATATAATAGTAGCAAGATATGATGGTTTTTTTTTAATAATTTCGATTATATTTTTATTATTTTTTTTTAAACGTGATCCAATAATAACATCTAATTTTTTTTTTTCGGCTAATAGAATCATTTTTGTACTGATTTTATGATCGTATTCTAAATCAGCATATTGAATGAATATATAATCTCCACTTGCTTTTTTTATCCCCTCATCGATTGTTTTTCCATAACCCAAATTTTTTTTTCTTAAAATTATTTTTATTTTTTTATTATTCTTAAATGTTTTTATAATTTCCTGACTTCCATCTGTCGAACCGTTATCAATTATAATTATTTCTTTGTTAGAATATTTTAATTTAATTACATCATTTATTGCTTTTCTTAATGTTCTTATTTCGTTGTAAACAGGTATTAAATAAGTTATTTTTTTCATGTAATTATATTAATAAATAAAATTTAGAAGTAACTATTTTATATTAGTTTGCTATATTAATAATCCTATAAATTAAGAAGTTTAAAATATGAAGGCAGTAATTTTAGCAGGAGGTTTAGGTTCACGAATTTCTGAAGAGAGTTTTTTAAAGCCCAAACCGTTAATTGAAGTAGGAAACATGCCAATAATATGGCACATAATGAAAATTTTTTCTCACTATGGCATAAAAAAATTTATTGTTTGCTGTGGCTACAAAGGTTACTTAATAAAAGAATATTTTGCTAATTATTCATTACATTCTTCAGATGTAACCATAAATATTATAAAAAATAAAATTACTGTTCATAAAAAAAATGCAGAAGATTGGCAGATTACATTAGTTGACACAGGAGAAAATACGTTAACAGGAGGGAGAATTTTACGTATTAAGAATTATATACAGGATGATTTTTTGTTAACCTATGGTGATGGTTTGGCAAATATTAATATAAATCAACTTATTCAATTTCATAAATTAAATAAAAAATCAGCAACCATGACTGCAGTTCAACCATCAGGAAGATTCGGAATTGTAGAGATCAATAAAAAAAATAATCTAATTGAAAATTTTATTGAAAAACCAAAAGGCGACGGTTCTTGGATAAATGGTGGATTTTTCGTTTTAAAAAAAAATATTTTTAAATATTTAAAAGATGACACTACTATATGGGAAAAAGAGCCACTAGAAATTTTGTCAAAAAACAAACAACTATGCGCTTTTCGTCATAGTGGGTTTTGGTATGCCATGGATACTATGAGAGATAAGAATTATTTAGATAGTTTATGGAATTCAAAAAACCCCCCATGGAAATTATGGGATGATAAATAACTTTTTACTATTAAAAAAATTTTGGAATAATAAAAAAGTTTTTCTTACCGGGCATACTGGTTTTAAAGGATCCTGGGCTTGTATTTTTTTAAATTTATTAGGAGCTAAAGTAAAAGGTTATTCCTTAGAACCTGAACAAAAACTTAATCTTTTTGATTTGGCAAAAATAAATTACTTGATAAGTTCGTCTATTATAGGAGATATAAGGGATTATAAAAAACTTAAAAAATCTATTTCTTCTTTCTCTCCTGATTTTATAATACACATGGCAGGACAACCTTTAGTAAGACATTCTTATAAAAATCCAAGATATACTTTTGAGGTAAATACACTAGGAACTGTTAATATTTTAAATATTTTAAATGAATTAAACTTTATCAAATCAGCTCTTATTATAACTACAGATAAAGTATATTTTAATGATAATAAAAAAAATTATTATAAAGAAAATGACCCTTTAGGTGGTTTTGATCCCTATAGTAACTCTAAATCTTGTGCAGAATTAGTAGTTAATTCTTATAATCAATCATTTTTTAAAAAAAAAGATATTTTTGTAGCTACCGCAAGAGCAGGCAATGTTATTGGAGGTGGTGATTTTTCTAAAGATAGAATTATTCCTGATTATTTTCGTTCGTTGTCTAAAAATAAAAAACTAATTTTGAGGTCACCAAACTCTATAAGACCCTGGCAACATATTATTGATCCATTATATGGTTATCTTTTGTTATTAATGAAATTGCATAATAAAAAAAAATTTATTAATTACAGTTGGAATTTCGGTCCTGATAAATCAAATAATAAATCTGTTATTGATGTTATTAATTTAATTAATAAAGAATTTAATAATTCTGTAAAAATTATTAAAAAAAATAAAGTTTCAAATAAATTTTACGAAAGCAAAGTATTAATGCTAAATTCTGAAAAGTCCCAAAAAAATTTAAATTGGGAGGCTAAATATAATCTTAAAGAGTCTATAAAATTAGTAGCTTTTTGGCATAAAGAATTTTTAGCAAAAAATAATATTTTAAAAATATCCCAGCAGCAAATAATTGATTATTTTAAATAATTTATGAATAAAGATATCTTAGAAATAAAAAGCAAAATATTAGATCTAGTTAATAATTATTCTAACATAAATTTTAAAAAGAAAGAATTTATACCAGGAGTTAGCGAAGTGCCAGTCTCTGGCAAAGTTATTGGAACTTTGGAACTTCAAAACATGGTCGAAGCTTCATTAGATGGCTGGTTAACTACAGGAAGATTTAACGATCAGTTTGAAGATAAATTGTCTAAAATTTTAGGTGTTAAGTGCTTGCTTACTGTCAACTCTGGATCTTCCGCAAATTTGATTGCATTCTCAACATTAACTTCACCAAAACTAAAAGAAAGAGCAATTCAAAAAGGGGATGAAGTTATTTCTGTCGCAGCAGGATTTCCCACAACAGTTAATCCGATAGTACAATTTGGTGCGGTTCCAGTTTTTATTGATGTTAAAATACCAACTTATAATATTGATGAAAATTTAATTGAATCAGCTATCACTAACAAAACAAAAGCAGTAATGCTGGCACATACATTAGGAAATCCTTTTAATGTCCAAAAAATTAAAGAAATTTGTGAAAAATATAATTTATGGTTAATAGAAGACAGCTGCGATGCTTTGGGTTCAAAGTTTAACAATCAGAACGTTGGAACTTTTGGCGATTTGGCAACTTTAAGCTTTTACCCAGCACATCATATCACCATGGGAGAAGGAGGGGCAGTCTTTACAAATAGTAAAAAATTAGAACGAATCGCAGAATCTTTTAGAGATTGGGGTAGAGATTGTTATTGTGAGCCCGGCAAAGATAATACTTGCAACAAAAGATTTGGCTGGAAATTAGGAGATTTGCCATTTGGTTACGATCATAAATACACTTATTCTCACTTAGGTTACAATATGAAAATAACTGACATGCAGGCCGCGTGTGGTTTGGCTCAGTTAGATCGTCTAGAAGGTTTTATTAAAAAAAGACAAGAAAATTTTAATTTTTTATATAATAACCTTAGCTCTTTAGAAGAGTTTTTAATATTACCAGAGCCAGAAATAAATTCTGAACCATCTTGGTTTGGATTTCCACTGACTTTAAAAAAGAATAACAAATATAATAGAAACGATTTAGTAAAATTTTTAAATGAAAATAAAATTGGCACTAGATTATTATTTTCTGGGAACTTAACCAAACAACCGTATATGAAGAATACAAATTTTAAAATTCATGGTAATCTAAAAAACTCAGATTTAATAATGGAAAATACTTTTTGGATAGGTCTTTATCCAGGATTGTCAAAAGAGCATTTGCAATATTCAGTTCTTATAATTAAAAATTTTTTTAAACTCTAGTCATTTTATGACCGTTGCTGAATATATTCTAAAATTTTTGATATCTAAAAATGTTAATAATGTATTTCTAATTACAGGGGGCGCAATTTCTTTTGTTGTAGATGCATTTTCAAGAAATAAAAAAATTAAATATACTTGTGTAGCCCATGAACAAGCCGCAGCAATGATGGCAGATGCTTATTCAAGAGTTGGAAAAGGTTTTGCCGCAACAATGGTAACTTCTGGTCCTGGAGCTCAGAACTTAATTACCGGGGTAGCTTGTTCTTGGTTCGATTCTGTTCCTGTTATTCATATTAGTGGTCAAGTTAATTCATTTGAATTGTCATCAACTAATAAAACTACACAAAAAGTAAGACAAGTTGGTTTTCAAGAAACAGATATAGTATCGATTGTAAAACCAATAACGAAATTTGCTTATCAACTGAAGCATCCAAATGAAATTAAATATGTATTGGAAAAAGCATTTTACCTTTCTAATCATGGAAGGCCAGGCCCAGTTTTAATTGACATTCCCATGGATTTTCAGAGAGTAAAAATTAATCCAAAGAAAATTAAATCTTTTAAAGTTCCTAAAAAAAAAAATAATAATCAAATTACAAATAGTATTTATAAAATTAAAGAACTTTTGAACAAATCTAAAAGACCAATTCTAATTCTTGGCGGTGGAGTAAGAATGTCGAAATCAATTAATGAATTAGAAAAATTTCTTAAAAATATTGATCTTCCCATAGTAACCACCTGGAGCGGTCTGGATACAGTAGATTATCAAGACAAAAATTATGTTGGTTGCATAGGTGTTTATGGTTCAAGAGCCGCAAACTTTGCAGTTCAAAATTCAGATTTAGTCTTAAATTTTGGAAGCAGATTAGACACAAGAATAACAGGAGGAAAACCAGAAACCTTTGCTAGATCAGCTAAAGTAATTTCAATTGACATAGACAAACATGAATTAAATAAGAAAAGAGGCCTTAATATTTATTTGAAGATTAATGAAGATTTAAATAATTTTTTATTAACTTTTAATTCAAAGTTGAAAGGATACAAATTTTCAGCTAGTAGTGATTGGAAACGCATTTGTCAGCAATGGAAGCTAAGGTACCCAAATGTGCAAAGTGTTTATTATAATCAGAAAGATTATGTAAATCCATATTGTTTTATTGATAGACTTTCAAATAAATTGAATAAACAGGATATAGTCTTGACAGATGATGGTGGTCATTTGACTTGGACAATTCAAGCCTTTAAAGTTAAAAAGGGTCAAAGAGTTTTTTCCGCTTTTGGTAATTCACCAATGGGGTATGCGTTTCCGGCGGCTTTAGGGGCATCAATTGCAAACAAAAAAAAAAGAATAATATGTATTGATGGAGATGGGAGTATACAAATAAATATTCAAGAATTGCAAACTATGGTTGCCAATAATCTTCCTATTAAATTATTTATTATTAATAATGATGGATATGGTATTATTAAACAATTTCAAGAATTGTATCTTAATAAAAGATATGAAGCCTCTATTTCAAGCAAAGGGGTAACCAATCCAAATTTTAAAAAAATATCAAATGCTTACGGAATAAATTATAGTGAAATTAAAAATAACAAACAAATCGACAAAGTATTAAATAAAATTTTAAATTCTAAAAAAGCTGAATTTGTAAATGTAATTATAGATCCCAATCAAAAAATTATACCTAAACTTCAGTTTGGAAAACCGATAGAAGATTTAAGCCCATTGTTATCGAGATCGGATTTTAAGAAAAATATGATCATCCCTCCTTTGGAAGAAGACTTCTCAAATTTTAGTGAGGCCAATTAATATTATTATTTAATGAAACCCAAGAGCCTTTTAATTATTGGAGGTACAGGTTTCTTTGGTAAGTCGATATTAAATTATCTTTTAAATGATAGTTTTTTAAATGTAAAAATTAATAAAATTTTTATTTTAAGTAGAAGAAAAATAGAATTAGCAATTTATAAAAAAAAATTAAAAAAAAAATTAAAAATAATAAAAATTAATTCCAATATATTAACTATTAAAAATTTACCAATAGCAGACTATGTGATTTATGCTGCAATATTAAAAAATTATAGGAACGATTATAAAGCAGTAAAAAAATATTTAGAGCTGGCTAAAATATATCATTTTAAAAGCAAAATACTTTATATTAGTTCCGGAGCTATTTATGGCAAACAGCCACATTCTACAATAGGATTTAAAGAAAAATTTTTACAATTTAATAATAAAATTAGTTTTAAAAAAGGATATAAAAAAGAATATTCAAAAATTAAGTTAAAAAACGAAAAACTATTTAAAGCTTTTGGAAAAAAAGGAGGGAAAGTTTCTATAGCAAGATGCTTTAGTTTTGTTGGAGAATATCTGTCGCAAAATTCTTATTACATAGTGGGTAATTTAATTAAAAATATTCTAAATAATGAGAGTATAAATATTAAATCAAATTATAAGATTATTCGTTCTTACATGTATTCTGATGATTTAGTCAGATGGCTACTAAAAATATTATTTCATTCTAATGCATCTTGTCCGATATATAATGTTGGATCTAATGATGAGGTTGAAATTCATGAACTCGCGGCATTATTAGGCAAAAAATATAATTTAAGAATAAAATCTAAGACAATAAATGAAAAAGTAGTTGATAGGTACATTCCGTGCATTGATAAAGCTAGAAAAGAACTAGGATTAAAAAATAAAATTAATAGTTTTGATGCTATTATTAAAACAATTAATTCAATAATAAAAGATGGAAGCAGTTAAAATTTTTATTACAGGTGGAAATGGATTTTTAGGTTCTAATCTTATTAATAAAATTTCAAAAAAAAATTATATATTACATCTCTTGATAAGAGAGAAATCTAATATTTCTAGATTAAAATTAAATAAAAAAATTAAATTATTAAGATTTAAAAAAAAAAATTTAGAGAATTTTTTTAAAAAAAATAAATATGATATGATTATACACTGCGCAACAAATTATGGCATTGAAGAAGACAATAGTTCTAATGTAATTTATCCTAATTTATTATTACCATTGCAATTGCTCGATTTAGCTAAGAAATATTCTGTTAAATCTTTTATAAATACAGACACTATTCTTAATAAAAATATTTCTAGTTACACTTTGTCCAAAGGTCAGTTTGTTGATTGGTTAAAATTTTTTTCAAAATTTTTAAATTGTTATAATGTTAAATTAGAGCATTTTTATGGACCAAAAGATAACAATAATAAATTTGTTATAAATACTATTTGTAGATTGCTAAAGAATGAAGATAAAATCGATTTTACTAAAGGTTTTCAAAAAAGAGATTTTATTTATATATCTGACGTAGTTAGTGCGCTTGAAAAAATTATTTTATTCGCTTTAAAAAAAGAGAGAGTTAATTCAAATGATTTTAATTTAAAAACTTTTGAAATTGGAACTGGAAAAAAAACATCAATAAAATCATTTGTTTTATTGATTGCTAAGTTAACAGGCAATACTAGAACAAGATTAGAATTTGGAAAGTTACCTTTTAGAAAAAATGAAATATTTAATGTTAAAGTTAATTTAAGCAATATAAAAGAAATAGGATGGCGTAGTAAAATAAAATTAGAACATGGTTTAATTAAAACTATTAATTATTACAAGAAGATTTTCTAATGTATTTTTTAATAACAGGAGGATGTGGTTTTGTAGGAACTAATTTAACCACAAGTTTGTTAAAAGAGGGAAAAAAAATTATTATTATTGATAATTTTTCAAAGTCACATTCTTTTTTAAACTATAAATTCTTAAAAAGAAATAAAAATATTACTTTTTTTAAAAAAAGTATTTTTAATAAAAAATTTATTTATAAAATTATAAAAAAATATAAGCCAAATACAATTTTCCATTTAGCAGGACAAGTTGCAATGTCTAAATCATTAATTAATCCACTTGAAGATTTTTATGATAATGTTATCGGTACTGTTTTCTTATTAGAAGCTGTAAGATTGTTTTCAAAAAAAACTAAAATTATTTACGCCTCTTCAAATAAAATTTATGGAAATCTTTCAAATCTTAATATTATAGAAAAAAAAAATAGATACATTTTAGTTGATTATAAAAAAGGTATCTCAGAAAATTTCCCTTTAGATTTTAGAACACCTTATGGTTGTTCAAAAGGATCTGCAGATCAATATGTTTTAGATTATTCAAGGATTTTTAAAATAAAGACGACAGTTTTTAGACACTCAACTATTTATGGAGGTAGACAATTTTTTACTTATGACCAAGGTTGGATAGGATGGTTTTGTGCTCAATCGTATAAGCAGTTTAAATTAAAAAGCAAACATAAATTTTCAATATCAGGCAATGGAAAACAAGTTAGAGATTTATTACATGTAGATGATGTCGTGAAATTATACATATTAGCTTCAAAAAAATTTAAAAGGTTAAACGGAAAAGCTTTTAATATTGGTGGAGGTTTTAAAAATAGCCTATCTATTATTGAACTCATATTAATTTTAGAGAAAAAATTTAAAATTAAATTAAATTTTTATTTTAAAAAAGAAAGAACAAGTGATCAGAAAATTTTTATATCTAATAATCTGAAAATAAAAAAACTACTTGGTTGGAAGCCAACTATTTCAATAAATCAAGGAATAAAAAAAATATTAACTTGGGTCAAAGATTCGAAATTATATGAAAAATTATAAAAGGGTTAATCTTTCAATATTAATTCCTGCATTTAAGGAAAGCGAAAATTTATCAATTTTACTACCGACAATTAAATCTGAAGTTAAAGTAAAAAATTTTGAGATTATAGTAATTGATGGTTTTGATTTTGACAAAAATACATTTTTTGAATGCAAAAAAAACGAAGTTGTTTATTGCCAAAGGCTGAATAATAATTCTTATGGTGAAGCAATAAGAACTGGAATTATGCTTTCAAAAGGTGATTATATTGTAATAATGGACGCTGACTTTTCTCATAGTCCTAAATTTATTAATAATATGTTTCAAAAAAAAAATTATGACGTAGTTATAGCATCACGTTATATTGAAGGGGGCGACACAGAAAACCCATACCATTTGATTTTAATGAGTATGATATTAAATTTCTTATATTCTAAAATCTTGTCTCTTAAAATAAAAGATATTTCAAATAGTTTTAGATTATATAATGGAAAAAAACTAAAAAATATTAAGACTAAATGTTATAATTTCGATTTGGTAGAGGAAATATTATATAAATTAACCAATAAATACAAAAAAATAAAAATTATAGAGATTCCATATTTATTTAAAAAAAGAAAATTTGGAAAATCAAAAAGAACTTTAATTTTTTCAATAACTTATCTTTTAACACTTTTAAAATTAAGATTTTTAAAATTATAATAATTAATAAAAAAAATAACTGATATTATTAAATATTAATTATATATAAATAAATATTTTTTTTAAATGTTTACTGAAAAAACTTCTTTAATTATTCCAACAAGAAATAGAGTATTTTTCTTAGAAGAATTATTAAAACAATTAGACCTGTATAAAGTTAATTTCTTAGAAAAATTAATTATAGATAGCTCTAATGTAAGCAATTCTAATTACGTCAAAAATTTATCAAAAAAATATGTAGCAAAATACTTTAGAACTAAAGCATCAACCTCATTTCAGAGAAATTACGGATTAAAAGTAGTCAATAAAAAAGCAAAATACATTATGTTTCTAGATGATGATGTAATTTTTTTCAAGGATTCTTTTTATCAAATGAATAGGACTATTGAAAATAATCTAAAAGTATCCGGATATGGTTTTAATCAAATTACACCTTTAAAAGATAATTTAATTGAATTGTTAAAAAAGACAAAATTTACAAAATTTATTAATCTTTACGACACAGATCCTGGCAAACTTACAAAAGGTGGATGGCAAACAAAAATACAAAACTTAAGAAATGATATTTATGTAGATTGGATTTATACAACGGCATGTATTTATAAATTTGAAGATATAAAAAACTACAGGTTTGATGAAACATTTGGAAGATATAGTTATTTAGAAGATTTAGATTTTAGTTTAAATTTAAAAAGAAATAATCAAAAAATTATCGTATCGCATCTTGCTAAATATAAACATCCATTAAATATAGATCGAAGTAGTTATAAATTTGGAATTTTAGAGATTAAAAACAGATTTAAAATAGTCCAAAAAAACAAAATAAATTTAATTTATTTTGTAAATTCGGCAATATTTAGATTTATATATTCTTTAGCACATAGCTTATTTAAATTAAATCCTAAATATTTGTATAGAGCCGTTGGTAATATTTATGGGTTACTAAATATTTTTTTTATAAAAAAATAAAAATGCTAGTAGATTTAACCAAGATAACTTCTGGATTTTCTGAAAAATTACGTGTTATTACTTTTTTTGTTGCAGTAGTTGTTTTAAAAAAAAAAAAAAAAATTTTAAAAATAAAATAAAAAAAAAAAAAAAAATAAAAAAATTTTTTAAAAAATTATTAAAAAAAAAAAAAATTAATATTTATTAATTATCGATAAAAAAACAACAGAATGTCCATATTTTTTTAGTGATTATTTAAAGATAAAAGGATTTAGTAGTTATAAAAGTAAATTGAATCAAAATGATAATTTAATTAAAATTAATACTTACAATTCCTTTCCAAATCTAAAAAATTGTATTCTGCATAACCAGTTTAACCTTAATAATGACAGATTGCTAAAAAAGTGGAAATCTTCTTATAAGCTATTAACACCCAAAAGTGTAATCCGAAAAAAAATAAAATTACTCAAATTACCCAAAAGTTATTTATCAATCCATATAAGATCAACCGATCGAACAGTAAATTTGAAATACTTTTTGAAGAAAATAGATCATAAAGATATAATTTTAAATTTACAATTAAATTTTTTTCAAAAAAATATTGTTAGAACAATTAATAAATACTCTAATATTAAAAATATTTTTATATCATCCGATGATCGGATATTAAAAAAAAAATTAATTAATATTTTAATAAAAAATAATTTTAATGTGTATTATAATAGAATTTTATACAAAAAAAAATTTCGTCAGACTTCCGCAAAAGATTTTATAACTGATCTCTTTTGCCTTGCTAAAAGTAGATTAATTATAAGTACCACAGGAGGTGGGGTTACATATACAGCTAGTTTAATTAATAAAAAAATAAAAATAATCAAATTTATTAATGAAATAAATATTTTTTACATTTTGAGAATTTTTTTTTTATCAATATATTATCTAAAAAGAATTAAATCTAAATTGATAAATCTAAATAAAACTAACTAACCATTATAAAAAAATATTAATTTTAAAAGTAATGAAAAAAAAAATTTTATTTCTCACCAGATTAGATCCTAATAATGTAAAATCTTGGTCTGGTCTCAATTACTATATACTCAAGTTACTTAAAAAAAATTTTGACGTTATTACCGTAGGTCCTTTAAGCAATAGATTAAGATATGCACTTCTTTTAAAAAAATTTTTTTATTACTTATTAAAAGTCAAATTTGATATAGATAGATCAACTATAGTTGCCCTTGATTTTGCGCGACAAATAAAAAAAAAAATTAAAAATATAGATTACGATATTGTTTTAACCTCAGATACATATTTAGTAAGTTATTTTAATACTACAAAACCAATTTATATTTGGACTGATTTTTTATTTTCAACTTATTATTCAACTTATTTTTCAAATTATAAAATTCACCCAGATACAGTAAAAGATGGCAATTATTGTGAGAAATTAGCTTTAAAAAAGGCTAAAAGAATTTTTTTAACAAGTAAATGGTCAATTAATGAGGCTATAAAAGATTATAGAGTAGAAAAAAAAAGATTTTTTTTGATACCATTTGGTGCAAATATTAATCCTGCACCTACTAGAAATCATATTATAAATAATGCTAAAAATAAAAAGTTAAAAATTTTAAAATTATTAACAGTAGGAGTCTCTTGGAAAAGAAAAGGCATAGACAAGGCAATAAGATTAGCTAATCAAATTAATAAATCTGGACAAAAAACATTACTCTACATAATCGGAGCTAAACCGCCGAAAAACTATAGAGTTCCAAAAAATATTTTTATTATAAAATTTTTGAATAAAAATATTAAAAAAGATAATAAACTGCTGAATCAATTTTTTTTAAAATGCCATTTTCATGTTCTTTTTTCTAAAGCAGAAGCTTCCGCGGTTGTTTATTCTGAAGCATCCGCTTTTGGATTATTTACAATCACACATGATGTTGGAGGGACCGCAAGTATTATTAAGAATAATGTGAATGGATTTAGATTTAAAATTTATAATAATAATGTAAAGTTAATAGCAAAATATATTTTAAATATTTTTAAAAATAAAAAAAAATTTATCAAATATTCTTTAAATTCAAGACTTCAGTATGATAAAAGACTTAATTGGGACTATTCTGAGAAATTAATTAAAAAATTTGTTATTTAATTGAAAAAAAAAATTTATTTATATTTAAGTGGCGGACTAGGTAATCAACTTTTTCAATATTTTGCAGCTAAAAATTTAGCAATTAAGAATAAAGCTCAACTAATTATTGATCCTTTTTCTGGTTTTTTTACAGATTTTAGACACAAAAGAATAATTCAATTAAATAAATTTAATATTCAAAATGTAATTTATAAAAATTTATTTTATTTTTTTTATTTATTTAGATTTTTAAAAAAAATCACACTTAGTAAAAAGTTATTTTATAATTTTTTTTTTTTCTCAATAATAGACGAATTTTACAGTTTTAAAAAATATCGAAAATCAATTGATAAATTTAAATTTAATAATAAACTTTTTATGTTAGGTCTATACCAATCCGAAAAATACTTTATTGAAAATAAATCTAATATTATTAAAGATGTTATTCCTAAATTTTCTAAGACAAAAATTTTTTTAAAAGAAGATAAAAATATTTCAACAAATAATTCTATAGCAATCTGCGTGCGCTTACATGAGTCTTTGCCAGACAAACTTAAGTATACTGCTGGCGGTATAGTAGGCTATGATTTCTATAAAAAAGCATTAAAGTTAATATTGAAAAGAATAAAAAAACCAAATTTCTTTTTTTTTTCAACAAGGACAGAGTATATAACTGATTTATTAATTAAGGTTAATAAATTTAATGGTTTTTCTTATAAAATAATAACGCCCCAAACAGGCTTTCTTGATGAAGTTGATACCCTGTGGTTATTAAGTAGATTTAAAAATTTAGTGATTTCTAACAGTACATTTTATTGGTGGGGAGCATATTTTTCAAAGATTAATTATTATAATCAATTTGTTATTACAACTAATCGGTTTCCAAATTATGACACGAATTTGAAGAACTGGATAGTTTTATGAAAAAAAATATTATTTTACTTTTTTTTTCGATTTTTTTAACGTTGTTTTTTTTAGAATGTATCTTAAAAATAAATGGAAGTTATAAAAATTTAACAAATTCTAAATTTGTTAATTCTAAGTCGATTTACTCTCGACCTTTCAATTCATTTCAAAAGTATAAACATCCAGATTTAGATTACATTATAACTAATTATTTTGATTTTGATGGAGTAAAGAATTATCCCAATAGTATCACTACATCTAAGAAAAAAAATATAATAGGAGTATTCGGGGATAGTTTTGTAGAAAATATAGGTATTGATGAAAGGTTCGAATTTTCAAATTTACTTAATAAAGAAATTCTTGACTTCACAATAGTTAATTATGGTGTTGGTGGATATAATGTTGATCAGTCATTTATAAGGTTTCTTGAAACCAGAGATCACAACTTTAAATATGTAATCTATTTATTATATAATGATAGACAGTTTTCAAAAAATTTAATTTCTTTTGATGATGGTGGTCAATATAAATTAAATAATATAGAAATAAATTATGTTTATCATTTATTAGCAAGATTAAATTTAACATATTTTTTTTTAGATTCATTCTATAGAATAAGATCTAATTTTTTTTCTCATCATGAATTAGTAGATATAAATAATTATAGTAAAATAATTGCAAATAAAATTGCATTGAGAAAAATTAATGAACAAAAAAGAACTGACGATAATTTTGTAAGAATTTTATCAGCTTTTAAATCTGAATCAGAGAAAAAAGGTGCAGAATTTTTAGTTATAATTTATCCTGGTAATAAAAATGTAGAATATTTTAAAAAAGTAATTTTAAATAAAAATTTAGATTTAAAATATTATATTTTAGATTCAATGCTTGATAGTGATAAAAATTTATTTTTCCATAATGATGGTCACTGGAATGAATATGGAAATCTTGCTTTAGCAAAAAATTTAAAGGAAATTTTATTACTAAATGGAATTAAATTTGATAAAAATAATTTTGAATTTAATAAAAGAGCTATTAATGATTTTTATAGTAAGCACCAAAAAAAATTTTAAAATTATCTGAAAAATTTTGAGATTAAATTGTTCATATAGGTTTGTATTTTAGTGCTTTGTGGTGGTAGAATATTGGTCAAAAAACCTTCAGACATTAGTCGATTTTAGTCTAGTCTTATAATTTGAAATTACTTATGATCCAGATTGTGTTATCTTGTACTTAATGTTTATGTAAGTATCTTGTTTATGATCATAGTTAGAAAATCAACAATAATAATATTAATTTAATATTTTAAGACGCAGTATAGGGCTCTTAATGCATCTTTAAATCTAATTTTTTTTCCCTCATTGTAGTTTCTACCATTATAACTTATAGGCACTTCGAATATCTTGGCATTTAATTTAGATATTTTTTTTGTAATTTCAATTTCAAAACCGAATGATGTTTCATTTAATAAGATATTTTTAAATATTTTTGTCTTAAAGCACTTATAACCAGTTTCTACATCTGAAAAATTTATATTAGTAAAAAAATTAGTTGCTAAAGTTATAATCTTATTTGCTATTTTATGAGAAAATAAATGTACTCTTTGGTAATTTTTACCTGAAAATCTGTTTCCATAAACTACATCTGCATCTAATCTATAAAATGGTAGTAAAAGATTTTTATAATCTTCGGGATTATATTCTAAATCAGCATCTTGAATGATTGTAATATCTCCATCAATAAAGTTCATTGCTCTTTTTATTGCGGCCCCCTTTCCTTTGTTTGACTCGCCTTTAACCAGCTGATTATATAAGTGCTTGTTATTTAATAAAAATTCATACGTACCATCATTAGAACAATCATCAGAAACAATTATCTGCATATCAAACTTTTTTTTTTGAAGATTTACTTTTTTAAGAATTACCTCAATGTAATTTATCTCATTAAAAACAGGTATAATAATACTTAATTTTTTATCCATTTTTTTACTAAAATTTTATATAAATTATCATTAATTATAAAATGAAAAAACTTTTGTTCGTAAAATTTTTATTAAACATAAATTTTACCTATTTACTTAGCACTATTACAATTGTCATTTTATATATTAAACTATTTATAATACATAAACATTTCCCTACTAGCGATGAAATTATAACTTTTCATAGATATCTAAATTGGAAAGGTCTTTTTTGGAAAGATGCACCAAATAATCATTTACTATTATCATTAATAGGAACTATTAGTAATAAAATTTTTGGTTTTAATTTTATACTGTTGAGATTTTATAATTTTTTATTTTTCTCATTAATATTATTTATTTATTGTAAAATTTTTAATAATTTAAAGATATTCTTATTATTTATAAGTTTAATTTTATGCTCTGATATAATTTTTAATTATATATATTTATATAGAGGCTACTACATAAGTTCTGCTATTTTTGTATTAATATTTTATATACTTTTTAAAGATCCTGAAATTCAAAAAAAAAGTTTAAGATATATATTGTTTTGTAACTTTTTACTTTTTATTCATAGCATTTATACAATTTATCTTATTTTTCCAATTTTTACTAGTTTATTAATTGTTTTTTTAAAAAAAAAAAAAATTTATTTTTTTTTAAATGAAAGTATTATATTTTTTTTAATACCTTCTTTTTTTATATATATCATAATTTTTTTTGTTACCGGCTTTGTTTCAGAGTTTTCAAGTAATTTTACAAATTTTGATAATCTAAATATATCTTTCTTAATAAAGAATTTTTTTCTTGTTTTTAAAAAGTCTATAATACCTGGCTTTCAAGCAGTTTTTTTTAATGTTTATGTTCAACCAGACTCGATACTTCAAGAAAATAGAATAATAAATATTATAAATATTTCATTATTGCTGTTTGAAAAACAATTAATAATTTTTTTAATTTTTTTTTTTTCTTTTTTTATTTTTTTTTATAATTTTTTAATAAAAAAAATTAATTTTTTTTATTTTTTTTTTATTTTTTTTTTTTTTTTTTTTTTTTTTATTAAATATTTATTTTTTTTTTTTTTTTTTT
>Ga0214921_10005753_pt1 | contig 17350 bp, 15 predicted proteins | sample LL1505_MetaG_FD_177992 | JGI IMG/M metagenome (GOLD analysis project Ga0214921, IMG submission 177992) | Freshwater microbial communities from Lake Lanier, Atlanta, Georgia, United States - LL-1505 | ecosystem: Environmental > Aquatic > Freshwater > Lake | place: USA: Georgia | collected...
AATAAAGTTATCAATAGGATTTGTTCTATTTTTAACATATTAAAACCTGTAAAATTTAAACCCGTCGAAATCGACGGGTTTATTGTACAGTGACAAACTATTCTTCAATTATAAATATTCCGATTCTCCATCACCCATACCTGTTCGTTTCTTAATTGCTTTTATCAAAACATTTAAACAATCTTGAGGATGATCATTGAGTTCTTTGTCAGTAAATCTAACTATAATCCAGCCATTTGCTGCTAATTCAGAATCTCTACGTTTGTCTTTTGCAATTTTGTCAGGATTGTTGTGCCAAATTTCTCCATCAGCTTCTATTCCAATTTTTAAGTTTGGAATTGCAGCATCTAATTGATAATCCATTGTAGGTCCAGCAGAATACTGAGCATATAAAGGATATGGCATGTTTAAAGACATAGTCAAACCATATAATTTCTTTTCCAAACTAGTAAACATTTTTGGTTGTTGTGTTACATCAATTTTCTTTTTTGCATATTTCTTGATAGATTCATTTTCATTACTTGCAAATTGATAGATTTCTTCAAGAGCATAATTATTTAATGGATGAGAATTGTCTCCACCACATAAAGGCAATTGTAAAGAACCAAATAATCCATCATATTCACTAGGCAATGGACCAAGTGAGCCTCTACCCGTAACTGGAGTTAATGACATCAAGAAGCCTTCATGTGCTGCAGATTTGATTCTTTTACTTGCTGTTCTTACACCAGAATTTTTAGCATTAATTCTTTCGTCATATATTTCATTAATAACTGAACTAGCTAATTTATAATTTTTAGTCATTACAGAAGCAGTAGGAGCAGGAGGCGCTCCACCAGGAGCTGGAGCTGCAGGAGGTGCTCCGGCAGGAGCTCCACCACCACCAACAGCCAAGTCAGCAGGAGGAGGAGTGCCCATACCTCCAGAGGCATCAGGTGATCCTCCAAAACCTTGACCAGAGACATTTCCGCTTTGAAAACTTAATGAAACATTAGGTGTTCCAAAATTTTGGTCATTCATAAAGTTTGCGCCTTGCTCAAACCTTAGTCTTTCAATTTCTTGATCAGAATCTAAACCAAAAGCTTCTATCAATGACACATTTGAAATAACACCATTTTGGTTAGCAGTGACAAGCATTTGTAATTTGCCAGTGTCATCACGTAATTGAAGATCATCAAATTTGATTTTAGGATAGACTAATTCGTCTTGTCCTCTTTCACCCTCAATTACAAATCCATTCCATTTTGCAACCGGCATGAAAACATTTTGCTCAATCCAGTGTGCAACTTCTCTTCTAAATGTCTCTAGTCTTTGAGCCATAGCAAGAAGACCAACTTGAGCATTTCCGTAAGTTGGACCCTCACCATTTAAGAGAGCTTTATTGAGCATAACACCATCTAAGATTTCTTGTTCAATTAATTCAAATTCACCAGTAAGAGGATGAATTTTGCCTGTAGCTCCATACCATTCAAGATCAAAATTGTGGTGAGTTACAAGAGTCAAGTTTGGATCATTAGCAATAGAGGCTAATTCATCTTGGACATTGTCAATATCTTCTTGTGAAGCCGGTCTTGTATCACTGCCAATCTTTACAACCTTGATTGGAAGAATAAGACGTTCAGCAATCATGTATTGTGCCTGACGTAATTTATCTTTGTAGGTCAAAATTGGAAATAATGGTCTGATCATAGAAATTCCATAATCTTCCCAAGGGTTTGACCCATATTTAAAATGATGAATAGAAATAGGATTGAGCTTGATTGGATTTCCTTGAATAATCATTTTCTTGATATTGTCAGGAATAGAATCATAAATTTCTTTAGGATTTCTTTCATTTACAATTCTAATTTCTTCTGCAGATGGTCTGTAAGCATAACTACCAGGTTGATCAATCATGCCTGGAGTTTTAATTACAGAGTCAGGATTCAATATAGAAATTGATTTCCAAGTTGCTCCATCATGTTCACACTCTTGATTTTTGTCATCATCCCAATTAGAGCCATGACAATGTGGACAGTCAAGAGAAAGCAAAACAAAAGAGTCACCTAGTAAGTGATATGTTTTGGAAATTTCTGGCAACCATTTTTGAAAATTAAGTGATTCAACTAACTTTTCAAAATAATCTTTGACATAAGAAGAAGAACATTCTAATTTCCAACCAGAGAAAGGATAGTTGGTGTAGAAATTTATGGCTGCAGCAATTTTAGGTTCGTTATTTCTCCACCAGTTTGCCCAAAGATAAACTTCACGACGAGCATTTGGGATTTGGAAAGATGATGGAGTTAAGAAAGGCGAATAGAAGTTTGGAGATGTGGTTACTGTATTTACGCTGGCAGTTCTTGTGACACTTGGTCCTAAACCTAGACCAATTCTACTACTTGCATAATTTTTGTCTACAGTTGCTGTTGTTGTTGGTGCTCCTGATACTTGTGTTGCTGCTGTTCTGATAGCAGAAGCCAATGATGTTCTATTTGCCATAACATATATTATACCGTTCTAAAAATAAAGAACTTAATACCAAGTTTGATTAGAAGGCTTGTTTCCAAAAAGGATAGGATCTTGTTTGCCTTTAGAAGCTTGGTAATATCCTTCTCCACTTTTAAAATGCTGAAAACCGTTACCTTTTTCTTTTGAAGCCATACTTTGTGGATCTCTATTATTATTTTGTTGTCTAGATCCTTCTAATTGATCTTCAATAGTAGTATTTTCTGGAGCATCGTGATATGGTGAATGTCTACGAGCTTCATTTGCTGCTGATTGTGGTGAAGTAATGAAATTACCAGTATCATCCATATTCATTCTATGAGGACGATCAACCAATAAATCCCATACCTCTTTTTGTTGCTCTTGATTCATTTGGTAGTATTCATCAAGAGATTTGCCCATTTTTTCAAGAATACCGGAAAGTTCGTCATACAGCCCAGCAGGTTTTTTATCGACAATCTTTGCTTTGTCAATTTCAGATTGAGTGGCGCCAGGAGCAAAAGTTTCATCTTGCTCTGTTGGCTGAATTACCCCTCCGCCTATTTGGGCTAAGACTTTTTTATACCACATCGTCGTATTCTTCTCTTTTAGATTCTAAAACATAATCTAAACCAAGTTCTTCAGCAAATTTCTTAAGATCTTCTTCTGAGAATTGATGACCTAAATTGTCATCATCTTCATCATCTAAAAGTGCCTCGATATTTTTGGTTACTTTTGTGTTAGTTCTTCTATCTTTTAATGCTTCTTCTCTTGTGGCATCAAAGTTATTCTTTCTTCTAATATCATCAAGCTTTTGTTCTTGATTCATTTCTTTTTTAGAAGCAGTGATGTTTTTATCTAATTGATGAATAATTGAATCTTTTGGATCATCAAAATTTTTATTCAATTCATCTCTGTAATTGATAGGATCTTCATCATCACCATCTAATTGGTGAGCATAAGAATCTTCCATTTCACCACGATGAGTGTAAAGTTCTTTTGAATCTAATTGATTTTCTCTAACTTCATCTGTTACGGATTCTTTATTGTTCAATCTTCTCAAAAGCATTTCAAGATAATCTGTACCCTTTTGATCTTTTCTTGGCAATTGAGAATCTATAGTTTTATTTGAATCTGTTTGGGCTTGTTTTGGGCGCATAACAGGTTTGTCACCTTGTTGATGACCATATGCAGATTGTTTAGCATCTGACAATTGTTTTTCTCTAGAATCTTCATGGTTTTGCTTTCCACGAACTTTATTTGCGCCTCTGTCTGAATGATCAAATCTAGCTTCGTATCCAATTTCACCTTCTGTAAGTTTTTTGGATCTTTCGCCTTCCTTAAGTTCAAGAGCATTAGCTTCATTGTCAGGATGTCTGTGAACATCCAATCTTGCCATAACTTCTTCATGTGATTGGAAAGCAACCTTAAGCCAATCCTGGTATGCACAAGTTACTTGACCGTTTTTGTCCACTCTTGAATCGATGCAATTTTCACGGCATTTTGAAATTTCCATAGGTACTGGACCATGATGATTGCTGCCATTGAATTTACCTTTAGGACATAGTAAATAAGGCTCATTATTTTGAGTTGACAAAGTTGTATATGCCACTCTTCTATTTTCTTTAGGTGTAACTTCTGAGTACCAATTATGTAAATAATTTGCAACTTTGGTTGTTTGTAATTTATTGCCAGACAAAACAACATTTCTAGCACTTTCAAGTTTAGAAATTCTCAATGAAGTAGATGCAAATTTCTTAAGTTTATCTAATGCATCAATAGCTTCAATTTGCCAATATCCAGAAGATTTTTCTGTTGTTTTATAAGCAACTCTTTCTAATCTTGCTGCTTCATTATTCTTATTTAAAAAGTTTTGTAAAGCCATGTAAGCATAGCGAAGAGTATTTCTTTCTTCTGCTATTTTAATATTATTTAATTTGCTATATGCATGATGTAAATGATGATGAGCTTCTTTTTCAGGAAGAGCTATAACTTTAACAATATGCTCAGGTCCGCCCATATTTCTAAATGCTGAAACTACTGGATCATCACCAAAATCGGCCATATCTAAAACATGGAAAGGTGAAGACATAGGCATAGAATTACCATCTCCAAGACCAGAAAGTGTGTCTTGAAGCATGCTAAGTAATCCAGTTCCACCAATCAACGGTTTTTTGTCCATAATGTGTTGAATTTTTTTAGGATCGTGAGTCTCGTAAGTTGCTTTAATTTTGTAACCTTTGTCCATTTTATTTGCCCAATCCTAAATTTGATAATTCTTCTTTATCAAAACCTCTATCAGTGAGAGCTGATCTAATTTGTTTGAGTTCTTCTGCAACACCTTTTTTGTCAGCAGGATCCTTGAAATCACCTTGCTTAGTAGTTTTGGTATAATCTTGTAAATCCATTAGGAAACAAGCTCTCATAATCAATTCAGGTGTGGATCTTTTCTCAAAGTTAGGTTTTGAATCATAATCTAAGGCTGCGATTTTTACTGAAGCATTTTTATTAGTCTTTTCTTCAGTGTCATTAATTTGCTCTATAGTCTCTTCAACATCCTTGAGTTTTTTCTCAACTTCTGCTTTATCTTCAACTAATTTAGGAAGATCAACAACATTAGCAGTTTTTTCTGACTTTTCAGGCTTCTCGTCTTTGTCTTTGCCTTGCTCTAATTTTTTGTTATATTCTTTAACAATGTCAACAGCACGTTCAATTGTTTCTTTATTCCAATATTTGAGCTTTGAGATGTATCTAACAATATCGTTCTTTTCGACACCGTGATCAAGCAATTTACCCACTTTACCCATCAAAACACGGAATGGATTGCCTCTAGTTTTCTTTTTCTTTTTGACCTGTGCGGTTTTGGAATTGTTGTACACGTTCTTAGCCTCGGATAAATAAGTTTGTTCAATCTTATTTGCTATATCTGTATAGCTCGGATCCAACTCTTGTGTGATTGGATCTTTTGTTCTTGTTCTGTTATTATTGGACATAAGAAGTGCTTTAGATAATTTATATAATTGATGGCGTATATTATCATCTTGCACTCTGTCTGCTATCAAAGTAACTTCATCAGATAGTTCTTTGAAGTTGTTATTAGCAGCTTTTACTTTTTTCATTAACTGTCTCATTTCATCTTTAGTCACACCTTCAACATTCTCACCGCTTAATGGGATATTATTTATTCCATTGGCAGGATTTGATGCTAAAGGTGGGGCAGTTTGAGACAGTTTATCCATTAATCAATATCGTCAAAGTTTAAGTCAATACTATTATAAATTTCATTGACTGTTTTAGCTCTTGATTGAGCTTTATTATTCATATCGCCTTGAATATTTTTCTTAATTGCCATTCTTTCGATTCTAATCTTCTCTTGATTTGCAATTCTAATTGATTCACGATTGTCCAGAGCAGATGGATCAATCATTCCAAATGTTGAATTAAATTCATTGTCTGAAGATGTTCTTAAGATAGAATGTGCTCTTGAAGAAACTACAGAAGATTGTCTTAAGTTGTTAATTTGCTTATCTTCCCAAGTTTTATGACGAGATGCTTTGGCTTCTCTTGCTCTCTGGGTTTCAATAATTGATTGTTCACTAGTAGAAGCTTGTGAATTTAAAAATTCTTCTGAAATTGCAATCATATCTGGGTTAAAAATGGATGCTGATCTTGAAAGCATAGCATTCATATATTCATCAGATGAAAATGCTTTTAACCCACTAGTGGTTGTTCTTGCGCTTTCACCTTGATCATATTGTGAACCAGCTCTTTTAATAGCACCAAAATCTTGTGAAAGAATTCTATCTTCAAGTGTGGTGTCTCTTAAATCTTGATAGGTTGATGCACCTTGGATCTTTTCCCAAGACTTATTTACAGTGTTTGCTTCTTTTGTGAAACCAATATTTTGTTTAGAAATTGATTGTCTGTTTGCAGTTGAATTTCTCTTTAACTCAGCGTAAGGATCTTCTTCAACTTCAACTTGAGCGCCAATAAATCTCTTTTCCAAAAATGATGGAATATTTTCGATTTCTGATACTTTTCTAAATCTGCTCATGTTTATATTTCCTGCTCTTACTTTTCAAGAATGTCCCAGGGCAGAGCCCTGGGACTATCATCTTGAGGAGTGTAATTTTACTTGTCGTATTTCTTGGTGAAGAGTGCATCAATCCACTCTTGATCACCATAACCGAGTTCATTCTTCCAGTAATCAATAATTCTGGAATAGTCTGCGTCTGAAAGTGTAGCAACTTTGATCATTGAAGAAGCTGCAGCAACCTTTACATTGGTATCAAGGTCAGAAGCAAGAACGTTTTTGATATCGGACAATTTGTCAGCTGCAGGAGCAGATGTTTCGCCTAATCTAGCATTTACATATTCGATTGGGAAGCCTTCTGCAATTGCTTTAGCAGCAAATGCTCTTTTTGCAGCAGATGAGAATGCTTTAGCTTCTTTCATTTCTGATTTGTTGCCAGCATAACCACAAGCTTCACATTCTTTGCCTGCGTACTTACCGCCACAAGCTTCACAAGTTTTGCCCTTAGATGCTTCTTTCTCATCTTCCATCTTTGCAGCAACTTTTTGAACCAATGCTTCTCTGTAAGCTCTTCTTTGGGCAAGCTTCAAATTGGTTTCTTGTTGAGCTTGAACTTGGCGCTCAATTTTGCCAGCCAATCTAACTCTTCTTTCATGGCGAGCAGCAAGGATAGCTTCCTTAAGATCTTCATCACCAGCAGCAATTGCAGCTTCTACTGCTTCAGCTGATAATTGTGATGCATGATTAAAATGGAAAGCTTTCTTTTCAGATTTGGACTTAGGTCCTTTTCTCTTCATTGGGCCTTTTTCATCATCACATTCGCATGGATCGCAATCACAATCTGGGCACTTATCAGAATCTTCATCATCAGAATCAGACTTCTTGCCCTTGCCATTTTCTTCCATCCACTTCTTCAAGCCTTCTGGAAGACCTTTCTTGGCTTCTTTGCTCCAGCCAGCTTTGGAATCCATTGCAGCCTCATGATCTTCATGATCTTCGCCTTGCAATCTATCTACTTCTTCATCACCAATAGCATCAATAAGAGCTTTGAGACCCTTGTTCTCTTTTGGCTCTTTTGCTTCGGCTAATCTTTGGTTAAAGTTGTCCCAGTCAATTCCTTGGAAAACCAAGTCAGAATCAAGAGGATCTTCTTGAAATCTGTTTGGGAAAATTCTATCTGCCATAATTAATTTTTCTCCTCAAGAAAAAATACATTAAGAAAATTTCTAAATTTAATGCTCAAATTCCTTTAATGCATCCATTTATGTTTTTTTACTGAAAATTACTTTCTTGCCCTTCAAAAACAATTTATCTCCAACACCGATGCTTAATTTTTTGAACAATCCTTTATTTGCTTCTACAACAAATACAACATTGTTCGAGTCTGGAGATACAGATTTAGGGTCATCTGCTTCCATATCTTTGATATCAACTATCTTATAATTTTTGTCTAAAAACGCTAAAGATAATGGAAAAGAAACATTCTTATTCCAAAATGAATAACAATCTGGATAATCAAAAGTAAAAAATGCTACTTCATAATCATCCAAAGGTTCAGCATTCATCAAACCTTTAGTACGTAATTTGTCTGTATCTGCTACAAACCTTACATCGAATTCATCACGGAATTCTTTTTTGGTGAGTCAAGAACCAACTTTTTTAAATTTGTTTGATGATGCTTTTACACTTCTAGCTTCTTCAAGATCAAATCTATCTTTTGTTCTTTGCTTTCTGAATTCATTGACATTATCAGTGCTCAAATAATGATCACGTAATGCTAATTTTGCCTTTTCAGTAAGTTCTACAGATCTTCCATAACCAGTAAGTAAACCTGCTGTTTTAAGTGCTAAAAGATCATTGTCAGAAATTTCTGTTGGAACGCCACAAACTTTGCTGTCTTTGTGTAAAGCAACATAACTAGCTGCTGTGACTAATGCATCGGTATTTGCATCAATTGATTTGAGCATATCCAAATATTTTTCACTTAATTTTGCTGCTTCAATTTTCTTTGGAGCTTGTGAAACACCAAGAAGTTGAATTTGAATATCTGAAAGTCCAAGACCTTCCATGGATGGTCCGTCAAATAATTCTGCGTGTAAATCTAAAGAATGAACTGGTTTAATTGGTATTGGCATAATTTTATTCCTTATCTGTTTGGTAATCTATTTTTCCAAGCATTTCCTTCATCAACATTTTTCTGATATGTTTCATCCCAGGAGAATTTGTCATTTAAATCTTCACCACCTGAAATTGCCATAGATGGACTTGATGCTGGATTGCCTGGGTCTACATAAGCTGGTCCTGGAACACTGTCAGGTCCATGTAATTGACCTTCTATATTTTGTCCATCTTGTTCACCACCCAAGTCACGATATTCAGGCACTCTTTTTCTAGGATTGATTTTTTGTCGCCAGAAATCGTTTTGCTTGTATTCTTCTTCTAGTTCATCATATGGAACTAAAGATACATTTGGTGATTGTGTAACAGACTGTTGAGGATAATATTGAGCAATCTTTTCAAACAAACTATCGGCTTTTGAATAATGCCCAGTTTTGTCTAATCTTGAACAGACTTTGATTAATGTTTGAATTGATTTTGCATCCATAATTTGTTCTTGTTAAATAAACCTTAACTTCCCTTTAAAAAGTATGTCCACCGATTCCGTAAAAAGCAGATCCGTCGTAAACTTCCTCTACGCCCTTGTCTTCTTTATTGGTAGGATCTATGTAATCTGCATATGTTGTATCTTTTTGTTTAGGATGCAATTGTTGCTCTGTAGAAACATTTGGATTTATACCTTTGGTTGTATCAGATTGCGGAGCTATGTCTTTTGGAGCATGAACATTTGATTTGCCATCTGGATCAGGATAGGAAAGTAAAGTATCCTTAAGTTCATACTCTTGAAATCCATCATGGTCAGGAGTATTTACTGTCATCAAATCTTGAATATAGCCATCGAAATCTTCACCATGAGTCAAGATAGGAGTTTTGCCAATAGGAGCATATGAAAATTGTTTTTCATCAAACTCATTTCTATCTTCGGGATATTCTTTTGTAATTCTATTTCTTCTAGCTACTTCATAATCTTCAGCTACACGATTTATAGTTTTGTCAGAAATAGCAAAATGTAATCTTTCGGGTTTGTCAGGATCTTTATATTCTTCTCTGTCGTATTTAAAATCTTTGTTATATTTATGACGATCTTCTAAAGCCTTTTCCATAGTCATCATGTGTTCTGCTTTAGGTCTGTAATGTTCTTTGATATATGCTGGGCTATTTTTAATTAAATCAGAAGCGGCATTTTCAAGTGATTTTTTATAATTGTGAAGTTGAGCTCTAAATTTTGCTCTCATTCTTTCCTCAGGTGTCAATTCATAAGGAATTAATTCTTCATAATTTTTGTGTTGAGGAGTAAGTCTCGACTCAATATTCACGTCTCTAGTATCAGGTTCAAAGTGGGTTCTTCTTAATAATTTATCAAAACTAGCATCTTCATCTACATAAAGATTAATTTCATGTCCACCCCTATTTGATCCACCACGACCAACAGGGCTACCACCAGGCTGATAAGGAGAACCATTTCCTCCACCGCCTACACCACCAAATTGAGCTGTTCTGATATTGTTAGACATAATGATTTGTTCTTATTAATTAAAAAATTTACCTTTATCGTCTATTCAGATTAACCATTTTTGATCTTGGCAATCTCACCATAATTTTAGAAGTAAGACATTCATAAGCTACAGCAGCAACAGCATCACAAATGTCATCTTTATATCCAGAAAGAGCTTCAATGTAATATCTTTTGCCTTTCCATTTCTTTTGTAAGAATAAGAATTGAATTTTTGCTTCTTGAATTTCATTTAAAGAAATTAATTTTTTATCTTGATCATAATATTCACCACCAGATAAATCATAAATATCAATTCGATCATCACGAATTAATTGAGATAATTCTGTGTAAATATTTTCTTTATATTCTTTATTGAATTGACGTTCTACAATTGGAATTCTCATAGATTGCAATTTTATGATAGAAGATTGTGAATTCCATTGGTCTATTGAAACTTGTTTAAATCTAAATCTAGCATGCAAATCAATTACATAATCTTCAACTTCATTTTCTTTAACAGGTTGATTTTTAGTTTTAGGGTTCCAAAAATGAATATGATCAATAACTACTCTTTTCAATGGTTTAAAGTCAGGTCCAATTTGCCCATACATATTTTCTGTATGAGCAATTACAAGGGCATAATAGTCAGAAGTACGAGCTGGATCTAAGTGACAGAAATATTCAAAATTACCCTCTGCTCTTTCTTTTCTTTTCACCATAGACATAGAAGAGAACATTCTATCTATGTCATCAGCAACAAACATAGGGTCAGATGAAGAAGCACCAAATTCTGCCCCATATTGCATTTGAAATTCTTGAGGATCTTTTTTCTTTTGACCATCCAACCATTCTTTGTCAATGTTTGGATTTGTAAGCCATGTGGGAAGTCTCATTACAAGAGTGGTAGGATCTTCTTGTCTATTTTCATGCAAATCATAAAGCAACCCAATTGGACCTTTAGGGTTAGAAAGAAGCATCATTTTTCCATCTTTGCCAAATGTAGCAAGAGATGGTTTTAGATCATCATAAAGAGCATAGTCAACGCCAGAATCAGGATTATCTCCAGCCATAGCAGCAACTTCGTCCATAATGATTGACCAACAAGTTAAACCAACAAGACCTGAAGCATTACTAGAACCACATCTAAGAACTAAAGAACCCGCAAAAAGATTGATATTTTGCTCTTTTCTTCTTACATTCTCTTCTCGGTCATGTTCAGTGTAAAATCGCATTTCAAGCTCTGTATCTTTGCCAATATAAGGAGCAAAGAATGGAGAAGCTAAAACCGTTTGCTTAATTTTGGAGAAGATTGCTTTTTTAGCCTGTTCTTCATTACGAGCAACATTGAGAAGAACAATTTCATCAAATTCCATCAAACCATATCTTGCTTGAGGATGACCCATAGAAATTAATCTATAAAGTTCGTAAAGAGCCATAGCAGAAACAAGGAATGATTTTCCAGAACGTCTACCAAGCACCAAGACTAATTCTTCAAACTTGTATCTTTTAGTGCATTTTTCTTTTACTTGCATTCTTAGTTTTGGATCGAACTCTTCAGAATAAAGTAAATCTGATTCACTTTGAAAGCCATCAATAATAGGTCTTGATTCTAATATCTCCACTTGTCTTTCAGCATCGGGGTTTGTAGCTTCATTTTTGGCTATTTTATATCTTTCTTCTCTGACATTACTATCTAATCGTTTGCATTGTAAACATGGAGAATTGACAACATTAAAAATAGTTTTAAATTGTCTTCCTTCAGATCTAGCTTTCAAGAATTCATTTTCATTTTTCTGGATATAATGCCAGACACAACCTTTACAATCATCTTTATTTTCAGATTCATCTATAACCAGATTTGTATTGCCTTCTTGTCCCATATAAAAACACTTTAAGATTAGTTTTTGCCAAGGATAGGGTTTTAGATTACAAAAATATGGATGCTCAATAAAAGTGATAATATCTACGATTTGATCAGGATTAAATCTATCTTTAGGTGGCTTGAGTGGTGGAGCAACTTCTGATCTTGTGGCAGGAGCAATTTCATCAACAAAGTCGTCTGCATATTCAGTATCTTTAAATAATGCAGTGACGGAATTAGCTTGTTGAAGTAGTTGTGTTCGTAATTCTGCTGGAGATTTTGGAACTGGGGTTTGTTTTCTCATTAATTATCTTGCTGAATCTTTTCTCTCAAGGCAACAATTTCTTCTCTGATAATTCTCTTGTCATTTTCAGAGTCCATCTTTTCATGTAACTTAGCAAGAATTTCGAAAATGTTGATATTATAAATACCTTGATTGTCTCTTACTTCTTTGAGATGTAAAATTTTAGAAATTAATTTTTCTACCATTGCTGCTCTTTTAAGTTTCATATCATTGTTTTTAGAGCAGTCAATACCTCTAACATCATCAAGCTCTACAAGTAAGGCAGTGAGAGCAAGATGATGTTCACGGAAAATCCAAGGAGCAATTAATTCTTCCCGTTGTTCGTAATTCTTAAGACCAGAAGTTGAGATTTTTTTGAAATCACAGTGTTGTTCCATGTGAGTATTGATCTGCATCCAGTTCATCTGAGCATCAAAATACTGTTGGAAGAATCTAATTACTGATTGATTTTTACGACCAGAATCAAGATATACGTGTTCTACCAAATCTCTAAAAGGCGAAGTACAAATTGCGCATCGTGGTTCCAAAAATTGAGGATAAGATATATCACTCATATTGTCAGGAGGAAGAGGCATTAAAGGTTTGTCGCCTTCTTTCAAATCCCTGAACATTTTAGATGGCTTTTTTGGCCCTTCATCGGGAACAATTAGTGCATCTACAGTTTCTTTTTTTGATTCCATTTCTTTAGTTATACAAAACAAACAAGCCGCATAAAAGCGGCTTGTTCAATAGTTGTGAGAGTAAATTAGTCTTTGAGGGCTCTTTTCAATCTTTGGTATGGAGAAACTGTATCAGCAGCTTTCACCATATATTCATCAGCAAGTCCGAAATCAACGTAATTTCCACCAATAAACTTGTCGCTTGATGAAGTTGCATTTGATAAATCAACTTCAGCAGATCCCTTCTTCATAGATACGACATATTTAGTTTTTGAAGCAGTTTTAATTTGTGCTTCTTGAGATTGTGCCAAAAGAACATTATTCAACAATGTTTCTTCAATGAAAGGCTTCAAAGATGCGTGAAGATTTCCTCTACCAGTTCTACTTTCTTTAGCAGCCTCTGTAAGTCTTAACCAATAACCTAAGCCCTTTTCATCTGTCTTGACAATAGAATGAGGACCAGTGCAAAGTCTCTTGACGAATTCCTTTGCAGACAATTTAGTTAATGATCTTTCAATAATAGGAGCACAGTCAGAATACTTTGTTGGAACGACAGCAACTTCTACAGCAGTGTTTTGTTCAACTTCTTCAGCAGAATCAAACAACTTAGAAGCAACTCTATTAGCAATGTCCAAATCAAAATTATCAGCTGCAAGCAACTCTACAACTTCAGACTTATCGAAACCTTGATTTTTATATTTTTGAGCTTGACTATTAGCTACAACAATAACGCCATCATGATGTGAACGTAATTCATTGCGCCAGTTGTAAATCATGTCATTTGTGTTGTTTTCAGACACTTCTCTAATCTCCCTTAGATTTTTTGATCCCCACCAATAAAAAGGACTTAATTAAATAATAAAACCTCCAGACGCACTTATAATGTCTTAGAGGTTTTTGTGGAACATATTTATATAATACGAGAAATCAAAAAATATATTCCATTAATCAAAAAGGAAATCTTTACCTAAAATATTTTTCATCTGTTCAAGTGCTTTAGACAATCTTTTTGAAAATGCACCTTGAGTAATTCCAAGCTTTTCAGATGCTTCTTTCTGATCTAATTGATCAAAGAAATATACTTGTATCACTTCTTTGCTTTTGTCATTTAGTTTTTCAAAGGCTTGATGGATACAAATTACATTATCTATTTTGTTGAATGGATCATCATATTGTTCAGTAAATTCTATTTCTTCTACTGACTCTTCTTTTGGAAAATATTTGTCAGAAATATATCGAAATAAATTTATATCAATTCTTGTTGAAAGGAAATACGAAAAATAAGATAGTTTAGGGTCATATTGATCTATAAGCTTGATGAAAACAAATAATGTATCACCCAAAATATCTTCACGATATGGTGAAAGTCTAGGTTCTTTATAAATAATTCTTTTTACTGATGAAATGAATAAAGGTTTGTAAAATTCATACAGTTCATATAAAGCCGAATCATTACCAGCTTTGTATTGGTGAAGTAATTTATTAATTTCGTCGTAGTTCTGATCAGCCATATAAAAATTATACAGATGCCAGTTTTGAAATCAATATAGGAACAGAATGATTGACAGAACCATTTGTGCGTAGGTCAACAATAGAATCAACCACCATAGTTATCATTTTAGAAAACTGAGCTGGACTATATAAGTTTTCTTTGCTTGATTGTATGCGAATTCTTATAGGATTTTGAGCTTTGACAGCGAATGTAGGCTCTTTGTACTCATCATCTAAATACTTGCCTAAAAGATCTCGTAACTCAACAATTTCTTGCACTTTTGACAATGGAAAATCTGTCTTATTAGTTTCTGATATCACAAGCATAAAGTTTAATTGACTTAAGAGAACTAATAAAAATCCTTGCTCACCCATAGAATCAATGAGAAGATCTATCTTTGTCAAGCAATAGTCCATATCTTTATTCATCAGTTTGTCGATAAATTCGAATATGTCGCATTCTTCATTGAAAGAAGCATTGGAAATATCACGCAGAAAGATTTTATCTGTGTAGGAAATGATTTTTTCTAATTCTTTAAATAGGATATCAATGTCGTAGCATAAGATTTCTTTCTTGCTGCCAGATTGCTTTGATTTGATACGTAAAATAGGGCAGATTTCAACAAGATGATTCAAAGTCTCGCCATTAATATTTGCATTGTTTTTCAAGACAAAATTATTGATATGACGCTTTAATGAATTAGAATCACCAAGTAGAGGATAACTACAATCAAAAATCAAGTTATTTTTTTTGGCTTTTGCAATAAGAGATAATCTACCATCAAAACTATCATCCTCATATAAGATGATGTGTTTAATCCCAAGCTTTTCACTCTTTTCTTGAATCAACTTTATGTCTTCATTAGAAATACTTGTATGGATGTAAATGTTATTATTATCGAAGAATTTACTATAACCATTGATAATCTTTTCAACATTATTATCAATACAAAGAATAAGACCAGGGAATTCTTCCTTGATCTTATTCAATGCCAAAGTGGTAGATCCGTAATAAATTCTTGGAAACATATTAATCCATTGGGAACAGTAAATGCTTGAAATTTTCAGCTTCTAACATCAACAAAATAAAATCATTGTGTCTAATAAAGTTCAGTTTGATCTTCTTACTATCAAGCAAATCTAAAGCTCTAATCAAATGGGCAGAAACATAAGATACTGAAAATAATTCATCATTCTCTATATCAATCGTATCTACTACCGCATTCTTTTCATTGCTGTTTCCGGAAATGACAAGCTTATCAATATCTAGATTTAAGCTTATCATATGAGAATTTGCAATGCTAGAAACAAACTTTACTGACTTGACTAATGCATCTTTTTCTATAACAAGAGACAAGAAAAAATTATCACTAAAGAATTGATTAAAGTTTGAGAATATTTTTTCAAAAGTATTCTTCTCAAGATTGCAAAATAATTCTCCGCCATCCCAAGTTAAATAAAGCTTGCTGTTATGAAGAGAGAAAACTACTCCTGATACTTTTTCGACATAATACAAAACAATGTCAGAAATGGTTTTTGAAATTAGATATGATGGCTGTAATTCATACTTCTTGCCAAATACACTAATTCTATGTTTGTCAGAAGATTGAGTATTGATTTTCCCATCTTCAATAAACCAAAGAATAGAAGTGTATGGATGCTCATCAAAATCAGGTGCACAAGAAAATGAAGTCATCTTAATACTGTGGACAAAATCATCAACAGTTATATCTAATGACTCTAAGTTGCTAGAAAAATCTACTGCGAAGTTATCAACAGGAGCAGAAGCCAAAGACACTCTAGTTTTCTTATTGCCAAAGATGAGCAAATTTTCTTCTACATTGTATATAAATTGAATTTCTTCTGTTGGAAAATTATTTACAGCATTATAGAAAGAAGAAATGTCTAATCCAAAAGTGCCATCTTCAGTGGGCTCGACATTCTTGAGTAAAAATTTAGAGCAGCAGAAATTGTTTTCTGATTGCACATAAAGTTTGCCATCAGATGAATGAAATATCAAACTACTCGATGATGTTTTATTTTCACGCATCGACAGTTTAGATTTCTCAATTTTATTAAGTAAGGCAAAACATATGAGATGTTCTGCCTTATTCAATTTAAATTTCAATGTAGTTGCCCTTGGAATTCTACTTTAGTTGTAGGAAGATAGATTTTTATTTCTTTCAAAATGTTAGAAATAAATGTATCCTCATCAGCACAAGAAATCAACATTCCATTCTCATAATAATTCCAAGCACTGACAACTTGTCGTAGAACATCCATTTTATTAATGATTAGTTTAGTGACACCATTCATTTGACAAGCAATAATTACTTCTTGGATGTTTAGCCAGTCGATTTGTCTTGGTCGTCCTGTCGTGGCTCCATACTCTTGACCAATTTCTCTGAGTTGCTCAAATCGCTCGTCATCTTTTTGGTATCCTTTAGCTCCAACATAGGTAGAATAACACTTGATAACCCCGACAACATCCCGTACTTGCTTATAATTGAAACCATTATTTAATACTGCTCCTACACCAGTGTTTGAAGAAGTGACGTAAGGATAATCACCAAAGTCAACATCAAGCCAATATCCTTGAGCACCTTCAGCTAAAAACTTCTTCGGTTCTGAATGAATTAGATCATGCATATTGACAAGATAAGGTGCTAATTCAGGTACATCTTTGGCACGAATTCCTGTACGGGCCACTTTGTCTCTATAACAAGGACCATTTCCAGTGCGTGTAGTTCCAATAGTTGTATCTTTGGAATCTTCTTCAATATGTTCTTGGGTAATTATATGGGCGTTTTCTGCAATCTTTAAAAGCGATGTGTCAAATCCAAATCCTTTAAGATACTCAAGTTCGTCAAATAATTTTTGCGTATTGATAACACAACCATTACCGATGACACTAGGAACACCATGC
>Ga0214921_10005755_pt1 | contig 17349 bp, 14 predicted proteins | sample LL1505_MetaG_FD_177992 | JGI IMG/M metagenome (GOLD analysis project Ga0214921, IMG submission 177992) | Freshwater microbial communities from Lake Lanier, Atlanta, Georgia, United States - LL-1505 | ecosystem: Environmental > Aquatic > Freshwater > Lake | place: USA: Georgia | collected...
AATAATATACGGTAAAGCCCTATTTTAGCCGTTTGGTGAAAAATAGGGCTTTTATCATAAAATATTACTCATTAAATAAAATCAACATCTTATTCAATCAGTGAAAATCATAAAAAGATAAAATATCATCTATTACATCATAAAATTAAAATTAAAATTCAAAATTTGACAAATTCATATAATATTACTCATTAAATAAAATCAACATCTTATTCAATCAGTGAAAATCATAAAAATATAAAACATCATCTATTACATCATAAAATTAAAATTCAAAATCCTAAAAATCCCCCAAAAATCATCTTGAGGCGTAGCCGAAGTTTAATTTATTTATAAATTAAACTTTGTAATATATTAAGCCCCTAAGACATCGTACAAAATCATTAAATGGCTATCAACATCTGGTTTCATCTTGCGCCGTTAGGCGGTTTTACCTGGGTGGGGAATTTATTTCCCCCGACGCGCTACAGCGCGTCCTGAATGGTTTTTCATTATATAGTTTTTTTTATAGCTTTTAATTTTTGTTTGGCGTAAATATTAATTTCAGCGTCTATCTGTAATTTTTCATATTCTAGTTGTGCGAGCTGTTTATCGTATTCATCTTCATCAATTTCTTTTATTTCTAATTTAACATTTAAATCTCTTAGATCATTATTATATTTTTCATAATAATTTTGAACAGCCATAAAAACAGCATGTATTGGGTGCGAGCCAAATTTAATATCAGTTCTTACCCATGTTGGGTAATCATAGAATCTAGAGAACCAAGGGAATTTATTAAAATCTTTAGAATAAATAAAACCATAGCCGAACATATCGGTGTACTCTAATTGTTTTTTTTCGAAGTAATCCCTCGCCTCATTGCTTAAAAAAGGAAATCCTGAAATTGTTTCTAACATTTGTATATATTATAATTATATATTTTTTTTCTAATTATAATATATATATAAAAATAAATTTTTATAATGGATTTAATAGATTCAGAAGAAGAAATAATAAAAATTGGTATCTCATCTGCATCAGATACACCTCCAACAACACCAATTAGCAACCCAGACGTTGAACCAATAACTCCCGACACATTACCAAAAATAAAACGAAGGGGGCGACCTAAACAACCACCTAAAGAGAAACCAATAAAACGACCAGTTGGACGACCTAAACAACCACCTAAACCAGAAAAAAAGGGGCATTTTTGGGAAAGAAAAGAGGAAGATTTAAACAAATTAGAAAAGGCCAGAATGTCAAGATATAAAAAATTATTAGAAAAGGTTAATCTTTACGATAATTTAACAACAGATAGCAATCTAAACAAAATAAAAGAAGCAGATGAAAAAGGTAAAAAAGAACAATTTGAAAAGGAGTTGATAGTTAATGAAGTATTAGAAAAATTAAAATTAGAGAAGACACCACAACAAAAAACTTTAAAAATGATAGATGAAAGAGGAGATGTAAGAATAATTAAATTTTAAGATCTAAATTTCATCTAATTTATTGTTTAAAAACTTCAACACAAAAACTATAAAATATAGTAGTAAAAACTATATTACATATTATTATTAAGTCATAATAATCAAACATCATTATTTTTATATATTATTAATATATAGTAATGGTACAAAATAAATTATTAAAAGAATTTAATTCAGGCACTGGATATATGGCAAACTCAAAGGCAAAAGAAAACAATCAAATGTTAAACACGCATAAATTACCTATAGTAATGGGGACTGATGATTTAAATTACTCAATTAAAAAAATAAAACCTATTAAACCAATTAGAAACAAAAAATAATTTTTTTTATTTATCTATTATATAAATATATATAATGGAAGATTCTTTAACAATGAACACCCCTAATGCCATTAGTGGTTTATCAAAAAAACCAATGTCGATGCAAAGTAGTATAGTAAGCAGAACAACAACTCGTTTTTATACAACTGGTTCAAGCTCATTCAATAAAAAATATAATGATACTTTAAATTTTAAATTATCAAGCACTGATTATATTGATGCTGCAACTGCTACTCTTAACTTTAGATTAAAAACTAACGCTGTATATCAGATCCCTGAAACTCTTTTTGGGTTAGCTTGTATAGAAAAGGCAGTACTTAAAATTAATAATCAAGAAGTTGAACAAATTGATGATTCATCGGGCTTTTTAAGATCTCTTTTCTATCTAAATAATGATAAAAATGTCGTAACTGGCCCGATTGGTACATCGGCCGGTGAATATAAATATAGAACTAGATCTGGGATGTTTCTTAAAAATAATTCAACTGGTGTTACAGATGATACAAATAGTATTAAACCATGTATCAATCTTGGTGGTACAACTTACAAAAATTTTGGTACTTCTGCGCAAATGCCTCCCGGTGCTACTCAATATGCGGTTCCTGGCAATTGTTTAGAACTGCTTACATGTGGGGGTTCTTTAAGTCTTCCTGAAGGTGCGCTATGGTCTAGGCAGTCAATCACTGCTGAATCTAATAATAGATTGATTTCTGGTCAAGAAAATGAAGGTCGCGATTATAGCGTCAGACTGATGGATATTTTCGAATTCTTTAAATCTGATACTTATGTACCTCTTAGAAATTTAGGTTCAATTGATATTCAACTCACTTTGGCTTCTTATGATAAATGCTTTATTAATGTCCCCACTTATTCTATTTCGAACGCTGGGATCACAAATAATTTATCAACAATATCAGATGCCGATGCATTAGCAGTTTGTACAAATGAAGAATATAATATTATTGCTCCGTATATCTCAATTGATGTTGTTCAACCAAATCTTTTATTAGTAAATGCTCTAGATGCTCAAGCATCTGGTTCAGAAGGCTTTGCTATGGTGTTCTCATCATGGAGTACACAAGTATTATCTCAACCTTACGGTACATCATTGCAATTTACAACAAATAAAAGTTTTAGTCACTGTCGTGATCTTGTTTGTCTGTTACGTCCATCAAATGCTCAAAATGGTTCTAAATTTTTAAGATATGATCAAACATATTACGGTAGCCGATGCCTAGAAAATAAAACAATTATCGGAAGTGCTAATTTCCCTCTAACATCCTCGTCGAGTAGTTCATCGCGTCTTATGGAAGTTCAGAAAGCATTCGCAATGCATAATTCAAATACTTCATCAAGCGTTATTGATCTTAATGTTTATACAGGGGCTAATCCTCACCTCGCGGGATCTTCTCGTGGTTACTATCCATCATTAACTCTAAATAATGTTACAGGCGTTGCGGCTGATAATAAGGCATGTATCGCTCAAGCTGGTGCGCTCTGGGCTGAACCAAATTCAGAATTTTCAATCTGTCAATCATTTGAAAAGTTTATCAGCGCTTCTCGTTTCCTTAGTGGTATAAATACAAAATTAACGACTTCTCAGATTACTTTAGATCTTAAAATGAGACAATGGCTTGATACTGATCCAAATACAGATTTTAAAGCAGCTACATCTTTAAATACAGTTGATGCAATTCTTGGTAATTCTCCAGTTTCTGCTCTATTGGCGGTTCATTGGGAAGGTCTTGTATTAGTTTCAAATAATTCAGTAACTGTACAACGTTAAATTTAATTAAAAATTTTCTTATAATTTATTATTATAATGATCAATAATAATAAATTAATATTACATGCTGTTATTTTTAAAAAAGATGTTTATAAGACGATGAATCAAGCATTAAATAAAGCTATTGATATGTTCCCAACTGAAAATATTAAAGGTTTTGTTCATGAAACATTAGATTCATATAGAGTAAGAGTTAGGCCGAAAACTGAATTTGATGAAACACAATATATTTCTAAGATCATAAGTCCATCTATAACAATAGTAATGGGAAAACTTAAAGATGATAAAAATAAATCTAAGGTACACTATATAGATTTTGATAAAATTCATAAATCTAAACCTTTGAAATAATTATATGTTTAGTGTGTTTTTTTTTCATTTGATATATTTTATCATATTCTAATTTTATATTATTTTTAAACAATAATTCCATAGTCCATGTTCTACTAACAATCAAATATAAATCACATATATATTCATTAATTGAGTTATAATGCATATATTCATATATATTCAATTTATTAAGTGCTGATGTTTTATAAAAAACATTACATTCAGACATATATGGCGGATCAATTAACAATAAATTAGATTTATCATCTTTATAATTAATTAATACATTAAGACCATCATTAATAGTAAATGTTACATCTTCATTTTTTATAAAATTATATATTGGGATTGTTCTAAGATCTAATTTTTTTATTTGTTTAATTCTAGTCATTTGAGGATATAAGCCTTTACGGATTGAGCAATATTTATGAATAAAAATATATGATTCAATATCATTATTTTTTGTTAAAGTCAAATAATAATTTTTTCTTTCTTCATCATTTGTATAAGAATTAAAATTATCTATTAAAATATTTATTTTTTCATTTACTGTTTCTATTTCATCTTCTGATTTAAATATATTATATATTTTAATTAGTTGATCGTCCATATCATTTAATATATATTTAAATTTTTTAGGATGTTTAGTTGATATATAGTAAGACATCGCAGAAGAACCACAAAATGGTTCAACAATAGTTGTTATATTATCAAAATTTATTATATTAAATAATGATTCTATTTCATTCCGTTTATTTCCAGAGTATGCGTACAAAAAATGATTTTTCATTTTATGATATATACTATATATTATAAAATGTTTTTAATTATTTTTAATTACCACAAAAGGTGATATGATAACCAGGCTGCGGTAGTTTTATTAGCGGATGCCCATTTATGGTTTCTTGCTCTGAATGCATCTCTTTTCTTGTCATCTTTTGTAAGTGTGTAGTCTTTGTAAAGCATCTGCCCAAAATGAACAACTTTGTTATCATCTAGTTTGATCATATATTTTTTATCTTTTCTTGTTGATGGGAAAACCTCTAAATCATAACGTTTAGCAATCTTTGCAACTTCGACGGGGTCTGAATATTTTTTTAATTCTTGAATTTTGTTATTGTCCATATATATTATATAATAGATAATTTATTTTTAAATTAACATATGCCACATTATATTTAGCGTGTATAAAATTTCATTGAATTTAAAGCTAAAATAGCTGATCCAGTAGTTCCACCAGCTGAAGCCATCGCTCTTTGCATAATTGGATAACATGCCTGAGATGTAGATAAAGTATTTGATGCTCCGCATGTGATAGTTTGTGTAGAAGTTGTTACTGCTCCACCTGCAACATATTTTAGAGTAATAGTTACATCATTTGAATTTACTATATTAGTGAATGTCACAGTATACCAGCCTGTATTTGTTGTACCACATGTAACAGTTGAAACAATAGGAGTAATTCCTGATGCACCAGGTCCCTTAGAATAGAAAGAAAAGAAATTATCTCCTGATTCTTGTATAATACCAATAAATTGATTTGTTACAGCTTGAACAGTAGCAGTATTTGATAAAGTAGCAAAACTATTAAAATTGCCGAATCCGATCATTGTTCTAGTCTGGGCGTTTGTTGTTGTATCTAGTAAACCAAAAGAATAAGAAACCTTAAACCCCTGACCAACAAAAAAGAAAGGAAATATTGAAGCACCATACCATCCAGAACTTTGACCAGTAGCAACAGAAGCGGGATTAGATTTAACATGATATGTTTTTGTAAGTTGGTTAATACCTGTATTTGTTCCGATGGTAACAGATCCGCCACCCTGCAAAACGATTCCAGATGCTCCATTAGTAATAGAAAATGTGGGCACCGTACCATAGTAGGCACATTGGGTAAAACAATATTCAAATTCAGTACTAGAACCATCAGCACCAGCTGGACCTTGTATTCCTTGTATTCCTTGTATTCCTTGTATGCCTTGTATGCCTTGTGATCCTGTAGCTCCATCAGCCCCATTTTTAAGAGCAAATCCTAACGCTAAATTTGGATATGTACCTGTTAGACTAACAGCTGGAGTAACTGCCGTGCCTGATGATGTAACTGAAGCTGAAAAATTAGGATTGGTTGCATTAGTTCCATTAGTTCCATTAGTTCCATTAGTTCCATCTGCACCTGCTGGACCTGTTGCACCTGTTGCTCCTGTTGCACCTGTTGCACCTGTTGCTCCTGTTGGACCTGCTGGACCTGCTGGACCTGTTGCACCTGTTGCTCCTGTTGGACCTGCTGGACCTGCTGGACCTGTTGCTCCTGTTGCTCCTGTTGCACCTGTTGCTCCTGTTGGACCTGCTGGACCTGTTGCTCCTGTTGCACCTGTTGCTCCTGTTGGACCTGTTAGACCTGATAATTGAGTTATTAATAATATTTCATCATTATTGCCGATTGTTCCGCCTTTTTCTTGATATTCAACAATAAATTCAATATAACCTGTATTTAATATTTTATTAGTTACATTATATTCAATGAATGTATTTGAATCATTAGATCGTTGTAAAATTAATTTTGAATTTGGGTTAATATTAGCATATAAAACATCGTTATCATATCCCTTTTTATCAATATGCGAAACATACATAGATGTTGCAAGATTAGGATTAGTATTATTTAAAAGTATATGACCTGAAGCCGGTGGAGTTCCTCCATTTGTAGCAAATGTATAAACAAAGACATTAGAACTTATACCGGCCGGCCCTTGGATGCCTTGAATACCTTGTTCACCTTGTGGTCCTTGTAGACCTGTATTTCCTCGCGGGATTGTAAAATTTAATATTCTATCTTTAGGTGTTCCTGCATTTGTTACTATTGCATTTGTTCCTGCTGATCCCGTTGTAGTAACACCGGCTATTACTGTACTTGTTAATTCTTTTATTACTGAACTAGAAAATGTCATTAATTTTATATATAGTATTATTACATATTTTTAATTTCATAAATATAATTTGACAATCTTTTCTGATATCTTGTTTTTATTGGTTTTTTATTATGAATTACTAAGAATGAAAAAGGCGTTGATACCGCATCTTTATATATCCTAATAAATTCTTTTGGATCTATTGCTTGCTCGTCTGCGATGGCTTTAATCTCGTTATTATTTCCTGTTTCAAATAAGATGATATCAGAACTGTTTAATCGTATTGCTTTTTCGACTGATTTATACATTTGAGATAAGATTATTAATGATATATTAAAATGACGACCTGAAAAAAATAAACGTTGTAATAAATTTCTTCTAGATGTTGGAAGCTCATGAATTAAATCATCTAAAATTATCAATATATGAGGCGTTTTATTTTTTCCGTATTCTTTCATATTCGCTTCTTGTTCTGTCATTAATTCTGATAAAACTTGTTCATCATATTGATTATATATATTTTCTTCTTTAACATTTTTTACTTCAGAAAACGCAGGATCTCCCATATGAATTGTTGAACTAAAAATAAAGATGTTCTTTTTAAAAATTTTATTATATCCGATCTCATCTGAACTTATTAAATTCGCTAATAACACCGACTTACCAGAATTACTAGGAGCAATAATTAACAAACGAAAATTTACATCAAATAACGACGGGTGAATATCATATTTATTAATTATTTTTTTTTTTGGTGGACTTATAATTAATTCTTGTAATGTTCTCATATATTATATAAAATATATAATATATATTATATATAATAACAAATGGAATCTAATAAGAAGCAATTAAAAAAACTAGTATTCAGTAGTCATGATAGGTCTAACCTTAATTCAGATAGTAGCAGTTTTGATATTGAATTTGATCAAATATCAGATGTAAGTGAGTTCTGCCTTAGAAAAGCGTATATCCCTCTATCTACATCAACATTTCAAGAAGCAGATGAAGATCGAACATTTAATATAAATTCTATTGTAAATGCTCCACGTCTAAGAAATAATTCAACATCAACGCCTTATTATTTTAACTTTGCATACTATAGACCCCCTCCATTATTTGGCTATGGAACTATTCCAGGAACGGAAGGATTTAGAGTAAGACTTGATGGTCTACTAATTCAAAAAAATGCACCTCAGACCTCATATAGCATCGCATTAAGAATTTTTAATAGTGTTTCTGAATCTAATAATGTATCATATTTACAAACATTTACATTAAATCAGTCTGTTAATTTTGCAACTTTAGCATCACAACTACAAACATATTGTTCAACTCAAACGTCTTTAGCAGGTTATATTTTAAGTGGTTTAAGATTTTGTGATCAGTGGCAACAACCATTTAATTCAAATAATGACGCTAAAAATGAAGTTGGAGCCCAAACTATATTTTCACATCCAGATCAAGACGATGTAGGACGAGATGTTATTTATTTTTATAATAAGTCTGCTAATCAAGATTTTGTTATTAATATTGGATTCTATTATTGGAATTCTTTGACATCCAAATATGATATCCCAATAGATAAAGGAACTCTAGCAGTTAATATGAATTCTATAAGTACTAAATTATCAATAGGCACTTATGTATATGGGTTCAGACCTCCCGGCGGTTCAAGCAATTACGACGTGGAAACCATCGGATTTCAATCAAATACAGTTTACACAAATGCATCATTGGTTGCTTGGTTAAATTCACAAGTTGCGTTTAGTAGATTTGGTATTACATTCTCAAAGGTTCAGAATGGAGATATTGTAAATTTAGATAAATTAGTTATTACATCAACACCAAATACAGGTTACAGACGTATTGATCCATATAATGGAGATGTAACAATATTTAAACGTCTTGGGTTTAGATATAAAACATTAACTAATCCGGCAAAACTATTTAAAGTTACAGATTTTATAGGTCCTTGGGATTCTACTCCACCAGTTCCAAATGAAAATATAAATATTTATTATGAAATCATATCAACTTATATTATTCAGGTTATGCATAATACTACCTATTTATGGTCTGATTTAATTAATCAACCATCATTTACAGGCGGCGGATTAGGTGAAGGCGATCCAGGATTAACAGGCTTCAAAATTAATTTAGAAATAGTTAAAGACCCTAATGCTGTTAATCCAGGTTATTATTCAGTTAAAATGTCATCTACAGATCCTTTATGTCAAAGGATTGGTTTAAGAATTGATGATAAGTATAGAGCTACTTATGTCCCAACAGAAGGTGCTTATTATTATAATTTGACTTCACCAGCCCAAGGCTTATTATTTCAACCATATTTAACAAATATTACTCAAACGACATTAGAAAAAAACATATGGTGGCCTAATCCTTATCCAGATGAAATATACATATCTTTTGATACAACTATTTATTATACAGAGGCTTCATTATTATCAACTATTCAATTAATTACATCAACAACCCCTAATTTAATATTTTCTCTTGTAAATCATAAGCTTGTGATTCAAAATACATCAGAAACAAAAGGTTATTTAATTTATCGTAACGATCGTTTAGGCATTCCAGAAGATATTAATTTACCACCTTTAACAACGCTAACAATGAAAAATGATTTAGATTTAAGTTCTTTAAATGATGTTGTGTATGTTGGTTTATCAATTTATTCTGACGGCTCTAATGGAGTTAATAGATCTATATCATTATCAGGAAGTACTGGGCAACCCCGACCTAATAGAAAAAATATAGTGGCATCAATAGTTAATGTTAATGATACAAACTATGGTAAATATCTTGTGTTTGATAATCAAACTGATGATTGGATGAAATGCGGAAGATCTGATTACTCATCATTACATGTTGATGTTTATGATTCTGAATATAATATTTTAAATTTAAATGGTGTTACAAGTCATTTTAGTATTATATTTAGATAAAACTATTATATTAAGTTTGATAAAAAATAAATTTTTATATCTAATATTAATTATATAATAAATGATTAAAATTAGAAACAAAAAAAAAACAGGTTTTAATGATGAAAAGAAAAATTTAAATAATACTAAATATGTTGATGAAAAAGCCATTTTAAACAATGTTAAAAGATCATCAAAAAAGATTGAATTAGATGATAAGTTTGTTATGCCAGAAAGAACTGATATTGATAAAAATGTTTTTACAGATGGTAAAACAACCAAACAATGGAATGAATATGTTAAATCAGAAGATACAAATATTGATACCATTAATGATTATACTAAAGTTACAGCTGCGGAAAAAGAATTTAAAAAAGATTATGTTTTCTTAGCTCATGAAAATTTTAAATATGAAAAAAGATTAGATGAAGAAATTTTAAAACATAATCCTATTAAAATTTTGGCTAATCATTTTAAAGAAGCTATTAATGCTTTTGGCCTTACTGCATCTATATTAAGTCAGTTAAACGTCGCTCAATCTATTGCTAAAATTATTGCACCAGTTCCAACACCTGAAGAAATTCAACAGATTAAAGCTAGATTATTAAGATTAGATGTTACACTTTTAACTGATTATTATGTTATATCTCAGATTATACAAAGCCCAGAATTATTAAACTTTATTCAATCTTTATATCAACAATTTGAAAAAGTTGTAAATTCTCCAGAATCAAAATACGTTATATCATTAGTTAAACATTTAATGGATTATATTGTTCTTAATCAGCATAAATTTGGCATGCCTCAATTCTTACAAAATATATATAATAAATATTTTGGATCTAATGTTAATATTAATCCTAGTGTTCCAGTTGTTGAACCTACTAATGCTCCTATAACATTTGGACATGACCAGACGCAACCGATCGCACAAAGAATAACACATTCACCAACAACTCTTAATGAAGCTCCATCATTTAACCCTGAACAAACAACATCAATTATTAAAACATATTATGATTTAGCATTTTCAGATAGACAACAACTACAATTATTTTATTTAAGTATGACAGATGGAACAAACACAATAAAAGAATTAAATGATATTGTATTATTTATGAAAGGTAAAACAATTAATAATATTACTACAGCATCATTAAATGAATTAATTACACCATTAATACAAGCTTTGAATTCTTTATCATATGTTGACCAAACAGTTAAGAATGAGATCATAAATAAAGGGCGTAATATTATTTCTTCTAATGGTTTTTTTTTTCAACAGAAACAAACCTTAGATCAACAACAACAACAGCCGCAACCACAAACCCCGACGCCTTCGACATCTTCGGACCATAGGCCACATCGATTAGGAACCACAACACCAATGGAAATAAACAGAGAATTAGATCACATAATGAAAAGATTTAATGATGCTATGACAACTAATATTGCAACATTAAAAACATTATATTTTGATATTTTAGATAAAAATGATCCTATTATTAATAAATTTATTGTATTATATGATACTTTGTATAGATTAGACAAATTGTATGAATTTGATGTTGATATAGCACCTGGTAAACTATTTATTATTAATTTGTTTAATGCGTTTAATAATCTAAATTATCCTGGTTTAAATGATTTTAAACAAATGTTAAGAAGCAAAGCAGATGCAGCTATATTATCATCAAATTATCAAGTACCGGGTGCTCTAGACATAGAACCATTAGAAGGTTTTGTTCCGATTAATTATGTAAGACCATACAATGTACAACCTACTACAATTTCAACACCTTATGAAGTAAAACCGACGCAACAAATAACATCTTCTACGATGCCATCATATGTATCACAACCTACAACTGGACCTCAGATACAACCAACACCTCAACCAATAATAGGCGGTATGTTAGGTGCATCGAGATTAGCATCTAAAATACAACCTTCAAAAGTTAGAGTTAAAATTACTAAAAAACAAGCAGTAAAAATAATAGAAACAATCATTAATAATTCAACTAACACTTCATCAATGATTTCAGGAATTGAAGAAATTAAAACATTGACTGATCAACTATTAAGTCAAATTAATTTAGAAAGAGTAATTGAGGTTGGTTCAATTGCTGTTGGTGGTATTTCTCTTCTTATGGCATTGAAAAAGTTTTATTCAGGTCGTAAAGGAACAAGAGAAGAACGACAAAGATTGATAGGAGAAAGGGAACTTTTAGCAGATCCAGAATTAGGTCGTGATGCACCGGTTGTTTTAAATATGGGCACGGCTTTTGGTTTTACGACGGTGTCGATGGGTCGATTTTTAGAAATAGTAAAAGATAATGCTAATCCCATCACTTTAGCGCAACATATGGTTAATTTAGCTAGAAACTTATATAGATCAATGACGGAAAGTGATTTAGCAGACGCAGTACAACAAGGAGCACAAAATTTAAGAAATGATTTATCTGATGCATTAGGGCCAAGATTAGAAGAAGTTGTTGTAGAACCATCTGTAAAAGCATCAGAAGAAGAAGGACGTAGAAGAGTTAAAGAAGCCATGAGTAAACACTCAGAAAGAGTTAAACAAAAAGAATCAAAGATATCAAAAGCTGAAGGATCAGGAACCATACAAAAGGAAAAATTAGCTAAGGAAATAATTGATAGAATTTTTAATGATGCTATGAAACAAATAGAACTAAATGAAAATGTCGATAATTATCTTAAAGATGTATTAAAAGACGCAAAAAATGAATTGATAATAGATGATATTAATATTTTACGTAATAAATATATCTTAGAATTACAAGAGATTACGCAAATAGATTTATCATCTTTTGAAAAATATAAAGAATATTATGTTAAAATAAGGAAATTTATAATTAGATTAAATGTATATTTTAAATTATTAGATCCTAATTTTGAAACTATTAAAACAATTAGTAAAATAGGTGAAGGCAGAATGACAGAAACCAATTTAAGAAATAATTATGATAATCGATCATTTAAAACTATTATTGATAGATTAAAATTATTTTATAATACACAAATAAAATTAACTAAAGATAGCTATGAAGAACAATTTTTAACAGAACTTAAAGAAGGTATTTTTTCAATTATGAATCTTTTTAAAAACGCTAAATAAAAATATAATATAATATAAATGGTAGATTTTACTGCGAATGATATTGTCTTAATGATTGGGGCTTTAAGCGCTGCAGTATGCGCAATTTTAAAATTAAGTAGGTGCGAACAAATCAATATTTGTGGCTTGTTAGCATTTAAAAGAAAGGCACCAACACCGACGCCAAAAACTGATATAAAAACTGATCCAAATATAAGCCGCACTCCATCGACTGATACAATAAAATGTGATGATTCAGTCGATTGTGTTGTTTAATAATCGTTAAAATCAATAATTGTTATTGTTGGATAATATTTATCATCTTCTTTTTTTACTTTTTGTTTATTATTATTAATCTTTTTGATTTCTTTGGGAACTTTATTAAGCATAGTTGGTAATTTGCCTAATAAATCATCATTTAAATTATTAGTTTGTTCTTCTTTTAATATTTTTTTTTTAAGCTGTGATTTTATACGATATTCTTTTTGTTTATTATAATAATTAGTTCTTTCTTCATAGGTCATTTGTGATATCATTCTTTTTCTATTCTCTCTTGATCTTGTCTTTATTTCTTCTTTATGATTTTTATAGTATTCATTAAAATAAGATTTATGACGTTTTAAGATATAATCTTTATTTTCTTCATAATATTTAGATCTTTCATCAAGTAGTTTATCCCTATGTACATAATAATATAACTTATTATTATTTTTTATTCTGTCTTTATTTTCTTCATAATATTCTAGATGATATTGTTTTATATAATTATTTGGCATTTTATATATATGTTTATACATAAAATATTTAAATTAAATTTGTGTTAGTTTTTTCTAATCTTTTAATTTTTGTTTTTTCTTGATAATATGTTTTAAAATAATCCGGATCTATTGGCTTATAATATACCTTTGTTAAATTAATTTGTGGTCGGCCTCGTCGCTTTGGTTCTTTTGGTTCTTTTGGTGGTAATCTTGGACGGCCTACTGGTCGTTCTGCTGGTGGTCTTTGTTTTGGTGGTTTCTTTTGGTCTTCTGGTAATTTTGGACGGCCTACTGATCGTTCAGGTGGTGGTCTTTGTTTTGGTGGTAATCTTGGACGGCCTACTGGTCGTTCTGCTGGTGGTTTTTGTTTCTTTTGATCTTCACGTAATTTTGGACGGCCTACTGGTCGTTCTGCTGGTGGTCTTTTTTTTGGTGGTTTCTTTTGGTCTTCTGGTAATTTTGGACGGCCTACTGATCTTTTAGGTAATTTTGGCTTTTTATTACATAATAATATTATCATTATTAGTATTAATTTTATTATTTTATTATTTTCTTGATTATCCATTATTAATATTATTAATATTATATAATAATATTTATTTAAATACTTTATTTTATTTTTTAAAGTTTTTATTATATTATTAATAATGATTAATTATTATTATTTTAATTACTTAAAGAAATATTATTATATAATTATTATATAATAATATATTATACTATAGAAATGACAAGAATTACAAAATTTAATAAAAATTTATCTATCTTTAAATCTAACCCAGATTACGAAGATGTAAAAAACGTCTATTTAACAAATGATGCCTTTACTTTATCCTCAGCCCGTAAACTTCTAAATATGGTTAAATATACAAACAAAGGAATTATTAAAAAATCATCCATCAATTCTAAAAAAAAATTTGATGAAGAACTAAATAAATATAAACTTATTATTAAAGATGGTCAAACAGTTGATCAAATGAATAAGGCAATTAATCAAGCTTTGACTAAAACAAATAGAAACACAGCCACAAAACTATTAGATAAAAAACAAATTAACTCATTGCTCAAAAATTTAAACCCAACACACAAATACACCCTCAAAATTAAAACTAAAAAAGAAACAAAATATTTCACTATTAATCCAGAAACAAAGGGATTCGTAAAAATATTAACCGATGATGTTATCGCACAAGAAATTGCAGGAAATACATCCGATGCATGGATTAATACTGAATATGTTAAAATTAATAATATTGAAATACAAGATATCACAGACCCATTTATTGATGATAATAATAAAATGAATAGAAATGTAGGACGCTTTAAGAGTTATAATTTACATTGTGGCGTTGATTTATCCAAATATCAAATTTATAAAAAAGATGAAAAAATTGACAGAACAAATTGTTTGATTTATTCTTTAAAGATGGCCGGAGTTGATGAAAATTTAATTAATAATGTAATCATCAAATTCTCATCTAATTTATCAACAGAAAATAATGAAGTTAAAACAGATATTTACTCAAAAACATTTGAATATATTAAAATTACAGACTTTGAAGAAGTAGCAAAAATTATTAATAGAAAAATTGATGTAATCGTGTGGCTAAAAAATGGTATTTGTAAACAAACACAAAAACAAATTTTTAAACAAAGAATTAATAAATATGGAAAGAAAATTGAATCTGATTTAGACTCAATTAAATTAGCTATTTATGATAATCATATTTTTATTAATGAAGAAACAATATATAAAAAATTTGCTATTGAAAATTATAATAAATTAATTGAATCAAACACCAAACATGAATGGTTTAATTATGGAAATTTTGACAAAACTACATACGGTTCTAAATTAACATCTTTTGAAGTTGTTAGATTATTAGATGATCTACAAATGTTTGAAAAAATTCCATTAGAAATTGATCTAAATGATAATGTAGAACTATTTACATCTGCCGAATTATTGGAAAATTTAGAAAATGATCAACAGTTATTCGAATATGAAGCAAAAGAACCAAAAGAAACAAAAATTTATTTTGCAGATCTTGAAAACATCAATCATACTGACAAATTATCGGTTCCTTTTTTAGCTGGTATTATTTCACATGATGATATTGAACCGAAAATTTACGACGGTTTAGACTGTGTTGAAAAAATGCTTGATTATATTGTAGCTAAAAATAATTTTAAAAAAATTAATGTATTATATTTTCACAATATGAAATATGATTTTAATTTAATGAAATCAACAAATACAATCACTATTGAAAATATATGTGATAAAGATAATAATATTTATTCAGTAAATATTATTTATAAAAAAGTTAAAATTATATTAAAAGATTCATATAAAGTATTTGCAAATAAATTAGAAAAATTCGGGACCGCTTTTAATCTACCTGCGGAAATTAGAAAAAAAGAGGCCATAGGCTATGATTATTATACAATGGAAACAATCAATGAAAAATTAGCATTAATTGAAACATATAAACAATATGTTAAAAAATCAGACATCAAAACATTTGAAGAAAATATTAAACCTTTTATTTTTTCTAAAAATTCATTAATGTTTGATCATATTGGATATTATAAACATTATTTAAAATATGATTGCTTAGTACTTCAAAAGGGAATGATCGCATATAATAAGTGCATGAATGATACATTCGGTAAACCAATTTTTAACTTTTTAACTATCTCATCTTACGCAGATTATTATTTTAAATCTAGAGGTGTTTATGATGGTATTTTTGAAGTTTCCGGAGGACTTAAAAAATTTTTATCTAAGGCTGTCTATGGTGGACGTGTCAATGTTTGCCCGAAATTTAGAAAAAAAGTTATTAGAAAAAGAATTAATGATTTTGACGGAGTAAGTTTATATCCATCGGCAATATATAGATTATGTAAAGAATATGGCATTCCGATTGGAAAAGCAAAAAGATATAATAAAAATGATGACATCAGAACTAAAGATTATTATGTTGTTGAAATTGAAATTACTAAAATTAATAAAAAACAATCAAACCCATTTATAGCCTTAAAAACAAAGGAATCTATTAAATATATTAATGAGATCCCAGAGAATGGTTTAGTTGTTGTTATTGATCGTTTTACGTTAGAAGATTATGTTAAATTTCATCAAATTGAATATAATATCTTAGATGGTGTTTATTGGGATGAAGGATTTAATGATAAATTTTTAATTATTAATGATGTATTTAAAGAAAGATTAATTCAAAAAGCTAAAAAAACAGCAGAAGGAGAGATCAAAGAAGTATTATATAAATTAATTCTAAATTCCGCATATGGTAAGACCTTATTAAAATCATCATGTGAAAAAGATAAAATCATAACTAAAGATGATTTTAATAAATATATGTTTAATAATTTTAATACAATTAAACACGCTAAAGAAATTAATGATAAACAGTTTTTAATTACACAATATGAGGCAGATAAGTCTTTTAATCGTACACATTGTGGCGTTGCCATCTTGTCAATGTCTAAACGTATCATGAATGAAGTAATGAATGAAGCCAATGACGCTGATATTAATATTTATTATCAAGATACGGATTCTATGCACATTGATGATGATCAAATTCAAAGATTAGCCAATTTATATAAAGAAAAATATCAAAAAGAATTAATCGGGAAAGGCTTAGGACAATTTCATAATGATTTTGCGCATAAAAATAA
>Ga0214921_10005756_pt1 | contig 17347 bp, 13 predicted proteins | sample LL1505_MetaG_FD_177992 | JGI IMG/M metagenome (GOLD analysis project Ga0214921, IMG submission 177992) | Freshwater microbial communities from Lake Lanier, Atlanta, Georgia, United States - LL-1505 | ecosystem: Environmental > Aquatic > Freshwater > Lake | place: USA: Georgia | collected...
AACGCAATCTAACCTCTAGCGGCCAGTCCGGTCGCACAACCAAAGGAGAAACCTCTATGCCATTCAGCAGCGCCAGCAAGAAAAACGGAAAAACCTACTTCCTCCACAGCCGCCAGCAGACCCTCCGCGGCGGAGCCACCGTCACCCTTTACTATTTTGCCTCCGCCCCCGGCGCCGGAGCTGTGGATGCCCTTCCCGAAGGCTATGTTGTGACTGAAAACGAACGCACCGGTCTGCCTCTCCTCAAAAAAGCCAAATAAACTCCTCGACGGTTCTATCCCGAATTTGGCGGATCGCCTTTTCGTCGGTCCTGACCGCCGTTATGCGCTCCAGTGCACTTTGGGCGTAGGAAATTGCTCTCCGGCTCAACCCGACTCGCAGCCCTCTAGGTCTTAGGGATCAGGATATCCCTAACATGGCCACCCTCTCTTGATCGCCCGCCGTTTACCGAGGGGGCTTCGCCCCTCTTATTGAGCAGTTGCCTGCAGCCTTATGAACCTCTGCTTGATCGTAGAATCGATCAACACACTTGCCTCATACTTCTGCACGCTGTAGCTACCCAGAGAAATTGGACTCCCCACCGCCACAATATCCTGCGCTGGCACGGCCGCCCACGTTCCCGTCAAACCTGTGTTTGTCTGCGGTTGGACCGTCACCCCGGTTGTTCCCTGCCTCTGGTAATACGCCAGAACCAACTTCTTGGTCGATCCGCTGGTCACCACTGAACTGGTCGGCTTATACGCCGGCGCCAAACTTCCTGGCGTACTTGCCCCAAAGACAAAATCCAGCAACGCCGCATACCCATTCCCATCCGTATCGCTGGTCATCGAGAGGCTTCCCTGCCCGGCGGCCGACGCCCACGAACTGAAACTCGTACCAGAAGAACTCGAACTGCTCTTGTACGGCGTGAAATTCTGGGTCGTCAGATCCCCACCCGAACCGTAGTGCCACTGGTTGGGCGCACCGAACGTGCTGTCCTTGGTGCTGTTGTCATATCCGTTCTTCGGCGGGATCACGGTGTCATCGCTCCGATCGGTCGGCAGCACGGAAGCCGTTGGATTCCCCTCCAGCTCCAGCACATCGGTGTTGCTGATCTTGTTCAAAGGCGCAATCCCTTCCCCACACGGGCCAAAGACCGGGTAACCGGAAGAATTGAGAATTCGGAACTGGGTCTCGGTGTCATCAATGCTGATACCGCTCACCACCCCGGTCGTGATGGAATACCCGTTGGTCAAAAGATCCGTGTAGGTGATCAGGCTCGAATCTCCGATCCACACGTTCGCCCAACGAGAACCAGTGGTGGTGGAGTTATTGGCAGCGGTCAGGTTCGTGTCCATGCCGCCTTGGGACGTGTTGCTTTCCGTAAAGGTCAGAATCGTCCCGTTCGGCACCGCCGCCCAGAATGCATCCTGAGAAAGTTTGATCTTCACCTTGGCTGCGAAGTATCCGCTCGAAGCCCCCTCATCGATCTCGATCGTGTATCCGCGCAAGTCGGTGATTCCTGCCGAACCATTCCCCGTCACCACAAACTCCACCCAATCACCACCATTCCCCGCTACCCGCCCAAAATGCACATCCGAGGCCGTTCCGCCGGCACTGTCTAGTGCCTGGGTTCCCCCATTAAGGTACGTCAGGGTCGCTCCGGAATTATCCACAGCATTGTATTCGTTGAGGATCATCGACGGGTTGTCGTTAAAGACCGTCAGCCGGAATTTGAGCGGCGTCGTGATGCTCCCGTCATTTGCGGTAAGCTCGATGTCATAAAAGCCGGCCGATCCCTGCGGCAGCGTCCCGCTGAGGGTCTTGCCACTCAACGAAAGCCAGGAGGGTTTGGAGACTACAGCCATCGTCACGCTGTTGCCCTCCGCATCGGACGTCGTGGCCGTCCATGTGTAGACTTGGCCTTCGACAGCGTATTTGGTCGGCTGATTCACAATCGTTGGCGCACTGTTGGAAATCTGGAAGGCAGCAAAGGTCTGGTTCAGGTTGGGCGAACCAAAAGTGCTCTGAGTCCCATCCACATATCCGGCGTCCAGCGGGTTAACGATGGAACTCGGTTCGCTCGTCAGGCGGAAAACCTCGGTGCTGCTAACTCCTGGCAAAGTCTTCAGCCCCTCCCCGCAAGGGCCGGCCACGACGGTGCCATCCTTTTTGCGGATCCGGAACTGAGTGTTGGAACTGCTGATGGCCAGTTTGCCGCCGGTCGTACTGGTGGTCTGGTTGATGTAGTAGGGATCGCCGATATGGATGTTGCTCCAAAGATAAGGCAATGAGGATTGTCCCAGTCGGCTTGTTTTGTTGATCCAGGTATCCAGCCCTCCTTGGACGCTCGTCAGCTCCGTAAAGGTAAGGATTGTGCCGACTGGAATGGCAGCCCAGTAGGAGTCTTCGCTCAAGACCAAGGTCTCATCGGTGGTGAAAGGCAGCCCGGCCGAGTCATCGATATCGATCGACCACCCGCGCATGTCGATGGTGTTCCCTGTTCCATCGCCCACAACCACCAGCTCGAACCAAGGACCTCCATTGGCATCCGCCAAATTTCCAAAGAAAGAATCGGCACCTAAACCATCCCCGATGGTACTTCCGGAAATGACCGCATTGTACTCATTCAACAGAACCGGGCTGATCGCCGAAAGAACTTGAATCGTGAGGGGCTGAACCGTCTCGGCCCCGGTGGAGGCGATTTTGGCCACCAACTCCAACTCAAGGATACCCACATCCCCCGCTCCGGGCGTGCCGGCCAGATTCACAAACTCGTAATCCTGCTGGTAGGTTAACCAGGCAGGTAAAGGCGCCCCGCCTTTTTTGCGAACCGAGAACTGCATGTCGTCAAAGTTGGCGGAATATAACTCGATATTATTTTGAAAGATGTCCGACCCCCCGTACAACTGCCCAACGATGGCGGTCGTTCCAGGCAAAACGGTGAAGATCGGCTCGACCTTCCCGGAGAATGACTGGATGCCGATCGCCCGACCCGTCGTCTTGTTGACGATCAGGTTGGGCTTACCGAATGTGCTCTGCATCGAATCGACATAGGCAGGATCGTACGGCACAACTCCGGGCGCAGGATTCCCCTGAAGCGCAAAAACTTTTTTGGAAGTGACCAAACCGTCACCCGCCGGAGAAATCCCCTCCCCACACGGACCTTGGAGGATGGTGCCGGAAGCATTTTTCAAAGTGATCTGGGTCTGGTCTTGACCGAGGGTGGAGATGCTGACTCCATCGGCCCAGGTTCGGTTGCTGATTAAAGTGGTGTCGCCCATCCAAACATTGCTCCAAACCCAACCGCCGGTCGCCCGGTGGTCGTCGGCATTGAGGGCGGTGTCGAATCCCCCAGCAACGGCGTTATTTTCAGTAAAAGTCAGGATGGTGCCGACAGGAACAGCAGCCCAGTAGGATGTTTGTGAAAGAACCAAAGTGTCAGTGACCCGGGTGCCGATACTGCCGTTATCGGAAATCTCAATTCTCCATCCCCGCATGTCGACTGTAGAGCCCGCTACGCCATTTCCCACAACGGCCAACTCCAACCAGTTTCCTCCGTTTCCAGCCACCACCCCAAGTCGGCTATCCGTTCCCGGTCTGCCACTCTGCTTGGAGGTGTCCAATACGTTCCCGGAACTAACGGCATTATACTCGTTGACGATGACCGGAGAAGAAGAAGGAAAAACCGTTACCGCAAACGTTTGATCCACTGTGGTGGGGACATTGTTTGTAATGTTATTGGTCACCACCTTGTTTGTTCCCACTAATCGCAATGTCACAAGATTATTGGGGCCAACATCGCTTATCGTGGGGGTGCCGAATATTTGGCTGCCACTCATTCCACCGCCTAAAGTCAACCAAGAGGGCTTGATCGGGGCAGTGACACCGGCAACTTCACTCGGGTTGCTGGTTTGATAGGTAAAAGTATAGGACAAAGCAGAGCCAACTTTCGCATACGCCGGGGGCTGGCTTGTAAACTGCAGGGCGGCGGAACGGACGATTCGCCCGGGGGATCCAGTGCAACCGTTCGCTGAGGTAAATGCACCCTGGATATCTCCAAAACTTGAGGTCTCCATGCTCCCGGAAAACTCACCGGCCGGTGTATAGGACCAGCGAAATGAATAACTTGTGCTAGCCGCCCCAAAGGAAACTCGGATCAGTCCCGCCGAATACGAACTATTTGCAGCTCCGCTTATCTCGTTTCCTAATGCATCAAAAAGAGTCACACCGTCTCCGCCAGAACTCAATCCGACTCCGGAACCCATATAGTAGCCGACTTGGGTTTGGGAGCCCAAGGCCCAGTTTGTTTTAAAGGTGGCGACGATGGTAGTATAAGTCGTAGCGCCTCCTTCAACAAAAACAACCGACTCACCTGGAGCAATGCTGGTGATTCCGTTCAGGGCTATTTGTGCGGTTGAAGGAACCCCGTACGAATTATCGTCCATTTTATACCCTGTAATGTTTACCGCTGTGTCGCCGAAGTTGGTGACCTCAAACCAATCGGCGATATCCCCGTTGCTCATCGCCTCGGTGATTCTAAGGATACCGGCAGCATTCGTTGGAACCGTTAGAGCCAGAAGGATAGATAAAAAAACAGCAGTCTTGAGATCTCTCACTCGATTACATAAACACATCTCCCCCTTTGCCATATGTTACATTTTAGTGACAGTTACACGGCTCTCCTCCTCGAATGTTACATTTTCATGACAAACCCGGCTTTTTTTTTTGCCTGCCTTAGCGTTTCCTCTATGAAGTTACCCATGCAATTCAAAGCTCGAAAAAACGCCTTCACACTGATTGAGCTTCTGGTTGTTGTCGCGATTATTGGATTGCTCGGCGGCTTGACCATTCCCGCAATCCAGGCCGCCACCAAGAAGGCGAACGGGGTTGGAACCCTCAACCAACTCGGACAGCTGGGCAAAGCCTCGATGGCGTATTTGGTCGAGAGCGGAGGAAAGCTTCCCCGCGAAAAGCCCGTGGGATCCTCCGACTCCCCTTCTTGGACGGACATCCGCAATTCCGCGACGACTGATGTCTGGTACAATGTCCTGCCTCCCCTTTGCGGCATGAAGGCGGCCTACGAATACTCCACCGGCGCCAATCGGGAAAATTTTTACAAAAAAGGGTCTATGTTTTTCCTCGCGGGAGCCAAGTATCCCGCCAGCAAGAATGCCTCCCCAGTCTTTGCCGTTGCGATCAATTCGAAGCTTATGGGAGACGACCCCATCAACCCCCTTGTCATCCAAAAATCCTCCCGCACCGCACTCTTCATTGAATCCGGCCTTCCCGATGAACAAAGTCTGGCCTTGTCGGGTCAGTCCCCTTACACCGGTCAACCTCATGCCTTCGCCAGTCGGTTTGTTGCTCGGCAGGGCGGCAAAGGTGTTGTCGTATTCTGCGATGGCCATGCCGAACTTCTCGACGCACGGGAAGTCATCGGTCCCTCGGGAAAAGCCTGGCCTGCGCCTCAGGACACGTCCGGTGGCAAGGTGATCTGGACTCCGGATCCCAACGAAGATCCCAACGCCTAAACGGCACTGCCTTGCCGAATCAGGCAACTAGTTAGCATCTTGATCAAATCAAATCCGTACGATTCGTCTTTCTCTCCACCGCCGCATCCAAATGTCTAATCGAATGTTACGAGTTTGTGACATTTATATAAAACGTTGATTTCCAAATCCTGTTTTTTCCTTTTGTCACACAAACGTAACTAGGAGTTTTCTAAACCCATGCTTGGGTTTCTACAATAACAGGAGAAACCAAAAACTATGAAAAAAACAATTCTACCCATTCTAACCGCCGCCCTGCTCGCCAGCGTGGCATCCACCCAAGCCCAAAGCCTGCTTCGCATTACAGAAGCCATGAGCTCCAGCGGAGTCGGCGGAACTCCGGATTGGTTTGAACTTACCAATCTTGGAAACACCGCAGCCAATATCACGGGATGGAAAGTAGATGATAGTTCCTACGGCACTCCTTCAACTGCAATATTAGCCCTCAACGGAATCACCTCAATCGGTGCAGGCGAAAGCGTGGTGTTTTTTGAAACCTCTGCCGCCAATCTTACTGGAGCATGGGCGACAGACCTTACCAACTTCAGAAACTTCTGGGGTGGCCTGAACGGAGTTCAGGTTGGCTACTACGGAGGGTCTGGGGTCGGTCTGAGCTCTGCAGGAGATGGTCTGGTCGTGTTTAACTCCTCTGGTGCTGAAGCAACGAGTCGCGTGAGTTTCGGAGCAGCAACGGCCGGCTATTCGTTTAATTTCACCTGGGACAATGCAGGCGCACTCACAAGCGCCCCAAATGCCTTGAGCGCCGAAGGAGTAAACGGTGCTTGGAAGGTCAATGCTGCGTTTGGTGGAACCGGAACCCCCATCGACAATATCGCGGGCCCGGGAACGATCACGACAGCTGCTGTTCCGGAACCCTCCTCCGTCGCTCTCCTCGGACTGGGCTTCCTTGCCCTCCTTGGAGTCCGTGGCCTGAATCGCAAAGCCTAAACCTACCGCTTTCGATCCCAAACCCCTCTCCTTCGGGAGAGGGGTTTGTTTTTTATCCTCCTACCAGTCCAGCCTTTCTTCCTCCTCATCTTCATCTTAATTTATCTCGTCCATGCGTTTTCTTTTTCTCTTCCTCGGATTAGCTCTCCCCGCCTTCGCTACCCCTAAACTCGAATCCGTCAACTTCATCGCATCCTCGACTCTTGATTCCCTCGGCGATACGGCCGGCAGTTTCGGTTCCGGCACCAGCTACGACCCCAAAGCCGGCATCCTCTACCTCACCACCGACCGCGGCCCCGGCGACGGCAAGGTGGACTACTCCCCACGGCTATACGCCATTTCTTTGCCCAAGGACATGACCTCCCAATCCAACTTCAACCTCAATTTAAACCTATCCGAGCCCTCCTCAGCTAGAATCTATAAAGATCCGGACGGCAAACCGTTCACCGGCCTGGCTCCCGACTCCTCCGATCCCGAGCCCCGGATGAAGGACGGCCGACGCTGCCTCGATCCCGAAGGCCTCGCCGTCATGGAGGACGGGAACCTCTTTCTTTCCGAGGAGTACTACCCCTCCGTCATTCAATTCAAACCGGACGGGACGTTCATGGCACGCCTTGTTCCCCCGCAAAACTATCTCCCCCGTGATCCCACCACCGGCCAAGTTAGCTTTCTCGAGTCCGCCGATCGAAAAGAAGGCCGGGAAGACAACCGCGGGTTTGAAGGAGTCGCCCTCTCGCCCGACGGAAAAACAGTCTATGCCCTCCTGCAGTCCGGACTCACCCAGGACGGTGGCAAGGAGGCCGGAGCCACCCGCCTCCTCACCTTCGACGCCCTCACCGGATCCCCAAAGTCCGAATATGCCATCCGGTTCAGCGATCCCGACTCCCTCGGAAAGAAAGACAAGAAACTGAAAACGAAAAATATATCGATGACCGATTTGACGTTCCTCTTCGACGGCCGCCTCATCGCCATCGAGCGGGATAATCGCGGCCAGGACGGTTCGGCCAAACCCAAAACAGCCGTCCTCAAACAGGTCATCACTTTGGACCTCTCGCAAGCCACCGATCTCCTCTCCCTTCCTGACAAGCCCTACTCCCTCCGCCCCTCCGACCCCAAATTCATGAAACTGGATGCCCAACAGGGAATCCAATACGTGAAGACATCCACGCTGTTTGATTTTGAGTCGCTCGACCTACCCTCGAAGGGCCTCGCATGGGATCAACTCCCGGAAAAATGGGAGGGTTTAACCCTCCTGACCAACAACCGTCTTCTGGTTGTTTGTGATGACGATTTTCTCACACCGGAACTTTCTATCGGGGGCAAAAAAATCCCGTTCCCTAAATGCCAAATCCCCGTGAATACCTGGTTTTTTACCGTTCTCCTAAACGAGCCGTCCAAATAAAGCCCGCACGGGTCTTCCGACCTTCTCTAACCCTTCGACTTTTCTCACGCCGTATATTTACGGTACCAATCAACAAACTTTTGGATCCCCTCCTCAATCGAGGTCTTCGGCCGGAAATCCACCGCTGCCGCCAAATCGTCCACCTTAGCCGCAGTCGCCAGAACATCCCCCGGCGGAACCGGTTTCTTCACAATCTTGGCCTTCTTTCCCGTGGCGGCCTCAATGGCTGAGACAAAACGCGCCAACTCCACCGGAGCATTATTTCCGATGTTGTAAATCCGGTAAGGCGCCAGACTGGTGGCCGGATCCGGATTTTTTCCGTCCCACTTCGGATTCCCCACCGCGGGTTTCGAGGTCAACCGGGCAACCGCCTCGACAATGTCATCCACATAGGTGAAGTCCCTTTGCATTTTCCCCTCCCCGTAAAGCTCGATCTCTTTCCCCTCCAAAATCGCCCGGGTGAATTTGTAGTAGGCCATGTCCGGACGACCCCACGGTCCGTACACCGTGAAAAATCTCAGCCCCGTGCACGGTATCCCATAAAGATGCGCGTAGGAATGCGCCATCAGCTCGTTTGCCTTTTTCGTCGCGGCATAGAGCGAAACCGGATGATCCACATTGTCCCTCTCGGAAAACGGCAGGCTCTGATTCAGTCCATAGACCGAACTGGAACTCGCAAAAATCAGATTCCCCGTCTTCTCCGCCCGGCAGGCCTCCAACACATCCAACATCCCTTCTAGGTTGCTGCGCGCGTAGGCATGCGGATGGGTCAGGCTGTACCGCACCCCCGCCTGCGCCGCCAGATGGACGACCACCTCGGGCTTCACCTCATGCCAAATCTTCTCCACCCCCGTCCGATCCCCCAGATCGGTCTTTAAAAACCGGAACGCGGAGCTCTTTTGCAGCCGCTCCAGACGTGCCTCCTTCAGCCTCACGTCATAGTAATCGTTCAGGTTGTCGAGACCGACGACCTCGTCCCCTTGCTTGAGCAACCGCTCGCTCAGATGATACCCGATGAAGCCCGCCGCCCCCGTGACCAGCACCCGGCGGCTCATGCTTTCTCCATTTTCGACCACTCCATCCGGTCTCCGTCAAATTCGAACCAACCCCGGAACTTTTCCCCCGCCAATAGTTTCGGCATCCAATACGAGTCATCCGCCCACATCCGCTCGTACGGAATTTCCCCCGTCCCCATCCAAAACGGCTTGGCTTCATCCGTCTCGACCAATTCCCCATGCCAGCCCGACGCCCGGTACACCACACAGTGCAGCGCGTACCCGTCCCGAAACTGAAAACTCAACTCTCCTGCCCATTCAATCCCCGTCGGCGTGATCCCCACTTCCTCCTGCGTCTCCCGAATCGCCGCCTGCTCCGCCGTCTCGCCTGCCTCAATTCTTCCGCCAGGCCCGTTCACTTTTCCCTGTCCCAACCCCCTCTTCTTCTCAATCAACAAAATCCTCCCCTGCGTGACCACAAAACAGAGTGTTCCTTTTTCCTTCGGTTGCCAGTTGTTCCAGTCCACCCGGCCCGCCGCTTCCTCCTGAACGATGAGTGCCATTTTCTCGGGCTAGCGGACAGGGGGAATTTGCCGATCTTTTTGCAAAAGTTTGGCTCGTGTCTCCTCCAGCAGTTTTTTCTCCGCTGCCGTCAGGGATCCCATCCCTTCCTTCGAAATCTTTTCGAGAATCGCATCCACTTTTTCCACCGGAATGGAACTGACCGGTTTCCGGGTCGTCGTTTTCTTTTTTGCCTGGGTTTTAGTCTTGGAAGCGAAGGAAATCTTCGGCCACTGCACTCCGCCCTGCCGCACCCACAGCACCGCAAGGAAGGCGCAAACCCACATTTGAATCCCCCCCGCCCAATCCCTCCCCGCAAAATAGGTCAGACTATAGACCCCCAACAAAATCCAACCCACCCACCGGGCCGACAACCCAAAGAAAAACTGCGCCCCGGGATGCAACGCACAAAACGCCAGAAAGATCGCAAAACTGATCGTGCCCGATCCCGCCAGAAGGGCCGACCCAAGCCAGGGAGTCAACCCCGCCAAGATCAACGCCGGCCCCACAGCCAAAGTTGCGTACAGAAACGCCAACGGCTTCCGCCCGATGGCCGATTCCACTTCCCGGCCGAACCAAAAAAGCATCAGCATCTCCATTGCGAACCAAATCCCCTCCTGCCGAATGTCATGAACAAAAGGATAGGTCAACAAGGTCCAAACGTGCCCCTGTTGGAGCGCTGCCGGGGTATAAACCGCGTGCTTCACCCATTCGCCCAACCCCGCCGCCGACAACCCGGCGGCCACAGCCATCGCAAGGGTGTGCACCGCCACCAAAAGAATCGTCAAATCCACCCGGACATTGCCCACGACGAAAATGGGGCCTTCCGGCCCTTCCCACCGATTCCATGGATTTTCCCAAGCCATTGTTGCAAGATTATGAAACGGAACCCGAACCGGGGCAAGCCGTGCGGGTCAGATCTGGTATTCCGTTGTTTTGCCCTTGGCCGCCAACTTCGCCTGTACCCGTTCCGCCAGTTTGGCCAAGGACTCAGCCGCCAACACCCGGCTGGCCGCCGCTTCGGACTCTTTCCTCAACTTTCCCCACGCCTCGCCCAACACATCTCTTGCTTCATCCCGCCCCCGACCCTTTCCATCCACCCACTCGACCACTTCACTCATCCGGATCTTTTCTGCCGGCCGGGCCAATTCATATCCCCCGCCCGATCCCCGGCGACTTACAATAAACCCTCCCTGACGCAACAGCCGCAACACCTGCTCCATGAATTTTCCCGGAGTCCCGGAAACCTGCGCCAAAGAGGCCGCCTGCTTCACCCGGCCGCTTCCCCCCTCCAACGCCAAGGCCACCAAAGCCCTCACCGCATATTCCGTTGTCCGGGTTGCTGCCATCCCTCCATCGTCCCGAGGGTTATTCGCTTCGTCAACCCACACCTCCGCGCATCCCGTTGCCAACCCAACCGCCCGGGGGTAATCTTTTACCATATGAAAGCGGAAAACGGCCATTCCTCCGCCGCCCCTTCCCCGGAAAACGAATCGGGCATCGTTATCACCAGCCGGGTCCGCCTCGCCCGCAATGTGAAGGACTTCCCTTTCCCCGGTTGGCTCAAAAAAGCCGACCGCCTGAAGCTTCTGGAAACGATCCAACCGGCCGTGGCCGATCTTTCCACCATGCGCCCCGCCAAGGTTTCGGTCGCGATGGAAACCCTCACCCCCCTCGACAAACAGCTTCTCGTCGAAAAACACCTCATCAGCCGCGAACATGCCGCCAAGAACGCCGGGAGCGGCCTCGTCGTGAACGGCGACGAAACCCTCTCAGTCATGATCAACGAGGAGGACCATATCCGCCTTCAGGCCCTCCGCCCCGGCTTCCATCTTCTCGAAGCCTGGGAGGCCGCCGACAAACTCGACACAGCCCTCGAGGACAAACTCGAATTCTCCTTCTCGCCCTCCCTCGGCTACCTCACTGCCTGCCCGACGAATGTCGGCACGGGTATGCGCGCCTCCGCCATGCTCCATCTTCCCGGCCTCGTCCTCGGCGAACAGATCAACCAGGTCATCAAGTCGGTCAACCAGCTCGGTCTCGCCGTCCGCGGACTCTATGGCGAAGGCACGGAAGCCTTGGGCAACCTTTTCCAGATTTCCAACCAGACCACCCTCGGCGAGTCGGAACGCCAGATCCTCGACCGCCTCCTCAAGGTGGTCCGCCAGCTCATCGAACTCGAAAACAATGCGCGGCAAAAACTTCTTCAGGAAAAGGCTCGCATGCTGGCCGATCAGGTCGGACGCTCCTACGGCATTGTCCTGCACTCCTACTCCATCTCCTCCAAGGAGGCCCTTAACCTCATCTCCCTGCTCCGCCTGGCGGCCGATCTCGCCCTGCTCCCCGCCAATCTCAAACCCAAGCTCGATACCCTTCTCATTTCGACCCAACCCGCCCACCTCCAGCAGGCCTCCCAGAAAAAACTCGGGGCCGAGGAGCGCGACGCCTTCCGCGCTGATCTCCTCCGCGAAAAACTCAAAGGCGTCCCCGAACCCGCCATGCGTAAATTGCACCTCTGACCTTCTTGAGCTAAAATAGCCCTGTGAATAATTTCACTCCTCGAGCCCAACAGGTTCTCGCCCTCGCCCGCAAGGAGGCCGACCGCTTCAACCACAACTATGTGGGCACGGAGCATATCCTTCTCGGCCTGATCAAGCTCGGCCAGGGCGTGGCCGTAAATGTTCTTCAAAAGATGGGGCTCGATCTGGAAACCGTCCGGATGGAGGTCGAAAAACAGGTGGGTACCGGCCCCGACACCAAGGTCACCGGCAACATCCCCTACACCCCCCGGGTAAAGAAGGTCCTCGCACTCGCCAGCAAGGAAGCCAAAGCCCTGCACCACTCCTATGTGGGCACGGAACACATCCTCCTCGGACTCCTCCGCGAAGGCGATGGCGTCGCTGCCCGCGTCCTGAAATCCCTCGAGGTCGACATCGAACGCGCCCGTCAGGAAGTTCTTAAAGAACTCGATCCAAATTTTGAAGAAGGTGCCGAACCCCAGGGTGGCATGGAGGAAACCGCCTCCGCCGGACCCGAATCCGCCCCTGCCGCCGGGTCCGCCCCCGGCCGCAAAGATCTCAAGACCCCCGCCCTCAAGGCCTTCGGGCGCGACCTTACGGAACTCGCCCGCAAAGGCGAAATGGATCCCGTCATTGGCCGCAAAAACGAAATCGAGCGCGTCGTCCAGATCCTCTGCCGCCGCACGAAAAACAACCCCGTCCTGATCGGCGAAGCCGGCGTCGGCAAAACCGCCATTGTGGAGGGCCTCGCCCAAGAAATCGCCTCGGGGAACGTTCCTGAAATTCTTCGCGACAAGAAGGTCATCACGCTCGACCTCGCCCTGATGGTCGCCGGCACCAAATACCGCGGGCAGTTCGAGGAACGCATCAAGGCCGTGATGGAGGAAATCCGAAAGCTGAAGTCGGTCATCCTCTTTATCGACGAGCTCCACACCCTTGTGGGCGCCGGCTCGGCCGAAGGCGCGATGGACGCCTCGAACATTATCAAACCCGCCCTCTCCCGTGGGGAACTTCAATGCATCGGGGCCACCACGATGAACGAGTACCGCAAGTATATCGAAAAGGATTCCGCCCTCGAACGCCGCTTCCAGACGGTCCGCGTCGATGCCCCCACAATCGACGAAGCCATCGCTATCCTCCACGGGCTCCGCGCCAAGTATGAGGAACATCACCACGCCAAGATTTCAAATGAAGCCATCGCTTCTGCCGTCCGGTTGAGCGAACGCTACATCACCGGTCGTTACCTGCCCGACAAGGCGATCGATGTGATGGACGAAGCCGGTTCCCGCTGCCGGATCGCCGCCAGCATCCGCCCTCCCGAGTTCAAGCTCGCCGAGGCGGAAATCGAAACCATCCGTGCGGAAAAAGAAGCCGCCATCAAGGCCCAGGATTTTGAAAAAGCCGCCTCCCTGCGCGACCGGGAAAAGGAATCCACCGCAAAGCTCGAGGCCGACCTCAACGCCTGGCGGAAAAAGCGGGATGAAATCATCGTCGATGTCGGGGAAGAGGACGTAAAACACGTCATCTCGAAGTGGACGGGCATCCCCCTCACCCGCATGGGAGAAGGCGACCTCTCCAAACTCCTCAACATCGGCGAAACCCTCCAATCCCGCGTCATCGGCCAACACGAGGCCGTTCAAGCCCTTGCGAAAGCCCTTCGCCGTTCCCGCGCGGATCTCAAGGATCCCAAACGACCGATCGGTTCCTTCATCTTCCTCGGTCCCACTGGAGTGGGAAAAACCCATCTCGCCAAAGCCCTCGCCGAAGAAGTCTTTGGGGAAAAAGACGCCCTCGTGCAACTCGACATGTCGGAATACATGGAGAAGTTCAACGTTTCCCGCCTCATCGGCTCCCCTCCCGGCTACGTCGGTTACGAGGAAGGCGGTCAGCTGACCGAAAAAGTCCGCCGTCGCCCTTATTGCGTCGTCCTGTTCGACGAAATCGAGAAGGCCCACCCCGATGTCTGGAACGTCCTGCTCCAAATCCTCGAAGACGGACAAGTCACCGACAGCCTCGCCCGTAAGGTCGATTTTCGGAATACCATCATCATCATGACCTCCAACGTCGGTGCGGAACTCATCCGCAAGGGCAACGTAATGGGCTTCGGCACGCCCGTCCACGAACAGGACTACAGCGCGATTAAGGAAAAAATCCTCGGAGAAACAAAGAAGGTTTTCAAACCCGAGTTCCTTAACCGTCTCGATGACCAGATCGTCTTCCATTCCCTCACCCGCGAAGACCTCTCGAAAATCGTTTCCCTCGAAGTCGCCAAGGTGGCCGCCCGGGTCCGCGAAAAGGGCGTGGAAATCGAGCTCACCCCCGAAGCCTCCACCTTCCTCATCGAAAAGGGCTACGAACCCGTCTACGGCGCCCGTCCTCTACGCCGCGCCATCGAACGCTACCTTGAGGATCCGATCGCCGAGGAAGTCATCCGTGGAAAAATCAAGGCGGGCGACCGGGTCAAAGTCGGGGCCGATAAGGAAAACCTCACCTTCACCACCACCTCGCCCAGCGCACCCGCCAAATCAACCGCCAGCTGAACACACCCGATCACGCCACGCAGATCCGCACTCTTTTTGGCGATCTCGCACCCTCTTACGACCTCTTCAACCGGCTCTTCAGCCTCGGCCTCGATGTCGGTTGGCGAAAGAAACTCGTAGCCTCCCTCACCCGTCAGTCTCCCCAAAAAATCCTCGATCTGGCCTGCGGTTCAGGCGACGTCAGCCTCCTTCTCCAAAAAGAATTTCCATCAGCCGAGGTGATCGCACTGGATTTCTGCCGGCCTCTCTTGGATCAGGCAAAAGCCCGTGGAGTGAAACAAACCGTCGAAGGCGATGCCCTCAACCTCCCCTTTCCGGATCAAAGCATGGATGCCGTCACCCTTGCCTTCGGACTACGTAACTTTGCCGACCGCCCAAAAGGGCTTTCGGAAATCCATCGGGTCCTCCAACCGGGTGGGATCTTTGCCCTGCTGGAATTCAGCCCACCTCCCTTTCCATGGAAATTTTTTTGGAACTTTTACCTGTTTCATTTCATGCCCTGGGTGGCCCAACTCCTCAGCCGCCAAGGCGACTCCTTTCGCTACCTCGCCCGGAGCATCTCCCAATTCCCCACCCCCTCCGACCTCTATCACGAACTCCACGAGGCCGGACTCAAACTGCTATTTACGCGGTCGATGTCTCTCGGTTTGGTCAGACTGACCGTCTGTAGAAAACTTCCTTAATTACCTCTCTGCGGATTTTGATCCCTCCCACGCATCGCCTTGGAGGTATGGGGATTGATCCCCCTCAGACCTTCCCCGATCCATCCTTATTTCCCGCTCCGCGGAATCTAAACTTTTACCTTCTCGCACTACTTTGGAGGTATGGGGATTCGAACCCCAGACCTTCTCATTGCGAACGAGACGCTCTACCAACTGAGCTATACCCCCAATGAAAAGACTTTAATACTCACCCCTCCCCATTTCAACCCCCCCCCGAGCCCCAGGAACTACAACTGATGTTCGTTCTCTAAAAATCCACGTAGATGCCGGATCCGTGTCGGATGCCGCATCTTCCGCAAAGCCTTCGCTTCAATCTGACGGATACGCTCCCGGGTCACCTTAAACTGGCGACCCACCTCTTCGAGCGTGCGGGAATACCCGTCCACCAGACCGAACCGTTGTTCCAACACCGCGCGTTCGCGGTCGGTCAGACTGTCCAACACATCCTTGATCTTCTCTTTCAACATCGAGTAGGCCGTCATGTCGGACGGGTTCTCGGCGCTCTTGTCCTCGATGAAATCCCCGAAAGTCGTGTCGTCGCTGTCCCCCACCTGCGCCTGGAGGGAAATCGGTTGCTGGGCCATCTTGAGCACCGCCCGCACCCGCTCGACCGGCATGCCCGTTTCGTCCGCCACCTCTTCCGGCGTCGGTTCGCGACCGAACTCCTGCACCAACTGCTTCTGCACCCGCATCAGCTTGTTGATCGTCTCGATCATGTGGACCGGAATACGGATCGTCCGTGCCTGGTCCGCAATACTCCGTGTGATCGCCTGACGGATCCACCACGTCGCATAGGTCGAGAACTTGTAACCCCGGCGGTATTCGAACTTCTCCACCGCCTTCATCAAACCCATGTTCCCCTCCTGAATCAGGTCGAGGAACGAAAGTCCGCGGTTCGTGTACTTCTTCGCAATGGAAATGACCAGACGCAGATTGGCTTCCACCATCTCGGTCTTCGCCCGCATTGCCTTTCGTACCCACTCCCGGAGATCCCGGTGATGCGCAAAAAACTCATCTTTCGCCAGTCGGGCTGAATGCTCAATCTCCTCAATCTCTTCCTTGAGAGTCTTCTTCCGGCTGTCGTGATGCCGGCTGCGCGACTTCGACTTGTGGATCGATTCCAGTTCGGAAGTCTTCTCCTGCAACTGCCGGTGGATGTTGTCCGCCACCGCAATGAATTCTTCCAACACTTTTTGCTTGAAGAAGAATTTCACAAACAACTTCTCAGCCGCATCCTGATGCTTCGCCAGTTCCTTCATCACCCGGGTTTTGGCCAGATTCGATTTGGCGTCGAACATCCGCGCGTACACCTTGTGCGATTTCTCGTGAATTCCGTGAAGCTGTTTCACCAGGGTCTTCAGCGCGTTCATGTACTTCTCGCGCCCTTCGATCTTCTTGTCTTGGATCACCCGGTCAAAACGTTCCCGGGAATTGAGCAGCTTCTCACCGAGCGAAATATATTCCTTCGCGATGAAACCGAACTTGTGAAGATGAATCACCGCACCGATATCCGATTCCTCGATCCGCTTGGAAATTTCCACCTCCTGCTCCCGGGTCAACAGCGGCACCTGCCCCATCTGGCGCAGATACATCCGGACCGGATCATCCAGGATGTCCAGCTTCTCGGGTTTTTCATCGGTGACGACCGTCTCTGTGCCGTCTTCTTCACGGGCGGGTTTTTTGTATCGGTCGACTTCGCTCGACTCGATCACGTCGATTTCAAAGTTCCTTAGGAAAACCAACACTCCTTCAACCTGCTCGGGCTTCGTGACCGTCTCAGGCAGAGCTTCATGTAAATCGTCGTACGTCAGGTATCCCTGCTCGCGCGCCAGCTTGATCAACTCCCGCAGACGATCCTGTTTCTCAGGACTCTGCGCCCAGACTCCCAACCCGTTATTTTCGGCCGTGGTTTCGCCGGAGTTGGTGTTTCCGTTGAGGGCTTCCTTAGCCTCGGCCTCTGCGGCCATCAAATCCGCCTCGGACGGCTCATCCCCAGGAATCGGGGGCTCCTCGGCCTTCACTTTGGCCCGGGAAGCGCTGAGCTTGGGGGCCTTGATCGACTTGCTTTTGGCTACTTTCTTCACTCTTTTGTCAGGGGATCAATCTTCGTTTTAGGCATGAGGGTAAAC
>Ga0214921_10005758_pt1 | contig 17341 bp, 17 predicted proteins | sample LL1505_MetaG_FD_177992 | JGI IMG/M metagenome (GOLD analysis project Ga0214921, IMG submission 177992) | Freshwater microbial communities from Lake Lanier, Atlanta, Georgia, United States - LL-1505 | ecosystem: Environmental > Aquatic > Freshwater > Lake | place: USA: Georgia | collected...
AAAGAACTCTTCTTCGGTCATCTTTTTCCCAACTTAATTCTTCATAAGGTTTTTGTGACACCTGCTCCTCAATGTTACGTTCCTCAAATTTAATTTGAAATGCCGGCTCACTTTTATAAATTTTAAGTCTTAATTTGGAATGTTCTTCCAAATATTTTGCGTTATCCCAAAATTCAATTACATTTGCCCATTTTTTGCCAGGATAACTTCTGATAACTCGCCCGATTCTCTGCAGTGCCCTTGCCGAAGATTTTCCAGAACCAGCAAGAATTAGGGCATCAAGCTCAGGTATATCAATCCCCTGATCAAATATCTTTGAGGCAATAAGTACATTGAGTTTGCCGTTTCTCATTAACTTTATGGCAGTCATTCTTGCGTCTGCAGAGGTAGAGCCATTTAGACTATCAACCTCTAATTTTCCATCCAGCATCTCATAAAGAACTTTTCCATGCTCTACCTTCGAAACCAATATCAAAACCTTCTTGCCGGCCCCCGCCAACTGTAAAGTGGCGTCAACAATAAGGCTATTTCTTTCGTCGTTATTTACAATATAATTTTTATATATTTCGTTATAATTCTTTCCTGCAGCTCTCATCTTGGGGACGGACATAAAGTATATTTTCGGCGGAACAAGAACCCCTCTATTTATAAGAGTCGTTGCTGGTAGATCATAAAATTTTGGCCCCGAAACAGCTTCGATCAAGATATCATCGCCCATCTCTCTCCATGGAGTTCCCGACAGGAGAAAGCGAAATCTTGCTTCTTTAGATATTTTGCTCAACATCTGTAAGCTCGATGAACCAGCATATTGACATTCGTCAAGTATAAACATTCTTGCGCTACCAACCAACTCCTGTATTGCTTTTTTATTTTCTACAGATACCTCTCTATCTGGAGTTAGATCGCTATCAAGTACGTCTGCTTTCAAATCAAAGGCTCTTGCCGCAGTCCAGATTGTACAGATATTTGGACCATCAACAATTTTACACGTCCCGTCCCCAACGATCCCGCATTCAACACCTAGCAATCTTTCGATTGTTTCTTTCATCTGATAAAGAAGCTCTAAGCCAATGACGTATATAACAGTTTTTACATTAAACTTACCATACAGCATAGCAATGACAGATGTCTTGCCGCTACCAGTACACATCCTAATTACGCCAGATTCTGCCTCGCTAGCCTTCTGGACGACCTCAAGCTGATAATCCCTTGGTTTAAAATCAGAATCGATTATAGGCAGCTCTACGCCCCTAGAATGGTTACGGTGATCCACCTCTTCAAATTCAATGCCATTTATTTGAAGAGTTCTTCTGACTATTGGAAGAAGTCCAATTGGAAAGTATTTTTTGTGTTCAAATAATCTTATTCTGCCATCCCAGGCAGCATATCGAGAATAGTTATTTTTCACAAATTCGTATCCCGGCGATTGGTAGCTCATCTTCATGTCCAGGTCATAAAGTACTTTAGAATCAGTAAGACCAATGATCTGACATTTATTATTTAAAATAATTATTTTTACCAAAATATTACCTTCTTTTTCTCCGATCTATAACCTGAGGTTGAGGCTGCTCGATCAAGTTATGCTTTGAGTTATTTTTTTGATTATCATCTGTAATGATACTGTCTAACTCTTCTGCAATTATTTTTTTGAAAACTTTGACTTCATCTTTTTGGAAAATATCTTCAAAAAATTTTTCATCAGAATCCGTTTGCTTTTCTTGCGGTGGCTCAGTATATTGCTCTATACTTATATTATCTATAGCTATATCTTTTAATTGCTGATAAAAGCTATTATGATCGAGCAATAAAATTCTAACAAGACTCTCGTCCCTCTCCATCTTGTTAGAAATTTCTACTTGTGGCTTCTTTTGTTTTATTATTTTAAATGACATAATATATAAAAGTAAATTAACAGAGGGAATATGAAAATATTTGGAATAAGCACAACCACAAATGAGGGTGCGTCAACAAGCAGGTCTCTCCTAAAGTATGTCCTATCTATTTTGGAAGATCATGGACACGAAGTTGAGTTTTGCGATGCAAACAAAATTCATATAGTAAAAAATTTATCTTGTTATGCTAATGGTAAGAAAAACTGTGCGGCAAAGGATGCTGGCGAGTACCGTTGTTGGGCTCATTTTAATTCAATCGAGGATCCCGATAAGTATGGCGGAAAAGACGAGATGAGCATCATTTATGATGGCATAAATTCAGCAGATCTTGTCATTTTTTCAACTTCGACTAGGTGGATGAATTACTCCTCTTTGATGCAAAAAATTATCGAGAGAATGGATACTTATGAGAATCGCCATTCTTCTTTTGGTGAAGAGAATCCTTTAAAAAATAAGTTTTGCGGTGTTGTTGTTACAGGGCAGCACTATCAGACACAGAAAGTTGCAGAAAATCTTCAAAATGTTATGAGATTTTTTGGCTTTCAAGTTCCAAACGATGGAGCTTTGGTATGGCAAAAAACACTTGATATGAATTTAGAACAAGATGAGAATAACTTTGAGTCGATGAGAAGCTATTTTCTTTTGGACGACGTTGGAAGTGCTCAACTGAGTAAATATATAGAGGCATTAGATTCAAAAGAGGTTAAAGGTAAGAATGAATAAAAAAGCTATTATTACTGGTGTTCTGGGACAAGATGGAAGTTACCTCGCAGAGCATCTAATAGATATTGGATATGAAGTTTTTGGAATTACTCGTAGGAGATCTTCTGACGCTCTTTCGTATGGTTTTTTAAACCATCTGCGAGATGATCCTAGATTTCGGCTGCTACATGGAGATATCTCTGATTATCCTTTTATTTCAAATGTTATCTCTGACATCAAGCCTGAAAAATTTTTTAATCTGGCAGCACAATCACACGTTGGACATTCATTCTCTAATCCGTTGGCTACATTTGAGACGGATGCAAATGCAGTTGTTGGAATATTATCTGCAATAAAGAAAGACTCGCCAAAAACAAAGTTTTATCAAGCAAGCACAAGCGAATTATTTGGCGGAATATCTTGCCCAGAATCTGGATATGACGAGAGAAGCCCTTTTCACCCGAGAAGTCCATACGGAGTTGCTAAATTGGCCTCATATTGGTCAACAGTTAACTTTAGAGAGTCATATGGAATATTTGCTTGTAATGGCATTCTCTTTAATCATGGTAGCCCACGAAGAGGTCTTGATTTTTTCGAAAGAAAGCTGAGTTATAATGTTGCAAAAATAAAGTTAGGACTATCCTCAAAGATAGTTTTTGGAAATCTGGATGCTTATAGAGATCTTGGTGATTCAAGAGACTATATAAGGGCGATGAATTTGATGTTAGATTTGGAATCACCCGAAGAGTTTGTTATTGCGACCGGAAGATCCTATCAGATGAGAGAAATGGTTCAAATGATGTTTTCTATTGCTGAAATAAAAAATTGGGAAGATTATATTGAATTTGATGAATCTTTGCTCAGACCTTCGGAAGTTCCATTTTTATTAGGAAATCCGGCGAAGGCTACCAATAAGATGGGTTGGATTCCAGAGTTGAATTTGGAAAATCTTCTTCAGGATATATATAAACACGATTATAGCCTATTAAAAGGATAGGAGTTGTTCGATGGCCGATTGTCAACAAAAGACTATATGCGTCAGCGGCGGAATGGATCCTATCCATGTTGGACACATTCGAATGATTCAAGAAGCAGCAAAAGTTGGAAAAGTTGTTGTTATTCTAAATTCTGATGATTGGCTTCTTAGGAAGAAAGGCTTTAGATTTATGCCTTGGGATGAAAGAGCAGAAATTATAATGTCAATATCAGGAGTTTCTGATGTAGTTAACGTTGATGACTCTGACGGCACAGTTTGCGAGGCTCTGATGAGAGTGAGGCCAGATTTTTTTGCAAACGGTGGTGATAGAGGGCAGACCAATACTCCCGAAATATCTTTATGCAGAGAGCTTGGGATAGAGATGCTTTGGGGAGTTGGGGGCGGAAAGGTTCAATCTTCTTCGGACTTGGTTAGCGCAATTAAATCAAAATAAGATTGAAAAAGATTTGAATCACTCAATCGTAACTGATTTGCAAAGATTTCTTGGACGATCAATTGGACAGCCTCTCAAATCCGCTAGATGCAAAGAGAATAGTTGACCGACAACCAAGAATGTTATGGCATTAAGTACCTTTGCTTTATTTGAGGGAATTATAATCTTGTGATCAACAAGAGCTAGATACTCTTCTGGCGTTCCCTCTTCGAATACACCTATTACTTTCCCGCCTCTACTTGAGACTTCTCTTATGTTGCCCATCATCTTTGTTCCAAGATGATTATTCTCAACTAAGGCAATTACGGGCCTGGCTTCTTCGATTAAAGCTAGTGGGCCATGCTTTAATTCAGAGCCGGAATATCCCTCCGCATGAATATAGGATATTTCTTTTATCTTCAAAGCATATTCTTTTGCAATGGGTTCTAATTTATCTCTGCCCATAATGATCATAGACTCTGATGATTTATAAATATCGCAAATATCTTTAATTTGAGCTGATAGCTGCAATATCTTCAAAATCTTGTCAGGTAGAGCATATAGTCCTTCGATCAAATCTATATATTCTGAGTGAGGCATGTCTAGCTTGGAGCCAATTAATCCAGCCATCATAATCATATTCAATATTTGATTTGTTACAGATTTCGTTGCCGCAACAGAAGCTTCTTTTCCAGATCTTATGTAGATTCCGGAGTCAACCATTCTAGATATAGTTGAGGAGACAACATTAACAATTCCAAATATATTTGAATTATATTTTTTAAAATTATTAATGCATCCTATAACATCAGCAGTTTCGCCTGATTGAGTTACGCAAATCAGGGTAGTTTTATCATTTGCAACGACGTTATAGTATTGTAATTCTCCAGCAGAGATTGCCTTAGATCTAATTCCCGCCAAAGTCTCCATTGCATAGCATCCAACTTGAGATGCATAAAAGGCAGAGCCGCAACCTGTAAAAATAAACTCTTCAGTTCTCAATAGCTTTCCAAATTTTGGCTCTAGGCCTCCTAATTTTATAAGCTCTTGTGATGGATTGACTCTGCCGAGAAGAGCAGTTCTGATGAAATCTGGCTGCTCAAATATTTCTTTTTCTAAAAAGTATTTATACTCACCCTTCGTGTAAGAAAACTCAACTGGCGTCAAGTCCTCTACATTAAATGATGAATTTTTTCCAGAAAAATCTTTTATAACCAGATCCTTTCCAACTTCAAGTATGGCGTATTTACTATTATCAAGAACGACCGTCTTCTTTACAAAATGAGGTAAAGAAGGAATATCCGATGAGATGTAGTAAACTGAATCTCCAATACCAATACATAGTGGTGAACCTAGTCTGGCTAAAAATACCTTCTCTGGGAAATCAAGATGAGAAAGGACAAAAGCATAAGCGCCCTTCATCTCTGAAAAAACTATATTTAAAGACTTTTCTATATCTTTTGTTTTTTCGTACCAAAATTGAATTAAGTTTGGTATTACTTCGGTATCTGTTTCAGAATAAAAAACGAAACCATTTTGACTTAAAAAATTCTTTATCTCAAGATAGTTTTCTATTATTCCGTTGTGAACTACCGATATTTTTTTATCATTTGAAATATGCGGATGGGCGTTTTCTTCAGTAATTCCACCGTGAGAGGCCCAACGATCGTGACCAAACCCAATCAGAGAGTCTCCCGTAGATATGGATTCCGGCAGGACTTCTGGGTGACCAATCTTTTTGATTATTTGAAATTTGTCTTTATGAACGATGCTAATTCCACAACTGTCATATCCACGATATGATATGTTGCACAGAAGCTCTTTTAGATCTTCATAAAAATCTTTTTTGCCAATAATTCCTACTATACCACACATACTATTTTATAAGTAATTAGTAAATAATGATAATGGGGTCTGGAAATATAATGATAAATAAATTCACTATATTGGGAGAGAGATGCTCTGGAACTAATTTTTTAGAAGAAGCAATATCAAAAAACTTAAATGTAGAGATAACTTGGCAGTATGGCTGGAAACATTTCTTCGGAAAAAATAACTTTGAAAATAGTGATAATGTTCTATTTTTAGGGATAGCAAGAGATCCAATCTCTTGGATAAACTCTTTTTACAGGGAGCCCCACCATATACCAGAGCATATAAGAAAAAATGTAACATCATTTCTCAATAGTGAATTCTACAGTGAACACCTTGTTGACGGAAGGCTTGAAGAAATTTTGGAAGATAGAAACTTTATTACTGAGAAAAGATATAAAAACATATTTGAATTAAGAAGTAATAAATTACTTTATTTAACAAAAAATATGAGAGAAAAAGTACGAAATTATAAATTTATTAGATACGAAGACTTATGCAGTAAGTATGACTTCATATTAAGAGGTATATCTGAAGAGTTTAAGATAAAAACAAAATCAAATATATTTCATAAAATAAATTATTATAAAAAAAATACAAAATCTAGATTTGAGAGAAAACCTAACAAGGAGGTTGGTGCAAATTTAATATTAAATCATCCCGATTTTAATCTTAAAGTAGAGAGAATGGCAGGGTTTTGCTTAAATCTTAAAAAATAAAATAGTATCATTATTTTTATAATGAACATCCTTACTTTCCATACTCACGAATCATACCAATATGAGCTGGCAAAAACCGGTCACAATTTTTATCATATGATCTCCGAAGAGAGACCTAATGGATGGAATGCTTCGGTGAGGCCTAAACCTAAGAATATCTTTGAGGTCTCATCCGACAATCTAAATTTAAAAGACTTTGATATTCTGCTGACTCAATCTCAAGGTCAAAATTTAAAATTTAGAGGAAACAATTCTATAAAAAAAATAAATTTAGAACATACTTTTCCAATGACAAATGATTTGATTATAAATGTGGAAGCTGACGCAAAGGTTTACATAACAGAGTCTTCTAAGAAGATGTGGCGGGACCCATCGGGCGTCGTAATAAGACACGGAATAGACTACAGAGAATGGCCAGAATGTAGATATTCTATAGATTCTGCTTTAACTACCGTACATGCCTTCAAAAGAAGAGACTGGGCTTGTGGTTATGAGCTGTTTAAAAACTCTACAATAGGGATAAACAATAAAATTTTTGGATCGGAAAATGAAGATATAGGTGCAGAGCAGACGAAATCATATGAGCACCTAAAAGAACTGAAATCGAAGTATTCAATTTATTTTAATACAAGTTTGAGATCCCCAGTCCCATTTGCACTATTGGAGGCTATGGCCTCAGGAATGATTGTGGTATCAACTTCAACGTGTGAAATACCATATTATATAAAAAATGGTCATAATGGTTTATTACACAATCATTATGAATTTTTTAACAAAATACTCGATAATATATTAAAAAACAAAAATAAACATATTCATCTCGGCAAAAAAGCAAGAAATGACATTAAAAAGACAGCCTCTATAGACCTATTTTTAAGCAAATGGAACATGCTATTTAAAAAAATAGCCTCATAGTTATTCCCGGAGCATCCATGTTGGCATCAATTTTAATAGCAACTTTCAATAGAGATAATCTTCTCGAATTAAATCTAAAATCACTTGCAAAGCAGCAATTGAATAAAAGTGAATTTGAAATCATTATTATAAATGATGGTTTGGATACTGAAAAAACAAAAGAGATTGCTAATAAATTTTCAAATTTTTTGAATATAAAATATATTTTTTCAGGCAAGAGAAACACGAAGGATAAATCAATTTGGAGAAATCCAGGGTTTGCATATAATTATGGCGCCCAATTCTCGTCCGGAGAATATATTTTTATATGTGGTGCGGAAATATATCATGAAAATAACACAATAAGCTTAATGCTATCAGATATAAGGAAGAACAGAGATGCCATGGTGATCCCATCCGGAAGAGATGATAGGGATGGAATCTATACAAATGCGCTCTTGAAAAATCTAAATCCAAATAATTATAGCAAACTTTTCAGTCTCAATACAAAGCTTCCGTTCCTCATGTGTATCCCTAGGAATAAATTTTTCGAGATAAATGGATATGACGAAGATATGATTGGGATCGGATATGATGATGACGATCTCGTTACAAGGTTAAGAAAGATAGGTCTTAATTACTTGGAATCTGAAGCAAAAATTATTCATCTTTTTCACAAAAGGACTCCAGATAATTATGTTAATGTTAAGAACGAAAATACAAAAATCTTTCATGATAAGATGGTTTTGTTAAATAACCAGATTTTTGAAACCAAGAGAAACGAAAGTCCAATAAGGAATATCGGTAGGGCTTGGGGTCAAAATAACATCTGGTATTTGAAAAATATACCAAAGAAAATACACTTCTATTGGGGTGATGACGACAAATATCTTTCATATTTAAGATATCTTAGTATTCAGTCTGCTGTCTGCAACAATCCTGATTTTGAAGTATATCTTCATGTTCCAGAATATCCATCAAAGAATAAGATAAGTTGGAAAACATTGGAGCAATCAGTAAACTCAAAAAGTGATTATAATTGGTTTGAAGAAGTAAAGAAATTAAATGTTAAAATAGAAAAACATGATTTCGAAAAATGTGGATTCTCAAACGACAAGCACGAAGTTCATAAGGCTGACTACATAAGATGGATCATTCTTTTTGAGCTAGGTGGTTTTTGGTCTGATATAGATATTTTTTATTCCAAATCACTATATGATGCAAATTTTAATATTCCAGAAAATCACGGAGTAGATACTGGAATTCATATATATCCAGACTTCAAATCGCATGCGATTGGTTTTTTGTTTTCATCTATAAATAATTCGATGTTTAAAGCATGCCATAGAATTTGTTCTGAAAAATATAAAAAGATAAAAGAAGATAAATATCAATCGTTTGGTTCAGATATACTTAATAATAATTTTAAAACCATTGAAAACATAAAGAATACGCATCCAAACTTATCAGTCATAAATATTGGAAAAAACTTAGTTTATAAAATATCTCCTACGGAAGCAGAAATATCTGCTCTATATTTACCAGGAAATATTACAGAATCCGGCGAAGAAATAGGAATCCACTGGTTTGGCGGACATCGCTTATCAAGAAAGTTTGAGAGAGAGCTCGAATCTTTTAATTTAAAAAATTTTAATAGCAGGATATCAAATTTTATAAACAAATACTTAAAAAATAATGAAATTATTTCACCAAAAAGTGCTTCAAAAATATATAGGAAAGATAAAATAATATCCTTTATTATTTCTGATGACACTGAAGATTTAAATATAGCTTTTTTGAACTGTTTAAATCAAAATTCAGATAATTACGAGTTGATATTAATCTCCAAATTTAATTTAAATTTTAATTTAAATATTTTTCAAATTAATGCAATGCAACATATCAAAATTATAAAAGATATAAATTATTACGACAAAATAAAAATTGCAATAGAAAATTCAAAATCAAAATATATAAAAATACTCAAAGATAACGAATGTATGTCAGAGCAGTATGTTGATAAAATTTCTCAAATTTTAACCGAAAATGACTATGATATTATTTTGACTCAAGATGATGAAGAGAAGCTTTTGCAAAACATGATAATTAAAAAAGATTTTTTTGAAGCAAATATGGATACGCTTATAAATAATAATGTTGAAAATTTCTTTCTTAAAGCAGGTACTATATTGAATTTTGAAGAAAAAATATCAAAAAAAAATGAAAATTAAAAATAAAATAACATCTTGTTTAATGCTTAAGAATGAAAATAGGTTCATTTTCAACGAAAAATATGAAAAAAAACCTAAAAAAACAATGCTTGAACAATGTTTAGACAGAGTATCTGAAATATCAGATTTTATAATAGTTGTTGATAACGGAAGTGATGATGGCAGCTTAGATATTTATAAAAAATATGATAAAATAATTTCGGTAAAAAATAACAAAAACCTCTCATTTTCAGATTATAGGGATAGAAAATATCTTATAGGTGAAGCAAAAAAGACAGAATCAAAATGGATGATGATGGTTGATGGCGATGAAGTTTTTGAAGATCGTGCAGTGGAATGGGTTCGAGATTTTGCGGAAAAAAACTATGATCCAAATAAAAATATAAGGGTATGGTTTAAGTATATAAATTTGTGGAGATTTAGGTCAAAATATAGAATCGATAAGTGGAATAACTCTAAATTTTCAAGAATGTGGACTTTAGACGGATTAAAAATAAACGGATCTGATCTGCATTCTTATGATATAACATTTGATGATGGCAAGATTTTAGATTATACGAGCCCATTTAATGTAATCCATTATGGATGGGCCGATTGGAAACATAGAATTGACAAGTCTTTTAGATACGCGGTACAGCACGCAAACCAACATCAGATTAGTCTATATGAATCAAGTAATTATTATGTAAAAGAAGACCTATCCGAAAGTGGAATTATTCTTAATGATGCGAATCCGGATTGGCTGGAGGAGTTTAGAAAATGAAAGTTGCTTTAATAGGTATGATTTACAAATCGACAGAATATTTAGATTTTATGAAATATATGATTTATAAATATTGTCAATCTGATATTCATGAAATCAACCCTCTAATAATAGGTAATGACCCTAATGATAAAGTCAAAAATAAATTACATAACACCGGAATACCATACTTAATATACAGAGATCCAAATCCAAATGATTATTATCTCAATAGGGTTTATAGGGCTTGGAACTTTGGTGGCGCAAACGGTGATGGGGACGTAATAATATTTATCAATAGTGATTTTGGATATTCTTATAACTGGATCGATAAGTTACTTAGTCACTACCATTCAAACCAAATTCCCTGCTCAAGACTTGTTGAATCTGGAAAAATGCCAAGTGGGGAGTGGGGTATATCTAAAAATTTCGGAAGAAATCCAAAAGAATTTATAAACAATGAGCTAGACTTTGCTGAGTATGCAAAAAATATATCAATATCTGGTGGTGCAGAGCTGGGAGGCCTATTTATGCCATGCGCAATATCAAGAGATATATTTTTGGAATCGGGAGGATACCCGGAAGGGAATATAAAAAATCCCGATGGCTCTATAACATCTGGCGATAAATATTTTTTTGATTCATTGAATAAAAAATATGGATTAAAACATATAACTGCGATGGATTCTATAGTTTATCACATTCAAGAAGGCGAAAAGGACTTCTGATTATGGAAACTCTTGTAGTTATGCCGACATATAATTCTAAAGAAACGGTGGAGGAGGCAATTCAATCTGTAATGAGCCAAACTTATAAAAAATTTAATTTAGTTTGCTGTGATGATAACTCTACAGACGAGACTCTATCAACCTTAGTTCGTATTAAAAAAAAATATAATTTCAAAATTTTAAAAAATAAAAAAAATTTAGGAACTGGTCTTACGGTAAACTCCGTCATAAATACAGAGTTGTATTTCAAAAATTATAATTTTATAACATGGGTATCTTCTGACAATATACTGAATAAAGATTTTTTAAAAAAACACACGGATAATGTTAGAGATGGTCATGCTATAAGTTATAGTGGATGGAGCTCTTTTGACTCTGAAGGCAAATATACGGTCCATGTCCCACAGGAAAATCTAATATCACTGAGAGAATCTTATCTTCTTGGCCCGAGCTTCTTGTTTACAAGGAAACTTTATGAAACAGCAGGCCCTTTTCATAGGCTTCCAGGTGAAGACTTTTTATTTGCGGTATCTTGCGCTCTAAATGATGCAAAGTTTGGCTTTATTAAAGACAGCCTGGTAGACTACAGAATTCATGATAATAGTGTTGGCGGCAGAATAAGAAGTGGCAAGATAACAGATCTTGCAACAAATATAGCCTTAGAAAAATCACAATTTATAAACAAATCAAATGGAAATAAGTTTTATATATAAAATATACCGTGGAGATGATTATGCATCATAGCGATTTTCTTGAAACTATGGCAAAAATATACAAACCAAATCTTTATATAGAGCTTGGACTTTATGAGGGAGAAACTTGGAATAAAGTAAGAAAATATTGTAAAAATTCAATTGGGGTAGATATTGTTGATAAAAATCTCGATGGAAATATTTTTATAGGGAAAACAGACGACTTTTTTTTAAACCTTAAAGATAAAGCAGACATGATATTTATCGATGCAGATCATAATTTTGAAAGTGCAAAAAAAGATTTGATAAATTCTTTAAATTTCTTAAATGATGGTGGAATTATCATCATGCATGATACAGATCCGGAAGATAATAAACTTTTTTCCTCAGGATACTGTGGAGACTCATATAGGATAGTTCAGCTTATAGAAGATAACTTTGATAACTTAAATATAGTCACAATTCCAATTGCAGAGGCCGGCCTCTCAATAATAACAAAAAAGAAATCCACAAGAACTTTTTTGAGAAATAATGCATGAAAAACGGATGGCTTATAAATGATATTCTCACTTGCATACCTGGAACCAAAACCTTTTGGCACGATCTGCTTGAAAATGTGCCCGGTTTAGTAGACAAGACAAATGGATACACGGATTACATGTATCTAAAACAATATATAGAATCTGAATATATAATTAAAGATATAAAGCCAGATTATTTCATCAGAAATGCAACATTTTTTAATAAAATAAATTTAAATGTAAGGACCATCAGCCTTCTGCAGGATATCTGTTTTGGAAATCTGCTAGAAATGCAATTATCCGTTTGTAATAATTCAAATCTTGTAGTTTTTAATTCTCCATTCACTAAATCAAAATACAACGGAATGATAAAGAAGGATAGTATTACAATACCATTGGGAGTTGATTTTAATTTATTTAAACCAATAATAAAAAAAGAAAATAAGTTCAACGTTCTTGAAAATTCAATTCTATATGTTGGCTCTTCTGATTTTAAAATAAAAGGTTTTGATAAAGTATTATCTTTAATAAATAATACAAAATACAACTTTTGTCTAGTAATGAAGGATGATTTTAAAATTAATCACCCCAGAGTAAAAGTTTTTAATAAAATAAATCATGAAGATTTGGTTCAGATAATAAATTCTTGCTCAATGATGATTTGTACATCAAATGTGGAAACGCAGCATCTTGCAGGTATTGAGGCGGCTGCTTGTAATTTGCCAGTAATATCAACCAACGTTGGGGTATACTATAATAGGGAAAGTGGAGAGTGGGGCCGAAGAGTTGAGAACGAAAATTTTAAGGAAAATATAGATTTTATTTTTAAAAATATTAATGATTTCAATCCAAGAAAATACTTCTTATCCGAAGGATACGATAAGAAAGACTGTATGAAAAAATGGAATGAAATAATTTCGGAAATATAGTTTCCACAAGGATAAGATGATATGAAAAAAGTTTTAGTAGTTGGCGGAGCAGGATATGTAGGGGGCTCTATAACAGATCTCCTAATGAATAAAAATTATAGCTTTTCTGTATATGATTCTCTTCTATATGAAGAGCAATATAGAAAATCTGTTCCATTTATCCGTGGAGACATAAGAGACCGAGAGAAATTAAAAAACATTATGTCTGGATATGATTCAGTCATATGGCTTGCGGCTTTAGTAGGTGATGGGGCCTGTTCTATAGATCCTTCGCTTACAAAAGAAATAAACCAAGACTCAGTGGAATGGCTGTCGAAAAATTATGACGGAAGAATATGCTTTCTTTCGACATGCTCTGTTTATGGTCGAGGTGTTGGCATTCTTAGCGAAGAGTCTGATAAAGAGCCTCTGTCAGTATATGCACAAACAAAGCTGGAAGCCGAAAAATATCTAGAAAATAAAAACGCAATTACATTTAGGCTTGGCACTGTATTTGGTGTCTCAGATTCATTCTCAAGAATGAGGATGGATCTTGTTTTAAACATCATGACCCTTAATGCAATTACAAAGGGAAAGATATCTGTATTTGGCGGAGAGCAATGGAGACCGCTTATTCATGTGAAGGATGTCGCTAGAGCTGTAATTTCAGGTGTTGAGTCAGATAAGTCTGGCGTATTCAACATCCATCATGAAAATACGACCATGAAAGAACTAGGTATAAAAGTTGTTGAACATACCGGGGCAGAAATATCATATCAAGATATGATGGTTCAAGATATGAGAAACTATAGAGTGTCATCAGATAAAGTTTCTAAAGAATTAGGTTTTAAGACAACATACTCTATAGACTACGGGATCGGCGAAGTAAAAGACCTCATCGAGTCAGGTAGGATTGTAGATCCATATACAGAGCTATATCACAATGAAAAATTCTTAAAAGCATTTAGGCATAGATTAACATGATGGAACCAAATTTAATTAATGGCGGAATGTCAATTGATGACAGGGGCATTGTATCATTTGTTAATGATTTTGATTTTTTAGGAGTAAGAAGATTTTATTCTGTAGAGAATCATAGAAATGGCTTTATAAGGGCTTGGCATGGACATATGATGGAAGCAAAGTATATTCATGTAGTAAAAGGAACTGCGCTAATTGGTGCGGTTAAGATCTCAGAGGAAAAAGATTCAACACCACAGAAGTTCATACTTTCAGAGAGGTCTCCAAAGGTTCTGTATATACCTGCTGGTTATGCAAATGGATTTAAGACTCTTGAAGATGAAACGAAAATTATGTTTTTTTCCACCAAAAGCCTTCAGGAAAGCCTTAACGATGACATCAGATTCCCACATGATACCTGGGATATTTGGAGCGAAGATTTCAGATGATTCCACCTAAAAATTTCAACGAGTATTACCAATACTATTTAACATTACACCAGAAAAGATGGACGAAGATTTTCCATATCATTGGAAATTTTGCCACCTTACTGTATGTCGCAATTTGCATAAAACTATCGATTGAGAATCCTTTGTTCATTCCGATGTTTTTAGCGACACCATTCATAGTTTATCCATTTGCATGGTATTCCCATCTATTTATAGAGAAGAATAAGCCGGCCGCTTGGTCTCATCCAGTTTGGGCAAAAATTTGTGACTGGAGGATGATTTACGAGGTTTTTACTGGTAAGATAAGTCTATAAGGAAGAGGTATGAAAGTTTTAATTCTTGGTGGCGACGGAATGCTAGGCCATATGGCGGTAAAATACTTCAAATCGAAGGGACATCTTGTCTTCTCAACGACAAGAAGTCCATCAATGGGAGAGGACCAAATATATCTGGATGTTTTAGATAAAGATTTTTCGCTACAAAGAATTGTAAATGATGGACTGCCTTTGGATTGGAGGCCGGATTATATAGTAAATTGCATAGGAGTAATAAAGCCTTATTCAGAAGTCAATATAGAGAACACAATATTCATCAACTCAATGTTTCCACACATCTTAGCAAGGCAGGGAGAGGAGTGCGGAATCAAGGTAATACATATTACTACAGACTGTGTTTATTCTGGCTTTGAAGGATCTTACAATGAAGCTTCAAAGTTTGATCCTCTAGACATTTATGGAAAAACAAAATCTTTGGGCGAACCCAAAAATTGCTTTGTCTTGAGAACTTCTATTATAGGGCCGGAGAAAAAAGGAAGGCTATCTCTATTGGAGTGGTTTTTCCAGCAGGATGGAAAAGAAGTTAATGGTTTCGACAATCATTTCTGGAACGGATTGACGACACTCGAATGCTCCAAAGTCATAGAACAGATTATGGAAGAAGGACTTTTTGAAAACGGAACAAAGCATATCTTCTCAACGACTGTATCTAAATTTGATATGCTGAATGAATTCAAAAATGTCTATGGCACAAATATAAAGATAAATAAAATATCTACGAAAGATAAGTTAGATAGAACACTAACGACAACAAATCATGGATTTTTAAACAAACTGAAAATCTTGAGCTTTAGAGAAATGGTTTCGGAGATGAAAGAGTTTTATGAAAAAAATTAAAGTAATGACACTACTCGGTATTAGGCCAGACCTAATAAGAATGAGTAAGCTCATAGGGATGCTTGATAACTCTAAAGTTATCGATCATATTTTTGTTCATACTGGACAACATTACTCTGAAAATTTAGATAAAATTTTTTATGAACAATTGGGCCTAAGGCATCCAGATAGCAACCTGGGGATAGGAAGACCTGGCCAATCTCTAGGTCATCAGCTATCATCCCTGATGATTAAAGTGGAAGAAGCCCTCAATCATTTTAAGCCTGAGTATGTAATACTACTTGGAGATACAAATACAGCTTTAGCAAGCATAATAGTTGCAAGAAAGAATGTAAAATTAATTCACATAGAAGCTGGAATGAGAAGCTTTGACTGGAGAATGCCAGAGGAGAAAAATAGAGTTGTTGCAGACCATTTGTCGGATATTCTTTATATATATCTAAATGATTATGCAAACCATGCAATTTTAGAGGGCATAGAACCCGCAAAGATATCTGTCGTTGGAAATCCAATCGTAGATATAGTAAAGCAATGGAACGAAAAAATAGACAGTACTGACATCTTCTGGATTACAAAGGCAGCCAAAAAGCAATTTCTTTTCTCAACAATACATAGAGAAGAGAATGTTGAAAATGTGGAATCATTAAAAAACATAATATCTTCACTAACAGAGATATCAAAAATAGAAAATAAAGAAATGATACTGACACTTATGCCGAGAACAAAAAGTGCATTAGAGCGCTTTAATATAGATTACTCTGGAATAAGAACAATAGAGCCTGTTGGTTTTTTTCAATGTTTAGCACTTCAAAGATATGCCTATTGTATTTTTACAGATAGTGGAACAATACAGGAAGAAAGCTGTATATTGGGAACGAAGTGTTTAACACTTAGAAATAGCACAGAAAGACCGCAAGCTATGGAATGTGGTGCGGGTATTCTTGGTGGTACGGAATTCGAATCCATCATGAGATCTTATCACGAACTCAAAGAAAGACCTATGACATGGGAGCAACCATTTGGAGATGGAAAATCATCCCAAAGAATCCTGAAGGATCTTGAAAAAAGAGTTTTAAACCCACCCTCAGAAAATCCATGGGTAAATAAAAGAATCGCCAGAGGGTGGGTTAAGTAAGCTGTTACTTTCTTTTGTTTCGTCTCTGCTTTCTGCTGGTGGTAACCGAAACCTTTTCGCTCTGAACGGTAGTGGGTGAGGTCTGGTCTGACAAATCAGAAGTGGTTTCAGCACCCAATAGCTGCTCATCTGAAACCTGAATATCGACAAGCTCTTGTTGTAATGATTCGGTTGACACCTCTACTTCTAACTCAGAGGGTTCTAAGGTCTCCGTGGCAATCCCTTCTCCAGAAACCAAAACATCAGATTCTAATATTGCAGATACTTCAGAGGCTGTCAATACTTGAAGGTCCTGAACATCGACTTCAACAGAAA
>Ga0214921_10005759_pt1 | contig 17340 bp, 14 predicted proteins | sample LL1505_MetaG_FD_177992 | JGI IMG/M metagenome (GOLD analysis project Ga0214921, IMG submission 177992) | Freshwater microbial communities from Lake Lanier, Atlanta, Georgia, United States - LL-1505 | ecosystem: Environmental > Aquatic > Freshwater > Lake | place: USA: Georgia | collected...
CCGCTGAAGCATTGGCTGACGGTGGTTCTGCAAGCCCGGTTGAGGAGGTGCTGGCAGGTGGTTCTGCAAGCCCGGTTGAGGAGGTGCTGGCAGGTGGCTCAGCAAGCCCGGTTGAGGAGGTGCTGGTAGGTGGCTCAGCAAGCCCGGTTGAGGAGGTGCTGGTAGGTGGCTCGGCCAGTGTGCTGCCAGACTGTTCGGCCGATTCTGCAGCAACCCGCATTGCGACCGTCTCGGCGGGTTCGGCAGATGGTGTAGCCGCGAGGTAAAGCAATCCCAGAAAACCGATACAAAAAATTCCTGGGATGAGAAAAATCAAGAATTCCTTCAACAGGGCTTGCACGGGTATATCAAAATTGCTTGCGCCCTTTAAACCCTTCATGAAAGCAGTAAGGGCATGGGTGCCGAAGTGCTCGCGCAACTTCTGTAGCATCGGTGTCAGTTCAACCCGACGTTCTTCCTCACTCAAAGGTGGCATTAAGGCTGGCTTGATCGTGGCGAGAATAACCACATAGGCAATATAAAGCCCAGCCAGCATCAGGCCTGGGAAAAATGCGCCTGCATAGAGCTTGACCACCGAAACCCCCGCGGTTGCGCCATAGACAATGAGCATCACCGAGGGCGGTATCAAAATGCCCAAGCAACCACCGGCAGTGATTGCGCCAGCACTCACCCTAACATCGTAGCCCGATCGCATCATCGCAGGCAGCGCGAGTAATCCCATTAATGTGACCACGGCACCGACGATGCCGGTTGCCGTGGCAAACACTGCACAGGTAAATAAGGTCGCGACCGCAAGCGAACCCGGCACACGAACAAGCGCTAGTTGAAGCGACTTAAAAAGTTTCGCAATCAAATTAGCCCGCTCAACCAGGTAGCCCATGAAAACAAAGAGCGGTATGGAAATGAGAACATCATTACTCATGACCGCGTAGGTTCTTTGCACCATGAGGTCAAGCGTGAGTCCGACAGCTTTGGAGGGGTCTCTTGACCAATAGGCAAAAAGCGCAAAAATCATCCCCATGCCCATCAGGGTGAAGGCTGTCGGGAAGCCCAACATGATGGCCACCACAACCAAGGCAAGCATGAGCAGGCCCAAATGCCCTGTCGTGAGGCTACCCCAAGGCATCAGCACGATGAGCGCAAGGACAATGAGTCCCATCAGACAGAGACCAAACCAAAGTTCTTTACGCATTTCAGTCTGCCTTTACCATCGACTTGAGCTTTTCAACATCCACTTCCTCGACGTCCTCCTCCCGCGAAGGCCAATCACCGTCCCGGATACAGATCAGACAACGCAAGATTTCAACAAAGCCTTGCAGCAGGAGTACTGCACCAGCGAGAGGAATCATGGCCTTGAAAGGATAAAGCGGGGGGCCATCGGCAGTGATCGATGAATGCTCGCGTATGGCCCAGGATTCACCGGCATAGGTGTAGCCGGCCCAGACGATCGCAACCACACCCGGTATAAAAAACAAAATGTAGAGCACCAGATCGAGGCTCGCCTGGGTCCTAGCTTGCAAGAACCCGTACAGAATATCGCCTCGAACGTGACCGTTCTTTGACAGGGTGTAGGCACCAGCCATCATAAACAAGGTACCGTACATCATGATTTGCACATCAAAGGCCCAAGGGTGAGGGCTATTCAAGACATAACGGGCGAAAACCTCATAACAAATCAGCGCGGTCAACGCGATAATCAGCCAGGCAAAAAGTTGGCCGACCCAGGTCGACACTTTGTCAACGAATAGGAAGAGCTTTTGCATTATTTTTATCCTTGGGATCAACCTGCCTCAAGCACTGCGAAGTCCCTGGGCGAGATGTGCCTTGCGGCTTTTAACATTGGCCTTGCGGCTTTCTTCAGGCACGAAGCCGATTATTTCGGAGGATTTAGGCGCTAAAGCGGGAAAAACCGCTGCCTGAAGGCCAAGCGACGTTGCAATCACGCTGAGCCTAAACCCTCCGGGCTGTTACGTATTAGGTTTTAGCCCTTTTTCGCGGGAGCCGGTTTGGCGAAATAGTGATCAAAGGCCATACGACGGTTCACATTGGTGTCGAGATCCCAACGGACAACCCGCTCGGCAAACGCGCGTTGTGAGTCGACGATTTCCTTGAAAAGCGGATTTTCGGCCGACTTCTTCGCAACGACCTGATCATAAACCACCAATTGTTGTTTAAGAATCGCATCGGGTGTCTTGTAAAAACGGACCGATTGTTTCTCGCGCATCTCGATGTAGTCCTTCGAATAACGATCGCAGGCTTTCCATGACATGTCGGCAGACGAAGCTTCAACGGCGTGGTCAATCACCGATTTCAATTTCGCAGGCAGCGCATTGTATTTGTCGCGATTGAACAGAATCTCAAACTGTTCTGCATTCTGGTGGAAGCTCTGCAACATACAAACCTTGGAGACATCCGGGAACCCGAGTAAGCGATCCGAGCTGGCGTTATTGAATTCAGCAGCATCAAGCAGGCCGCGATCCATGGCAGGAATGATCTCGCCACCGGGGAGGGCATTCACGGCAGCGCCCATCGCGGTGAACACGTCAATCGAAATGCCCACAGTCCGGAACTTCAAACCCTTGAGATCCTCAACCTTTGTAACCGGTTTCTTGAACCAGCCGAGCGGCTGTGTTGCCATCGGTCCATAGACATAGGACTGTACGTTCGCGCCAACCGTTTTATAGAGCTTTTCGAGCAGTTCTTTACCGCCGCCGTACTTGTGCCAGGATAAAAGCATGTTGGCGTCCATGCCGAAGGCAGGACCGGATCCCCAAAGTGCGAGGGCGGCATTCTTGCCGTAGTGGTAAACGACCACGCCGTGGCCGCCATCAAGCGTGCCCTTTGACACGGCATCGAGCAGGCCAAATGCTGGTACAACGGCGCCTGCCGGCAAGACTTCAATCTTGAGTTCGCCACCAGTCATGTCGTTGACTTTCTTGGCAAAGTCGTTGGCGTATTCATGGAAAATGTCTTTGGCTGGCCAAGTTGATTGAAAACGGAACGTCGTCGTTGCCTGCGACTTGGCGATCATTGGAAAGCCAAGCGAACCTATCGCCGCTGAACCAGCGGCAGCGCCGCCGAGAAACTTCCTGCGCATCGCGGTACTTGTCATGAAAAACTCCTCGTTGTGGGACATCAATAAATATGTAAAAGCATGGGTTAGCCAAGAACTCTCCCCGGATTTTGCAGGTCCAAGCTTTGGCGGACTTTGTCATGACCGTGAAGATGACGAGCAAACTGGGGTAAAGCTTTTCAGATGATCGCTCAAAACAGCACAGGATGTCACATTGGAGGATTTGTTAGTCATGTCAGGCACCAAGCCGGAGCGTAACAATGCGTAAAAATGGCGCAAATGATTTAAGCGCCGGAAGCGCTAAGGCACCTCATTTAAGCGCCGGAATCGCTAAGGCATCCGATTCAGGGGCTGAAGGGCAGGATTCAGCCGGCAAGACGTGGCCGATGGATGCCGGCATCAGGCGTTGCTGGCGTGAACATCCCCGCGGACTTCGCATGCATTGGCTCGAGGCGGGCAATCCTGAGCATCCAGCGGTGCTGATGCTTCATGGATTTCCTGAGCTTGCTTATAGCTGGCGAAAGCTCCTGCCCTTGATCGCATCGCAGGGTTTTTACGCGATTGCTCCCGATTTGCGTGGTTATGGGGCCACCACAGGATGGGATAGCAGCTATAGCGGTCCCTGGCAGAGGGCTTCGATGATGCAATTGGTTGCTGATGTGGTTGGCTTCTTGCAAGGGATTGGCTTAGGAGAGGTCCACAGCCTTATCGGACACGATTTTGGCTCGCCGCTCGCGGGATGGTGCAGCCTGATGCGGCCCGATCTTTTTCGGCGTTTGGTGCTGATGAGCGCACCCTTTTCACCTCCTGTAACCATGCAGCCAGTCGATCCCCATCGCGCTGATATCGTCGATGGAGCGTTCGCTCAGCTAAATCCTGCTCGCAAGCACTATCAAATTTATTACACAACCGAGCATGCTAACCGGGATATGTTGAACTGCCCGGAGGGCTTAAAGGCATTTTTACGTGCCTACTATCATGTCAAAAGCGCTGACTGGTCATCCAATCAGCCTCATCCGCTGGGCGATCGTTCGGCGAGCACGATGGCGATCATGCCGACTTATTACATCATGCGTGCGGATGAAAACATGGCGCAAACCGTGGCGAGGCATCACCCGAGCCAAGAACAGGTGAGAGCCTGTAAGTGGTTGCCAGACGACGAACTCGATGTCTACGTTGATGCTTACAAGCGCACGGGCTTTCAGGGCGGGCTTAACTGGTACCGATGCGCTTGGGATCCAACCGTACAGTTTTCCCAGCAAGCCTATGCAGGGGCAAAGCTCCGATTACCGACGCTTTTTTTAGCAGGAGAGGCCGATTGGGGTATGTACCAGTGGCCGGGCGATCTCGAGGCGATGCAAGCCGGTTGCTTGCGTTTTGAGGGCGCCTATCGAATTCCTGCGGCTGGCCATTGGTTACAGCAAGAGCAGCCGCTTGCAGTGATGGATTATTTAGAGCGGTTCTGGCGGCGAAGTTAATAGGGACACGGCTTGGGATCAGTCGTTGAGGTGGCAGGCTGCCATGTGGCCTTGCCCAAGATCTTTGAGGATCGGCGCCTCGTTTCGACAGCGGTCCATGGCTTTGGGGCAACGTGGGTGGAAATGGCAGCCCTTGGGCGGATTGATCGGATTGGGGACATCGCCAGTCAATACGATCCGTTTACGCTTCACACTAGGGTCAGGTATAGGAACTGCAGATAGCAAGGCCTCGGTGTAGGGATGCTTGGGGTCGGTGTAGAGCGCACGCGATGAGGCAATCTCCACGATACGGCCAAGATACATCACTGCGACGCGATTGCTGATGTGCTCAACAACCGATAGGTCGTGAGCAATAAACAAATAGGTTAGTCCAAACTTCTCTTGCAAATCTTCAAGCAGGTTAATCACCTGAGCTTGAATTGACACATCGAGGGCTGAAACCGGTTCATCACAAACAATCAGTTTTGGCGACACGGCAAGTGCCCGTGCAATACCGATGCGTTGTCGTTGACCACCGGAAAACTCATGAGGAAATCGGCGCATATGGTCTGCATTCAGACCAACCGTTTCTAAAAGAGAAACGATGCGATCCTCATAATCTCGCGGCGTTTGAGCGAGCTTATGGATACTTAGTGCTTCACCGATGATGCTGGCTACCGTCATCCGTGGATTGAGCGATGCAAACGGATCTTGGAAAATGATTTGCATATCGCGGCAGGCGGCCCGCAATGCTGCCTTATCCATGGCTGTGACGTCTCGCTCCTCAAACCAGACCTGGCCGCTCGTGGGTTCGATCAAGCGAAGAATGCATCGGCCTGTCGTGGATTTTCCACACCCCGATTCCCCCACGACGCCAAGCGTTTCACCGGCTTGCAGCTCAAAGCTCACGCCGTCAACAGCATGCACCTTATCGATGACCCGACTAAGTATGCCGCCTCGAATCGGAAAGTGCTTCACCAATTGCTTCACGCGAAGCAAGGGTTTAGCTGTGCTTTGTGTAGTCATCATCCACCTAACGATACAAAAAACAAGCCACTTGATGACCGTCTTTGACTGGCTTGAGCAGTGGGTCTGCCTCACTGCATGCTGCCTGCGCTTTGGCGCAGCGTGCAGCAAAGCGACAACCCGCTTTGGGCTTAATCAACTTAGGTACGGTGCCTGGGATTGCTTCAAGGCGCTGCTTTTTGTCAGCGGCCAAATCGATCCGAGGAATAGAACGTATCAAGCCTTGGGTGTAAGGGTGCATGGGCTCGCTAAAGAGCTGTTCGACCGAGGCCTCTTCAACCACCTTGCCTGCGTACATCACAATCACGCGCTGTGTGGTCTCGGCGACAACACCCATGGCATGGGTGATCAGCATAATCGCCATACCCATTTGTTCCTTGAGGCGATTTAGCAGATCGAGGATTTGAGCCTGAATCGTGACATCAAGTGCCGTGGTGGGCTCATCAGCAATCAATAACTTAGGGTTGCAGGCAAGGGCCATCGCGATCATGACCCGCTGGCGCATGCCACCTGAGAACTGGTGAGGATAATCATGAACGCGCTTTTCAGGCTTTGGGATATTGACCAAGGCAAGCATTTCGATGGTTTTTGCGATCGCCTGTTGCTGGCTTAAGCCTTCATGGAGTCGCAAAGCCTCAGCGATTTGTTCGCCCACCGAAAACACCGGATTGAGCGAAGTCATCGGCTCTTGGAAAATCATGGCGATTTCGCGCGAGCGGATCGTTCGCATCTCAGCGTTTGTTGCTTTGACCAAGTCGCGACCTTCAAAAAGAATCTCACCGCCAGCAATAAAACCCGGCGGCATTGCAAGAAGCTTCATGATGGTCATGGCGGTCACCGATTTGCCGCAACCCGATTCGCCCACCACTCCCAGCGTTTCGCCGCGGTTGATATGGAGATCAACGCCGTCTACAGCATGCAAGATGCCGTCATCGGTGCGAAAGTGAACCTTTAGATCGCGAACGCGTAACAGTGCTTGCTCAGACTGATTGGATGGCACTGGGAGGTCTCACAAAACCCGGCGCGGATCAAATGCATCACGCAAGCCGTCGCCGATATAGTTAATCGTCAAAACCGTGATAAAAATCATCAAACCTGGGAACAAGGCCCAGTGGGGTGCAATATCTAGATGGTCTTTGGCATCAAAAAGAATGCGGCCCCAAGTCGGAATATCGGGGGGAAAGCCAAGTCCCAAAAACGATAGCGTCGACTCGGCGATGATGGCGGCAGCAACGTCGATCGTGGCGGCCACAATCACAGGCCCCATGGCATTCGGGAGAATGTGTTTGAGCACTTGGCGAGTGGGCGATGCACCAAGGGCGCGGGCAGCTTCGACAAACTCCTTTTCACGAAGCGACAGGAACTGTGCACGTACCAGGCGCGCTACCGGCATCCAGCGAAGCCCCCCGATGACTGCTACCACAAGAATGAACACACCGGTTTCTGGACCAACCCACTTCTTTAACGCATCGTTAAACAAATAGAAAATTAATAACAATAGCGGCAGTTGGGGCAGGGATAAAAATAAGTCAGTGAGCCACATCAGAAACGCATCAACCCAACCCCGGGACATGCCAGCGATGGCCCCGACCAAGACACCGACCAAAATGGCAATCACCATTGCGGCAAGCCCGACTGCCAGCGAGATGCGTCCGCCATAAAGCATTCTTGCCAGCAGGTCCTGGCCAAGATCGTCCGTGCCCATCGGGTGCTTGATCGACGGGCCTGCAAGTCTTGCCGAAAAATCGATATCGTTAATGGGGATGGTCCAAATCAGCGGACCAAGCAGTACCGACAGTGCGATCAAAACAAGAATGACAGCGCTGACAAGTGCAAGCTTGTGACGGCGAAAACGGCGCCAGGCTTCGGAACCAGGACTTTGCTTTCGCCCGGTGCTGCTTGCTGGCTTATCGATAGGAGATGCGTGGGTCGAGCCAGCCATAAATCACATCCGCAAGCAAATTACAAAAAACAACCAAAATAGAAAAAACAAACGTCACCGCCATGATGACCGGGGTGTCGTTGGCAAGCATGGCCGAAATCAATAACGATCCAATCCCGGGTACTCTAAAAATTTGCTCGGTCACAATCGCACCGCCGAAAATGGCAGGCATTTGCAAGGCCACCAAGGTAACAACAGGGATTAGTGCGTTTCGCACCACATGTTTACCGATCACCACGCGTTCAGCGAGTCCCTTCGATCTTGCTGTGGTCACATAATCGAGCCGAATCACATCAAGCACAGCCGAGCGGACATAACGCGTCCAGGATCCCGCCTGAAACAGACCAAGCACGGTCACCGGCATGATCATTTGTTTGAAATGTTCCCAATAAAATCGCCAGCCGGTTTCGGCGATGTCTGCCCGATACACAAAGGGCAGCCAATCGAGTGTTATTGAAAAGAGAAGAATCAACAGAATGCCGGTGAAAAACGTGGGAAGTGAAAATCCGATGAAGGCAAGTGTGTTGGCGATCTGATCGAAAATCGAATAAGGACGGGTCGCTGCATAAATGCCGACGGGCAGGGCGATTGCAAGCGCCAAAAGCTGCGACGAACCGATCACCACGAGCGTTGTCGGAAGGCGTTGCAAGATGAGTTGATCAACATCCATCCGGCTCACGAAGGAAAAACCCCAGGATCCCTGCAGCATCGCAGTGAACCATGACCAATAACGCACAAGCACTGGATCGTCCATGCCAAATTTGCGGCGCAGCTCCGCGGCCACTTCAGGCGGAACATTGGGATTGGCGGCGAGTTCCCCAAAAGGGTCGCCGGGTGCAAGCGCGAGCACGGTAAACAGTGCAAGACTGATACCGAGCAGACTAGGTATGGCGATTAACAATCGCCGAAGAATATATTGGCTCATCAATAAGACGCAGGCGCCTTTGGGGCGCCTGCTCGCTTTGGTTCAACGCCGAATCAAGCTTCGCGATACCAGTCGCGCAGCATCCAAAGATCGTTATCCCATGCACTTAAAGGGGCGTTGAGTTTGCTCGCCATACCAGCAACACGCGGACGCGCCACCACCGGAATCACGGTGTAATCGCCCACAGCGAGATCATTCATTTTCACGAACATTGCCGCACGCTTGACCGGATCTTGCTCTGACTCAGCAGCTTGATGGGTCGCATCGTATTCGGCATTGACCCAACGCGTGATGTTTCGACCTTGCCACTTATTCGCTTTACTCGACGCATTCGTTGACACAAACTGATTCATGAAGAGCTCAGGGTCGGGCTGCGTCATCGTCGTTGTGTACATCTGTACATCGCAGAAAAACTTGGTGTAGGTGTCGGGGTTGGCGACATCCGATGAGAAAAATACCGAGGCTGCGACCGATTTGAGTTCTAGATCGATACCGGCTTTTTGAGCCGCTTGCTTGATAATCTGTTGTGTTTTCTGACGCGGCGCGTTGATCGATGTTTGAAAAACAAACTTTAAGCGCTTGCCATCTTTGCTACGAACGCCGTCGCTGCCCTTTTTCCAGCCCGCTGCCTCCAAGGTTGCAGCGGCCTTATCGGGGTTGAATTCGTACTTCGCATTTTTCGACACAAAACGACTTGGATTGTTCAAAAAATTTGCGGTTGCAATGCCGGTCCGACCGTAGATGAAGTTTTGAATGCTTTGCTTGTCGACGAGCATGCTCATGGCACTGCGAACGGCCGGGTCGTTTAAGATCGGATGGCGACTCTTAGGGTGAGCACGCTCACCTTCAGTTTCTGTCCATGGGTCAGCGGAGTTCAACTGAATAAATTCGATGTTGCCACCCACGGTAATCGTCGTTTTGCCCTTGCCGCCTGTCTCGAGCCGTTTGAGGACTTCGTCTTCGACTTGAAGATTCCAGGCGTAATCAAACTCACCCGTTTGCAATACCGCACGTGCAGCCGACACCGCATCGCCACCGCCCTTCATCTCGATGCTATCGAAGAAGGGTCGGTTAGGCTCGTGATAGTCGGTGTTGATTGCTCCACGAACCATATCACCGGGCTTGAAGTCGACGAATTTATAAGGTCCTGTGCCCACTGGTTTGAGATTGGTTGGGGCTTCGCGGGACTTTGCACCGACATAAGCTTCAAACAAATGCTTAGGGATGATCATCCCAGCGGTACCTACAAGTGGGTCGGCCCAGAAGGGGCTTGCGCGCGAATTTTCCACCCGAACGGTATAGGTGTCGACCTTGGTGACTTTGACATCCTTATAGGTAGCGATCGTGACGGCGGCTGATGCCGGGTCTGCTGCAAATGCTGCAGTAAAGACAACATCGTCTGCTGTGAAGGCCTTGCCGTCATGCCATTTCACGCCTTGTTTCAGTTTCCAGATCACCCATTTACCGTCCGGGGCGACGGTCTTGTTGGCAACCGAAGGCACTTCGGCGGCAAGAATCGGCACCAGGTTGCCATCGGTATCCCAAGCAGCAAGCGGTTCATAAAAAATACGCGAGCCTTCTTGATCTTTAGTGCCTGTTGCAAAGTGTGGATTGAGCAGAGTCGGTCCTTGCCACCATAAAACCCGCAAAGGACCTCCACCGCCACGCTTGCTCGGCTTGTACGCCGATTTGTATTGTTGAGCATGGGCCACACCTGCGTGCATGAGCAATTGGGCAGCCATCGGGGCCGTGAGACCGGCAAGCACCATTTGGTGGATGAAGTCTCGCCTACTAAGCTTTCCTGATTTAACGGCTTCGATTTCTCGGCGCAGGCCAGATTCGATATCAGATAATTGCATGAAGGTCTCCCGAATCTTCGTCTTAAAGGTTTTAATTGGCTCTAGAAGAGCACGTTTTCACAGCAGGGTAAACGGAAATTCAGCTTGCCGCAACTGAAGTCTGCCGATCAGGACAAGCGGCAACAAGCGCATGATTCGGCAAGCTGCTTCATCGCTGATCACTCGGTTTTTTGCGGCTTTGCCGGGTCATTCCAAGCGCTTTGACCGCTTGGTCTGGGCCTTGCGTTCGATGCAATATACCGATAAAAGAAGAACTGTCCGCCGTGGGTATTGCGTCGTGCAGATCTTGTATCAACGCTCGGGTTAAATCGGGGGTTAAATGGGTATAAAAACCAGCTTTACATGCCATGCGCCTTTCGTGCTGAGCATGAATTTTCGCGAGTTTTTCATGAAATGTTGCCTGCTGCGTTGAGGAGTTTTCGATGAGCGTTCAAAGATTTGTCATCCAGTTACCGTGCATGACCCCGGGAACAAGCCGAAGCATTCAATGCTTGCGATTTGGCCGCAAAGGCGCTCGACCCAAGCTCTACATGCAAGCAGCGATCCATGCCAACGAAATGCCGGGCACCATGGCGCTGCACCATTTGATGCCGCAGCTTATTGAGGCTGATGCAAAGGGTTTGATCGAAGGCGAGATTGTTATCGTGCCGACGGTAAATCCAATTGGACAGGCGCAGCTTGTCGGCAATCAACACTTGGGGCGTTACCATTTATTAAGCTACGAGAATTTTAATAGGAACTGGATCGATCTTGCACCCGCGGTCGCTGATCGACTGGCTAAGCGACTCGGCGCCGATGCTAAGGCAAACATTGCCTTGATTCGCAAGACGGCCTTGGCCGTGCTCAAGGAGCTTGAGCCTGTCAACGAGTTACGAACTTTACGGGTCGAGATTCAAAAACTTTCGGTTGATGCCGATTTCGTGCTCGATCTACATTGCGATATTCACGCTGCGCTGCATTTGTTTATGGCAGCCCGTGACTGGCCGAAAGGGGCTGCAACCAGATCAGGGCCGGCCTACGAGCTCGCTGCAGATCTTGGCGCTGAGGCTACCATGTATAACGAACCTTACCCCTCCGCGCTCACCTTTTCAGGTGTTAATGGCGCACTCTGGGCACGCTTGGCCGAGCGTTTTCCTGATGCTGCGATTCCGCAGGCCTGCATGTCTTGTACGGTTGAAATGCGCAGCCAGTTCGATGTCAGTCATGCACAAGGCCAAGACGATGCCGCGCGGCTGCTGCGATGGATCATCCGCCAGGGCATCATCAAAGGCGATCCTGGGCGGCTGCCCCGGCTCAAGGCGCCCGCGACCCCCATTCAAGGCATGGATGTGGCTTATGCCCCCAAGGCGGGCTTTGTCGTTTACCACCTGGAGCCTGGCGCCAAAGTAAAAAAGGGGCAGGCGGTCTGCGACGTGATCGATCCCGAAAGCCCCGATGGTCCAAAGGCACGCACGACCATCCGCGCGCAAACCGATGGTGTGCTTTTTGCCAAGCGCCTTAACGGTTCATTGGCCTGGCCCGGTCTCGTGCTTTACAGAATCGCGGGGGAAGAAAGGCTCGCGCATCGTGCCGGCATGTCGGGATTGGATGATTAATCGGGCGTGGCTACGCCCAAACGGCCCCCGGGTCTTGCCAGATAAAACCATTCCTGGCCAACTTGGGCTCTGCTGTTGGGAAATATCACATAAGCATCTTCAGGGGCTTGAATCAAGGCACCGCTTGCACGCCTGCCTATTAACTCGCCTTTTTTGACGAGATCGAAGCTTTTCCAAGGGTTCGCGAAGTTATCGTCGATGTCATAACGGTCAAAAACATCGAACAATCCCATAACTTCGGGCTTGTCAACAGCGTCTGGCTTTGGGCCAGCAAGCATCCCCAAACACTTAAGGCTGTTGATGATTGCTTGATAAGCGATATCGCGACCGCCAGGATCATCGTGCTGACCGCATTCAAGTGTGATGGCCCAGCCACCCATGGCGCGCATGTACTCCGTGGTACCGATGCCGTAAGAGGGGTCGGTGTTGACCGAAGCCTCTTTGATTAGCCCGCGCTTGAGTTCTTCTGCTCGACGGGCCATCCCCCTCGCGTAGGTGTCAAGCCAACCATACACATAGCGCTTACAGCCCAGCCGCAAAGCAATTGCCTCCTCCTGTTCCGCTTGTGCAAAAGGTTCGAGATCGCGCTGATTATTGTCAGGCCCGAAAAGCGCAAAAGCCTGCTCACCGCTTTGAAAGGAATGTAAATCGAGCAGGCCGTTATGTTCTTTGAGCAGCGGGCATAACCAGTTCGCGATATGGTCCTCGTAATCCACTGGCTTGCTACAGGGCATGAGACGGCGATTGAGATTGCGGTCTCCCTGGCGGCGTTGCAAGCGCCAGGCTTTGGGATTGGTCACGGGTACCAGGCTTAAACGCCCGCAAAGCAAATGGAGCTCGCCACTTATTAATTGTTGAACAATCCGCTGAATGGCAAAACTGCCATGCGTTTCATTACCGTGAACGGCTGCCGTCACGATAAAGCGAGGCCCCGCGCGAGGGCTGTCGAAACGAAAGACCTGAAGCGGCATTTCCTCTTCGATCGGTAAATCCTCCGCGCGATCGCGTTGCGCTGCCGTCGGGAGGGTGGGCAGATAGCCGCCTTCTTGATGCAATTCATGGCTCATGAGATGTTGCCGTCGATGTTGGTTTGGGGCTCGTATGACGAGGGCTTATGGTTCATGCTCATTCCTGGCATCATCCAGGGCAGAAAAACTGAAAGAGAATGCTCATGGTGACACTTTATGCTGAGGGTGATCTACTCATTTCACGCGATGGGGCGATCGTGACCGCAACCTTTAACCGGCCGCAAGCCCGCAATGCCCTCACCTTTGGGATGTATGAGCGGCTCGCCATGCTTTGCCAGGAGGCGGCAAGCGATCAAGGGCTTCGAGCCATTATTCTGACAGGGGCGGGCGAGAAGGCCTTCGCGGCCGGCACTGATATCTCGCAGTTCAAGGCCTTTAGGTCGGGCCATGACGGCATTGCGTATGAAAACCGTATGGAAGCGGTGCTCGGACCGGTCGAAAAATGCCCGGTGCCGCTCATTGCAGCGATTGCGGGTGCATGCACCGGGGGCGGTGCGGCGATTGCTGCTTGTTGCGATTTGAGAATTGCAAGTGCGGACATGCGTTTTGGTTTTCCGATAGCGCGCTCGCTCGGCAATACGCTTGCGCTCGGTAACTTTCGCAGGCTGGTCGCCTTAATGGGGCCGGCGAGAGTCAAGCAGTTGATTTTCACGGCGCGTCTGATGGAGGCCCAAGAAGCCATGGCGATTGGCTTGCTCACAGAAGTCGTGCCGAATGTGGCCGATTTAATGCCAAGAGCGCGCGCTTTGGCCGAGCAGTTAGCGGGCCATGCACCCTTAACCATGATGGCATGCAAAGAGGCCTTAAGGCGCATGCATGCCGAAGGCCTGCAGGCTGATGATCATGACCTTGTGATGCGGATCTATGGTAGCGAGGACTTTCGGGAAGGTATGGATGCATTTCTAGAAAAAAGAACACCAAGATGGCAAGGCCGATGAATCCGAGTTTTGAGCACCTCCAACTCAGTATCGAGGGCGCGGTTGCTGAAGTCAGTTTCAAGCGACCTGAGCGCCGAAACGCCTTTTCGCAGGCGCTCATGCGCGAGATGATTCGCTGCGCGAGGACCTTGAGCGACAGGCTTGATCTACATGTGGTAATTCTCAGAGGCGAGGGGCCTTGTTTCTCAGCAGGCGCCGATTTGCACGATGCTCAGGCTTGGGCTCAGACTGAAAAGCCCTTGCTTGAGCGCCGTGAAATTGCATCGCTCGGTTTTCGCATGTGCCAGGCTTGGGAGTCCATGCCGCAAATCGCGATCGCAGCCATCGAGGGCTATGCCGTGGGCGGTGGTCTTGCGATTTCATTGGCATGTGATTGGCGGGTCTTGGCGCGCGATGCCTTTGTATCGCTGCCCGAGATTGCGCTCGGCATTCCGCTGACTTGGGGCACCATACCCCGACTCAATGCTTTGCTTGGGCCGGCAAAGACCAAACGTCTCACCATTTTATGCGAGCGTATTCAAGCCCAAGAAGCCCATGATATGGGCTTGGTGGATTGGCTGAGCGATCCGGGGGAGGCCTGTGTTGTTGCCCGGCAGATAGCGCAGCAAGTTCTCAAAAAGCCCGTAACAGTGGTTCGAATGAGCAAGGAAAGCGTCCAGGCGGTTGCCAATGTCACCCATCATGCTGCAGGCTATATGGCGCATGATCAAATCGCACTTGCTGCAGCGAGCGAAGAGTCAGTACGGGCACGGGCCGATGCACTCAGAAAATAGCACCTCAGGCCATCGTTCAAACCCTATCCCACCTCGTGCCCTTTTTTTACTGATTATCCTCACCTTGGTGTGGGGTACGAATTGGCCTTTGTTCTCTTTAGCGGTAAAAGAGGTTTCGGTTTGGACCTTCCGTAGTTTTTCTTGCGTGACCGCCGGTCTATTGCTCTTGGCATATGTCAAGATTCGCGGCCAGTCGATCCGTATTGAGCGGCGGCACTGGCCTGTTGTGCTGGTGTCATGTTTTTTATATATGGTGATATGGAATATCACCAGCACTTACTCGGCGGTCTTATTGCCCTCAGGTCAAGCATCAGTGCTGGGATTCACGATGCCCTTATGGGCTGCCTTGTTTTCCTGGCTCTTTTATGGGGAGCCGCTGCGTGGCAGGATGTTGCTGGCGCTCGCTTTTGGCGCAAGCGGTGTGGCTTTACTGATGGTGCCAAGTTTTCGGGACTACGCCAATGCCCCCTTAGGTTTTGTGCTCGGCTTGACCGGCGGAGCGGGTTGGGCCCTGGGGACCATTATCCTCAAACGCGGAGCGGTTGCCGTACCAGCTTCGGTACTCACCGGGTGGCAATTGTTGATCACTGCGGTGCCATGCTCCATCGGTGCTGCCTGGTTTGGCGATTGGCAGTGGTTTATCCCGAGCACGACATCGTTGATCGTTATTGCCTACATCACGATCGTGCCGATTTTGGTCGGCAACGTTTGCTGGATTGCGATTGTTGGTTTGTTGCCTACCCAGGTGGCAGGTCTTTCTGCAATCGCTGTGCCGATGGTGGCCATGATTTCAGGCGCATTCATCCATGCTGAACCTCTTGGTCTCACGCAGTGGCTCGCGATGGGATGTACGGCGATTGCGCTCGGATTGCTCTTGGTGCGGGGAAGCGGCGCATCTCGTTAAGCCAGCGATCATTATCGGGATCGCAGCGCTTACTTGGCGCCCAGTTCGGGATCATGGCCGGCGCTGATGTCGATACGCAAGATGACAAGGTTAAAGTATGCAATACGTGGAACGTTCTGATTGGACCCTGACTGCTTTTTTGGTGATGATGTCAAGATGGCTTTACGAATCTTTGGCGTTAACGTCTTAAGCTTTCTTGCCTTGGTTCTTGCTCTCGATGCACGGGCTTGGGGTTTTGAGGGCCATGAACTGATCGCCCGGCAGGCGCAAATCTTGCTCTCGGATCAAGCCCGAAGTATGGTCAAGCGCTTGCTCGCTCAGGAGGAAGGTGCAACGCTTCCCGGCATTTCAACATGGGCTGATAAGCATCGCGAATTTCCCAGTTCAACCTGGCACTATGTGAATTTCCCAAAGGGTGAGTGTCGCTATGCCAAGATGCGCGACTGTCCTGAGGGCAATTGTGTGATTGAGGCCTTCGCCTCGCAGCTCGCGATCTTTCAACGTTCGAAAGACCCGCAAGAACAACTGAGAGCGTTCAAATTTGTCGTTCACCTGCTTTCGGACGTGCATCAGCCTTTGCATGCAGCCTGGGGCGAAGATCGGGGCGGCAATAGCTTTCAGCTTCAAGCTTTTGGCCGCGGCAGTAATTTGCACGCCTTCTGGGACAGCACGCTGATCCGTCAGGCTGAAGGCGGGATTGAGGCGATTGAACGTGATGTCCAGAGCGAAATCGCCAGACTCAGCGCAGACAGACCAGGTCATATCGAGGCATGGGCGCTTGAGTCTTGTCAGATTGTGGTGCAAGAGGGTTTTTACCCTGCCGGCCGCGTCGTCGATGAGGCCTATGTCCAACAGCATCGGGGTACTGTTGTGCGGCGTTTGGCTTTAGCAAGCCGTCGCCTGGCTGACACCATCAATCGGATGGCGGCAACACGCTAACCATGCAAGCTTATCGCCCATGGCTTGGCATTTTGTTCATGTGCCTGGCCAGCAGCTTTTTCCCGGTCATGAATGGCTTGGCTAAATTAATGAGCGCAAGCTACAGCTCAGAACAGGTTGTTTGGGCGCGCACCTTAAGTCACCTGCTTTTGGTGCTCGCTGTGTTGCTGCCACGTTATGGGCCGCGGGTATTGATCACCAAGCGCCCCAAAGTTCAGTTCCTGCGGTCCTGCATGTTGCTTTCGTCAACTTTTATGTTTTTTTCGGCACTAAAATTTATTTCAATCGCCCAGGCAGCATCCATTTCCTTCATTGCCCCCCTGATCGTTGTTTTGTTGGCTGGACCCTTGTTGGGTGAGAAAGTCACGCTCACCCGGGTTGTCGCAGTCTTGGTCGGTTTTCTCGGTGTTTTGATTGTGATCAGACCTGGAACGTCGGTGTTTCAATGGGCTTCACTCCTGATCGTCGGTAGTGCGAGCTGTTATGCCATTTATCAACTCCTTACCCGTAAAGTCGCTGGGATTGATCTGCCTGAAACCTCGGTGGTCTACTCCGCGCTTGTGGGCTCTGTCATACTAAGCTTGATTGTGCCGTGGTTCTGGACCGACCCCGCAAACTGGATCGATGTGCTCTTGCTGTGCAGTTTGGGTGCGCTCGGCGCCGCGGGTCATTATTGTGTGGCTCGCGCCATGACCTATGCGCCTGCAAATTTTGTCTCGCCGTTTCACTACTGGCAGATGGTTGGCTCGGTTGCCGTGGGCTATTGGATGTTCGGTGATTTGCCTGACAGCTTCACCTGGCTTGGCGCCTGTTTGATTATAGGGGCGGGGCTTTATGTGGGACTTCAAGCTGAGCGATCCGTGCCAAGGCCTGAGCATAAG
>Ga0214921_10005762_pt1 | contig 17337 bp, 15 predicted proteins | sample LL1505_MetaG_FD_177992 | JGI IMG/M metagenome (GOLD analysis project Ga0214921, IMG submission 177992) | Freshwater microbial communities from Lake Lanier, Atlanta, Georgia, United States - LL-1505 | ecosystem: Environmental > Aquatic > Freshwater > Lake | place: USA: Georgia | collected...
TCAGAGACAGGACGGACAGGATGATCTGAACCTCATTATAAAAACCATCCGGAAAGAGCGGGCGCAGCGGCCGATCTGTCAAGCGGGAAATGAGCGTTTCCTTTTCGGTAGGACGCCCTTCACGCTTGAAGAAACCACCAGGAATCCGTCCAGCGGCATAGAACTTTTCTTGATAATCAACGGTCAGCGGGAAGAATGTCTGCCCGGGCTTTGCATTTTTGGCAGCGACAACGGTGGCGAGCACCACGGTGTCGTCCATATTGACGACCACGGCACCCGTTGCTTGGCGGGCGATTTCGCCCGTCTCCATGGTGACGGTGTTAGCGCCCCACTGGAAGGTTTTGCGAGAAATTTCAAACACAGTCGGTTTCCTTATTGACTGACATCACCTGGAGAGAAGGCCGGGCGCTCCAGTTCGCCCCAACGATCGACGCACCAAAACAGCGCCACCTGCTCTCGCAGGGCGCTGAATTCGGTGCGTCAAGCAGAAAAAGGACTTATTTGCGCAGCCCCAGACGCTCGATGAGCGTCCGATAGGCGTCGACATTTCGGCTCTTGAGATAATCGAGCAATTTACGCCGACGACTCACCATCTTGAGCAAACCGCGACGTGAGTGGTGATCTTTGACATGGGCTTTGAAATGACCCGTGAGATCGTTAATGCGGGCGGTCAGGATTGCGACCTGGACTTCCGGCGAACCCGTATCCCCTTTAGCGCGCTGAAAATCAGTAACGATTTTCGACTTATCAAGCGTAGCAACAGACATATTAAAAATCCCCAAATTGGCGTGCCCATCGGCACGCAATATCGACTTGCGGTTGCATCGGGAATGCGCAACCGTGCGGTGTAACCCTCAATTATATCAGGGTTGCGGATTAACGCGTTCGGTGCGGGAGTGAAGCTTGTTTAGCGCGTTCAGGTAGGCCTTGGCAGAGGCTACGACAATGTCGGGATCGGCGCCCACGCCATTCACAATGCGTCCGGCCCGAGTCAGGCGCATCGTGACCTCCCCTTGCGATTCAGTGGTCCCCGAGCTGATGGAGTTCACCGAAAAAAGCAAGAGTTCGGCGCCGGAGCCCACCACTGACTCAATCGCCTTGACCGTGGCGTCAACGGGTCCGTTACCCTGGCTTTCCGCCTTTTGTTCCTGCCCGCTCTGCGCGAAAACGACCCGAGCATGGGGACGCTCTCCGGTCTCGGAGTGCTGTGAGAGTGAGATGAATCGATAGAGTTCATCGCCCACCTCGACACCGTCGCCGCCCGCAATCGCATGCAAATCCTCGTCGAAAATTTCTGATTTTCGATCGGCCAGATCCTTGAACCGCGCGAAGGCTTCGTTCAGGGCGGCTTCACCATCCAAAGCGATGCCGAGTTCGTCCATGCGCTGCCGAAATGCATTGCGCCCGGAAAGCTTGCCCAGCACGATGCGGTTGGCCGACCAGCCGACGTCTTCAGCCCGCATGATTTCGTAGGTGTCGCGGGCCTTCAGGACCCCATCCTGATGGATACCAGACGCATGAGCGAACGCGTTCGCGCCGACGATTGCCTTATTTGGCTGCACCGCAAAACCGGTGATGTTCGAGACCAGGCGGCTCGCGGGCACGATCTGGCTCGTATCGATTCCGACATCCAAACCAAAATAATCGCGCCGGGTCTTCACGGCCATGACGATCTCTTCGAGCGACGCGTTCCCCGCACGCTCACCCAATCCATTGATCGTGCACTCGACCTGCCGCGCACCGCCGATCCGCACACCTGCCAGCGAATTAGCGACCGCCATCCCGAGGTCATTGTGGCAATGGGTCGACCAGATCGCCTTATCCGAATTTGGGACCCGCTCTCGGAGGTTGCGGATGAACTCGCCATAAAGTTCCGGAACGCCATAGCCAACCGTGTCGGGGATATTGATCGTGGTGGCACCCTCGCCAATCACCGCCTCGAGTACACGACACAAAAAATCGGGGTCCGAACGGTAACCGTCCTCAGGCGAAAACTCGACATCACCGACCAGATTGCGGGCAAATCGTACCGACAGCTTTGACTGCTCAAGCACCTGCTCGGGCGTCATCCGCAGCTTCTTTTCCATGTGCAGGACGCTGGTTGCAATGAACGTATGAATCCGCGCCGATTGTGCGGGGGCAAGAGCCTCAGCCGCGCGCGTAATGTCCCGATCGTTCGCACGGGCGAGCGAGCAAACGGTGCTGTCGCGCACCGCGCTTGCGATCATTCGAACAGCCTCAAAGTCTCCGTTGCTTGAGGCGGCAAAACCCGCCTCAATCACATCGACACGCAATTTCTCCAGCAAGCGGGCAATCCGTAATTTTTCGTCACGGGTCATCGACGCACCGGGGCTCTGCTCGCCATCCCGAAGAGTCGTATCAAAAATAATTAATTTTTCAGCCATCAGATTTCTCCGGGCGCAACGCGCCGCAATCGCTGGCGCCTGAGCGCCCATGGTAGGGGAGGAGTCGTTCGGGGCGGGGTCTCGCGCAGTTCCGTTTGGCCGGAAGCCCCGAGGCTCCTGCCAGGCGGCCCACCCGCTGTATCGTGCCACTTGTCTGATTAGAGCCGGGATTTTAAACGAGCCCGGCCATGGGCATCGATGTCAGCGCGCGGGGCGCGACGCTAGACATAGTCGGCCGAAACTGGCCTGAATCGGAAGTTGATGGTGACGTGCATCCATCGCACAGAGCGTAGCGGATGCCCGCGTCGCGCGCAAGCCACGCGCCGCGGGCGCTCCCGCTCACTCGCCCTCAAATCTACTTGGCGACTGCCTGGCAGTTTGCAGGCTGTTCATCCGTCGCTGGCAGGCGCGCGCCTCCTGCCCCTGCCCATTGAGCAGCAGGGTGGTTGGGTAGCCGCGGACCTGGAACCGGGCACCCAACATTTCCCGGAAGCGATGATGCTGCGCCAGGCTCCCCGACCAGCCCAAGCAAAACACCGAAGCCCAGAATTGTTGCGACGCAACAAAACAATTGCAGACGCGCAAAAACCTCTTGTATCATCGCAATGTTGCAGTGCAGCGAACATCGCATCCAAGCGTCATTCTGCAGTTTGCTCAAATTGTTCTCTCGAGTTCTCTTTTCTCTAAACCCGATTTTCATCACCCCACAGGAAGTGCAACACATCATGGCAACACCCACAATCCCCGGCATGGAAAACATCATGGCTGCTCAGCGTGCTGCGCTCGAGGCTTCCCTCGAGATCGCTGGCAAAGCCATCGAAGGTATTGAGCGACTAACTGCACTCAACATGCAGCTGGTGCGCGAAACCCTTGACCACCAAGGCGAATTCGCGAAAGCCACCATGGGCGCCAAAGACCCAGCGGCCCTCATGAATATCTCCAAGACAATGGCCGCCCCCGCCAGCGAGCGCGCAGCCAGCTACGCCAAGCAAGCCTATTCGATCGCTTCCGAGACCAGCAACGCCATCACGGGATCGGTTCAGCATCAGGTTAAAGCCGCACAAAAGACCATGACTGACGCACTCGATACGGCCGCACGCAACGCACCTGTCGGCAGCGAGCAACTGTTTGCAGCCGCCCGCAGCGCGATGCAAGTAGCCAGCCAGTCGGTTGACCAGGCTGTGAGCGCCAGCACCAAATTTGCCGCCGCTGCGAGCCAGGGCGTTGAGTCGCTGACGAAGGCCAGCGCCGCAGCCGCCAAGAAAGCAACTGCCGTCTAAAGGCCGCCGGATGATGGGCCCGACGCCTTAAGCGTCGACCCATCCAACCCCCTCCAGCCCTCGCGGCTCGAGGGGTTTTTTTACGTCTTCGGCAAAGTCACACCGCTCTGTCCTTGATATTTACCGCCGCGGTCCTTGTAAGACGTTTCGCAAACTTCATCGCCCTGGAAGAACAACATCTGTGCGCAACCTTCTCCCGCGTAAATCTTGGCAGGGAGAGGCGTCGTATTCGAAAATTCGAGCGTGACATGACCCTCCCACTCGGGCTCCAGGGGCGTGACGTTCACGATAATTCCGCAGCGTGCATAGGTGCTCTTGCCCAGGCAAATGACGAGCACATTGCGCGGCACCCGAAACCACTCCACCGTCCGGGCCAGCGCGAAGGAATTGGGCGGAATGATGCAGACATCGCCCACCATATCGATAAAACTGCGGTCATCGAACGCCTTCGGATCAACCACCGTGCTGTAGACGTTGGTGAAGACCTTGAATTCGTTGGCGCACCGGACGTCGTATCCGTAGCTTGATGTCCCGAACGAAACAATACGATCGCCGCCAGCCGTGTGACGAATCTGCCCTGGCTCAAATGGTTCGATCATGCCCTTCTCCAGAGCAGTTTGCCGGATCCAGCGATCGGATTTAATGGACATCGCAAAAACCTCTTTTAGTGCGGATTCGAAGTGACTGCTTGCGTTCCCTCAGGATGAAGGCCCCTGTAGTAACCGAGCAAAATCTCGCGCTCGAGTGCCACATGCTGTCCGGCGGGGCAGGGATAACGCAACACAAGCGCGACCTCATTGGGCTTCTCGGCCACCAACGCCACACGCAGGCGATGTGAGGGCAAGCCGACGAGCTCGACTTGCCGCCGTCGGGCCAGATGTCTTTCAGCCTCGTCAGCAAATGGCGCGCAAACCTCAGATGCAGCCGCCATTAAAGCCGCCTCGGCACGACCCAAATCCATTGCATCGGGCGCCACCGGAACGCGCAAGGTACGCACACCTAACTCACCGGTTCTCCCCTGCTTGCGCACAGCAGAGGTCAGCAGAACCGAATTGGGAAAGCGCAACCGAGTCGTGGTGGCATGACCTGCCGGGGTCCGTTCAATGAGTTCGGTATGCATGAGATCAATATCGACGACCTCCCCCACCAATTCGCTCCCGACCGTCACCTCAATAATGTCGCCAACTTGATACGCCGAGGTCAATACCCGGTAGACACCGCCCAAGGCACACACAATCACCTCGCGCATCGCCAGCACCGCTGCCGCGCCTAGCGCAGCGACCGAGACGGCGAGACTCTTGAGATCACTGCCCCACGCGAGTAGAAGGATCAGGGCCACACCTGCCACCACCGCGTTGCGGGCCCGGACTGCAAAGGCCCGGCCGAGATCATGATCATTGAACCCTTGCGCCCGCCGCTGCGCGAGCCGTTGCAACACTGCCGCAACGAAGAGCACCACACAGGTGACGACCAGTTCTTCGCCACGCCGCTGCCACAGTCGGTCGAGCCCCATGACGGCCGCGAATTCAACCAGCAGGTGAATCAGATCGGCCATGGTTCTTGGGTCAATAACCGTATTCAGGTGTTCTGGACAACGATCGACGGAAACTTCGAAGTCATGTCTTTGGCGCGTTGGGCCACCCGCACCGCAACCTTCCGGGCGATCGCCCGATAGGCGAGTGCGATCGGGCTATCGGGCTCGGCGACCACCGTCGGACAACCGCCGTCGGCCTGCTCACGGATCCGAATGTCGAGCGGCAGCGCACCCAGGGACTCAACCCCCGTTTCGAGTGCCATCCGCTCTCCTCCCCCCGATCCAAACACGTGTTCGCTATGCCCACAGCGCGAGCAATGATGCACGGCCATGTTCTCGACAATGCCCAGGATCGGAATGCCCACCTTTTCGAACATCCGCAAACCCTTCCGGGCATCCAGAAGGGCGATATCCTGAGGCGTGGTGACGATCACCGCGCCAGTGACCGGAATCTTCTGCGCGAGGGTCAAGTGGATGTCCCCGGTGCCCGGTGGCATGTCGACGAGCAAATAGTCAAGATCGTGCCAATTGGTATCGCGAAGCAACTGCTCAAGCGCCTGCGTCACCATCGGTCCGCGCCAGACCATTGGCGTATCCATATCAACCAGAAACCCAATTGAAGAGGCTTGCAATCCATGCCCCACCATGGGCTCGATCGTCTTGCCATCGTCCGAGACCGGCCGGCCACGGATGCCCAGCATCATCGGGATCGAGGGGCCGTAGATATCGGCATCCAGGACACCCACCGTGGCGCCCTCCGCGGCGAGCGCCAATGCCAGGTTCACGGTAGTGGTGCTCTTGCCGACGCCCCCCTTGCCGGAGGCAACCGCGATCACATTGCGAACCCCAGTCAGCAGTTTGACGCCCCGCTGGACGGTATGTGCCACGATCTTTTGGCTCACCTTAGCGCTCACGTTTCCGACCCCCGGCAACGCGCGCAGCGCCGCAATGATGTCGCGCCGCAATCTATCCAGCAGGCTGCTCGCCGGGTATCCCAACTCGACCTCAAGCGATACATCCGTTAATCCGCCAGCCGCCGGCTCGACCCGTACCTTACGAATCCAGCCCTCGGTCACCAGATCACGGCCCGTCTCGGGGTCCAGAATGGAGCGCAGCGCCTGCGTCGCCTGTTCAACTGAGATCGGCGTGGAAATTGGCTTGGATGTCATGGCGAATGCCACCTCGGACTCAGGGGAATTGGGGGATCGAGTCTAAAGGAAATCCTTGCCCGAACCGCCTTGCTAAACTGCCACCGCCCGCCATTCCGTCAAAGCATGCTCCCATGACTTCCGTGCCCCGCCGACTGTTTGTCACCACTGCCCTGCCCTATGCGAATGGATCGTTCCATATCGGCCACATCATGGAATACATCCAGGCCGATCTGTGGGTTCGTTTTCAGCGGATGCGCGGGCATGAGGTGCACTTTGTGGGGGCCGATGATGCCCATGGCGCGCCGATCATGCTCAAGGCTGAATCGTTAGGAATGACGCCGCAAGAACTCGTCGCCAAGATCGCGGCCGAGCGGCCCGCCAGCCTCACTGGATTCCATATCCGATTTGATCATTGGCACTCAACCGACACCCCCGAGAACGTCGAACTCTCACAGACGATCTACCGAGCCTTGCGCGATGCAGGCTTGATTGATGTGCGCGAGATTGAACAGTTCTTCGATCCGGTCAAGGCGATGTTTTTGCCAGATCGATACATCCAGGGCGGATGCCCGAAATGTAGTGCCCCCGACCAGTACGGCGACGCCTGCGAAGTCTGCGGCGCGGTCTATAACGCCACCGAATTAATCAATCCACGATCGACGCTGACTGGCGCAACGCCGGTCCTTGCGCGATCGGATCATTATTTTTTCAGACTGAGTGATCCCCGTTGTGTGGCCTACTTGAAGGCCTGGCTAAGCGGTGTAACTGCCCAGAATGGCCCCCCGGTCCAGACCGAAGTCGCGAACAAGGTCCGGGAGTGGTTGGGCGAAGAGGCCGAGGCCCAACTCGCCGACTGGGATATCTCCCGCGACGCCCCGTACTTTGGTATCCCCATCCCGGACGCCCCGAATAAGTATTTTTACGTCTGGCTCGACGCGCCGATCGGATATCTGGCGGCACTCAAGCATCATTTCGACGTCGGGCAGGCCGCGCAGCACTGGCACGAACAATCGCGAACCCTGCAAGATTTCGATGCCTTCATGAACGACGCACAGGTCGAGCAGGTGCACTTCATCGGGAAGGACATCGTTTACTTTCACACCCTGTTTTTTCCAGCGATGCTCCATTTTTCGGGTCGAAAATCGCCTTCTGCAATTAACGTTCATGGCTTCATGACCGTGAGCGGCGAAAAAATGTCGAAATCCCGTGGCACCGGACTTTCGCCGCAGCGCTACCTCGAACTCGGACTCAACCCTGAATGGTTGCGCTACTACCTCGCCGCCAAACTCAATGCGAGGGTCGAGGACGTTGATTTCAATCCGGATGATTTTCTGGCCCGAGTGAATTCAGATCTCATCGGCAAATACGTCAACATCGCCAGCCGCGCAGCTGGTTTCCTCAACAAGCGATTTGACGGGCAAGTGATCGCTACGGGGACGGCTTCGAATGACTCGAACCGATCGATTGAGTTGATCAAGGGCTTGCGTGGGTCTGCCGACTCGATCGCTCACGCCTGGGATGCTCGGGATAACGGCCGGGCGGTCCGCGAGATCATGGCCCTGGCCGATCGCGTGAATCAGTTCGCCGATGAGGTCAAACCCTGGGAACTGGCGCGCAACACCGATCTGACCAACGAACTTCAGGCGGCCTGCTCCACGCTGATCGAGGCCTTCCACATCCTGACCGTCTATTTGCATCCAGTCCTTCCCGCAACAACCGAGCACGCGCTGCGCTTCCTGAATTGCCAGCATCAGATGGTCGGCGGTGTTTTACCCTGGTCGGCCTCGCTGCAATTCAAGCCGGAAGGCGGCCGAATTGGGTCGTATGAGCACCTGATGACACGCGTTGAAGCCAAACAGATCGACGCGCTCTTCGACGCGCCCCCACCCGCAGCAGCAGCCCAGGCGGCGTCAACCGGGGCCGCACTGACCGAAGCCGGGCATACAACTGCGCCAGCAGCAACGTCAACCACATCAATCGTTCAAACGATCAGTATTGATCAATTCAACGCGGTGGAACTGCGGGTCGCCAAAATCATTCAGGCCGATCGGATCGAGGGCTCCAGCCGACTCCTCCGATTAATGCTGGATGTCGGTGAAGACCGCCCGCGTCAGGTCTTCTCGGGAATCGCACAGCGCTATGCACCCGAGCAGTTAATCGACCGCCTGACCGTGTTGGTCGCCAACCTGGAACCCCGCAAGATGAAATTCGGCGTGTCGGAGGGCATGGTCCTCGCGGCGGGATCGGACGATCAGAAGGACCCCGGGATCTACCTCCTGAATGCCGACTCGGGTGCCCTGCCCGGCATGCGTGTGAACTGACCGTGAAGCGAGCCCTGGCACCTTTCCGGCCAAGGCTGATCCTCGCACTCAAGGGCTATAACCGCGCCGCGTTCGTGCGCGACGTCACCTCCGGGATGACCGTGGGGTTCGTTGCATTACCCCTGGCAATGGCCTTCGGAATTGCCAGCGGGGTCAAACCCGAACAGGGGCTGATAACCGGCATTGTGGCCGGATTGCTGATCTCACTTCTCGGTGGATCGCGGGTCCAGATTGGTGGTCCGGCCGGCGCTTTTGTTGCCCTCCTTTACGGCATTGTCGAGCACTACGGCGTCGCCAACCTGCTCATCGCCACCATGATGGCTGGTGTTTTCTTGTTCGCGATGGGTGCGCTCCGAATGGGCGTACTGATCCGGTTCGTTCCGGTTTCAATCATTATCGGATTCACCAACGGCATCGCGGTCCTCATCGCGCTACAACAGGTGCGCGACCTGATCGGCCTGCCGATTGAACGCATGCCGGCCAATTTCTTTGCGCAAATTAAAATCATTTGGGAAACCCTACCGAGCCTCAACCCCTGGGCTGGGATGGTCGCGCTCGCCTCGTTGCTAATTCTCATGCTGTGGCCGCGATGGACCTCTGGGAAGCCGGTTGTCGGCAAGGTCCCCGCGAGTGTGATCGCGCTGATTCTCGGCACACTGGCTGTCGTTGCCCTCGATTTACCCGTCGAAACCATCGGTAGCCGATTCGGCGGCATCCCGGCTCAACTACCACTGCCCGCGCTCCCGATACTGGAGTGGGAGTCTGCCCGGCAACTGGTTGCGCCAGCCCTTTCGATTGCTTTGCTCGGCGCCATTGAGTCCTTGCTCTGCGCCCGCGTGGCCGACGGGATGATTGATGATCGTCATGACCCCAATCAGGAACTGATGGCCCAGGGCGTTGCCAATCTGGTGAGCCCACTTTTTGGCGGAATCGCCGCAACCGGAACCATTGCACGCACGGTAACGAATGTGCGAGCGGGCGGGCGAACCCCGATCGCAGGGATCGTTCATGCGCTGACACTTGCCGCCATCGTGTTGCTGGCAGCGCCCCTCGCAAGTCACATCCCACTGTCGACTCTCGGCGCAATCCTGCTGATGGTGGCCTGGAATATGGGCGAATGGCATGCATTTGAGGAACTCAAGCGATTCCATCTGCCCTATCGAACGACCCTGTTGAGCACCTTCCTGCTGACTGTGGTGTTGGACATCACGGTGGCGGTCGAAGTGGGCCTGATGCTGTCCTGTTTGTTCTTCATCTGGCGAATTTCCACCCTGACGCGCGTTGAGTCAGTCGCCTTACCAAATGAACCTGCGGCAACCGAGGCGCCAGAGGGCACCAAGGTCGCGGGACTCTGGCGGATCGAAGGAGCCCTCTTCTTTGGCTCGATCGACAAGCTTGAAGTCCTTATAGACCCATCTGAGTCCTTACCCAAGCTTGTTCTGTTGGACTTTAGTCGCTTGCTCTACATGGATGCAACAGGCCAAGAAGCGCTGGACACTCTGCGGAGATCAATTCAGCGCACAGGTGGCAGACTCGTTGTGATCGCAGCCTCCGGGTCCGCACTGGACTTGATGAAACGGAGCGGCTTTCTCGACCGCCTGGGGCCCAGCGGACAAGCGGCGACGATCGATCAGGCATTGAATGCTCGGCCTTGGTAATTCCGATCAGCATCGCCTACAATCCGGGGATGTATCAATCTGAACTGACTCAGTTTCTGGAAGCGCTCAAAAAAGATCGTCCTCATCTGGAGGTCGAGCAGCGCCGCGGTCGTGCCCTCTGGTGGGACAAGCTTCTGGATCGTGATCGGCTCGCCCGTCAGGCTGAGTCTCGTTTGCAACAGCCCGGATACGTTTACCAGACGTCCACAAAGCGTTAACTGCGCCACAACGTGTTGTTGCTCGACGGCGCGGAAAGCGGGGCTGAGCGCGACGCAGCCGCTTCCGGCGATTCGGATCTAAGCCCCTCCGATCGATCCGGACCAAAAATTTACGGCACGCCGTTACTCGAGCTCCCCACCGATCTGTACATCCCGCCGGACGCACTCGAGGTTTTCCTGGACGCGTTCGAAGGCCCCCTCGATCTCCTTCTGTACCTGATCCGTCGCCAGAATTTCAATATTCTCGATATTCCGATGGCGGAGATCACCCGCCAGTACCTCGTCTATATTGAAGAGATTCGCAATCGAAATCTCGAACTTGCGGGCGAGTACCTTCTGATGGCTGCAATGCTCATCGAAATCAAATCACGAGGCCTCTTACCCAGGCCCGTCTCCGCGGGCGAAACCGAACCTGAGGACCCTCGGGCCGAACTGGCTCGGCGCCTGATCGAGTATGAGCAGATCCGCCTGGCTGCGGCACGGCTTGATGCAATGCCTCAGGCTGGGCGCGATTTCAATGCGGCGACGGTCGAGTGGGAACTTGAGGCGAACACCCGGCAACCGACTGTGACCCTGGCAGATTTGCAGACGGCATGGCAGGGGGTCATTCAACGTGCGAAGCTCATCGTGAACCATCGAATTGAGCGAGCCCAAATCTCAATCCGGGACTGCATGATGCGAGTCCTGCGAGCATTGGCCGATCGGCCCTTCATCACGTTCGATGAGCTCTTCGATCCCGTTCCAAACTTGTCTGTAGCCGTGGTCACCTTTGTGGCCCTGCTCGAACTCGCCCGTGAGCGCACGGTTTTGATCAACCAAGCCGAACCCTTTGCGCCGATCTACCTACGCCTCGCTATTCGAGGGTCATGAAACCCCGCAATGAAGTCGACTTGAGCTCGCTGAACACGTTCGGCGTCGCCGCCTTGGCAGTGCAACTCGTTGAGCTCGAGCACGAAGATCAACTCCCCGCTATCCGGAGATGGCTCGACGGTCAGACTGCGTTCATTCTGGGTGGTGGTAGCAATCTGCTCTTGACCCGCGACCTGACGGAACCCGTGATCCGAGTGTGCCTGTCCGGTCGAAGTTATCAAATTGATCACAATTCTGGTACAGTCCGGGTGGTCGTTGGCGCAGGCGAGTCCTGGCATGCGCTTGTCACATGGTCTCTGGAAATGGGCTTTCAAGGCCTTGAGAACCTGGCATTGATTCCGGGGACTGCGGGTGCCGCCCCGATCCAAAACATCGGGGCCTATGGCGCAGAACTTGCGGACGTGTTCGAGGCCGTTCGGGTTTACGATCTGGCGCGGGGTACCTGGCTGACCCTAGGCCCCCAAGACTGCCAGTTCGGCTATCGGGACAGCATCTTCAAACACGCGTGCTCTGCAAACTGGCTGATCTGCTCGGTCACCTTGCGTCTGAAACGTCAACAAAGCCGCGACTGCCAACTCAAAGTCGACTACGGGGACCTGCGCGCTCAAATCCAGGCCAACCGCGAAGTGAAGGGGCTAGGCTTATCGAAACAGGCCATCCACCCGCAGGAAGTAGCCGAGGCTGTGATCGCGATCCGCACGCGGCGGCTGCCTGATCCAGCAAGACTCGGCAATGCAGGGAGCTTTTTTTCCAATCCGATCATCGGCCTCGAGGAAGCACTTGCGCTGCAGGCACGGTTCCCGGGACTCCCAGCCTACCCCGTCGTCTCCACTGATCCATCCGGTCAACATGGCCTCAGGATGAAGCTGCCCGCGGCCTGGCTGATCGAACGCGCTGGTTGGAAAGGTGCGCGTCAAGGCGACGCCGGCGTTCATGCCTGCCATGCGCTTGTGCTGGTCAACCACGGTACCGCCAGTGGCCAGCAAATCAGGCGGTTGGCGCAAGAAATTCAGAGCGACATTCGACATCTTTTTGGGCTCACGCTCGACATCGAGCCACGAATCGTTTGATTGCACCCGCCAGGTGGAATGCGTCGCCGATCATCTACGAGCCCATCCCACTTGCGGCAGCATCAGAAAAATGATATTGGTCATGCTCACGCAGGGGAGTGTTTTGAAACATGTCTGATCGAATCCAGCCCACCCGTCCAGCCAATGCCCCCATGGGGATTGAGCGAACCGCCACGCAAGCTGGAGTTGCGGCTCGCAACTCCGCCCGCGACCGGGGCCAGGAAACTTACCGTCTTTTGGCAGACTCGGTGCAAGCCAACAAAGATGCGGACGAAATTGCCCAGGCCACTGGCAATGCGGTTTCTCGAACTCAACTCAAGACCGACCTCAAAGCCGCAGATACCCAGCGGCAAGCAAAGGATGCCGCAGATACCAAGTCTTCTTTGCGCCCGACGCTTGAGGCGGCAACGCGTCGCATTCAGGAGTTTTTGCAGCGCCTGGGACGTCGGTTTGAGCTGGACCATAGCTTTGACAAGGACGCCAACAAGCGGGTGATCACCGTGCGGGATTCCGAGTCTGGAGACGTTATCCGTCAGATTCCGCAAGAAGAGACCTTGCGCATCGCCCGATCGGTGGGCTACTACCAGAGCGCGCTCGTCAACCTCCAAGCCTGAGAGTCCCGCAGGCGTTGACCTGCGGAGTCGGCCTCAAAAAGTCGTCGCGTCGCATTGGCCGACACAGCAACCCAGAAATCGTGCAAAATCCACTGGATGACGCAGCGCAGCATTTCTGAAGCCGACCTCTCCAGCACCCGTGGTGCAATCCAGGTACTCGATCGAATGGTTGCGTTACTCGACGCGCTCGCTCTTGAGAGTGACCCTGCAAGTCTGAAGGATCTCTCAGGGCGGACGGGTCTACATCCATCGACCGCACACCGAATTCTCAACGACCTCGTGCTGGCGCGATACGTGGAACGGGTCGAACCCGGCACCTACCAACTCGGGCTGCGGTTGCTTGAATTGGGTAACTTAGTCAAGGCAAGACTCAGTGTTCGCGATGCGGCGCTCCTTCCGATGCGGGAATTGCATCGAGGCACCGGTCAGCCCGTCAATCTGTCGGTCAGGCGGGGGGACGAGATCGTCTACATCGAGCGGGCCGTGAGCGAGCGCAGCGGCATGCAGGTCGTCAGGGCCATTGGCGGACGAGCGCCGCTGCACCTGACTTCGGTTGGAAAACTGTTCCTCGCAGCCGATGACGCACGCCAGGTTCGGGCTTATGTCCATCGAACTGGGCTTGCCGGCCAGACACGAAACAGCATTACGGACATCACCACGCTGGATCGCGAGTTGTCGCTCGTACGCTCTCGAGGGTATGCGCGAGACAACGAAGAACTTGAGCTCGGTGTACGTTGTATCGCTGCCGGCATCCGAGATGACAGTGGTCGCCTGGTCGCTGGGCTTTCGATTTCCGCACCAGCCGAATTTCTTCAAAATGAATGGGTCGAACGACTCTGCGCAACGACCGAGCAGATCTCGAGCTCGCTTGGCTGGGAACCAGACCTCTAATTCGAACGGGCGAATTCGGGCGTCGTGCTCAAGATGTTGTAATACGATTCCCTTCGGGGGTCTCCAGCCAGCGACGAATCCGCATCGCATCCGTAGCTCGGGCCTGACTTGCAAACGCATCCAAAAGCACGACCGTCGTTGGACGCCCCTGAATCCGGACCTGCATCACAAGACAACGTCCTGCCTCTGAAATGTAGCCGGTCTTCGAGACCTCAATCTCCCAGTCACCGGAACGGATCAGGCGGTTGGTGTTACGAAACACCTGCTGATTGGGCACAGACGCGATCATGTCGGTTGCCGTCGAAAACTGACGAACCAGCGGTTGATCAGCAGCCACCCGAACCAGTCGCGAAAGGTCTCTCGCCGTCGACACATTGCGGCTCGAAAGCCCCGTTGGATCCGAATACTGCGTGTCATTCATCCCCAGAGCGCGGGCCTTGACATTCATTGCAGCGACAAATCCCGTCAGGCCCAAACGTGAGCGCCGCGCCAGCGCATGGGCAGCCCTGTTTTCCGACGACATCAGGGCCAACTGCAGAAGCTCACCCCGCGTCAGGGTTGCGCCCACTCGAACCCTCGAACTGCTGTGCTTCTCGGTATCGACATCGGCCTCGGTAATCTCGATGAGCTCCTGCATTGAGTCACCGGTTTCGAGGACCACTAAGGCCGTCATCAGTTTCGTAATTGACGCAATAGGGAGGACCGCGCTGGCATTCTTCTCATAGAGAGTTCGGCCGGATTCCTGATCAAGAACCAACACGACCGCTGAATTCAAATCCAGCGGGTCAGGAGCAGCGTGCAAACCGGTTGCCCGGGCGATCGATCGACGCCCAGAAAAAGCCTCATTGCGAGGCGAATCATAGGCGTGATTGAGCGAGGATTGACCGAGTGAAGACTGGCTGAGCGATGTCCGTTGGGCAGATACGGTGGGGGTCCGGGCACCGCCCCGCAGGGTGGTTGAAGGACGCTCGCGCCCAGTCCGAGATGCGCGCGCTTCGCGAGCTGCCCGCTTCACGTCCGCCTTAGCATCGCGTCCTTCAAGCAAAGCTGCGACCTGAGCCTTGCGCAACCGGTCATGGACGTCAGGACGCCCGCGAGCCTGCGCAGGAGCCCCGGCGACGCGATGACGATTCTTGGCATTCGTATCATGCGCAGCCGACCGAGCGGAAGGATATGCCTGCCCGCCACGGTTCTCACGAGCCGCCTGCGCAGACCCTGAGAGTGCCAGTCCCAAGACGGTTACGACGCATCCGAACAGGGGCGCTAGAGCTCGCATCTCATCACTCTAAAATCAGCTAAAACAAGAGTTTATCAAATTCTGTGAAACTCAAACCGAGAACAGCGCTCAAAATCCCTCGAAAAAAGCAAATTGATCGACGGCCTCGCGCGGCGTTTCCAGCGTATTTTCAATGGCAACAGGATCGGCATAACCGAGTGCCATTCCGCAGACCAGCATTTGGTGCTCCGGTATCCCGAGCGCTTCAGTGATCACGCGATGAAACTGCGCAAACGCGGCCTGAGGACAGGTTTCGAGGCCACGTGCACGGGCTGCCAGCATCACGTTTTGCAAAAACATGCCGTAATCGAGCCAACTGCCCTGCTGAAGCACCCGATCGATGGTAAAAATCAACCCAACGGGCGCATCGAAAAAACGAAAATTACGCCGGTTTTGGGCATGCATTCGCACGTGATCCCCGCGCTGAATCCCCAGCAACCCATAAAGCGCCCAACCGACCTGACGCCGACGCTCCAGATAAGGCGAAGCCCATTCATGAGGATAGTAGGCATACTCATACTGATGTTGAGCAGACTTCACAGGGTCGTCGACCACTTCACAAAGCCGGTCGCAGAATTTCCGGAGGGGCTCGCCAGCCAGCACTCGGACCTGCCAAGGCTGCGTGTTGACACCCGACGGGGCCCGACGCGCAGCGTTGAGGATTTCGTAAACGGTTCCATAGGCGACCGCCTGAGGCAAAAAAGCGCGGACAGATCGACGCCCAACCATCATTCGGTCGACCACGTCCCGATCCTGTTCAAGGGTCGCTCTGGTCTCCGGGGTCGTTGGCGGCAACACTAAAGGCTCGAGTAATGCTTTGAGAGGCGCCGACAAGGAAACTGGACGACGGCTTTCTCGATCGACATAGACGTGAACAAAGTGTCCCGCTGCCGCAGCGTGAGACTCACCAGGTTTGAAAATGCCGACTTCGTAGCGAACACTGGAATTTCCAAGCCGACTGACCCGCACCCCGGCCTCGACCGTTTCGGGGTAGGCTACCGACGCGAAATACGAGCATCCGGTTTCCACGACCAATCCGATGGATTGACTCTGGGCCAAGTCCAACACACCCGCATCGACCAACAAACTGTTGACCGCGGTGTCAAACCATTCGTAGTACACCACGTTATTAACATGGCCATAAACATCATTGTCAGACCAACGCGTGGGGATCGTTCGCCAAGCCAAATAGTCTGATCGCGGGAATTTAGTTCTTGAAATAGTCAAAATTCTTACCTTTTGAAACAGCCCAAAGCACCGGTCGTCAAGGCGGCAGTCATTTCGACCGAACCTGAACAAGCGAAACCCCAACGGCAGTCACCACCATACCAAAGGCGGCCATCAATCCGAAGGGCTCCCGAAACAGAGCCCACGCCATGAGGGCCGTGACTGGTGGGACAAGGTAAAAAAGGCTGGCGACGCGGGTTGCCTCGCCCCGGCGCATCAATATAAACATGAGAAAAACCGCACCGATTGACAGCGCAAAAACCGACCACAACATCGTACCCAGCAGATCTGGGTGCCAGGTGGGCCAGACCCCTTCAAAAAACCAGGCCAATGGCGCGAAGAACAACAGACTCGACAGGTACTGAACACAAGTTCCCGTGCGCAAGTCGAACTGCGGCACAAAACGTTTCTGCCAGAGCGACCCCGCGGTAATTCCAACCAAAGCAATCACTGAAAACAAAATCGATGAGAGCGCGAGATGGTCGATGCTTACCCGGTGCGCCACCACCATAGCGACCCCGGCAAAGCCCAGAAATAATCCGAGCCAACCCCGAACGGATTGGCGCTCCCCCAACCACCATGGGGCGGTCAAAGCAGTCAGCACCGGTTGAAGGTTCACAATCAGAGCCGTTAAACCGGCGGGCATTCCCTGGCTAATGGCCACCCAGACACCGGCGAGATAACACCCTTGGACCAGTATTCCCGCAAACGCCAAATGCCACATGGGCTTTCGTGCGGGCCAGGGCGCTTTCACCAAAATCGCCCATAGGGCGAGTACAGCGGCTGCCAACGCCACCCGAATTGCCAGAAACACCAACGGCG
>Ga0214921_10005763_pt1 | contig 17336 bp, 16 predicted proteins | sample LL1505_MetaG_FD_177992 | JGI IMG/M metagenome (GOLD analysis project Ga0214921, IMG submission 177992) | Freshwater microbial communities from Lake Lanier, Atlanta, Georgia, United States - LL-1505 | ecosystem: Environmental > Aquatic > Freshwater > Lake | place: USA: Georgia | collected...
CAAAGGCGCGGCTGACCAGTATGTGCTCGAGTATGCCCGTACCTTCAACCTCCGGACGGCGGTATTTCGACACTCTACAATTTATGGCTGTCATCAGCATGCCACGTTTGACCAAGGCTGGGTGGGCTGGTTTTGTCGGCAGGCCTTGGTGCAAAAGGAAGATCCTACCGCATCGCCCTTCACTATCTCCGGGGACGGCAAGCAGGTAAGGGATCTGCTTTTTGCAGCGGATGCGGTCGACTGTTATCTCGCAGCAGAGCAGAAGATTGATGCGATTCGCGGGCGGGCCTTCAACCTGGGGGGAGGCATGGGCAACAGCTCCTCCTTACTGGAGTTGTTTGATTTGTTGGAGGGAGAGCTGGGCTTTCGGCTTCGCTATGAAAAACTCCCTTGGCGGCATGAAGATCAGCGATTCTTTGTGGCGGATTTGGACGCCGTTTTCGCAGGACTATCATGGAGCCCGAAAGTGGGGAAAAAGGAGGGAGTGAGACAAGTCCTTTCTTGGGCAAGTCGGGCTACGGGCAAAGGGTAAACCCAACCAGAGAATCTTGATAATGAGCGAGGAATAATGGGTATATGAAGATCTCTGTGCTGATTCCCACATACAACCGGAAAACAATGGTCGCCGAGGCCCTTCGAAAAATCTTTTCTTTTCAGCCCCGTGCTTATCACGAAGTCATTGTTAGCGACAACCACAGCACCGACGGCACGGAAAAGGCACTTTTTCAGGAATTTGGGAATCAAATCATATTTACCCGACCGGGAAAACACGTTCCGGCGTATGAGAACTGGCGACACGCTTACCTTCAAGCCACAGGAACACACGTTCACTTCCACTGGAGTGATGATTGGTTGGAGCGCAACTTTTATCATGCTGCGGTAGAAAGGCTCCAATCTAGCGGGGATGCTATTGCGGTAACAACAGCCCGAATCGTCGAGGAAGATGGATTCGATTCCATCCATTACTCACAGGGATTCTCCCGGGAGTTAGGCTGGGAGACGGCCTTAAGGAGGCTTTTTTTTGAAGAAGGAGGAATCCTGCCCTATTCGCCAATGGCTTATATTATAAAAAAAGATCTAATTCAGAGCCACTGGTATTCGGAATTGACTGACATGGGAGGCGTTTCCCCCATAACTTTAGCGGTCGGTCCCGATGCTCTATTGGTGGCCGGGGCGATCTTAGAATCCGGAAAGCAAAAGATGAGCCTTCAGTGCCTGTCGGGTCCCTATGTTAACTTTCGCAAGCATAAGGAATCTATCACTGAAAAGAATCTGGAACATTTCAGGTTGTATCGCCACTGTTTTGATTGGTTTATCCAAAGACATGATGTTCAACTTTCCACTCCACCCAATGGGAAAGCTCCAAAATTTAGGCTAATTTGGCCATTCAAGTAGATGACTCGATCAGTCGCAATAATTGACTTCTTAAGTCCGGATCGCGGGGGCCATTACGGCGTATGGATGAACAGGTTTGCGGATGGATTCTCTAGGTGTGCTGACTATGTGGGTCTATTTGCCCCTTTTGGCACACGATATCCATCTGCAAATGATTTAATAAAGACGCGAGAGAAAAAGCAGGGTGGGATTGCCTATTTTGATACCACGGAGCTTTCTAGAAGATGGTCAACAGCCGAAAAAACAAATCACATATGCGAATTTCTTCAGAAGTTCACTGGCACGACAGAATGCGTTGCGTTTTTGGTATGGGCTTATGACTTGGATGATCAGGACGCGAATATAAAATTTAGACATGCAGCTTTGGGAGGGGTAAGCGCTTTATACAGACAGACAAGGGGCCTCGAACACCTCCGCGCACATGAACAACGGATCTTGCGGCGTTTGGTAAACGAAAAAAAGTTTGTCAGGCACCTGATTTGGGACGCTGAAATCCTCGATCGAAATCCTCATCCGAAGGTGCGCGCGATCCCCGATCTGGTTGATTCAGGTCTGTCGGGGAAAATAAGAAACTTTGATCACAAAAAAATCACGCTCGGAATTGTTGGAATTGTAACCGAACCAAGAGGCGTTTCTTTGCTGTGTGACTTGATGGATGCTAACTCTGAAATCTTCGGCCGTATGTCGGGATTATTGCAGATTGACGAATGGAAGGCAGAAACAAGAGACAGGGTATTTAAACTAGTTGAAGAGCAGAGGCTTTGCCTGCAGAAAGGTTGGCTTTCAGAAAAGGGATTCAACGATGAAATTGCCAAGCTTGATGGGCTGGTGATTGATTCGACAACCTATCCATTCAGCTCAAGCACATGTATGCGGGGATTTGCTTTGGGAAAGTGTCTGATCAGCAATCGGGGGGACTCTCGTATGGTGGATATGATCCAAAAGCAGAACTGCGGACTCATTGTCGAGTCACCTTATAAGAATTTGGCATCTAAGATTCGAACATGGTATTCGGTGAGAAAAAAAAGTCGGTATAAAGAAGTCTTCCGCAAAATCGACCTACATCGAATTCTAAAAGAAACATTTAACTAGCATGAGCACGGGACGTCCAGGAGTACTAGTTTGTGGATGCCGGCGCCCAGAAGAGCTTCTCCTCGTCCTAAATCGAATCCCTCGTCGATATCGCGCGATTCTCTCCTTGGATAAACCGACGGGAAAAGATGATCAGATAGCTTTCCGGGAATGCCTGCGAATCGCCCAAAAACATCCGCGGATAGGTCGGCTCAGAGTTCGCCGGCATCTGGGTTGCCGCCGGCATTTGCAAACGGCAATTAGCGATGCGTTTCGAGAATACGAGAGCTTGATTATTCTGGAAGATGACACTGTGCCCACGGCAGGCTTTTTCCTTTTTTGCGAGAAGCACCTTAAAAGGAAGCCTCAGACAAAACCCGGAATCGGCGCAATTTGTGGGACGCGGTGCATGCCGGAGAATGTCTTGGCCGGGGAGTATTTATCCCACTACACAGCGATTTACGGATGGGCAACATGGCGCTGGGTGTGGAAAAGATATGTGACTTTCTGCCGCAATAATGACTTCACCGCAGTTCGAAAAGTTGCACGATCGCGCTTCATGAGTGGGGCTTACTCTAAATTCTTTTCCCATGCCCTGAATCGTATCGCAACAAAAAGCCTAGATACTTGGGATTATCAGCTAATGGCAATGTTTCTGGCGGAGAACTCGGTTTGCTTGTATCCAAAAAAAAACTTAATAACAAACGTAGGTGTTAATGGCGGGACACATGTAAAAAAAATAACTTATCCTGTCGGACTTTCTTCATCGGCTGCCTGTTCAATCCCACAAAATCTTGTGGCGATCAACTTGGAGAAAACATGGATCCCTGCCAATCAGTGGCATTTTCGGTGTCTCAACCCCGACGACCCCTGGTTGGACAATGGGAGGCTGAAGAAACTTTCGCAAAAGTGGAGTCGTTGCGTTATACGGCTTCGCAAAGTTTTATGGCGCTTGTCGCAAAGAGTTAGGTGCAAAACGCTTGCTTCTTTTGAATCCTGAAAAAAGGAGAAAAAAATGAAAATCTCTGTACTGATTCCAACTTACAACCGAAAAACTATATTCTTAAGGGCATTAAAAAAATTTTTCCAAAAAAGAACGTAGCTCAAAATCATCTCGGGTGATGGGATCAAGCCGAGCCGACTAGGGTTGCGGAAAGTCTTGCATGCTCACTTTTGGAATTTCGACCTATACTCGGCGTCACCAAATGCCCTGGCCGAGCTGTCCAACAGAGTGTGGGGCGATTGCCTCTTCTCGGAATTTCTGCGATAAGTATTAATATGCGGCAAATCGATTTAACAAAATCTATCCGCCTCGGCACCACCTTGGCTGAGTGCAGAATCAGCAAAGATACAAATCTTCGCACCATCCTGAGCTTGGGGGATTCGGCTTTAACTGGAATTTTTCCGCTCAGTCTAAGTCAAAAAGTGCCCACCGGCCCTCTGGAGTTAGTGTGGTCAGAGAAAGGAAGGCTCCTTCAATTGAGGCACTCCTTTGACACAAAAATTCTTTATGGGGAGAACTACGGCTATCGTTCCGGATTAAACGCCAGCATGGTGGCTCATTTAAAAGCAAAAGCAAAAGAATTAGAAAGACTGGCTGATTTAAAGGCGGGTGACTGGGTCTTGGACATCGGCAGCAACGACGCTACCACCCTTAAGTCCTATCAGACTGGAGGAATCCGCAGGGTTGGGATTGACCCTACCGGGAAAAAATTTGAAAACCACTATCCCGCTGACATTCGGCTTGTGCCTGAATTGTTTTCAGCGAAGGCCTTTTCCCGGATTTCCCATGGTAGTCGAGCTAAACTAGTCACTTCTATTGCCATGTTTTATGACCTCGAGGATCCCATTGGCTTTGCGCGTCAAGTGCGGGAGATATTGGCCCTCGATGGAATTTGGCACCTCGAGCAAAGCTATATGCCTTCCATGCTCCGTATGAATTCGTACGACACGATCTGTCACGAGCATCTGGAGTACTATTCGCTAAGCAACATTCGGGACATCATGGAGAGGGCGGACTTGCGCATATTGGATGTCGTCATGAATTCCGTGAATGGAGGCAGTTTCGCGGTTACGGTGACTCCGACAGAAAACCAGACTGCTAAGGGCAATCCCGCCTTGGTGAATTGGCTTTTGGAGCAGGAGGATCGAATGGGATTTGGAACCGGACGACCTTTTTTGGATTTTGCCGAAAGGGTGGAAAGACACCGAGTCGACTTATCTCGGCTGATCCAAGCTTTGAAGGCGGACGGGAAAAAAATTCTCGGGTATGGTGCTTCCACCAAAGGAAACGTAATTCTGCAATATTGCGGCTTGGGGCCCAAGGAGATCGTGGCGATTGCTGAGGTCAACGAGGATAAATTCGGCTGTTTCACCCCTGGAACTGGAATTCCCATCATTTCGGAGGCCGAGGCCCGAGCCATGAAGCCCGACTACTTTCTGCTTTTGCCTTGGCATTTCAAGGAAGGGATTCTTCGTCGAGAGGAAGAATACCGCGCGTGTGGCGGGCGGTTCATCGTTCCTTTCCCTGAAATCGAGATCCTCTAATCCCCTTGAAACGTCAGCGGGCGATTATTTTTGGAGCTTCGGGGCAGGATGGTTTTTACCTGCGGAATCTGCTTGAGCGTAACGGATGGGAGGCGGCTCCCTTCGATCAGAAAGGCAAAGCAATTCGGGTGGATGTGGCCGATGCCAAGACGGTCGATAGCCTGATCCGTTGCTACAGGCCCTCCCGCATTTTTCACCTGGCAGCGCACTCCACCACTTCTCACGACGCGGGGGAAGTGAATTTCAGGACAATTGGGATGGGGGCCTGGAATGTCCTCTCTTCAGCATGGCGACATGTTCCTCAGGCTCGGGTTTTTATTGCTGGCAGCGGCGTTCAGTTCTTGAATCGGGATCGACCAATCCGCGAAGAAGACCCATTTGATCCTTCCAGCCCCTATGCCGTGGCTAGGATTGCGGCAGTTTATGCTGCCCGCTATTTCCGAAAATTGGGACTTTTGGCCTATGTTGGATATCTTTTCCACCATGAATCGCCACGTCGGAAGCCCAAACAAATCAGCCGTCAGATCGCCGCGGTTGCAGCAGGAAGTAGTCACGGCCCCGTCCTAATCGGAAACCTAAACGTTCGGAAGGAGTGGGCCTTCGCTGGGGATATCGTCGAGGGGATCTGGAGGCTAGTATCCCAAAGCCGCGTAATGGAGGCGTGTATCGGTACGGGAAAGGCATTCTCGATCGCGGACTGGGCCGAGGCTTGTTTTTCCGACAGCGGAAGCGATTGGCGGGAAAAAATTCGCCCAAGGAAAGAAAAATTTGTTCCCGAATATTCCCTGCTGGTATCGTGCCCCCGGAAGATGTTTGCGCTTGGCTGGCGACCCAAAACCACATTTCCGGAGTTGGCTGCGCTTATGGTTCGGTCAGAAAAAGTGAAAAAATTAAGATAAGTCCACGGTTTCTGCTCGTACCGGCTCTGGTATGCGCATGGACCTTGGAATAAATCTTTTGAGAAAATGTGCGCGCCAGGAGTTCAGTTCCTCCCCTTGAAATAAGGAACGCATCAACATGAATTCACGAAGGATCGCTAGGGATGGGTGAAAGCGCCCCAACTTCCAGCGGTCTCGCAAAAGCAATAAAGCACGGTGACAGGCCCAACCGGCCCAAGCGGTAGCCTCGGGACGCGCCTCGCGCTTTAGTTGGTGGGCCAGCCAAACGCGTGCCAACCAGTATCCCAAAGCTAACTCGTCCTCACCGGATGAACCGGAAATAGTTTCATCATGCTCAGAAAATTGCGCGATAGGGGCACGGAGGACAGCCACATGGCCCTGGCTGCGCAAGAGGGAGAGTAAGTAAACCATTAGGTCAGGGCCGGCGGCACGCCTGATTAGATATTCCTGTCGAAATTGATTTTGTGCGGAGAATATGCGCACGGCGTTGGCCCACTCCCGCAAAAACTCCGTCTGGGTCAGGCAGCAGATCGGACTTACCGGAAGCCAGTCGGGACGCCACCACTTTGCCGCATCGCTGTAGCCCCGAAGAAGATCGCTCGGTGCAATTCGGACCCATTTTTGTGGAGCGCGGAAGTTTGACAGCTTGTTGACGGGACTTTTGACGCCCAGCCCCATCCCAAATGACATTCCCGAAAGTTCTACTCGGCGAGCCAGAAGATGCCAGTAAGGGGAAAGAACATCGTCATCATACATAAAAGTGGCCCAAGGAGTCCCAACGAGTGGGATTGCTTGAAAGCAGGCACCCATGAATCCAGCCTCTGTCCCTTGGCGTAACAATTTTACCCTACAGTCAGTCCCATAGGCTGCTACTAGCTCCTCCCAAGTTCCGTCGGTACTATGCCCATCAAGAATTAGAAGTTGGACATTGAAACAGGGCTGGTGATTTTGCAGGCAGGAGTCCGCCGCGCGGCGCATCCACTGCCTTCGGTTTCGAACCGGCAGGATAAAGGTTAAGTCCATATTTTCAGGGCAATGGTTTAAGGGTGACAGTCCAAAATCAGGCAACAAACGGCGCCGGAAGAGGCGGGTTTATCGGGGGTCCATGGGACCCCAGCGTGAGCATCAAAAAATACCGCTTCCCCTGCTTCTTTCCGTGAGCTGACCTTCCACCCGGTAGGCGTGTAAAGGTAAACAGTCTCTTTCACCCGGGCCGGCTGAAATGCTTCTATAAGGCGGTCAATCTCATGAGTGTCGAAAATGCGTAGCCAGCCGTGGGAGGCTGATTTTCCGAACGGCACAGTCAGAAAAAAGATTCCGCCCGGAGCCAGAATACGCGAAAATTCTCGCACGGCTTGCAAGGCTCCACTTGGGTTAGTCTCACGAAACCCCGGATCGTCAGTGTAGTGACGCGTGTTGTCCATGCCGACGTGCTCTAGGGTGGAGATACAACTGATGTATTCGAAATGGCCGTCGCGGTAAGGCAAATTTCGGAGATCTTCAAAAAGGTAGGAGATTCCCCGTTGCCAGTGGCAACTCGGTTCAGGCGCCAAGGTGCAGATGTGCAATTTTTTTTCTCTTAGGCGGGGGTGGGCTAAATAGGGCTCGTGGTTTAAGGACGACCCAGCATCCAAAAGCCGACCTGATCCACTCGGCAAGACGGAAAGAAACCAAGGAATCTCGACAATTCTTTCATCCAGTCCGAGGCCATGGTTAGGCCCGATTTTGCTTGGGTCAAAACAAAGATCGGAAAGGAGCCTGCCCATTTCTCTTTGTTTGTGTTCCTCATACCCGCGGGACCACGGGATCCTACCGTGCTTGTGGAATGCCGAGATTCTTCGTGCGATGCGCCATTCCCGTAGCCATTTGGGAGTTGCCATAGGTATTTTAAAGGATGGACTCTAAGAGGGTAATCATTTTTTGTGAGAAATGGAGCCAATTGGGCATCGTAGGCCTTTCTACATGGATTTATTCAAAAAATCCACCCATTGCTCGCCTGCGGCAGTGCGGGGCAGGAGGCAGGAGGTAAGCACTTTTGGATCAATCGTTAGAGGTGCGAAAGCTGGGGGATTCCCAGTTATCCTTGCAGAAAAAAAGGGAAGGGGGTCGCACGGAGTCGACTTGGCAGAGTCGATAGGATTATTTGCGGTCATTGGCCGGGCGGAATGTCTTTGTGGCGCCCCGGCGGTATGAGGGAATTGGGATGGCGTTTTTGGAGGCGATGGCCTGTGGGCTTCCAGTGGTGGCCCACCGTGTGGGCGGAGTGGAGGATCTGCTGGGGGGTGCTGAACCCGCTGGATTACTTTTTTATCCACAGCATTCGGAAGAAGGGACTTCCGGCCTCTTGAGAATTTTTGATGAACCCCGCTTGGCGGAACAGTTAGCCAGTCGGTCGCTCCAGCGGGCCCGAAATCAGTTCAGTATAGCGCATCAGGCCAAGAATATGGTTTCCCTGTATCAAAGCCTGTCCTCCCCCTGCATTGGGCAAGCCTCGGAAGGTGAGGAAGGTGCACAAATACTGGGTAACGTCCCTTATTGGCGTTATGTTTGGGAAAGATGGAAGAGAAGACTAATCCTCCACTAAAAATGCCAGCCGTTTTCGACACTTTTTTAGAAGCCTGTGGATAGGTCAAAATTAGGCGTTAAATTGCAGGCTCCTCAGAGGCGGTGGTTGGCCGCGAAATGGACTCCCGTACTGCTATTTAAAAATCCGCTTCGAGATGGATTTCCTCCAGCGGCCGATGGTTCGGCGAATACGAAATAAAATCTTTGCTCTTAAAGCATCCGCCCAGCTCATCTCCAGATTCAGCTGTTGTGCAGCCCTACGAATCTCCATCGAGTCGGTAATGCGAAGAGCATTATCCGCATATTGAAGAACGCGTGCTTTGCAGGCCGAGGAAATGTGACGCCCCGAAGCCTGTTTAAGGATGAGCAGGCAATGCTCTTCCAGGGAAAGGCCACTTTTGTTATGGATGTTAGTGTTTTGGTCAGGATGGCGGCGAAATGCCACCAAGGGCTCAGCGTCGTATGCCAAGCCTCCAAAACGCAGGATATGAAACCACATTTCAATGTCTGTGTTCTGGAGATACTCAGGATGAAAGCCTCGGGTCGCATCCTTGCGGCGAAAGAGGCAGCAGACAGGCTCCCCGAGCAGATTGTCCTGATGTTCGAGCATTTTTGGAATGATCTTGGCAGAGGGGAAATAGCCACGCGGCAGATTAGCGATGTATTCCAAAAAGCGGCCGTCTGCATCAATGATCTTTCGAGAGCAAGCAACTAAGGCCACCCTAGGGGTCTGTAAACTTTGCCACTGCCGGGAAAGACAATCGGGGCGATCCAGTCGATCGTCCCCGCCCATTAGCTTCACCGCTTCCCCCTGTGCTTGACGAAGGCAAAAGTTCCAATTTTCAACCATCCCGAGGTTTGTGGTCTGTCGAAAAATCCGGATCCTACTGTCGCGTCGAGAGTAATCTTGTAGAACTGAAAAAGAATTGTCTGGGGAGGCGTCATCTGAAGCAATCACTTCCAAATCGTGAAAATCTTGGTGCAGGACAGAATCCAGTGCTTCGGGCAGGAATTGCGCCTGATGGTAGCATGGAATTAAGACACTGATTCTTGGGGGCTTAGGGGGGGTAGATGCCGTCTCCATGGATTTGTTTGGCCCCACAATGCCTTACCCCAAGAGCGAAGAGAAATAATTTAACTCAAGAAAGCGAACTTTGATTGAGCGGTCGACTTTCCCGTCATTTGGAGAGATTGTCACAACATGGTATTTCTGTTGGGAGCGTCGGGCTACATTGGACAGGCCTTTGGCAAAGAAATGATCCAACGGGGGATTCCCTTTCGGACTATTTCTCGTAAAGAGATTAATTTAGCCGACCACCGGTTCTTGGTAGCCGCCCTTCGTAAAGAAAAACCAAAGTTCGTTATTAACGCGGCTGGTTTCACTGGAAAGCCCAACGTGGATGCTTGTGAAAATCAGCGCGGGGAAACGATTACTGGGAACGTCACTTTGGCCCAAACGGTGGCCCAGGCCTGTCATGAGGTTGGGATAATGCTGGGCTTTGTCTCCTCTGGCTGTATTTACACTGGGGCCAAGGTGCGGCGGGAGTGCGGAACCTGGGCGGTGGAAAACATGCTCACCGAACCTCTGGTGTCCGAGTTACTGGACAAGCGATCAGACCGGGCAGCGGGATTTACCGAGACTGACGAACCCAACTTCTGCTTCGCCCACAACAACTGCAGTTTTTATAGCGGGACAAAGGCTTTGGCAGAGGAGGTAATGGCTGGATTCCCAGATTTTTACGTTTGGCGACTTCGTATTCCCTTCGATGAGTTGGATGGGCCCCGCAACTATCTTTCCAAGATTCAGCGTTACCCCAAGTTGTACCAGAATTGGAATTCGATTAGCCACCGGAGGGATGCGGTCGCGGCTTGCTTGGATACCTGGCTGCAAAAGATCCCCGGCGGGATCTATAACATGGTTAACCCCGGGCACATTTCGACACGCGAAGTTGTGCAAAAGATTCAGCAACGGCTGAAGCCACGCTGGGAGCCAGAGTTTTGGCATAGTGACGACGAATTCTATCGCTTTGGCGCTTTTACTCCTCGGTCGAATTGCATTTTGGATCCCGGCAAACTCTTAAAGTCGGGAATCCGGATTCGGCCGTTGCAAGAGGCCCTTGAAGAAGCTTTGGATCGATGGGTTAAGACCGATAGCGGCTTGTAAAAGACCTAAGGCTAAACCACGATTAAGTTTATCAAAATGATCAACAAACCACTTTTGGGAAAAATTAACTTTCGCAAGCTTGCGTCGGATTGGGGCAAAAAGCCCCCCTTCGACCACATTGTGATTGATGATTTTCTGGATAATAAATTGGCCCGAAACTTGGAGGCCGAATACCCCGCTTGGGATGACAAGATGTGGTATCAGTATGACAACCAAATTGAGCAGAAAAAAGCCCTTAACCACTGGGACCGTTTTCCGGCGACGACCTATCACGTCATGTCATTTTTCAATAGCCCTGAATTCATTAAAAATCTGGAGCTGATGACTGGCATTCGAGGTCTCCAGATCGACCCTGGCTTGCATGGCGGAGGGTGGCATGGCCACTCGGCCGGCGGAAAGCTCAACGTGCATCTTGATTACTCCATCCATCCCAAGCTGGGGCTAGAGCGGCGGCTAAACCTGATTCTCTACATTACCTCAGGGTGGAAACCTGAATGGGGCGGCCAGCTGGGCTTGTGGGCGGGCAGCCGCGACAAAATGGGGAAGCTGAGCGCGCAAGTGGATTGCCTTTTCAACCGAGCGGTGCTTTTTGACACAACCCAAAACTCTTGGCACGGGTTGCCTGACGCGATCCGTTGCCCACGGGGCGTGATCCGCAAATCGTTGGCGGTTTATTATTTGACTGCACCTCGATCCGGAGCGGCCGAAAGGGGGAAGGCGCTTTTTGCCCCACACGGGGAGCAAAAAAATGACCTGGCCGTACTTGAGCTGATCAAAAAAAGGTCCCAAGTTGCTACGGCGGAAAAAGTTTATCGGAAGTATCCTCGAAAAACGTAGAAAAGAATCGCAAGGCAAGATCCCTCTTTTCATGTGTGAAAAGGGGGGGGAGGAAGCAAACAGAGAAGCGTATCACGTTTGCAAAAGACCATTTAGGGCATAATTGGCGGCATACGATTAACAGAACAAAAAGCATAAGGCCTCTTTTCATCCAAAGGTGAATGGGGCATATAGGTACTGGCGTTTTGCGATTTACCCATGATCGATTTTCTCACCCACCCACATCACCAACGCACCCAGACCTTTGAGTGGTTGAAAGAGGCGATAGGCCGTCCGGTGAGAATGCTGTATGGAGACGAGGCGACCCTGCGTGAGTACCTCCCGTCCCTGCAGAAGCAACCGCCCAAACTGCTCATCCTTTTTCAGTTGGAGCACCTTGCCGCTTGGGCCTCCCACTTTTGCCCGGTGCTGGTGTTTCCCATGAACGACCTAACCCGACTGACCTCGGACGCCTACCTTGCCTCTTTGCAAAAAGTGGAGTGGATCAGCTTCTCCCGAGCCCTGCATCAGCGCTTGGCTGGGCTGGGACTTTCCAGCCGTTATCTCCAGTACGCCCCGAATCCGGCAGGATTTCCGGAGGTGTCGTGGGAGCACGGGCCACGCGCCTACTTTTGGGAGCGCCTGCCTGAAGATTTGAGCGTTCAGGCAGCGAGTGAGATTCTCAGATCGCTGGATGTGGAAAATTTGGAAGTGCGTCAAACGAAAGATCCGCTGCTTTCCTCAAGGGAACAGGTTCAGTCGAAGTATCGCGTGGAAGGCTGGCAGCCACGGGAGGAATACTTGCGATCCCTGGCGGGATTCAATCTATATGTGGCGTCACGGCGGCATGAGGGAATCGGGATGGCGTTTTTGGAGGCGATGGCGATGGGAATGTGCGTGGTAGCAGAAAACCAGCCGACGGCAAACGAGTACATCCTCTCCGGTAAAAACGGCGTCTTGTACGGGGGAGATCGGGAAAAGATTTATCCGCCCCGCAGGGTGGAGCCGGCAGAACTGGCCCGAATGGGGAGAGAGGCGCGGGAGACGATCCGACGGATCCACGGGGATTGGCTTGCAAAAAGAATTGAGATTCTGCAGTGCGTCGAGGGGCTGCTCCAGCGCAGGATGGAGCCTAAAGTGCCACCTGCTGGGCTCTTGAACCTTACGATCAACTTTTGGCAGGATCAGCAAGGGTTCTGGGAAAGTTTCGGGAGCGATGCCCCTGGAATTTGGAGATCCAGCGCGATTGAAAAAAAGGGCAAGCGGGCTCGTTCGGTTGTCGGTCGTATCCGTACGTTTTGGAGGCATTTGAAAGCCGCTGCACGTAGTGACACGAGGCGGGGCTAGGTTAATTCACAAAGCGGCTGGGCCTCTTAATTTATCAAATTGCACAACTTTCAGAGTTGGGATTGAATAATTAAATGTCCATCAAGCGCGCCCTGATTACCGGAATCACCGGGCAGGATGGTTCCTACCTTGCGGAACTGCTTCTTGCCAAGGGGTACGAGGTGCACGGCATTATCCGGCGCTCCTCCAGCTTCAACACCGAACGAATTGATCCCATCTATAAGGACCGCCATGAGAAAGAAGCCAAGATTACTCTCCATCACGGGGATTTGAGTGATCCGAGTTCACTGATCAAAATTTTGGGGGAGGCCCAACCGGATGAGATTTATAACCTAGCGGCACAGAGCCACGTCCGGGTGAGCTTTGATATTCCAGAGTTTACGGGCGATGTCACAGGGATCGGCACAGTGCGTTTGCTGGATGCGATGCGACAAGTGACCCCGAAGGCCCGTTTTTATCAGGCGTCCAGTTCTGAAATGTACGGTTTGGTGCAGGAGGTGCCCCAAAAGGAGACCACCCCGTTTTATCCCCGCAGTCCCTATGCGGCGGCCAAGATGTACAGTCACTGGATCACGGTGAACTATCGGGAGAGCTACGGGTTGCACGCCAGCAGTGGAATCCTTTTCAATCACGAAAGCCCGAGGCGAGGGGAGACCTTTGTCACCCGCAAGATCACTCGGGCGGTGGCCAGAATCAAGGCAGGCCTCCAGGAGAAACTGTTTTTGGGGAATCTGGAGTCGAAGCGGGACTGGGGGTACGCCCCAGAGTATGTGGAGGCGATGTGGCGCATGTTGCAGCAGGACAAGCCTGATGACTACGTGGTAGCCACGGGGGAAACGCATACGGTGCAGGAATTTTTGGATGTGGCCTTTGCCTGGGCTGGATTGGATCCCAAGAAGCACGTGGCTTTTGACGAACGTTACCTACGTCCAGCCGAGGTGGATCTGCTGATTGGGGATGCCAGCAAGGCCAAGAAGAAGCTGGGCTGGGAGCCGAAAGTGAAATTCAAGCAACTCGCCGAAATCATGGTGGACGCAGATATTGAGCAGCTCCAAAAGGAGATGGAGGGGAAACACATTCGCAATTAGGATTGGAGCTTCATGGCTGTCCCCCCAAAAACAAAAAAGGCCCTCATCATCGGGGTTTCTGGCCAAGACGGGGCCTATTTAGCGAAGCTTTTGCTGGAGAAGGGCTACACGGTCTTTGGCACTTCCCGGGATCATGAAGTCTCCTCCTTTGCCAATTTGGTGAGGCTAGGAATCCGGGATCGGGTGAAGACCATGTCGATGGTGACATCCGACTTCCGCAGTGTGTTGACCGCGTTGCAGAAGGCGGAGGCGGACGAGGTCTATAACCTGGCTGGACAGACTTCGGTGGGAATGTCGTTTGACTACCCGGTCGAGACCTTTGACAGCATCCTGATTGGCACGATGAATTTGTTGGAGTGTTTGCGATTGTTGCGGCATCCGGGTCGGTTCTACAACGCGGGCTCGAGCGAAGTGTTCGGAAACACCAAAAAATCGGCCACGGAGACTACGCCGTTCCATCCCCGAAGTCCCTATGCGGCTGCCAAGGCAGCGGCTCACTATGCGGTGGCGAACTATCGGGAAGCGTACGGGTTGTTTGCCTGCACGGGTATCCTCTTCAACCACGAGTCGCCCCTGCGACCAGCCCGGTTTGTTACGCAGAAGATCGTTTCCACAGCGGTGCGGATTGCGAATGGTTCGAAGGAAAAGTTAACCTTAGGAAGATTGGATATCCGTCGGGACTGGGGCTGGGCGCCGGAGTATGTGGATGCGATGTGGCGGATGTTGCAGCAGCAAAAGCCGGATGACTACGTCGTGGCGACGGGAGAGGAGCATTCCCTTCAGCAGTTTGTGGCGGAAACGTTCCGCCAGCTCGGGCTAGATTGGAAAAAGCATGTGGTTTCCGATCCGAAGCTTTTCCGTCCCTCCGACATCGAGCGAAGCTGTGGCAACGCCTCAAAGGCACGGCGCAAGTTAGGGTTCAGAGCGAAGATCGGGTTCAAAAGAATAATTTCAGCTCTGATCCAGCAAGATCAGATTCGCCAATGATCAGCACTCTTCAGGCACAGGCGGATAAATCTTGGTCCGCTTACGACGAGAAGAGAATTTGCATGGCAGTCGGTTGTCGAGATGCTGATTCGATTCCCAAGGTGGCGGGCGCGGGTGAAATTATTGAGCGCGAAGGCCAGCGTCTGCAAATTATGCACGAGGGGACCTTGGTCAAGGCGGATGGCTACTGTGGTCCTTGGATGACAGAGATCATCCGCAGGTTGCGGGGTTACCACGAGATTGAAGAGGAACTGCTTTTTAACCATCTTTTGCGCCATTGCCGTAAGTCTTGAGTAAACGATTAGATAGGTCGTAAGGGCATACATAAAAAATAAATTAGAATATTATTATGGAAAATAAATCATTTGCTATAGCAACTAGTTTTGACAGAGCGTTTCGCGGAATTGGTGAGTACGCTGTGATGACCATGCAACTCTATGGAGCATTGCATAATATTAGCTTACGATTTGATGATAATCCGGTTTTGGAAAGACCAACACCATGGCATCGTATAAAATTCATTCCTAAGCTATTCGCGGAAGGATTTGATTTTGTTGTTTGGATGGATGCAGATGCCATTATAACCCGCTTTAATGTAGATGTTAGATCTATAATAAAGCCTGATAAGGACTTGTACATGGTGCAGCACGAATACAATGGTAAGGATAATCCTATTCCAAACTCTGGCTTTTTGGTGATCCGAAACACGTCTTGGTCTAAAAAACTATTGGAAGAAATATGGCAAAAAAAGAGTATATAAACCACAAGTGGTGGGAAAATGCAGCACTGATGGACATTTTGGGATATAAGAATCTCGTTGGTGGTGTCCGGAACTTGAATCATGAGATGCTTGCCAAAGTTGAATTCATAAATAGTGAATGGAATTATCTTCCGATGCATGAGGTGGTCGCCGAACCGATAGTTACACATTTTGCCGGCCTTTCGCGGGAGGATCGTCTAAGTCAACTCCCCAAAACTGCGATGCAAGCCATTCAAAAGTGGACTGAAAATACGTATCCTGAAAAAAATGATGCTCGGCTGGCTGGATATCCGCCGCGGCTCGGGCATGAAGTAGGCATATGTTGAATCAATGTGGGGCGGGAGAGGGGAATCCCCTTCGGGGGTTTGTGGCTGGAACTTTCCGCCGGCTCGATTTAAATCTATAACATCTTATGGTCTTCGATCCAAAACTTTTTTTTGCCCGTCCGGCATCGAGCGAAGCAGTGGTAATTGCGTTAAGGCACGGAAGAAGTCGGGCTGGAAACCGCAACTCAGATTTGCTCAGGTGGTTCTTCTGGTGGGGACGCGGGCCCAAAGGCGGGATTTCAAGCCCTCGCTAGGTTCTTTGTGAAGAAGGATTTTTACAGGGCCTTTGAGGATCGGCACCGAGGCTCTCGGGAGCTGATTCGTGCACGGCAGGAGGTGTATCTAGATTTTTTGCGCCCTTTGGCGGAAGCAGTAGAAAATCCTCAAGCCATAGATCTGGGCTGTGGGCGCGGGGAATTTTTAGAGATTTTGCTGGCGTCTGGATTTCGCGCCTGCGGAGTGGATCTGGATGAAGGCATGTTAGAAGACTGTTTGCGGCTTGGGTTGCACGCGGAAAAGGGCGAGGCAGTGAAGTTTTTGAGCCAGGTACCGTCCAATAGCCAGGCGGTCGTTTCCGCGTTTCATGTGGTGGAGCACATCGCTTTTGACGAGTTGATGGCGTTAGTTGCGGAGACTCACCGGGTCCTCGTGCCGGGTGGCATTATGATCCTAGAGACTCCCAATCCTGAAAATCCAAGGGTCGGTCATTACGGTTTCTATATGGATCCTACGCACCAGAAGCCCATCCCTCCTCCTTTGCTTTCCTTTGTAGCTGAACACCAAGGTTTTCATCGCGTTAAGATTCTTAGACTACAGGAGTCATTAATATTGGAAGATAATAAGCCAATTAGTTTGCTTGATGTTTTGACAGGGGTAAGTCCGGATTACTCCATCGTCGCGCAAAAAAATGGCTCTTCTGAGGTCACGGCAAGTTTAGATTCTGCTTTTAGCAGGGAGTACGGGGTTCAAATACAACAAATTACAGGCAGATATGATGATTCGTTAAAGCAGAGCCTAGGTGAAGCAGCACAGAAAGGGCTTGTGCTGAAAGCCCAACAGGAGGCGGTTGAGAAATCGGTCGGGGGTCTCAAAGAGGAGCTGGCCCAGCAGCGAAAAGCCCAACAGGAGGCGGTTGAGAAATCAGTCGGGGGTCTCAAAGAGGAGCTGGCCCAGCAGCGAAAAGCCCAACAGGAGGCGGTTGAGAAATCAGTCGGGGGTCTCAAAGAGGAGTTGGCTCAGCAGCGCAAAGCCCAACAGGAGGCGGTTGAGAAATCAGTCGGGGGTCTCAAAGAGGAGTTGGCTCAGCAGCGAAAAGCCCAACAAGAGGCGGTTGAGAAATCAGTCGGGGGTCTCAAAGAGGAGTTGGCTCAG